>WNFT01000517.1_pt1 | contig 33392 bp, 22 predicted proteins | sample 5400191 | NCBI WGS metagenome assembly WNFT01 (sample SAMN13153359, study PRJNA577476) | soil metagenome | isolation source: 80 cm saprolite under Madrone tree | place: USA:California | collected 2016-06-14 | reverse complement strand
CATATGCCGGAGATCTTGCGGGTCAGCGTCACGCCGCTCGTGCGCGCCGTCTGGTCATAGGCCTGGAGCGACTGCTTGAGTGCGCCGACGGCGAACTGCAGCGATTGATCGCGGCGGCCGACATCCGGCATGAGATACTTTGCGCTCGTGTCGTAGCCTACTCCCGTCGTGCTGCTGCCGCCAAGATTGATCACCCGCGCAGCGAGGGTCAACTGCTCCGCATTGCCGAAGACATTGCGGTCGGTCCAGGTGACGCCGCCGCTGCCGCCCAGGTCGCTGGAATACGCGGCACTGAGGGAGACTCCGTGGCGCAGGCGCTCGCGCATCTTGAAGGTGATCGGCACGCCGCCGGAATCATCCACCGCGGTGCCGATGTCGAGGCTGACCTGATTGAACACGCCCAGTCCCAACAGATCATGGCGCGCGCGCTCTATCGCGGACGGACTGTAGGGATCGCCGGTATGCAGCGTGAGCCTGGCCCGCGCCAAGGATTCATGCACCCGCTTCAAACCCTCGATGTGGATCTGGCCGATATTCGCCTTGGGTCCCACCTCGACGTGAAAGCGAAGGTCGAGCACGGGCGCGTCCGCGGCTTCGTAGGCGACCGGAGGGTCCACCTTGGCGAACGCGTATCCTCGCTCCTGCAGGGCAGTCAGCAGGCGTGCGCCTCCCGCAAGCACGTTGGAGGCGACCGCGGGCTCTCCCTCGGTCAAACCGAGCGTGCTCCGTACCTCGTCGGGCAAATCGCCGTCGATATCGATGCGGCGCAGATGGTAGAGGGGCCCCAGGGTAAAGCCGATCGCAACCCGGGCGTCCTGACCCTTCGGAAGCGTACTCAATGCCTCGCCGAGGCCCGGATTGCTGACCATCATGTCGTTGATCTTGACCGCGACGCGGCACTGATAATAGCCAAAGCCCTCGAGCGCCGTGGTGAGCCGGTCGACATCGCTTCGCGCACGCGCGATCAGGCCAAAAGGGCTGACGGGAGCCTTTCCGCGCAGCGACAGCAGATCGGACGTGGACTTGAGGGTCGCGTCCATGTCCCCGTTCCCGACCGACGCGATCTCGACCCGGTACGGTTGGGGATCGGCGGCGTGCGCCGGAGAACCGAGCGCTGCAACTGCAATCAGGAATGCGAATACGCGTTGGGTCATTCGTTGCGAAGGATACACCGTGCGCGAGCGCCGATTTGTCGGCCGGCACACGCGATATAATGTGGGACTGGAGGGCGTGCCGATGGTTATGGGCGATATCATGACGGCGCGGGTCGTTACCGTCGAAATGGATGACAGGCTCGAGGTGGTCAAAGAGATCTTCGACACCATGCGTTTTCACCACCTGCTCGTGGTGGACGAGCACAAGAAGCTGAGCGGAGTCGTTTCGGATCGGGACCTTCTGAGAGCCTTGAGCCCCTATGTAGGCAGCGCAGCCGAGACCGAACGGGATCTCGCCACTCTCAACAAGCGTGTCCATCAGATCATGAGCAGACATCCCATCACTCTGCACGCGCAATCCGCCGTTGCCGAGGCGGTCAGCCTGCTTCTCACCCACCGTATTTCGTGCATTCCCATCGTCGACGATGAGTTCAAGCCGATCGGCATCGTCAGTTGGCGCGACCTGCTCAAATCCCTCGTGCCCGTCAGTTGAAACGCCGCCCGATAGACGGTATGGTTTCTCATGGCTGGAGTTCGCGCAAACTGGACATCGGCAGTCCTCGCCCTGATGATCGCGTTAACCTTTGTTACCGCGCGCTCCGCCGAGCGCGACATCTACCCGGACCCTGCCCAAGCGAAAAGCGACCTGGCCGCGGCCCTCGCCGCATCGGCCGCGGCTCACAAGCGCGTCATCCTGGACTTCGGCGGCAATTGGTGTCCCGATTGCCACGTTCTTGATCTTTACTTTCATGACCCGGTGAACAGGCCCATCCTGGAAGCCAACTACATCCTCGTTCACGTCAATATCGGGCGCATGAATGAGAATCTCGACATTGCCGAGCGCTACCAGATTCCGTTGCGCAAGGGAGTTCCGGCTCTCGCCGTCCTCGGCGAACGCGGCGAACTCCTATACAGTCAAAAGACCGGCGAGTTCGAGGCCATGCGCGGCATGCAATCCTCCGCGGTGACCGACTTTCTGGTCCGCTGGAAACGCCCCTCCCCCTGATCGACCCGAGCGCCGACCTTCGGCCGCGAGGGTCCCCCCGCGCGGACATTGCTGCCTTGACAGCAGCTGCCTTGACAATAGTTGCCCCGGCAACTAGACTACACCCATATTTAGAGAGAGGCGCTCGATTATGAGCGATATTCACGAACCGAAATCCAGCGACCTGAACAATAACCTGGCTCCTCTGTTGAGCCAGGTGCGCATGGCCGTGCTCAGCGGCATGGATCAGGAGTTTCTGCTGCACGAGGATGTGGCATCCCTGGAAGTCACCGCTGCTCAGTTCGTCATCATCGCGAATGTGCTGAAGGGACACGCGAATTCGGCCTGCGAGCTGTGCAAGTACATGGACTACGATCGCGGTGCCATGAGCCGCATGATCGACCGGCTGGAGACCAAGGGTCTGATACGGCGTGTTGCTCTCGCCCATACGCGCCGGACGATGGCTCTCGAAGTGACCGAGGCGGGCAAGGCGGCGTTTCCGAAGATGCAGGCCTGCCTGACCAAAGTCGTCAATCGATTGTTGAAGGGTGTGACCAAGGCCCAGGTTCGCGAAGTGGAGAAGACATTGAAGCGGATGCTCGCCAACAGCTGTGAATCGGATGCTCGCTCGCCGACGGCTGAAAAACGGGCGCTCGCGGGTAGTTGAGTATTTTTTTAAGCCGTATGGTTGCCCAGGCATATGTTGTTCAGGCAGCGACCGCGGCGAGTGCCGGCCCTAGGGGTAACGAGCGGGCGGCGTTAGGAGACTGGCATGATGAATTTGAATTTCATAGAATCGAGCGCCGGCCGCATCGCCGCTCGCATCCAAACCATCGGCGGCAGTTTCGATCCCGAAGTGCTGTCCTTGCCGGGCGGCAGCATCATCGCGCTGCTGTTGTGCCTGTACGCAAGCACGGTGGTCGGCTTGAATCGCGCTCATCCGCCGCAGCAGCCGGTTGAACCCGTTGCGGATTGTCGTGGCTGCCCTGGGGCATGACTGATTTGCGGGGACTAGCGATGCGCTTCCTGGTTTTGCTGGCATTGATTCTGTGCTTCGTCGCGCTGTTGGCGTTCGGGTTCCTCGTCCTGGTGCGCGAATTATTGGCGAGGGATATCTTCGGCGCCCCTTCCCTGCCGAGCGGGCCGCTGGAGCAAATCCAAGAACCGGAGCGAGAAACCGAATCGCATTCAGCGGCGCCGCAATCCTGATTCGCTCGCCCGGGTAACCCGCGGGCCACCCCCCCGGCCGGATCAGCCTGTCTCCATCACTCAGTCTATCCGGCCGGATCAGTACCATCACTCAGTCTATCCGGCCGGATCACTCAATCAATCCAATCTACCCGGCCGGGCCGCCGAGCGCCTTGTACACCGCCACCGCTCCCGTATTTGCCGCCGTTTCGGCCTGAGCGAGTTCGTCTTCGGCCTGAAGCAGTGTGCGCTGTGCATCGAGCAACACGAGAAAATTGACGCTGCCTTCGCGATACTGGATCTCGGCCAGCTGCTCGGCCCGGCGCGAGGCCTGCGCTTGATCGAGCACATCGGCAAGCCGCGCTTCCTGGGTGCTGTAGCCGACGCACGCATTCTCGAAATCTTCCAAAGCCGTGAGCACGGCCTTCTGATAGGCCGAGAGAGCGCCGTCAGCCTCGGCCCTCGCGCCGCGCAGGCGCGCGTGCACGGAACCGTAATCGAGCGCCGGCCAGCTCACCGCCGGATTGATCAACCAGGCGCGGCTCGCGGCCTTGCCCAATTGCGACGTGTCGCCGGAAAGAAAGCCAACGAAGCCCGTGAAGTTGACGCGGGGAAAGAGATCCGCCGTGGCGACGCCGACGCGTTCCGTGGCCGCCGCGAGATTGCGTTCGGCGACGCGCACATCGGGCCGCGTCCGCAGCAGCGCCGAGACGTCGCCGATCGGCAACGGCGCGGTCATGACCTGCACCGGCACGGGCGACAGCTGCGCATCCAGCGCCCCGGGCGCCACGCCGAGCAGCACCGCGAGCCGGTAGGCAGAGCGCTTTTCCGCCGCCTCGAGCGTAGGCAGCGTGGCTTCGGTCGCCTTGAGGCGGGACTGCGCCTGGTCGGTGTCGAGTTCCGTCACCCTGCCCGCCTCGTAACGCACCTGCGCCAGGTGCAGTGCCTCACGCTCGTTTTGCAGATTGTCGCGGGCGACCGCGATCTGGCGCTGGGTGCCGCGCAGTTCGAAATAATTGCGCGCGACCTCGGCGGCAACGGTCACCTGCGCGTCGGCGAGACTCGCCTGTTCGGCGCCGAGCGTCGCGCCGGCGGCGGCCGCCTGGTGACGCACGTGCCCGAAGAGATCGATCTCCCAGGTGGCGTCGAATCCGACGCTCGAGCTCGTGATGTCGAGCCGGTTGTTCGAGAAGCCGGGGAACTGCTCCTTGCTGCGCGAATAGGAGGCATCCAACGGCGCATGCGGTGCATAGTTGAACTGCTGTTCGGTGAAGGCCGCGCGCGCGGAGCGCACGCGCGCGATCGCGATATGCAGGTCGAGATTATCGGCCGATGCGCGCGCCTCGAGATCGGCGAGCACCGGATCTCCGAATTGCCGCCACCACGCCGCATTGGGGGCGGCGGCCGTGAAATGCGCATCCACATTGTGTGGCTGGACCGTTGGTGTCTCCGGCCGATGGTAGGTGGGCCCGACGGCGCAGGCGGCGAGCGAGGCGAGCAACGCCGCAGCCGCGACGGCCCGCGCCGCTCGTGCCGGCCCCGAAATCATCGAATTCTTGGACATGATTGAAATCCCGTTCATGGTTGCGTTTCGCTCGTCTCGATCAATACGCCGGGCGCTGCGCCCGAGCGGCGGCGCGCCTCGACGACTTTGCGGATCACGAGATAGAACACCGGGGTAAGCAGCAAGCCGAAGAAGGTCACACCCAGCATGCCCGAGAATACCGCCACGCCCATGGCGCGGCGCATTTCGGCGCCGGCGCCGTGCGAGGTCACCAGCGGCACCACGCCCATGATGAACGCGATCGAGGTCATCAGAATCGGCCGCAACCGCAGCCGGCAGGCATCGAGCACCGCCTGCCAGACACTCTCGCCCTGCGCCTCGCGATCGCGCGCAAACTCGACGATGAGAATGGCGTTCTTGCACGCGAGCCCCACGAGCACGATGAGGCCGATCTGCGTGAAGACATTGTTGTCGCCGCCGGAGATCTGCACGCCGAGGATTGCGCTCAGCAGGCACATCGGCACGATCAGGATCACCACCAGCGGCAGGCTCACGCTCTCATACAAGGCACCCAGCACCATGAACACCAGCAATATCACCAACGGGAATACGTAGGCCGCGGTGTCGCCGGCGAGAACCTGCTGGTAGGTCAGCTCGGTCCACTCGAATCGCATGTCGTTCGGCAACTCCGCGCGCGCGACCTCCTCGATCGCCTTTTGCGCTTGTCCGGTGCTGTAGCCGGGCGCCGGGCCGCCGTTCACGTCCGCGGCCGCGTAGCCGTTGTAGTGCGTGACGCGGTCGGGGCCGGAGGTCTCGCGTACGGTGATGAAGCTGTTGATGGGAATCATGTCGCCGCGCTGATTGCGGGTCTTGAGGCGGCCGATATCCTCGGCGCTCAAGCGAAAGCCGGACTCCGCTTGCGCGTTGACCTGGTAGGTGCGGCCGAAGCGGTTGAAGTCATTGACGTACAGGGCGCCCAGATACACCTGCATGGTGTCGAAGAGGTCCTGCACATTGACGCCGGCGGCCTTGAGCTTCTCGCGATCCACGTCGACTTGAATCTGCGGAACATTGACCTGGAAACCCGTGAACAGCCCAGCCAGCTCCGGGCGCTGCCGCGCCTTGGCCAGCACATTTTGGGTTTGACGATACAGCTCATCGGGGCCCTGATTGCCGCGATCCTCGATTTGCAGCTTGAAGCCGCCGATCTGGCCCAGCCCTTGAACCGGCGGCGGCGGAAATACCGCGATGTAGGCGTCCTGGATCTGGCTGTACTTGGCGGTGAGCGCGGCGGCGATGGCGCCCGCCGACTGCGCGGGATCGCGGCGTTCTTCGAAGGGCTTGAGCGGCGTGAACGCGATCCCCGCGTTGGTCGCATTGGTGAAGCCGTTGATCGACAAACCCGGAAATGCGGGCACCGATTCCACCCCGGGGGCGGCGAGCGCCGTCGTGCTCATGCGCTTGATCACGCCCTCCGTGCGATCGAGGGTCGCGGCATCGGGAAGCTGCGCAAAGGCGACCAGATATTGCTTGTCTTGCGCCGGCACGAAGCCGGTCGGCGTGTGGGCGAAACCGAACCAAGTCAGAAGAATGAGTCCGCCATAGATGAACAGCGCGATCCCGCTCGAACGCAGTACCCGGGCCACCGTGCCGACGTAGCCCGTGCTGGCGCGCGCGAAGAACCGATTGAACGGCGCGAAAAACCACCCCAGGCCTGCATTCAGAATGCGTGTGAGGCGATCCGGGGCGGCACCCTGCGGCTTCAACAGCAGGGCCGAGAGCGCCGGCGACAGGGTCAGCGAATTGAATGCCGAAATAATGGTGCTGATCGCAATGGTCAGCGCGAACTGCTTGTAGAACTCTCCGGACAGGCCGCTGATGAACGCGGTCGGTACGAACACCGCGCACAGCACCAGTGCGGTGGCGATGATCGGGCTCGTCACCTCCTTCATGGCCTGACGGGTGGCGTCCATAGGAGTGAGACCGTTGTGAATGTTGCGCTCGACGTTTTCCACGACCACGATGGCATCGTCGACGACGATGCCGATGGCGAGCACCAGACCGAACAGGGACAGGGCGTTCAATCCGAAGCCCAATAGATGCATGACGGCAAAGGTGCCGATCAGCGAGACCGGCACGGCGATCAAGGGAATGATCGAGGCCCGCCAGGTCTGGAGAAACACGATGACCACGATGACCACCAGGGCGATGGCTTCGATCAGAGTGTGCACGACGGCGTGGATCGAACCGCGCACGAACACGGTGGGATCATAGGCGACGTTGTAGTCGATGCCTTCCGGAAAGCTCTTCTTGAGCTCCACCATTTTGGCGCGTACGGCGTCGGACACGGCGATGGCATTGCTGCCCGGACGCTGGAATATCGGGATGGCCACCGCCGTGCGGTTATCGATCATGGCGCGCAAGGCGTAATTGTCGGAGCCGAGCTCGACTCGGGCGACATCGCGCAAGCGCGTTATCTGTCCGGCCGCGCCGGTCTTGACGATGATGCTCTCGAAGTCGGCCTCGTCGGTGAGACGGCCCTTGGTGTTGATCTCGAGCTGGAAATTAGCGCCGTTGGCCGTCGGCGGCGCGCCCAGTTGCCCGGCGGCCACTTGCACATTCTGTTCGCGTATGGCGTTCACCACATCGCCGGTGGTGAGGCCGCGCGCGGCCACTTTTTCCGGATCCAACCAGACTCGCATCGAGTAGTCGCCGCCGCCGAAGCGCTGCACATCGCCCACCCCGTCGAGGCGCGCGAGCTCATCCTTGATGCGCAGCGCGACGAAATTCGCGAGATAGGTTTGATCGTAGCGATTGTTCGGCGAGTACACGAATACCGCGAGCGTGATGTCCGGCGATGACTTGTTGGTGACCACGCCCAGGTGTTGTACTTCCTGCGGCAGCTTGGGGAGTGCCTGGCTGACCCGGTTCTGCACCTGAACCTGCGCCTTGTCGACATCGGTGCCCAACTTGAAGGTGATGGTCAATGTCATCACCCCGTCGCTGGTGGCCTGCGAGTATTGATACAACATGTCCTCGACCCCGTTGATCGCCTGTTCCAACGGCGAGGCGACGGTATCGGCGATCACGGTCGGGTTCGCACCGGGATATGTCGCGCGCACGACGATGGTGGGAGGCACCACTTGGGGGTACTCGCTGATGGGCAGACCCGGCAGTGCGATGAGTCCCACCAATAGAATGAGCGCGGACAGCATCGCGGCGAAAATCGGCCGCTCGATGAAGAATCGAGATATATTCATTTGGAAGTCCCAACAGTTACAGAATATTCAGCAGGTGGTCTCGGGCTCTGCTAGGGATGCGCGACGGCGGCACCGGCCGTGGATTCGGCGCGCACGAGCAGGGCTTTGCCCTCGGGAGCCGCCACCTGGGACAGTCCCGATCCACCCGCGGTCATGGTGACCCGAGTTGCCGCGACCTTGGCGCCGGCCATGCAGTGCTGCAAGCCGTTGACCACTATGGTGTCGGCCGGTTGCAGACCCTCCTCCACGACCCGCAATCCGTCGATTCGCGTCCCCAACGTGACCGGGCGGTACTCGACCGTGCTGTCGGGCTTCAAGACCAGGACGAATTTCTTACCCAGGTCATTGCCCACGGCGCGCTCGTCGATGAGGATGGCGTCGTAGCTGTCGTTGGCGACCAACTTGATGCGCGCGAACAGGCCGGGAGTGAAGCGCCCGTCCTTGTTGTCGAATACCGCGCGGACGCGAATGGTGCTGCTGCGCGCGTCAACTTGATTGTCGATGAAGTCCAATAGTCCCTGGTGCGGATATCCCTGTTCGCCGACCAGGCCCATGAAAACCGGACTTGCACTCGGACTCGGACGACTTGCACTCGGACCATGGGCGGCGGCGGCGCGCAGCGGCGTGCGGTCGCCCCGCTCCTGTCGAACGAACCGGAGATAGGTCGCCTCGTCGGTATCGAAATAGGCATAGATTGGGTCGTCGGAGACCACGGTGGTCAGTAGATTGGTGTTGGATACGAGATTGCCCGACGTGATGACGGCGCGCGACACATGGCCGTCGATGGGCGAACGCACGTGCGTGTACTCGAGATTCAAGCGTGCCGCGTGCAGCTGCGCGTTCAGAGACCCCAAGTCGCCGGCGGCCTCGGTCTCTGCCGACGTGAGCTGCTCGTATTCCTCGCGTGCGATGGCGTTCTGCGCATACAGGCGCTCGGCACGGGCATGCCCCGCGGTCGCATAGTCGAGCTTCGATTGTGCGCGCTTGAGTTCGGCGGTCAGGCGCTCGATCTCGATTTCAAACGGGCGCGGGTCGATCTGAAACAGCACCTGTCCCTTGCTGACTCGCGCCCCTTCGGTGAACTGCACGCTGTCGATGAACCCGCTGACCCGGGGGCGCACATCGACGGTGTTGACCGCCTGCAGCTCTCCCGTGAGTTCGTCCCAATGATGCAGCGGTCGGGCGAGCACTTGGGCGACGGTGACCGTCGCCGGTGGCGGTGCAGCATTGGCCGCAGATTGCGCATGGGAATGACCGCACGCGGTCAGTACGATCGAGCAAATAGCCGCTAAAATAGACGATGATGTCCGCAAGTACATGGGTGCTCCGGTAAAACTAAACCTTGACTTAGAACTTTAAGGCGACGATCCTGTCTGTGTTACTAGGAAGTAACATAGCTGGTACGTTACCGACCGGTAACATCATTGTCAATACAAGAGTTGGGCATGAGTGGCGATAAAACAGGGATAAGCCGAAGCGATGTGGACGTGGGCCCGTGCGCTCCGGCCAAGTCTCGAGTACGCGACCGGATCTTTGAGACCGCCTGCGAGCTCTTTTATCGCCACGGCATTCACGGCGTCGGCGTCGACGAGATCGCCGCGGAAGCCGGCTCCAACAAAATGAGCTTCTACCGCAGCTTCGCCTCCAAGGATGCGTTGGTTACCGAATATCTTCGCGAACAGGAACGCGAGTATTGGGCCTGGTGGGACGAGGCCGTGGCCCGACATCCCGGAGATCCCCGCCGCCAGGTCGAAGCCCTGTTTGAAGCGCAATTGGAAATCGCCCTGACCAACACCTGCCGTGGCTGCGCACTCGGCAATGCGGCGGCGGAAATCTCCGACGACGAAGACGAATTGAGCACGCTGGTACGCGCATACAAGGAAAAGGTGCGCCGGCGCCTGCATGACATGGCAAGCGCCATGGGAGTGCGCGACCCGGAGCGTCTGGGCGATGCGCTCATGTTGCTGCTGGACGGCGGATATTTCACGCGCCTGATTTTCCCGCTGGGCAGCGGACCGATTTCCGCGGCTCTACCCGCCGTGCGCGCACTCATCGACGCGCACCTGCCCCCGAAGCCTTCTCCCGGTGCCCCCTCGGCGTCCATCGCCATCGTGCGGGGAGGATCGACGAGTTCATGATCGCCAAAAGAGAAGACTAGTCGCGTTGCTGAGCCTGTGCCGCTTCGAAATCCGGCAGCCTTCCCGCAATCCAGCGCCAGAGCGACGCCACCGGCCCCGTGAGTTCGCGGCCAAGCGGCGTCAGTTCATACTCAACGCGGGGTGGTACTTGCGGATACAGCGTGCGCGTAAGCAAGCCGTCTCGCTCGAGTGCTCTCAGGGTGTGCGTGAGTACCTTTTGACTGATACCCTCGACGCGTTCGAGCACGCGGGAGAATCGCAACGGGCCGTTCACTTCCGCCAAGATGCGCAGCACGGACAGCGACCATCTCCCGGTGATTCTTTCCAACACTTCGCGCACCGCGCGGTCCTCGGCCTGCGTCAGCGTTTCGTGGAATTTGAACGGCTCAGAAGCCAAGTTGGTTACCATTCGGTATGTATAGCTTGATTGGGTCCTTTATTTCAAGTCAGCACCATCATTTTCCGCCTGCCGGGCCCATTAACGGATCTTAACAATCCGACCACTCGTGTTTAATGGCCGCGGGCCCAGGGTGGCGGGCATGAAATGGCTACCCTCTGGGCCGGCGCTCATCGGCGCTGTCTGCGCATTGCTCGCAGGATGCAGCGTGGGTCCCACTTACAAACGGCCGGATATCGCGTTGCCGACGCAATGGCACGAATCAGCCGGCGCGGACGCCGGCGCATCGGCCTCGGGTTGGCCCGCGGCTGAATGGTGGCATGGCTTCGGATCGGCGAAGCTCGACGAATTGATTGCCGAAGCCGAGCGCAACAACGACGACCTGGCCGGCGCCATTGCCCGCGTTCAGGAAGCGGATGCGCAGGTGCGCATCGCCGGGGCCGCGCTGCTGCCTTCGCTCGATCTTGGAGCCACCGGCACGCGCCAGCGCGCACCGACGGCAAGTTTGGGTGTGGGTGGCCGAGTGTTCAACGTTTTCAATTCCGAGTTTAGCGCGAGTTACGAACTCGATTTCTGGGGCAAGAATCGGGCCCTCCGCGATGCCGCGCGCGCGGCCGCGACGGCCAGCCGTTACGATCGGCAAACCGTCGCGCTCACGGTGGTCAGCAGCGTCGCCACCACGTATTTTCAAGCGCTCGAGCTGCGCGACCGCATCCAAGTGGCGCAACAGAATCTCGAGAACGGCCAGAAGATCCTCAACGGCTTCAGGCTCGAGCTGTCGGCCGGCACCGCCACGGGACTCGACGTCGCTCAGCAAGAAACCACGGTGGCGATACTGAACGCCGCGATTCCGCCGCTATTGCAGCAATTCCGCCAAACCGTGTATGCGCTGGCCGTGCTCATCGGCGAGACGCCCGAGTCGGTCGACGTCGATACGGGCACGCTCACGACTCTGTCGAGCCCGGCCGTCGTCGAAGGTCTGCCGTCGCGGCTCCTGTCGCGCCGTCCGGATGTGGCCTCGGCGGAACAACAGCTGATCGCCGCCAACGCGGATATCACCGTCGCCCGGGCTGCTCTATTTCCCAACATTCAGCTGACGGCGAGCGGCGGCTACCAGAGCCAGGCGCTTGCGTCGTTCGTGAATCCGCGCAACCGGGTGTACGCGGTCAGCGCGGGTCTGACTCAGCCGATCTTTCACGGCGGCGCGCTCCGTGGCCAGGTGGCCTTTAGCAAGGCGCGCTATACCGAGCTGCTGACCACCTACCACAAGACCGTGCTCACGGCGTTCAGCAACGTCGAAGGCGCATTGGCGGCGGCCCAACAAACCGCTGAGCAGCAGAAACGGCAGCAGGAGGCGGTGGCCACGGCCCGGCGCGCCTATGAATTCGCGCAGAAGCAAATGTCCGCAGGAACGGTGAACATTCTGACCGTGCTCAATACGGAAAACGCGCTGTTCACCGCGCAGGACCAGTTGGTCCAGGTGAATTTTCTCCATCTGCAGGCGTTGGTGGATTTGTTCACCGCGCTCGGCGGCGGTTGGAATCAAGGGTGACGCACAGATGAAACATCTCTCTGGAATTCGCAAACACCCGTGGGCTTGGGGGACCGTTCTGGCGGTGTTACTGCTGCTTGCGTGGCGCGCGGTGGTTCAGAGCCGAGCCGATGCCGCTTCGCGCAATGCACCGGGGGCAACGTCGCCGGCGATCGCGGTCGACACCGCGGCCGTCACGCACGCCGACGTGCCGATTTATCTGTCGGGGCTGGGCACGGTTCAGGCTTTCTATACGGTGACCGTGACCGCGCGCGTGGACGGCGAGCTGCAGAAAGTCGCATTCACAGAAGGCCAAACGGTTCACAAAGGCGACCTATTGGCGGAAATCGACCCCCGTCCGAATCAGGCCGCGTACGCCCAATCCGTCGCCACCAAGGCCAGGGATACGGCCCAGCTCGCGAACGCCAAACGAGATCTGGAGCGTTACACGATTTTGCAGCCGCAGGATTTGGCAAGCAAGCAGACCGTCGATACCCAGCGCGCGCTGGTCGATCAGCTCGCGGCACAGATCCAGGTCGACCAGGCCGTGATCGACAATGCGCGCACGCAGCTCGACTACACCCGCATCACGTCCCCGATCGACGGCCGCACGGGCATACGCTTGGTGGATCCGGGCAACATCGTGCGCGCGGCGGCGACCACGGGCATCGTCGTCGTGACGCAGGTGCAGCCCATTTCGGTGATCTTCACGCTGCCGGAGGAGGATTTGACTGCGGTCGGTGCAGCGCTCGCCGCCGGCACGGTCAGCGTCACGACCGTCTCGCGAGACAGCAGTACCGAACTCGATCGAGGCACCCTTACGCTGATCGACAATGAGATTGACCAGACCACCGGTACCGCGAAATTCAAAGCCACGTTCAGCAACGCCCACAACACACTTTGGCCCGGGCAGTACGTCAACGCCCGTGTACTGGTGCGCACCGAGCGCAATGCGCTGACGCTGCCGACGACAGCGGTGCAATTGGGGCCCAACGGGCCGTTCACCTATGTGGTGAAACCGGATTCGACCGTGGAGGTCCGGCAGCTCAAAATCGGCGAGGAAAGCGACGGCATGACCATCGTCAGATCCGGCCTCGCATTGAATGAGCGTGTCGTGACCAGCAATCAATACCGTCTGCAGGCGGGCACGCACGTGCGTGCAGTGACCGCTGAAGCCTCCGCCCGAACAAAAGCGGCCGCCAAAGCGTCATGAGCATTTCAGAACCCTTCGTCCGGCGGCCGATCGCCACCTCGCTGTTGATGGGAGGCATTTTCCTGGTCGGGCTCGTGGTGTACCCGCTGTTGCCCGTCGCGCCTCTGCCGCAGGTCGACTTCCCCACCATTCAGGTCAGCGCGCAGCTGCCGGGCGCCAGCCCCGAGACCATGGCCGCGACGGTCGCGCAGCCGCTGGAATACCAGTTTGCGCAGATCTCGGGCTTATCGCAGATGACCTCGACCAACTTGCTCGGCAGCAGTCAGATCACGCTGCAGTTCGATCTGAACCGCAACATCGACGGGGCCGCTCAGGACGTGCAAACCGGAATCTCCGCCGCGGCCGGCCAGCTGCCGAAAAACCTGCCGACACCGCCGACCTACCGCAAGGTCAACCCCGCCGACTCGCCGATTCTGATCTTGTCGGTGCAGTCGGACGTGCTGCCGGTCACCACTGTCGACGACTACGCCGAGAACATACTGGCCCAGCAGATTTCCCAGATACCGGGAATCGCGCAGGTTTCCATCGGCGGACAGCAGAAGCCGGCGGTACGCGTACAAATCGACCCCATCAAGCTGGCCGCGCTGGGTTTGCAAATGGAGGACGTGGCCGGCGTCATCGCGGCCGCCACGGTCGACGCACCGAAGGGTTCGATCAACGGACCGAAGCGCAGCATGACGATATACGACAACGACCAGCTGCTGAAGGCCGCCCCCTGGAACGATGTGGTCGTGGCCTACAAGAATGGCGCCCCGGTGCGCATCCGCGACATCGGAGTTGCGGTCGACGGACCGGAAAATACGCTGCTGAGGGCCTGGCAGAACGGCCACAACGGAATCTTGCTGCTGATTTACAAACAACCCGGCGCCAATGTCATCGATTCGGAGCGGCGCGTCGAGGCGCTGCTGCCGCATGCGCTCGCTTCCGTGCCGCCGTCGATCAAAGTGAACACGGTGGCGAACCGCACCACCACCATCACGGCCGCCGTGAAAGACGTGGAGTTCACGCTTGTGCTGACCATCGCACTGGTGGTGATGGTGATTTTCCTATTCCTCCGCAATGCCTGGGCGACCATCATTCCCGGAGTCACCGTGCCGCTGGCGCTGCTCGGCACCGCGGCCATGATGTACGTTCTCAACTACAGCCTCGACAACCTGTCGCTGATGGCGTTGACCATTGCCGTCGGCTTCGTGGTCGACGATGCGATCGTGATGCTGGAGAACATCTATCGGCATATTGAAGAAGGCCTGTCGCCTTTGGAAGCGACCCTCAAGGGCGCCGGCGAGATCGGCTTCACCATCCTCTCCATCAGCGTCTCCCTGATTGCCGTGTTCATTCCCTTGCTGCTGATGGGCGGCATCATCGGCCGGCTGTTCCGCGAGTTTGCGATTACCATGACGATGACCATCGTCATCTCGGCCTTCGTGGCTCTGACGCTGTCCCCGACCATGTGCGCCTTGTTCTTGCGCGACGAGAAACACGCGAAGCACGGCAAGGCCTATATGGCGATCGAGAGAGCCTTCGATCGCCTATTGGCCGGGTATACGCGCGGTCTAGATTTTTGCCTGGATCACAAGCGCGCCACCTTGATGGTGTTCCTGATCACGGTCGCGGCGACCGTCTTCCTGTACATAGAGATTCCGAAGGGTTTCTTTCCGCAGCAGGATACCGGCATCATCTCGGGCTTGTCCGATGCGCCCCAAGATATTTCGTTCGACGAGATGGTACGCCGGCAGCACCTCCTGCTGGATATCGTCGCCAAGGATCCGGACATCGAGAGCTACGGCACCGGAATCGGCGGCAGCCGGCCCATCAACAACGGCTTCGTCGTCATCGGCCTGAAGCCGCGCGATAAACGCGGTTCCAGCGCCGATCAGATCATCAATCGTCTGCGGCCGCAATTGGCGCAGGTGCCCGGCGCGACCCTGTTCATGCAGGCGGCGCAAGACCTCAATGTCGGGGGCCGGACGACCCGTACGCAGTATCAATACACCGTTCAGGATTCGGACATCAACGAGCTCAATGAGTGGGCGCCGAAGCTGCTCGCGGCCCTGCAGAAGTTGCCGATGTTGCGCGACGTGGCCTCCGATCAGCAGACGAACAGCGGCATGCTGTCGCTCGAAATAGACCGCGATCAGGCCGCACGCTTCGGTATCCAGCCGGCCGCCATCGACCAAGCGCTCTACGATGCCTTCGGCCAGCGCCAGGCAGCGCAGTTCTTCACCCAGGCCAACAGCTATCACGTCGTTCTGGAGATCACTCCGTCGCTGCAGACCGATCCCGCCTCGCTCGACAAGCTCTACTTGAAATCGGCGTTGACCGGCCAGATGGTGCCGCTCTCGGCGATGACCAAGTACGACACTCAGCACGTCACCTACCTATCGATCCAGCATCAAGGACAGTTTCCGGCCGTGACGCTGTCGTTCAATCTCGCGCCGGGGGCGGCTCTCGGCGATGCCGTCGATGCCATCACCCGCGTATCCGCGACAATGCGTCTGCCCGCCACCGTCACCGGCAATTTTCAGGGTACCGCGCAGGCCTTTCAAAGTTCTCTGAAGAGCCAGCCCTATCTGATTCTTGCGGCGCTCGTGGCCGTGTACATCATTCTCGGCATGCTCTATGAGAGCTACATTCATCCGCTGACGATTCTCTCCACCCTGCCCTCGGCGGGCGTCGGCGCACTGCTCGTGCTATTGATACTTCATATCGATCTGTCCGTGATGGCCCTGATCGGCATCATCTTGTTGATCGGCATCGTGAAGAAAAACGGCATCATGATGGTGGACTTCGCCATCCAGGCCGAGCGCGAGCAGCATCTGTCGCCGCACGACGCCATACGTCAGGCATGCCTGCTGCGCTTTCGACCCATCATGATGACCACCATGGCGGCCTTGCTCGGCGCGCTGCCCTTGGCGCTCGGCCGCGGCACCGGCTCGGAGCTGCGTCAGCCGCTGGGCTATACCATGGTCGGCGGCCTGATATTGAGTCAGGCATTGACGCTGTTCACGACGCCCGTCGTGTACCTGTATCTGGATGAGTTGAGTCTGCGGCGGAAGCGCCGCCGCCGTCAAAAGCACCCCGGCGCGCCCACGGTAGAACCGCCGCCGCGGTCGTCGGATCGCGCGGTTCCGCCGCTCGAGGGAACCACATGAAGATTCTGCTGGTGGAAGACAACGAGCGGGTCACCCAGTTCGTCGTCAAGGGCCTGCAAGAAGCCGGTCACACCACGGATCACGCAGGCAACGGCCGCGACGGCATGTTTCTCGCGGCGAGCGAACCCTACGATGTGATCATCATGGATCGGATGCTGCCGGGCGGGATCGATGGCCTTGCCATCATCGAGGTGCTGCGCAAGGCCGGCAAGCGCACTCCGATTCTGATTTTGAGCGCACTCTCGGAGGTCGATGACCGCATACGCGGACTGCGCAGCGGCGGCGATGACTATTTGACCAAGCCCTTTGCGTTCGGCGAGCTGCTCGCGCGCATCGACGCCTTGCATCGCCGCGCACAGGCCATCAACACCGAAATCCCCCTTAACGTAGGCGACTTGCATATGGATCCGTTGACGCGCAAGGTAACACGCGGCGATCGGGCGATTACGCTGCAGCCGCGCGAGTTCAAGCTGCTCGAGTACCTGATGCGCCATGCCGGTCAGGTGGTCACGCGCACCATGCTGCTGGAGAACGTGTGGGACTATCACTTCGATCCTCAGACCAATGTCGTCGACGTGCACATCAGTAAATTGCGGCAGAAAATCGATGCCGAATTCGAGCGTCCGCTGCTGCGCACCGTGCGCAATGCCGGATACACGGTGACGGCGGATGATTAGGATGCTGCGCTCATCCGCGCTTTCGCTGGCGCTCAGCTATGTGGCACTGGGGATTGTCGCCCTGGTGCTGTTCGCGGCGCCTCTGTGGTATGCCTGGCAGGTGACGATCCAGGACAGCCGCACGGAACTTCTGCAGATCGATTCGCAACGCCTGGCCGAAGTCCTCCGGCGCGAAGGCGCACAAGGCGCGAAGGCCTTCATCGACGCCCGCGTGCGCATGCAGATCGCCGGCGAGAGAATCCTTCTGCTGACGGACGCCTCGCTGCATCCACTTTCCGGGAACCTGCCGGCCTGGCCCTCCAACGTGCCTACGGAACCCGGGAGCTACAAGGTCAAGATTGAATTGGGCGATCGCGGCGTGCAAACGGCCCTGGTGCACGTCGCCACGTTGGGCGGCTACAATCTGCTGGTGGGCAGGGACAACTCGCTCTTTGCGCCGCTGCAAACGCGCTTCTGGTACGGCTTGGCCGCCGCCATCGCCATCCTGTCCATCGCCGGCCTCATGATCGGTCTCATCACCCGCCGCGCCCTCCTGACGCGCATCGACAGCATCCGTCAGACGGTATCGGCGATCATTCACGGCGATTTGAAGCACCGCCTGGCGACGCATCTCAACGACGACGAACTCAACACTCTGTCGCGCACCATCAACGGAATGCTCGAACAGATCGAACTGTTGGTGCACGGCGTGCGTAACGTGTCCAATTCCATCGCCCACGACCTGCGCACCCCGTTGGCCGAGTTGCGCTCGCGGCTCGAGGAACTGGCGCTGATTCGGCCGCCTCCTGAGCAGGCCTTCGCGGAAATCGACGGCGCCGTCGCGGACGTCGACCGGGTGATCCGCATATTCGACGCCCTGCTCCGGCTCGCGGAAATAGATGCCGGCCTGCGCCGCTCCGGCTTCGTGGCGCTCGACGTAGCCGACCTTGCTGCAAATGCCGTGGAGTTCTACGCACCGGCCGCGGAACTGAAAAATATCGATCTCGCGTTTCGATCGGATGGACCCGTGTCGGTCTCGGGCGATCCGGTTCTGCTCGCTCAGGCACTGAGCAATTTGATCGACAACGCGCTGAAGTATGCGCCTGTGAACGGCTCGATCGAGGTAGCGGTGGTCAGGCGCAGCGACGGTACCGCCCAGGTTTCGGTGTCGGACGATGGCCCGGGAATCGCCGATTCGGAAAAGTGCAAAGTGGTGGAACGCTTCTATCGCGGCGATGCGAGCCGCGGCACTCCGGGCGTCGGCTTAGGGTTGAGTCTCGCGCAGGCGGTGGCCAAGCTGCATGGCAGCGCCCTCGAGCTGTCGGACAGGAACCCGGGCCTGCGCGTTGCGATCACCCTTCCGTTCGATGCGGCGAGCCTGGTGGCGCTCGCGGCGCCGCAGCAAGAGACCGCGACCGGGGAGGTGATCGCATCCCCCACCCTAGCCTCGTCGTAAGCCCACAAGTCCGCGGTCTGGACATTTTTTCCGCCGCAATCGGGGGGTCCTGGCTTTACAGGCCATGTGCGCTATATATATTTATAATTCAATATCTTGCGAATTTAATCTAATCTAGGTGAAAGGACAAATTCGCAAAATTGCGACATCGTTCTCTCATTTTGTCGGCCCGCAGAGCTAGTCTCTGGCTTCCACGACTGAGTCGATAAAACGAGCCGCCGACATAAGGGTGCCGCCATGTCTTTGAAAACCATTTTGTTCACGATTGGATGTCTTGTCGCCTGGTTCATCCTATTGCCGATGCTCCTCATCGTCGGGGGGACCGCCCTTTTCGCCTATGCGATTTTCGCCGAGCTCGGCGAATTCCTCCTCGGCAATCCCAGCAAAGCCCTGGACAAGTCCGCGGCAAGTGAAATCGCGCGCCGCATGTGCTGTGGCGTTCAAGTGCGCGGCACGCGCCGCTTTCCCCCGCCGTAGGACTTCCCTGCGCCGTAAGACTTCGTCTTCTCTGTAGACAACGAACCTGGCTATCCGCCGCCGCGTGCTCGCGCACCAGTTCGGCAGTGGCCGTGCGGAGTCGGCTGATTCGCCGAGCGTACGATGGTTATCGTTGCTACTATGATCACCCAGCGGCGCTGACGCACGAATCGATGATGTACGCGCTCCAATGGTCGTTTAGGATTCCGAAAGGTGGGCGCCTCTGCGGGAGCACGATGAATCACTGAAGCGCCTCATCGCAGCGGCGATGGCGCCCCTTCTCGACGCGGGTCTGTTCTGTGCTCTGATCGGCTACGGACTGCCGTTGCGATCCAGCCATATCGCGAGCTTCACCGCCGGCGCCGCTTTGAATTACCTGCTGAAAGTTCGTTCGACGGTCGCTGCAGAGAGGCGAACGCGGGACTGGCGGTTGCACTGCCGATTGCTGGCGGTGAGCCTCATGGCGCTGTTCCTGCGCGGCGGTGTGCTGGGCTTGCTGTCTCTGGGCTGGGGCTGGCCGGCGCAAGTATCCATCCTATTTGCGGTGCTCGCGGGATTGGCGGTGACGACGCCGGGATACGCGGAAGGCTGGTCGCGGGACGAGTCGGGTGCGCGTGCGCGCGCGCCGGCGATCGGGATCATCGTCTATGCCTTCGCGCTTCGCCTGGTGTATCTCGGGTCCGTCGAGCTTCTGCCGGAGGAAGCGTACTACTGGAATTACTCGCGCCATCTCGACATCGGATATCTCGACCACCCACCGATGGTTGCGTGGCTGATCAAGGTGGGCACGGCCGCCTTCGGCCAGTCGCAGTTCGGAATCCGCGCGGGCGCGCTCTGCTGCGGCGTGATTACGTCGGTCTTTACCTATCGTCTGACGCGCAACCTTTTTGATGAGGCGACTGCGCTCGCCGCCGTGGTGTTGGCGCAGGCCCTGCCCTTCTTCTTTCTTTCGGGGCTGCTCATGACCCCCGACGCGCCCTTGACTGCCGCTTGGGCGGCATCGCTCTACTATCTCGAGCGCGCACTGGTGGCGGGCCGCTCTTCCGCGTGGTGGCGTGTGGGTTTCTCGCTGGGGATCGGCGCGCTTTCGAAATACTCCATCGGTTTGCTCGCTCCCGTAACCCTGGGCTTCACGTTGTGGGATCGCAAATCGCGGCGCTGGTGGCGGCGTTGGGAGCCCTATGTCGCGGCGCTGCTCGCGTTCGCGATTTTTTCCCCGGTTATTCTTTGGAACGCGCAGCACGAATGGGCGTCCTTCGCATTCCAAACGTCGCGGCGCCTGGCGGAGGCTCCGAGATTCGCCTTACACAAGTTGGTCGCGTCCGCCCTGATACTCATCACGCCGACGGGCGTGCTGGCGGTCGCGGCGGCGTTAGTGGGCGGCGGCATCTGGCGCGGCAGGATGGACGGCAGCGTGGACGGCGATGCGGGCGGCGGCGATGCCGCGCGCCGCCGGCTGTTCATCAGCTTGGGCGTTCTCGTCCCGCTCACGGTGTTCGCGCTCTTCAGCCTGCGTCATGAAGTGAAACTCGACTGGACCGGCGCCCCGTGGATCGCCGCGCTTCCCATCATGGCGGCGGGAATGGTCTCGGGCGGAGCCGCTTCGAGCGGCTTGCGCGCATGGATCCGTGCGGCATGGGGACCGACGCTCGTGACGATGCTGCTGATCTACGGCGCCGGCCTGCACTACCTCGTGTTGGGACTTCCCGGTCTCGGGTACAACAAACACATCGAGCTGATTCCGGTCGGTTGGCGCGACCTCAGCCGCCAGATCGCAGAAACCACTGCCGCAATCCGCAAGGAAACCGGCGGCGACCCGCTGATCGTCGGTATGGATCGCTATGCCATCGCCAGCGAGCTGGCATTCTACGGGGCGGAGCGAACCAAATCGGCAGTGGAAACGTCGAGCGCTCATTTGTTCGAGGGAATCGGCCTCATGTACGAACGGTGGACTCCGGCCGAGTTGCAGGAGGGCCGAAACCTGCTTCTGGTCGCTTGGGACCCCGGGGACCTCACGGGCAAAATCATCGAGTCCCATGCCGAACGCCTGGGGCCGATCGAGGACGATGTGCTGCGCGAGGACGGCCGAATAGTGCGTCACTACTATCATCGGCTCGCCTATCACTATCGAACCATTCCAACGCCATGAGCTCAAAACGCGGTATACGGAGCGCTTGAACATGTTGCGGGAAATCCGATGACCAGCACTCACTTTCGGCGACTCTCGGCCGTGCTCATGGCCGCATTCGTCATGCACGATTCGGCCGTCGTCGGTCAAACCCCCGAGCAGCAGAAAATGTGGGACGCGCAACGCGCCCAGGCGCAGGCGGACGAGAAGGTCAAGGCGGATCTCCTGGCCGGGCAACGAGCGGCGCGGCGGGCGGACCCGATGTCATGGGTCCGCACACTCGATCCCATGGCGCCCGGAGGCTGGGTATTCAGGGCGGTCGGTGCCGACGGATCCTGGGCGACTTTCAGCACGGATCATCAATTGAAGCGTTCAGGCCGCCTCGTGACGGCATGGCTGAGGCAGGAATTCCCGGAGCCGCAACGCAGCGCCGCCGGCGAGGTGTACTCGAGCGACGTCGAGAAAGTCCAGTACGACTGCGGCAAGGCACAGGCCCGGGTCATGCTGATCATTTTCTACTCGGAGAATAATCTCGCCGGCGCCCAGCAAACCGAAGAATCGGACCCGAAGCAGGTGCAGTGGGATCCGATTGTTCCGGGCACGCAAAGCGAATACATCTTTCGCTGGATCTGCGGCGACTCAGCAGGGGCGCGACCAAGATAACTTCACGGTTGCGGCGAGCAACTGCGCTCTGTCCGCGCAGGGGCCCACCAAAATCTCGACGTCGCCGGGCTCGAACACGGGCTCGAGATCGATCCCTAGAAAGCGCAATTCCGCGGCACGCAAGGACAAAGTCACGGTTCCTGTCTCGCCGGGCCGCAAATCGATCTTCGCGAACCCTTTGAGCTCCAGCAGCGGCCGGGCCACGCTCGCGATCTTGTCATGCGTGAACAGGAATACCGTCTCCTGCGCCGCCATCGCGCCGTCATTGCGCACGTCGACGCGAATCTGCAGGGTGTCGATGTCCTCCGCGTCGACCGGTGTCACGCGCAGATTGGACAGCGCAAATCGCCCGTAGGTGAGCCCGTGGCCGAAAGGAAACAGGGGTTCATTCGGCACGTCGAGGTACTTGCTCGTGTAATGATCCTTCGCGTTCGCCGGCCGGCCGCCCGGGCGCTCGCCGAAGAAGATGGGAATCTGTCCCTCTGCGCGCGCCCACGTGACCGGGGTTCGGCCGCTTGGGGACACGCGTCCGGTCAGGACGTCGGCGATTGCATTGCCCGACTCGCTGCCGAGGAACCACGCTGCGAGCACGGCATCCGCCTTCTCGACCAGCCACGGCACCACCAACGGGCGGCCTGAGAATAGGACGACGATTACCGGCTTGTTCGCCGCACGCGCTTTCTCGAAGACGGCCTCGGCGAATTGCCGCTGCTTCCCGGGAAGACCCATGTGCGCACGGCTCGCGGCCTCCCCGCTCATGGTCGCCGCTTCGCCCAGGCAGAGGAGAATGGCATCGGCCGCCGCGCATAGATGCAGAGCCGCCGCCATGCCCGACACATCCTCATCGTCGATCGCAACGCCCGGCGCATGCAGCACCTGGGAGTCGGGGCGCACCGCGCGGAGGCCGGCAACCACGCTGACATGACCTTCAGCGTCCGCAGCTCCCCACCAAGGCCCCCGCATCTCAGCGGGCGCATCCGCCAGCGGGCCTATGACGGCGAGCCGGCGCAATGAGCCGATCAGCGGCAGCGCTGCCTTGTCATTCTTCAACATCACGATGGCGCGCGCGCCCACGTCGCGTGCGAGCTGCCGGCGATGCGCGAAGGCCGCATCCGGTTCCGGAATTGCGCCGCGGCGATACGGATCGTCAAAAAGACCCAGCCGCTCCTTGAGCGTCAGCACGCGTCTGACCGACTCGTCGATCTCAGCCATGCTGACCAGTCTGCGCTCGAGAGCCGTGGGCAGTCCGCGGCGATACGCATCGGCCATCATGTCGATATCGACACCGGCCTTGAGCGCGTGAGCCGCTGCTTCGGCAAGATCGCCGGCGATGCCGTGATTCATGAGTTCCGCAATGGCGTTGTAATCGCTGACGATCACGCCCTTGAACCCCCAACGGCCTCGCAGCCAGCCGCGCAGCAGCTCCTTGTTCGCCGTCATGGGTATTCCCGCCAGATCCATGAACGCGGGCATGACGGCCGCCACGCCCGAGGCAACCGCCGCCGCGAACGGCGGCATGTACACTTCGCGCAAGGTTCGCTCGGAGATGTCGGCCGAGGCGTAATCCCGTCCGGCGGTGACCGCCCCGTAGGCGCAATAGTGCTTGGCAACCGCCGCGAGCGCATCCGCCGCCGCGAGGCCGGCGCCCTGGAATCCGCGCACTTTCGCCTCGGCAATGCGTGCGCCGAGCCAGGGGTCTTCCCCCGGCCCCTCCACGCTGCGCCCCCAGCGCGGGTCGCGCGCCACATCCAGCATCGGCGCGAAGGTCATCGCCACTCCTTCGGCCGCGGCCTCCTTGGCGGACTCGCGCGCGGTAAGCGCCCAGGTTTCAGGATCGAACAGCGCCGCTTCGCCCAAGGGAACCGGAAACAAAATCCGATGGCCATGCACGACATCGAACCCGATGAGCAGTGGAATGCCGAGGCGCGATTCCTCCACGGCGAGACGCTGCATCTCGCGCACATGCGCCGCTCCGACCATATTGAGCAGATTGCCGATGGTCCCGGCCCTGATCGCCTCGGTCGAATCGCCGGCGATGATCGGCCCGGTTACCGTAAAGCCTGCCGCGGTCATGGTGAGCTGTCCGAGCTTCTCGGCCAAGGTCATCGTGCCGATCAAGGTTTCGATCCGGCTCACTTAATTACGCTCGCCGGAGGCGGCGTTGCCTGATAATGGCGTGGTCACATTACTCCCGAGACATGCATGAACCGCGAATCGAATACCGAAGAGATTGCCAATTCCGGCCTCGTGCCGCAACTCGGCATGATGGCCCGGGCCCTGTGGGCGGCGCCCGTGCGCAACACCCTTTTCTGGCTGTCGGGCGCGCTGTTCCTCGTCATTGCGGTGACCGCCTATGGACAGATACGCCTCAATAACTGGAATCAGCCCTTCTATGATGCCCTGTCGCGCCGCGACTTTGAGCAATTCTTGCTGCAGCTGGGTGTCTTCGGTGTGATTGCCGGGGCTCTGCTGGCGCTCAATGTGGCTCAGCGCTGGCTCGGTGAAACACTGAAGCTCCGGCTTCGTCAGGGCCTGGTGCGCGATTTGATCCAGAATTGGATGCAGCCCGGCCGGGCGTTCCATCTGGCCAACGCAGGCGCGATGGGCGTGAACCCGGATCAACGCATGCACGAGGATGCGCGCCACCTCACCGAGCTGTCCGCCGATCTGGGTGTGGGCCTGCTGCAATCCTCGATCCTGCTGGTCACTTTCGTGAGCGTGCTTTGGTCGCTGTCGGCTGATTTTGTTTTCCACCTCGGGAGCCGGCATTTTGCGGTTCCTGGCTACATGGTGTGGGCCGCCATCGTGTATTCGGGGTCAGCCTCGCTGTTGAGCTATTGGGTCGGCCGGAGCCTGATCGACCGCAATGCGCAGCGCTATGCGTGTGAGGCTGATTTGAGATTTTCTCTGGTACGCGTCAACGAACACATCGACGCCATCGCGCTTGCCTCGGGTGAAGCGGACGAGGAGCGGCGCATCGAGGTCGATCTCGCGGCGGTGCTGGCCGCCACCGGGCGGCTGGTCAGCGGTCTCACCAATCTGGCCTGGATAACCGCCGGCTACGGCTGGTTTACGCTCGTCGCCCCGATACTGGTCGCCGCGCCGCTCTATTTCGCGGGGAATATCTCGTTCGGCGGCCTGATGATGGCATCGGGCGCTTTCATCCAGGTGCAGTCCTCGCTGCGCTGGTTCGTGGACAATTTCAGCACCATCGCCGATTGGCGCGCGACCCTGCTGCGGGTCGCGAGTTTCCGCCGTGCGGTCATCGACATCGATGTGCTGCACGACATCGAGAGCCGCATCGCCGTCGCCTCGGGCGATCCCGGCAAGATCAGCATCGATGATCTGGAAATCGCCTCGCCCGCCGGCGCCACCATGCTCGAGGAGAAAAAAGTGGAGATCAAGGCCGGCGAGCGAGTGTTGATCGTCGGAGAATCCGGGACCGGCAAGACCCTGCTGTTCCGCGCATTGGCAGGGTTGTGGCCGTGGGGCGCCGGGAGAATCACACGCCCGAGAGGCGAGGAAATCCTGTGCATGCCGCGCACCCCCTACCTTCCCCCCGGCACGCTGCGCGAGGTCCTCGCTTACCCATCGGCGACGCAAACCTTCGAGGCCGCCGCCTACGTGAACGCGCTGGTTCGGCTCAAGCTGGACAGGCTGGAGCCGCTGATGGATGTATCCCGGCGCTGGGATCACGAATTGAGCGAGGACGAACAGCAGACCCTGGCCTTCGCGCGCGTGGTGCTGCAGGCGCCGCCGTGGGTGCTCATCGACGAGGTGCTCGATTCCCTGGATGAGAACGCGCGCCGATGTGTTCTCGATCTCTTCGCCAAGGATCTGCCGCACACCGGCGTCATTCACATCGGCCGCGCCGACGCGCACGATCATCTCTTCTCGCGCGTTCTACACCTGGTCAAAGATCCGACGCTGCGCAGACTTTCCTACGGCAAAGCCGCCGATTCGTCGACCGCAACGCCATCGACGTCAGCCGCGTGAGTTTTTTCGTGGCCTTCGGCCAGAACTCAACGGGGTCGCGAAGCGCGAACCCCGCAGGCGGGGGGCGCGAGGCGCGCCGAGGCAGAATGCCATCAACTGGCGCGGCGCCTCGAGTCCAATTGGGAGGCATCGAGCGATACGCGGGGCCGCTCCAGCAACCCGCGAAACGCGTCGGCGGGTATGGCCGGGCTCATCAGGAATCCTTGAATTGCGTCGCAGGACTCGGCCTGTAGAAACTGCAGCTGCGCCTGGGTTGTCACGCCCTCAGCCACGATTTTGAGATCCAGGCTGTGCCCGAGCGCGATGATGGCACGGACGATCGACGCATCATCCGGATCGTCGCTGATGTCGGAGACGAATGAGCGATCGATCTTGAGCGTGTCGAGCGGAAAGCGCTTCAGGTAATTCAACGAACAATATCCCGTGCCGAAATCGTCGATCGCCAGCGCGAAACCGAATTCCTTCAATGCCAGCAGCGAGCGCCGCCCTGCTTCGGCGTCCTGCATCAGCACGCCTTCGGTCAACTCGAGTTCGAACAGCGACGGCGACAGTTGCGCTCGAGTCACAGTATCGCTGAGCCGCAGCAGTGCTTCGGGATACATGAAATCCCGGCCGGACACGTTCACGGCGATGCGGGGCAGCTCGAGGCCTTCGCTGCGCCATTGGCAAAGATCCCGGCACACCCGCTTGAGCGCCCACCGGCCGATGTCCCCGATCAGGCCCGTCTCCTCGGCCACGGCGATGAAGTCGGCCGTGGGAATCTGACCCCGCTCAGGATGGAACCAGCGCAATAGCGCCTCGCCGCCGAGCAATTTCAGGTCCCGTGTCCGGTACTTCGGTTGGTAATAGACTTCAAGACTCGAATTTTCGACGGCCCGCCGCAGTTCCATTTCCAGCGACAGCCGTTTCAGGGCGCGCACATTCACGGTGCTGTCGTAGACGCGCAGCTGATTTCTGCCGCTCGCCTTCGCCTCGTACATCGCACCGTCCGCGTTCTTGAGCAGGCTCTGCGCATCGGTGCCGTGCTCCGGATACATGGCAATACCAATGCTCGGCGTCACCACGAATTCATAGCTTTCCTGCTGGAACGGAGCGGCAAGAATCGACAGGATCCGCCGCGCCGCCCATTGGGCCTGCGCAGCATCCGTGCGCCCGGTAAGGACGACGATGAACTCATCGCCACCCACGCGCGCGAGCCGCCCTCGAGCGCGCTGGGGGACGCCGGGGTCGGGCGCGCGAAGATTCATCGGCACGACGGGTTCGTCGCCGTCGCCTTCCAGATCCAGCCCGGCCTGCAAGCGTTCCGCCACTTGCCGCAACAGCGCATCGCCCGTCTCGTGGCCCAAGGTGTCATTGATGCGCTTGAACTGGTCGAGATCGACGTAGAGCAGCGCCAGACCGCGATTCAGTTGCCCCGCCTCGGCCAATGACTGCGCAAGGTAGTCGTGAATCCATTCGCGGTTGGGTAGCCCGGTCAGACCGTCAAAGTAGGCCAATCGATGTATGCGGGCTTGCGCCTCCTTTCGCGCCGACACATCACGGACGATCGCCAGCACCTGACCGCTGGAATTCGGCAGATAGCGGCACTCGAAATGGCGATTCGGCCGCGATTCGGCATCGAGGGAGAACTCGAACACCGCCGCTTCGCCGCGCAACGCGGCGTCGAGGCAATCCATGGCGCGCGCCCGCGCGGCCGGCGGAATGAGATCGAGGAAACGCATCGACTCGACGCCGGCCTTGGGAACGTCGATCAATCCCGCAGCGGGGCTGTAGCAATGCTCGATGACTCCGCGGCCGTTCACGAGAAAGATCCCGTCTGGAATCGCTTTCAGCAGCGCCGCGTTCTTCTGCTCGCTGAACCGCAAATCGACTAGGGTGCGCGCGCCGCGCAGCACGTAGCGGATCCGGTGCACGAGCAGCGCCCAATTGATGGGCTTGACCACGAAATCCGTGGCGCCCGCCTCATAGGCTCGATCGATCGATACCGTATCGTCGCAACCGGTCACCATGACGATGGGCAGATCCGCGCCGCCCGGGAGCGCACGAATGTTGGTGCAAGCTTGATAGCCGTTGCCGTCGGGCATCTCCACGTCGAGCAGCGCGATGTCCGGCAGGCGCAGCGCGCAGGCGGCGACGGCCGCGTCGCCGCTGGCGACGGTCTGCACGGTAAAACCGGCGTCCCGCAGCATGGCGCCGGCGATCTCCCGCAGAATCGCGTCGTCGTCGGCGACCAGCACCCGAATCGGCGGAGCCTGAGCGCTCATGCGGATCTCCGCATGGCGAACTCCAACTCGTCCCGTACGCGCGCGTGCAGAGTGCGTATTTGCGCATAGATCTCTCGGGCCGCCGCGAAGTTGCTCTGCCGCGCCGTGTCTTCCAGCTCCCGGCACAGGCGCGCCAGACCCAGCGCGCCCACATTGCCGTTGTAGGAGCGCCAGGCGTGCGCCGCCCGTGCAAGATCGGCCGAATTTCCGGCACCCAAGGATTTCTCGATCGACGCGATGAGATTGCGCGAATCCGAGAGATACAACTCACCTATATGCTCGAGCATGTCCTTCTGGCCGCTGCGCGGCAGCGCGCGCAGCGCATCGAGCGTCGCGCCGTCCAGAGTGGGCTCGCCGGGGGGCGCCGAGACGACCATGGAAGCGGCCGCCTGGGGCTCCTGCGCCGGTTCAGATTGCGCCTTGTCCTTCAGCCATCGAGCGAGCATGCCATGCAGAGCCTCGCGCCTGAATGGCTTCGCAAGATAGTCGTCCATGCCGGCGGCCAGACAGGCCTCCCGGCCCGCGGCCGTGGCGTCGGCAGTCAGCGCGATAACGGGGACGTGAGTTCCCTGGGGCTCGCGCCGGCGGAGCGCGGCGGTGGCCGAGAATCCGTCCATGACCGGCATCTCGCAGTCCATCAAGACCACATCGAAGTGCTGTTTCTGCAGCATTTCCAGTGCCTGCCGCCCATCGTCCGCCGTTTGGGCCTGAAGGCCGAGCGAGGCCAGTATGCCGATGGCCACTTCGCGATTCAGCGGCTGATCTTCGACGACGAGTACGCGGCCCACGAGCGCCGGCAAACTCATCGCGGGCGGGAAAACATTGGTACCGGTAAACGTTTCGGTATCTTCGTCGGTGCAGCCGGTCAGTACCCGATGCAGTTCGCCGAGGCGCAACGGTTTCGTGAGCTCCGTATCGAACAGCCCCTGAGTTATGGTCGTGTCGGAAGCCAAGCTGACGAAGCTCAACAATCGGACTGTGCGCAGGCTCACTGATTGCCGCGAGCGCAGAACTTTCCACAATCCATCGGCCTGGTTGAGCAGCCAGTCATCGATCACCACGGCATCGTACGTCGCTGCCGCCGACGCAGCCGCCGCTTCAGCCAGAGACGGCACCTCCGTGGGAAGCGCGGCCCAATCACACAGCGCCTTGCCGATGAGCCCTCGCGCCGCCGCGTTCTCGTGCACCACGAGTACGCGCAGGCCGTCGAGGCTGCGCAGCGGCGCCGGCGGTTGCGCCGCTGCGTCGGCCAGCGGCACCGACAATTCAAATGAGAACGTGGATCCTACGCCGGGTGCGCTGACGAGCGCGAGCTGTCCGCCCATGAGCTCGACGATTTGCCGGGAAATCGCCAGACCCAGACCGGTACCGCCGAAGCGGCGCGTGGTCGAGGCGTCTTCCTGGGCAAATTCCTGGAAAATTCGCGACTGGTTTTCCGGCGCGATGCCGACACCGGTGTCGACCACATCGAATCGTACCGTCAGCGAGCCATTCTCCGTCCTCAACGGGATCAGGCGCAGAATGACCTCGCCGCGTTCGGTGAATTTCACTGCATTGCCGCCGAGATTCACCAGTACCTGACGCAATCGCACGGCATCCATGCGTACTCGCGGCAGAGGCGTCGTAGGCGAGTCGCACAAGAGCTCGATGCCCTTGGTCGCGGCGCGCGCCGCCAGCATCTCCACCGTCTGTTCGACCAGCTCGATGAGATCACAGCTGACGGGATCGAGCTGCAGGCGGCCCGCCTCGATCTTGGAGAAGTCGAGAACGTCGTCGACGATCGCCAGCAGCGAATCTGCGGAGCGGTGAATGGCTTCGGCGAAACGCCGCTGCGCCGGATCGATGCGGGTGTCGAGCAACAGGCTGGTCATGCCCAGGACACCGTTCATCGGCGTACGCAGTTCATGACTCATGCGGGCCACGAAGTCGCTCTTGGCGCGGCTCAAGACCTGCAGCTGCTGGTTGCGCTCTTCGAGCTCATGCGTGCGCGCCTGGACCGTTTGCTCCAGCTCACGGCTATAGCGCAGTTCGCGTTCTCGCCGCAGACGCTGCAGGCGCCATAGATAGCCGAACACCAGCAAGCCCAGCGCCAAATACACCAGGCGTGCTGCCGTAGTCTTCCAGGGAGCGGGCGCCACATGCATCGGAATGGCCAACCCAGTCTCGCTCCAGACGCCGTCGGCATTGGCGGCGCGCACTTTGAAGATGTAGTCGCCCGCGTCGAGATTGGTATAGGTGGCCCGATGCAGCGAACCTGCGTCGATCCAGCCGGAATCGAAACCCTCGAGTTGATACGAGTAATGATTGTTCGCGGGCGAGGTGAAATCGAGGGCGGCAAAATCCAAAGTCACCAGCTTGTCGTCGTAGGCCAGCGCCAACGGCCGGGTCGGACCCGGCAACTCCTGCGGTGCGATGGCTCGATTGAGCTTCGCCGCCGTGGTCAGAACCACGCGCGGCGGCGGTGCGCTGGGCGTGATCAGATCGGGCAAAAACGCATTGAATCCGTTGTTGCCGCCGAAGTATAGAGTGCCGTCGGCGCCCCGGTAGTGAGCGTTGAAATTGAATTCTTCGTCCTGCAATCCGTGCACTCGGTGAAACCACTTGATCGAATGAGCGCGCGGATCGAAACGGGCGAGGCCATTGTTGGTGCTCAGCCACAGTCGATCCTCGCGGTCCGACTCGATCCCATACACGACTTGAGTCGAGATGCCGCCGAGCCCTGACTGGTTTTCGAAACGTACCGCACTCGGCCAGACGGAGTTGCCGATCACGCGATCGAGACCGCCGCCTGCGGTGCCGACCCACAACTGGCCTTGATGATCGAGATGCAGCGCATACACCGAATTGTCGCTGAGACTGGCCGGATCGCGGTCGTCGCGCCGATAAGTGTAGAAGCGGCCCGTTCTTCGAACCAGCAGATTGAGCCCGCCGCCCTCCGTGCCGATCCAGAGGTTGCCGATAGGGTCCTCGACGATGGCGCTGGCGCGCGAGCCGCTCAACGAGGAGGCAGATATGCTGCCATAGGGGTAACGTGTGACCTTGCCACTGCTCTGATCGATGCTCGCGAGGCCCCCGCCGTACGTACCCACCCAGAGCGTGCCAAGCCGATCTTCGTACAGAGACATCACTCCGTTGGCCGGCAGCGTCGCGGGATCGTCGGCGGCCGAGCGATACACCCGCAGCGCGCCGGTGTTCACATCCAGCCGATTGAGGCCCCCCGTCATCGTGCCGATCCACAGCACCCCCTTGCGATCGTAAAGCAGCGACATGATGCGGTCGTCGGTCAGCCGTACGCCGGCGTGCAGGCTGCTGTGCGCGCTGCCGTCCACGCTGGTGCCGAAGTGCCGTTCGCTCCGGTTGCGGGTGTCGATTTCCACCAACCCGGCTCCAACCGTGCCCACCCACACTTTGCCGGCGCCGTCATCGGCGAAAGAATTCACCTGCGTGTCGCGAAAGGAGTCGCTGCGGTAATGCCCCAGCAGCCAACTTCGCGGGTTCCAATGGCTGGCGCCGCCTCCGCGCGTGCCGACCCACAACACTCCGCCGCGATCCTGGTACAGGGACATGATGTCGCTGTCTCGCAGGCTCTGAGGATTGTCCGCATCGCGCCCGTATCGCACGAACGTCGCCGACTCGCGGTCGAATAGATTCAGTCCGTCGGCCGTCGCCACCCACAGCCGCTGCGCATCGTCCTCCAGCACGGCCAATACACGGTCATGGCTCAAGGAATGAGGATCCTTCCGGTCATGGCGAAATACAGTCAAGCGTCCCGTGTCGGGATCGAGGCGGTCGAGTCCGCCGCGGTAAGTTCCGATCCAAAGCGCTCCGGTGTGATCCTCGCGAATGGCGCGGACTCGCGCATCGCTCGAGCCGTTGCCGTTCGCAGCGCCGTAGTTGACGAAGTCGTCGCTTGCGGGTTCGTAGCGGCTCAGGCCGCCGTCCGTGCCCACCCAGATCCTGCCGCTGTGGTCGGCAAACAGGGCGCACACCGCATCGGCCGGCAATGAGCGAGGGTCCTCGTCGCGATGGCGAAAGTGGCGGACATCACCGGTCTTCGGATCGAGAACATCCAGGCCCTGGTCCAGGGTGCCGGCCCAAATGCGGCCCCGAGCATCGATGAGCAGGGTGCGTACCGCGTCGCTGGCCAGTGTGTTCGGTTTGTGCGCGTCGTGCCGGAACGGCTGGAATTGCTCTGTCCGCCGATCCCAGCGAGCCACGCCGCCGCCTTCCGTGGCCAGCCACAGGTCGCCCTGCGCGTCCTCGGCCATCGACCAGATATAGTCGCTGGCAAGCCCGTGCTCATTGCCGCGCTCACGGCGGTACTCGCGGATCGAGTCGCCATCGTAACGGTCGAGGCCGTTTTCGGTCCCCAGCCACAGGTAACCCTGCGAGTCCTGCAGGATGCTGTTGACGGTGCTTTGCGAGAGCCCATCGCGCATCGTGAGATGCTCGAAATACATGGGTCGCATTGCCGGCGCCGGCGCGGCCGCATACGCGCCCACATCCAGCGCCGCCATTGCGACGCAGGCAGCTACAGTACCAAGGATGCCCCCGCGCCTTTGCATTGAAGACCTGCGCTATTGTTGTGCCGGGACATCGATACCCGTATAGCCGCTGCTCCAGGTATAGCCGCTGCTCCAGGTGTAGCCACTGGCCGACGAATAGGTGCCGTTCCAGAAGAGTCCGTCGAGGAGCACGGCCACATCCTTCACTAGGGTAATTACGATGCCGAGCAAGCCGCCGAGCAAGCCGCCGCCAGAGGTCGAAGTCGGTGCTGTGGCCATGATGTAGAAATTCCCGTTGGAGTCCTCATTGGCGCGACCACCATAGTGCTGCAGTCCGGCGAGATCGAGCCCCACGTTGAGCCCCTGATTCGCGCAGCCCGAGGCGGTGCTATAGGCAGAATTGCGCGCGTCCACCAGACCGGCGCCCTGCTGGAACACCGTGTAGGCCAGGCTGCCGCTGGAATTCACGGCGGGACGGGCTCCGGACATGAGCCGGCACTTCACTTGATCCGGCGTCAACGAGGGATTGACTTCGAGCATCAGCGCGACCACACCGCTGACGGTGGCGGCCGCCTGCGATGTGCCCGACATGGTGAAATCATCGTAGGGCTCGTGCACCCATTGCGGAAATTCCGTTGCCAGAGTCCCGTTGTCGGGAGCGTAGGCCAGATTGTGGCCTCCCATGCCGACGACCTCCGGTTTGACGAACCCTTCGAAAGTCGGCC
>WNFT01001677.1_pt1 | contig 33396 bp, 23 predicted proteins | sample 5400191 | NCBI WGS metagenome assembly WNFT01 (sample SAMN13153359, study PRJNA577476) | soil metagenome | isolation source: 80 cm saprolite under Madrone tree | place: USA:California | collected 2016-06-14 | reverse complement strand
GCCGGCCATCAAGGCGCTCCCGTTCGTTTGCGCGACATCGCCGAAGTGGTCGATTCCGTCGAAGACACTCGCAATCTTGGATTGTTCAACGCAAAACCCGGCGTCATTATCGCCATCTTTCGCCAGCCCGGCGCAAACATGATCGAGACCGTCGACCGCATCCTGGCTATCCTCCCTTTTCTGCGTGCCTCTATTTCTCCTTCGCTTCATTTGAATGTTGCTGTCGACCGCACAACCACGATCCGCGCTTCCGTGCATGACGTGGAAGTCGCACTCATGATTTCCATCGTCCTGGTGATTTTCGTGGTCTTCGCCTTTCTCCGAAATGTCTGGGCCACGATCATTCCCAGCGTCGCGGTTCCACTGTCGCTCATTGGCACCTTCGGCGTGATGTATCTCGGCCACTACAGCCTAGACAATCTCTCGCTCATGGCCCTGACCATTTCCACTGGTTTCGTCGTTGATGATGCCATCGTGGTCATCGAAAACATCACTCGCCATATAGAAAATGGCATGGCGCCGTACCAAGCCGCGATGAAAGGCTCCAGTGAAATTGGCTTTACCGTTCTTTCCATGAGCACTTCGCTGGTTGCCGTGTTCATTCCGATTCTTCTCATGGGCGGAATCGTCGGACGCCTCTTCCGCGAATTTGCAATCGTTCTCAGCGTGGCGATTGGCGTTTCACTTCTGATTTCGCTCACCACCACGCCTATGATGTGCGCGCGCTTCCTGCGCCACGAAACCGGCCGGCACAATTGGCTCTATCGTTTCTCCGAGAACGCGTTCAATCGTCTGCTGAGCACCTACGATGTATCGCTTCGCTGGGTGCTTCGCCACCAGTTCCTCATCCTGCTGGTCACCTTCGGCACGGTTTGTCTGAACGTGTATCTCTTTGTCCAGACGCCCAAAGGATTCTTCCCGCAGCAGGACACCGGCCGCTTCACCGGGCTCATCCAGGGGGATCAGGATCTTTCGTTCTCGGCGATGTCGCAGAAAATGCGTCAATTCACTGACATCGTCTTGCAGGACCCAGCGGTGGATACCGTCATAGCCTTCACCGGCGGCGGGAGCGGTGGCAGCACAGCGCGCATGTTCGGCCAGCTCAAGCCGCTCAGCGAACGCAAGATTTCCGTTGATCAGATCATCGGGCGCATTCGTTCGAAAACTGCCAGAATTCCCGGCGCCGCCCTATACTTGCAAGCTGTCCAGGATCTCAGCGTTGGCGGCCGCTTTGGCGGCGCTCAATATCAGTACACGCTTCAGGCGGACAATCTCACCGACCTCACCCACTGGGCGCCCATCATCATGCAGCGCCTGCAAAAAATCCCCGAACTCCGCGATGTCAACTCCGACCAGCAGATGCATGGCTTGCAGAGTTCGCTCTTCATCGATCGCGATACCGCTTCGCGGCTCGGCGTTTCCGTGCAAGACATCGACAACACTCTCGGCGACGCCTTCGGCCAGCGCCAGGTCTCCAACATTTACAAAGGCCTGAATCAGTATCACGTCGTGCTGGAAGTCGCTCCCGAATTTCAACAAAGCCCCGAAGCGCTAAAATCCATTTACGTGCCTTCCAAATCCGGGAAGCTCGTTCCGCTCAGCGCCTTCGCGCATTACGAGCCGTCCAACACGGCGCTCTCCGTCAATCACCAGGGCATCTTCCCGGCCATCACGCTTTCATTCAATCTTGCTCCCGGCGCTTCTCTCGGTCCCGCGGTCCAGCACATCGAACAGGCTCGCCGCGAACTCGGCGTGCCCAATACCGTTCACGCCACCTTTCAAGGCACCGCGCAGGCTTTTCAGGATTCGCTCTCCAATCAGCCGGTGTTGATTCTTACTGCTCTCGCCGCCGTTTACATCGTTCTCGGCATCCTCTACGAGAGCTTCATTCATCCCATTACCATCCTCTCCACGATTCCTTCTGCTGGAATTGGCGCGCTACTCGCGATTCAATTCATTAAGTCCGATCTGAACATCATCGCGCTCATCGGCATCATTCTTCTGATTGGGATCGTCAAGAAAAACGCCATTCTCATGATTGATTTTGCCGTTCAAGTGGAGAGGGAAGAAGGATCGTCGCCAGTCGAAGCCATCTACAAGGCTTGCCTATTGCGTTTCCGGCCCATTTTGATGACTACGATGGCCGCGCTGCTCGGCGCCATGCCTCTGGCCCTGGGCACAGGCGTTGGCTCCGAACTGCGCCGGCCTCTGGGCATCACCATCGTCGGTGGGCTCATTCTCAGCCAGATGCTCACGCTTTTCACCACGCCGGTTGTGTATATCTACATGGATCGACTGCAATCCTGGCTTCGCCGCACGTTCAGCCACACACCCGCGCCAGTTCCTGCACCGCAGACAGATTGATCCCCAAGGTCGCTCGAACCTCTGTTCTACGCGCTGCCAATCAGCCATCCCGTCAAGAAAACCAAAACGCCGCCGACAATCACCTGGAAGGACGCCTGCAAGAACGGCGTGTCCATGTAGCGATGACGAATGTAGCTGATCACCCCGAGTTCCACCGCCACCACGATAACTGCCACCAGCATCGCGACGCGAAAACTGCCAATCAGGAAAGGCAAAGTATGCCCGATGCCGCCGGCGGTGGTCATCAACCCGGTCACCCCGCCGCGCAACCATGGCGAGCCCCGTCCCGTCAAAGATCCGTCGTCGGAAAGCCCCTCTGAAAACGCCATCGAAATGCCTGCGCCAATCGAGGCTGCCAGGCCGACCAGGAAGGCTTCCCAGCTCTTGTGCGAAGCGAACGCCGCGGCAAAAATTGGCGCCAGCGTCGAGACCGAGCCATCCATCAGCCCTGCCAATCCCGGCTGCACCACTTGCAGCAGGAAGAGCTTGCGGTGCGATTCATCTTCTGTGGCTTTTGCACTCACCGTAAGATGCTTGGCTTCCAGCTCACCCGCCGCGTGCTCGTGTTTTCGCTCTTCGTCGGCAAGTTTGTTCAGCAATTCGCGCGTGGACACGTCTGACGTGCGGCCTGCCGCCCGCGCGTAAAAGCGGCTCGCTTCCATCTCCATCAATTCCGCTTGCTTGCGGGCTACCTTCACGCCCAGTGGGCGAACCAGCCATACCGGTTTCCTCTGCAGAAATCCCTTTACGTTTTCGCGGCGGATCAGCGGAATGTGGTCGCCGAAACGCTGCCGGAACATCGCAAACAAGCGGTCGCGGTGTCCCACTTCTTCTTCGCGCATCGCTTCAAACATTTGCGCTGTCGAGGGATACTCGTCACGCAGCGCGTCCGCAAATTCGCCGTAAATCCGCCCGTCTTCCTCTTCGGCCGCTATAGCGATCGCCAGAATCTCTTTTTCCGTCAAATCCTTGAATTTTTTGAGCATCGTTCTCTGTCCTCGGACTTCTGTAGCGAAGAAGAATCGCACAAAGCGAGCAGGGAAGTCACCTTCCTGCCGCCGATTGCTGCTGGCTCATTTTTTGCCAGGAGCGTCGTTCTGCCGCGAACGAACTGGCAATACACCTTGCACTTCTACACATCGTGTGTTAGATAGGTAGAAGACGGAGGCATGACATGGCAGAGAAATCGGATCTCCCGCAGGGCACGCTGGACTTGTTGATTCTGAAAATAGTCGCGCTTGGCCCGGTGCATGGGTATGCCATCGCCCAGCGCCTGGAACAGGTTTCGCGCGGCGTGGTCCAAGTTCCACAAGGTTCGCTCTACCCGGCTTTGCACCGGCTCGAAAACCGCGGACTTCTCGCCGCGGATTGGGAGGAAACGGAGAGCGGGCGCGAGGCGAAGTTCTATCGCCTGACGCGGAAAGGGCGGACGCAGCTCGAAACGGAGGCCGCAAGCTGGCAGCGATTGATTGAAGCCGTCGGGCTGGTACTCAAATTGTCTGGCGGAGGTGCGGAATGAATTGGTGGCATCGTCTCTTGCGCCGAAAGAAGATGGAAGAACATCTTGAGAAGGAATTGCGGTTCCACCTTGAACAACACACGAACGAGCTGATCGCGCAAGGGTATTCTCGGGACGAAGCGCGGCGACAGTCGCGGCTTTCGCTCGGTGGTCCTGAGCAAGTGAAAGAGAACTGCCGCGATGCCCGTGGCACACGCTGGCTCGAAGACCTTCTGCAGGATTTTCGGTACGCCATTCGGATGCTGCGAAAGCAACCTGGCTTCGCGGGAGTCGCCCTGTTGACGCTCGCCCTTGGAAGCGGAGCGACGACTGTCATGTTCACGGTCGTCAACGGTGTTCTGCTCAAACCATTGCCGTATCCAGAGCCGGACAGGCTGGTCGTGGTCCACGGTCACACGGATACATGGAACGCCGCTATATACGGCGAACAAAATCTGACTTACCCAGATTTTCTCGATTGTCGGCGCTCGAGCCGCTCTCTGGAGATGGCAGGCTTCGTCTATAGCGGAGGCATACTCGGCGAGCCGGGAGTGCCTGAATATGTCGAACGGCGGGAGATCACTCCCGAACTCTTTTCCGTTCTGGGTGTTCCGCTGTTGCGCGGACGCCCTTTCTTGCCGGAAGAGGACCGGCCCGGCAGGGCACCGGTAGTTATCCTGAGCTACAGTTTGTGGCAACGTCGCTTCGCTGGGGAACCGCGAACCGTTGGTCTCCCAGTTGTTCTTGATGACAAAAGTTATACGGTCGTTGGCATCACGCCCCCAGGTTTCCAACTGGATGGAGAGGAGGGAGACGTTTTTACCCTGCTCGGCCAAGACACCGCAGCGTATCTGCGGAATCGGCGCGCACATCCAGTTGGTGTTGTGGCGCGCCTACGGCCAGGCGCGAAGCTGTCGCAGGCATCCGCGGAGCTGGAACTGATCGGCCAGCAGTTGACGGCGCAGTATCCGGATTCCAACAAGGGCCGCAGCTTCGTTGCAATGCCGCTCCGTCCCGATGTGGGAGATGTCCGCTCCACGCTCTGGCTGCTCCTTGGCGCGGTCGGATTGGTGCTGTTGATCGCGTGCGTCAACGTCGCCAGCCTGCTCCTGGCGCGAGCCGTTTCGCGAGATCGTGAACTCGCCATGCGCGTGGCGCTCGGAGCGAGCCGCGGGCGGTTGGTCCGCCAGTGCTTAACCGAGAGCGCGGTGTTGGGACTTTCCGGAGGCGTTCTCGGTGTTCTCGTCGCCGCCGTTGGCTTCCGTCCATTTGTGCAGTTTTGGCCGGGCACCCTGCCGCGAGCCGATGAGATCCAACTCGATTGGCGTGTCTTGCTGTTTGCTTTGACCGCTTCTCTGGTGAGCGGTCTTCTCTTCGGCCTGGCTCCAGCCTTGCGCGCTCCCGTAGGGGAAGTGGAACAGGCACTTCGCGCCGGAGGCCGCACCCTTGCCGGAAGCTCACGCCGCCTGCACAGCGGTTTTGTCATATCGGAAATCGCTCTGGCGGTGGTGCTGTTGGTTACCGCCGGGATGCTGGGACGTACTCTCCTACGGCTCTCATCGCTCAACCCGGGCGTCAATACTCGCAACGTCCTGGTCACTCGCATGGCGCTTTCCCCTGCCGCGCTCGCGCACCCCGACGGAATACGCGCGGCCTGGCAGGATGTCCTGGACCGTGCGCGACGCGTGCCCGGAGTCGAGTCTATTGCGGCGGTTGATACCTTCCCGATGCGCCAGGGAGAGAATCAATTGGGTTACTGGAACACCCCGGCTGTTCCGCCGGAGAACCAACAACCGCTTGCGCTTGCAACCAGCGTGACCCCGGATTACCTGAAGGTCATGGGCATTCCGCTGCTCAAGGGCAGATTCTTTGATGATCACGATCGCCGGGGGAGAGACGCCGTTATCGTGATTGATGAGGTCCTCGCGCAACAAGCTTTCGGCACTCGGGAGTGTGTGGGGAAGCGCTTATGGATTCCGGAAATGTCCGGTCCAAACTGGTCAGAAGGTAACGATTCGTTACTTGTAGTGGGTGTGGTTGGTCATGTCCGGCATTGGGGGCTCGCACGCGACGATCAAGCGCCAGTGCGCGCCCAGTTCTATTATCCCTTCGCCCAGGTGCCGGACGGAGCCTTGCGTCGCTGGTCTGAATTGATGTCCATCGCCGTACGGACAAGCATCCCCCCGTTGAATGTGGTTGACTCATTGCGGCGGGAACTGCGCGGAGCCACAGGTGGGGCGACCGGCGATCAAGCTCTCTACCAGGTGCGGACTTTGGAGCAACTCGCGAGCGATTCACTGGCGCGCCAGCGCTTCCTCTTGCTGCTCTTTGGTATCTTCGCGGGCCTGGCTTTGGCGCTGGCGTGTATCGGCATTTACGGCGTGCTGGCTTACTTGACCGGGCAGCGAGTACCGGAAATCGGAGTGCGCATGGCGCTCGGCGCGAACGCCCGTGAAGTTATTCGGCTTGTACTTCGTCAGAGTCTCGGAATGATTTTCGGCGGCGTTGCTGTGGGCATTCTTGCCGCCCTGGCAGCAGGGCGCTTGTTGATGCACACGGTGGACGGCATGCAGTCCACCGAACTATCCACACTCATTATTACGATTCCCGTGCTGGTCCTTGCCGCAATGCTGGCCAGCTATGGACCAGCCCGACGCGCCAGCCGGATAGACCCAATTCGTGCGCTGCGCCAGGACTGAACTCTACGGCATGAATCCTTGCGTTCTGCAAACCTGCACAATGCCCAGGCGGTCTTCCGCGCCGATTCCGGTCCCTGGCCGTAAACCTCAATAGCGAGAACGATTTAGGCTTCCCGCCTGTGGATAACTTTCCCCCCTTGATCTCGAATTGGTACCAAAGGTCTTCCACCGCTTCAATTCGGGACGAATTTCTCTCTTCTTCTTCTCTATCAGCACCTTATCGCTCCTTTTCAACAGCTCACTCCCTTCCTTTTCTAGTACTTCCGTACTACCATTTTCCTGGAACGGCCTACTTCGTTCTGGGTACGTTCCCGCTATAGGTTTGCGCGTCGCTCCCGGAATACAATCTTCCCGGATGGTAAACAGCGTTTCCGGAAAGATGATTTGTCTCCATGGCGACCCAGCACGATCTGATGACGAAAAATCACCCAACAGGAAGTTCCAGCAAGCAGCCAATTTCCAATAAGGAGCGCCGTGGCAGCCGCCGTTGCAAGATTACGCAGCTTATGCGCATTCGCCCTTCCGACCCTAACAAAGACCACTTTGAAGACTTGCGCGGCTCGGTTAGCGTTTCGCGTTCCGGTGTCTTTTTTCAGTCCAGTGAACCTGGTTATGAAGTTGGCATGCGGCTGTTTGTAACCATGCCGTATTCGAAAGATCCCGCTTCCATGGCCCGCGAGTACCTCGCGGAAGTCGTGCGAAGGGATGTTCTCCCGACCGGCATGTTTGGCGTCGGAATCAAAATCCTCATGGAAATGGGGATTCAGCACTCGTATAACTTTGGCGCAGGCAACTCACGATAGGTTGGGCAGACCTACAAGTCATTCCGCCAAACCGGCAAAAGCAAGAGCGGACGCCCCGGAAGTTCGGGACGCCCGCTCTTGTGTTTGGGGGTGGAGAGATCGATTAAGCCGACTGCCCGAACAGGCGCATCGCCCGGTGCCTTAGGATTCCCAGCTGCCGGTTGAGCGGGTTCGTGCGGCCAAGGAAACTGAGCACGGGAGACCGGCGAGGCGTGAGTTTGTTCATCGCAATGGTCAGGCGGATATCGCGGCGGGCGTATTTGAGGCCCGTCTGCAGAGCGTCAACGGCGTCGTCGCGCCGTCCGGCGGCGGCGTATACTTCGGCGAGATTCAAGTAGAGCTGAGCCTGATTGCGCTTCATGCGAACGGCGGAATCGCACAGCCGTTCCGCTTCGCCCCATTTGCGTTCGGAGCGCGCCAGCACGACGCCAAGGTAGGACATGTAATAGGGGTTGTTCTTGTCCAGGTCCACAGCGCGCCGCATGTGCGGCAGAGCTTTCATTGCGTAATTGTCCCGCAGGAGTGTCAATCCGGTCTTGAATTCACGGAAGGCTTCCGTATCCATCATCGGCTCACCTCATCCACCGCCGCGCAGCTCGATGAGAAACCGGGCGCGAGGCGATCGCAGGAGAATAGGATTTCTGGGAGGTTCGGAAGACCCGCCGCGGCGCGTTAGAGCGTCGCGCCAACTTCAGCAGTGAATCATCAAAACGAAATGTCCCGCGCAGCCAGACGATGAGCGGAACAGCGAGTAACACAGTGGCGAGTAGGCTTCCCATCCCAGTACTTTTGAAGCTACGCGCAGTTTAAATCGGAATCTACTGACCCGGAGGACAGTCTTGGGCCAGCGGCACTGGAGTTGGGGCGTCACAAAGAAGGACAGGTTCCTTGGCGAGGCTTACGCGGCGACGAGGGCTTCCAGAACCGCACAACAGCTTTCCCTGGGGTTGCCAGGATGGCCTTTGGCTTATGGAGCTAACACTGTGGGGCTGCCAAGCTAAACGTGGGCGTGTTCGATGCGCGCCGGGCCACCACGCAGGCGGGCCTCGTAGATCGGGAATTTCGCGGCCAGTTCAGCGACTTGTTTGCGCACGCGCTGTTCGGCTTCGGCGTTGCCGATGTTCGAAAGAATCTCCGCGATCCAACCGCCAATCTGCTCCATCTCCGGTTCGCGCATCCCGCGGGTGGTGACCGAGGGACCTCCGAGGCGGATTCCACCACCCTTCATGGGTGGAAGCGGATCGAAGGGAATGGAATTTTTGTTTACGGTGATCCCGGCGCGATCGAGAGCTTTTTCGGCGTCCGTTCCGGTAATCCCGCGCGAATGGACTTCGATTAAGAAGAGATGGTTGTCCGTACCACCCGTGACAATGCGAAATCCGTGCTTTGCGACTGCTGCTGCCATGGCCTTCGTATTGGCGACGACTTGCTTCTGGTATTCCTTGAAGGACGGCTCCATCGCTTCCTTCAAGCACACCGCTTTCGCTGCAATCGTGTGTACCAGCGGACCGCCTTGCGTCCCAGGGAAAGTCAACCTGTCTAGTTCCTTGGCAAATGCGGCCTTGCAGAGGACCAAGCCGCCGCGGGGCCCGCGCAGCGTCTTATGCGTTGTCGTTGAAACGATGTCGGCGTGTGGGACAGGGCTAGGATGAACCCCAGCGGCGACGAGTCCCGCAATGTGCGCCATGTCCACAAAAAAGAGCGCGCCAACGGACTTCGCGGCTTTGGCGATGCGCTCAAAATCGATGATGCGCGAATAGGCGCTGGCGCCCGCGACGATCATCTTGGGCTTATGCTCAGCGGCGAGCCTTTCAATCTCGTCGTAGTCAATCCGCTCGTCTTCCTTCTTTACGCCATAGGCGACGAACTTGTACATTCGCCCGGAGAAATTCAGCGGATGCCCGTGTGTCAGATGGCCGCCATGCGAAAGATTCATTCCAAGGACTACATCATCCTTCTGTAGCGTGGACATATAGACGGCAACATTGGCGGATGTGCCGGAATGGGCTTGCACATTGGCGTGTTCAGCTCCAAAGAGTTCCTTTGCGCGATCGATGGCGAGCTGTTCAACCTTGTCCGCGTATTCGCAGCCGCCGTAGTAGCGCTTGCCTGGATAGCCCTCGGCGTACTTGTTCGTGAAGATCGAGCCCATAGCTTCGAGGACGGCCTCGGAGACCAGGTTTTCCGAAGGGATGAGCTCCAGCCCCGTGGCTTGGCGCCGGGCTTCGTCGCGAAGTAGGCCGGCAATTTGCGGATCGACGGAATCAAGGGAGCGATTCATGCGGTCGTTGGAGATGGTAGTTTTGGTCATGAAAAATCCTGGTCTCGCTATGCGCCATCCACAGGCGAAGAGTGGGCTGCGTGGTGATTTTATCGAATGGGGTGGCGGAAAGCCAATTTCGTGGCAGCGGTTCCTCCTTGGCTTCGAGCGCACCTTACCCCGATCACTCCTCGAAGCGGTCCAGGTTCACCCGCCTGGCTGAAACGAATGGTATATTGGCGGCGAACCATAGCCATTTGAACGAATCGCCATCGCTGCTCAGACCGACATCACCAAACCAGGGGGGCATAGCCAACCAATGTCAATACCTAGAGGAAATATTCTGCGAGACAAGCCATGGTCGCGGCGGAGACGCCGGCCTCTTCTATTATTCGCGTGCGTGTTGCAGGTTGCGTTCGTGGCGGTAGCTCTGCGCGCGCAAGAGAAGAATCCGTTTTCTGGCGATGCCAAAGTCGCGAAGTTAGGTGAATCGCAATTCCGCGCCAACTGCGCGTTTTGCCACGGTTTGGGCGCGAGGGGCGGCGGACGCGGCCCGGACCTCACGAGCGCGCAGAAACATCATGGCAATACCGACACCGAGATGTTTCACAACGTGCACGATGGGATCCCTGGCACGGCCATGGCCGCGGCAACAGAGGGAGGCATCGGGGTGGGCATGTCAGACGAAGAAATCTGGCAGGTGATTACTTATATCAGAAGCGTGGAAAAGAAGGCCAGCGCGGCAGAGACTGGAAACGCCACGCGGGGGAAGGAACTCTTCTACGGCACTGCAGCTTGCGGGACCTGTCACATGGTCAACGGCAAAGGCGGGCGCCTGGGTCCGGATCTCAGCTCCACGGGCGTTTCCCGATCCGTTGAATACCTGACGGAATCGCTGCGCAGTCCGAGCAAGCGGCTAGCGAAAGGAATCTCGCAGCCGCTGAAGGATTTTGCGCAGGAATATGAAACTGCAACGGTGGTAACTTCCGACGGAACAAAGCTGCAGGGCGTGGTGCTCAACGAAGACAGTTTTACCGTGCAAATGCTGGACACGCGCGAACAGCTGCACGCATTCGAGAAAACCAAGCTGCGATCCTACGAGAAGACGCGCGATTCGCTGATGCCGGCGTATGACGCGAAGATTCTTCCGGACAAAGATCTGAAGGATCTTATCGCGTTTCTACTTGCGGCGAGCGAGAAGGGGGCTGGGCAATGAAATTCATGCGCGTTATCCATTCCATTCCGTATTTTATCGTTTGCTGCGGGCTTCCTTCATCCTCCGGCGCGCAGGTGACTTCCGAGCGGCTGCTGAATTCTTCCAAGGAGCCGCAGAACTGGCTGATGTACTCCGGAGATTATGCGGGGCATCGCTTTAGCGCGCTGGATCAAATCAACGTGTCTAATGCGGCGGCGCTTGTTCCCAAATGGGCGTATCAAACGATGGCAGGGGGAAAATTCGAAGCGACGCCACTCGTTGTGGACGGAATTCTGTACGGTACCGGGCAAGACGACCGCGTCTATGCCCTGGACGCGCGTTCCGGGCGCCCTATCTGGCAGTACCAACGCCTGCTGCCGGCGGACATTCGGCCATGTTGCGGGCGAGTCAACCGCGGGCTTGGCATCCTCGGCGATAAAGTTTTTGTGGCGACGCTGGATGCGCACGTCATTGCACTGGACAGCAAGACCGGCAATGTTGTTTGGGACGTGAATGCCGCCGAGCACGCTAAGGGCTACAGTTTTACGCTGGCTCCGCTGGTAATCAAGAACCTTGTGCTTGTTGGCGTATCTGGCGGCGAATACGGCATCCGCGGGTTCATTGACGCGTATGATGCGACGACGGGCAAGCGCAAATGGCGGTTCTATACGGTTCCCGGTCCGGGAGAGCCCGGCCACGAAACCTGGGAAGGGGACTCCTGGAAAATCGGCGGCTCGCCTGCTTGGATCACCGGGACCTACGATCCCGCGACGAACACGACGTTTTGGACCACCGGAAATCCCGCGCCTTCGAATCGTGGCGAAGGCCGCGCGGGCGACAATCTCTACAGCGACTCCTTGCTTGCTCTCGACCCGGACACCGGCAAGCTGAAATGGCATTTCCAATTCACGCAGCACGACGAACACGATTACGACGCGACGCAAGTTCCTGTGATGATCGACCACGGGGACCACAAATGGATCGCACAGGCGAACCGCAACGGATTTTTTTACGTTGTCGATCGCACGAATGGAAAACTGATTTCCGCCACCAGCTACGCTAAAGTCTCCTGGAGCACTTCGAAAGACGCGATGGGGCGGCCCGAGCCGGATAAGGCTGGCGCGCCCACACTGGAAGGAAATCGCGTTTGCCCGGGAGCGGCCGGCGCGACAAATTGGATGTCGCCGACGTACGACCCGCAGACGAAGCTCTTTTACGTGACCGCCCGCGAGCAGTGCGACATCTTTGCGACGGCGCCGCAACCTTACGATGCGGGGCACGCGTATTATGGCTCGGCCTATTTCCCCAACGATGAAGCGCAACCCTTTTGGGGAGCGTTGCGCGCGCTCGACCCCGCCACGGGTAAGCTCAAGTGGGAATGGAAGCATGCTTCGCCCACGTGGGCTGGAGCGCTTTCGACGGCAGGGGGACTGGTATTCACCGGGGACGCCGAAGGGAACTTCATCGCGCTCGACGCCGCTTCGGGCAAAGCGCTATGGCACTTCCAGTGCGGCGGTTCGGTCTTTGCGTCGCCAATGTCGTTTGCGATCGACGGCAAACAATACGTGGCGGTTGCGGCCGGTTCGGCGTTGTTTGCGTTTGCCCTGCCATAACTCCCCCTTCTTGCCACAAACAGCTCTCATCGATACGTGCGGAAACTCAGCTGCCGGGCGATGTAAACGTCTCATCGTTGAGGGCGCGTTTGGACAAATGTGGGCCAATAAGTCCACGAGCACGGACTTAGGATTCACGCTATAATTCGAGGGTTATGCTCTCCGTCAACAACGTCACTATGCGGTTTGGCCCGCGGGTCCTCTTCGAAAGTGTGACCTGTACCTTCATGGCTGGGCGCCGCTATGCCATCACCGGCCCCAATGGCGCGGGCAAGTCCACATTTATGAAGATTTTGACTGGGGAGCTCGACTCCACCAGTGGTTCCGTCACGCGACCGAAGAAGATGGGCGTTCTGCGGCAGGATCAGTTCGCGTTTGACGAATATCGCGTCATTGATACGGTGATCATGGGGAATGCCGCGCTATGGAAAGCCCTTGTGGAGCGCGACGCGTTGTACGCCAAGCCGCACGAACAATTGACCGATGCTGACGGAATGCGCCTCGGGGAACTCGAAGGCATTGTCGGTGAAGAGGGCGGCTATACCGCGGAGGCGGATGCCGCGGTGCTGCTCGACGGCCTTGGCGTGGAAGACGAGCTGCACGAACGCAAGATGGGCGAACTGCAGGGCGGGCAGAAGGTGCGCGTGCTGTTGGCGCAGGCGCTCTTCGGCAATCCTACGGCGCTGCTGCTCGATGAACCGACAAACAACCTGGACCTTGATTCCGTACACTGGCTGCAAAGATATCTTTGCGAGTATGAAGGCGTGCTGATTGTGATCTCGCACGACCGGCATTTTTTGAACAGCGTGTGCACGTACACTGCGGACATCGACTACGAAACGATCATCATGTACGTCGGCGGATACGACGACATGGTGGTGGCCAAGACGCAGATTCGCGGGCGCATCGAAGCGGACAACGCCAATCGCGAGAAGAAAATCGCGCAGTTGCAGGAATTTATCGCGCGGTTTTCCGCGGGCACGCGGTCCGCGCAGGCGACTTCGCGCAAGAAAGAAGTCGAGCGCTTGCAGACGACGGAGCTGGCCAGGAGCAACATTCAGCGGCCGTACATTAAGTTTGATATGAAACGGAATTCAGGGAAGCATCCGCTGGAGATTCGGAGTGTCGAGAAATCGTACGACGACTTGAAGGTGATTCCGCGATTTTCGGGGAGCGTGGTACGCGGAGAAAAAATCGCGCTGATGGGCCGCAACGGCGTCGGTAAAACCACCATGCTGAAGTCGCTGGTTCGCAATGCGCCGGGATTCATCGAGGACAAAGACGTCCAGTTTCCCATCGATGGCGGTGAGGTGAGATGGGGGCACGAAGTGGCGGTGGGCTACTTCGCGCAGGACCACGGCGAATCCATCACCAAAGGCATGACGGCGATCGATTGGCTGTGGCAATACGATCCCTCCGCTTCGCAGCAGGAGCTACGTGGATTGATGGGGCAGATGCTCTTTAGCGGGGAAGACGCGCTGAAGCCGACACGGGCGCTTTCCGGTGGCGAGTCCGCGCGGCTGATTTTTTGCCGGCTGATGCTGCAGAAGCCGAATTTTCTGGTGCTGGACGAGCCGACGAACCACCTCGATTTGGAATCCATCAATGCGTTGAACATTGCGTTGCAGCGCTATGACGGCACCGTGCTCTTAGTGACGCACGACCATGACGTCATCGACGAAGTTGCGACGCGCATCTGGCATTTCCATGGCGGGAAAATCGAGGACTTCAAGGGCACGTACGAAGAATTCGTGGCCTATGAAGAAGCAAAAGCAGCGCAGAGTCCGGTGGCACCGGCACGTGCCGGCGCACGTCGCGCCCCGGTTTCCTCATAAAGCGCGACCCGCTGCCGCGCCGGAAGCCCAAGCCCACTGAAAATTGAAGCCGCCAAGATGGCCCGTGACATCGACGACTTCACCTATAAAGAATAATCCGCGGACTTTCTTGCTCTCCATGGTTTTGCTCGACAATTCGTCAGTGTCGACGCCCCCTGCCGTGACCTCAGCCTTTTCGTAGCCTTCTGTGCCTGCGGGCGTGAGAACCCATTCATGCGTACGCTTTTCGAGTTGTGCAAGAGAGTCGTTGGTCCAGTTTGCCGGTGCGTTTGCCTCGAGCCACCGATCGGCAAAGCGTTTCGGCAGAATTCCCTGGAAGGCGGATCTGGCAGCGCTCATATTACGCACCTTCGCCGCGCGAATCGCCGGCGCGATCTCGCGACCTGGAGCCAGGTCGATTTGGATGGGCCTCCCTTTCTCCCAGTAGGAAGAGATTTGCAGAATCGCCGGGCCGCTGAGGCCGCGATGGGTGATCAGCATTTTTTCGCGGAAGGTGTGATGGTTCGCCGATGCAACCACTTCCGCCGAGATGCCCGCCAAGTCGCTATACCTGTCGTAGTCTTCTCCTCCGAGGAGTAAGGGCACCAGGCCAGGCTTCGTGGTGACGATGTTCAAGCCGAACTGGCGCGCGAGTTCGTAGCCGAATGAGGTAGCTCCCATCTTTGGGATGGAAAGTCCTCCGGTTGCGACAACCAGTTCCGGGGCGTGAAACTCCGCCGCTTCAGTACGAACGACGAACTCCGCTGTCCGCTGCACCTCACGGATCCTGCAACTGAGGAAAATCTGCGCACGGGCCGCCCGGCATTCCGCTTCCAGCATGTCCGTGACGTTTTGTGCGGAACGATCGCAGAAAAGCTGGCCCAACGTTTTTTCGTGGTACGGGATGCGATGCTTTTCAACGAGCGCGATGAAATCCGCGGGTGTGTAGCGTGTGAGAGCGGACTTCGCGAAGTGCTTGTTCGCGGAGATAAAATTGTCTGGCTGACAATGGATGTTGGTGAAATTGCATCGGCCTCCGCCGGAAATCAGAATCTTCTTGCCGATGCTATCGGCGCGCTCCAGCACAGCAACGCGCCGTCCCCGTTTGCCGGCCTCCACTGCACAGAGCAGCCCGGCGGCTCCGCCGCCCAGAATCAAAGCGTCAAACTTGTGGATCAAGGTGGAATCTCGTCCGGGTAGCGGAATACTCTTTGCCGAATTTCCGCTGCGGTTCCCCTCAAGGGTAAACTAAGTTCAGGAGAAGACCGAGAAACTTGCCTCCGATCATCAGCGCCCAAGGACTGTCGAAGAGGTACGGCGTCGCGCCGCTGTTCCAGAACATTTCATTCACGGTCTCTGAGGCGGACCGCATCGGCGTCATCGGTCCGAATGGTTCGGGCAAGTCAACCTTGCTGGAGATGTTGATCGGCCGCGTCAAGCCGGACAGCGGGGATGTGGCGATTCGCAAGGGTACGCGGCTGAGTTATGTGGCGCAGATTTCAGAGTTTGCTCAGGACGTGACGATTCGCTCGGTCGTTGAGAGCGCGCTGCAACGCTCGGCAGTTCCCGAAGAGGAGCGCGCCTCACGTTTTGCGGAAACTCTCGGCCGCGCTGGTCTTGCCGATCTTGATGCGCGCGCCGCGACGCTCTCGGGCGGCTGGCGCAAACGGCTGGCGATCTCCGAAGCTTTGGTTCAGGCGCCAGACATTCTTCTGCTGGATGAGCCTACAAACCATCTGGACCTCGCAGGGATTCAATGGCTCGAATCCGTTTTGCAAAATGCGCCGTTCGCGTGCGTGGTTGTGAGCCACGACCGCTACTTCCTGGAAAATGTGGCGAATGAAATGGTGGAACTCAATCGCGCTTATGAGGACGGCGTGCTGCGCGTGAGCGGAAACTACAGCGCCTTTCTGGAAGCGAAGGAAGAATACCTGCACGCGCAGAAAAAACGGCAGGAGTCGCTGGAGAACCGCGTTCACACAGAACTCGAATGGTTGCGTCGAGGGCCGAAGGCGCGGGCCACGAAGGCGAAGGCGCGCATTGACAAAGCCCAGGAAATGATCGGCGAACTCGCGGAGATGAATGCGCGCCGCCGCATCGCCAGCGCCGAAATCGATTTCTCGGCGACGAACCGGAAGACCAAACAGCTTATTGCGCTGGGCGCTGTTTCTTACGGTGTTGGCAGCCGCACGCTTTTCAAAGACATTCATTTCAGCGTCACGTCGGGGATGCGAGTCGGGCTGGTCGGTCCCAATGGAAGCGGCAAGACGACGCTGCTTCGGCTTATGCGCGGAGACATCCAACCGGAAAGTGGCAAGATTCGCCGCGCCGAGGGGCTGCGAGTCGTCTACTTCGACCAGAATCGTGAACTCGATCCGGATATTACTTTGCGCCGGGCGCTTGCGCGGGACAGCGACGCGGTGATTTATCAGGATCGCGTCATCCATGTTGCTTCATGGGCGGAACGATTTCTGTTTTCGAGTGAAAACCTGAACCAGCGGGTTGGCCGGCTTTCCGGCGGGGAGCGCGCACGAGTTTTGATTGCTCAACTCATGCTACAGCCCGCTGATGTTTTGCTACTGGACGAGCCGACCAACGATCTCGACATTCCGACGTTGGAAATTCTGGAAGAGAGTCTGCTCGAATATCCCGGAGCTCTGGTGCTAGTTACTCACGACCGCTTCATGCTGGATCGCGTTTCGACTGTGGTGCTCGGATTGGATGGCTTTGGCGCGGCGGAGCGTTTTGCGGATTACTCGCAGTGGGAAGCGTGGCAGCGCGCGCAGTTGGCAATGGCCGCGGCCAAATCATCGGACGGGAACCGGCGCACTCGTGCGACGGGGGACGAAGCCTCGCGCACCGTTGCCAAAAAGAAACTTTCTTATGTGGAAGCCCGCGAATTCGTTGCCATCGAGGGCCGTATCCACGAAGCGGAACAGATCCTTCAAGCCAAGCGCGCCGCGCTAGAAGACCCTGCAATCACCAGCAATCGAATCAGTCTCCAGGACGCGTGCACCCAATTGGACAAGGCGCAGAAATCGGTTGATACGCTCTACGCGCGCTGGGCGGAACTCGAACAGAAGCAGATGTGATCTTCGGACATACAAGAGGCTGCACCCCCTACCCCTCACCATTTTTGTATGAATGTCAAAACAAAGGAGTTACGAAATTTGCAATTCGTAAATGATTGATTCTAAAGGGTGCGCTTCTTGGCCGTTGGCGGCTGCATTCCCCTGAGCACGGGCCCGGAGGAAGAAAGCCGGGGATAAACTCCCACACTCCGCACGTAGTTTTATACAAGGTTAAGTATAGCAGGGGTTAGCGGAAAGTCAAGGAGAACTTTGTGGAATTTTGCGGGCCGACGCCCGAGGTGTGAAACCCACGATTAGCGGGACAGGCCTCAAGCGATGCTACGCCGTCCTCGACACTATTTGCCGAGCAAACTTTTCCAGCGGACCCAGGCTTCGGCGCGCGCCTTCTTGTCGGCATCTTTGGCATCGGGCGCTTCGCCGGAGCGCATGAAGCCGTGTCCCGCGCCATCGTAGGTCATGATGTCGTAGGTTTTGCCAGCGGCCTTCATCTGGGCCATGGTATCGGGGATCATGGCGCCGATGCGTGCGTCATTTCCAGCATAGAAGCCATAGACCGGGGCTTTGATGCGCGCCATCGCATCCTTATCTGGTGACGGGCCATAGAAAACGAAAGCGGCCGTCAGATCGGCGCGGTTGGTGGCAAAGCGAAAGGTCTGACCGCCGCCCCAGCAAAAGCCGCCGACGAAGAGCTTGCCATTTGAAGCGGAGATTTTCAAAGCGTAATCCGCTGCGGCATTCAAGTCCGCGGTCACCTGGTCTGGATTCAAGTGGCTTACGGCTTCCATCGTTTTGCCCTCCGCAAAATCGCTGCTGCGGCCGCCGTTCGGGCCCATCCCGGAGAGAAGATCGGGAGCAATCGCAATATAGCCCGCCGCGGCCACCTGGTCCGCCAGATCCTGCACCCAGTCGGTCATCCCGAAGATTTCATGAATGATCAGCACGACCGGGGTCTTGCTCTTCGATTCGGGATAGACGACAAATGTTTCGACCGAGCGGCCATCGTGCTTGATGGTGACCCACTCGCGGTGGCGCGGAGATTTTTCGAGGGTTGCTTTGGCCCAGTCTTGCGCCAAAGCGAAGGGTGCTGCAAAGAGCATGAGAAGGAAAATGAGCGTGACACGTTTCATGGTGCGGTTTCTCCCTCAGAGAGATTGCCGGCCAGGTGCAGGCATGGGAGAAGCGTTCCTTTTTTAGTGCGCGCGTTGACACGCTTGCAGGCGTCCGATACGCTTTTGAGTTTACTCAGCTTGAGTTATCGCATCTGAGAGGAACGGACAAACCGCCGCATGGCCGAAGAAAAGCTGCCCACCCGCGCACAGGATTTTTCCGAGTGGTACAACCAACTGGTCCTCAAGGCGCAGCTAGCTGATTACGCGCCCGTTCGCGGCTGCATGATCGTGCGTCCTTACGGATGGGCCCTGTGGGAAAATATCCAGCAGGCGCTGGATCGGCGCTTCAAGGCTACCGGCCACCAAAACGTAGCGTTCCCTTTGTTGATCCCTCGGAGCTTCATCGACAAGGAAAAGCATCACGTCGAGGGATTTTCCCCTGAGCTTGCTGTTGTCACCATCGGCGGCGGAGAAGAGCTTGCGGAACCTCTCGTCCTTCGCCCCACGTCGGAAACCATCATCGGCCACATGTGGTCCAAGTGGATCCAATCGTATCGCGACCTGCCGGTGTTGATGAACCAGTGGAACAGCGTGGTGCGTTGGGAATTGCGCACCAAGCTTTTCCTGAGAACGCTCGAATTCTACTGGCAGGAAGGGCACACCGCGCACGCGACGCGTGAAGAAGCCGAAGCGGAAACGCTTCAGATGCTGGAAACCTATGCGGATTTCGCCATAAATGACGCCGCCATTCCGGTGATCCCCGGCAGGAAATCTGACGCCGAGAAATTTGCGGGCGCCGACGTGACTTACTCCATCGAAGCGATGATGGGCGACGGCAAAGCTCTGCAATCCGGCACGTCGCATTTTCTGGGCCAGAACTTCGCGCAAGCGTTCGAGGTCAAGTACCTCGACCAGAACGGCCAACAGCAGCATTGCTGGACGACCTCCTGGGGACTGTCCACGCGCATCATCGGGGCCATCATCATGGTGCACGGCGACGATCAGGGCCTCGTCTTGCCGCCAAAGCTTGCGCCATACCAGGTTGTCATCGTCCCCATCTTCAAGACGGAGGAAGAAAAGGCGTCGGTTCTCGACACCGCGCGGAAATTGAAGGCCGAGCTGGCGAAAGCGAACATCCGGGTCACTCTCGATGAACGCGAAGGCCAGAGTCCCGGCTGGAAATTCAATGACTGGGAGATGCGGGGAGTCCCTCTCCGCGTGGAGCTCGGCCCCAAGGACATTGCGAAGCAAGCGGCCGTCCTTGCACGTCGCGACCGCCCAGGCAGGGAAGGGAAGGTCAGCGCTTCGCTTGCCGATCTTCCCGTCACGATGGAGCGGCTGCTGGCGGAGATCCAACAATCGCTTCACGACAAAGCGTTGGCTTTCCGCAAGGGCAACACTCACGACGCGAAAACCTACGACGAACTGAAGAAAGCCGCCGAGAGTGGCTTTGCCTTTTCCTTCTGGTGCGGGAGCGCCGACTGCGAAGCCAAGATCAAGGAAGAAACCCGCGCCACCATGCGCTGCATCCCCCTAGACCAGGAAGGCGGAAGCGGCACTTGCGTTTGCTGCGGCCAGCCCGCCACGGCCCGTGCGATCTTCGCCCGAGCTTACTAGCCCTGTTTCTTTCCGGGAACATGTTCCACGCCAAGATCTCGACACCCGTCCGCGCGGATGCTAGCTTTAAACAAGTAGACAAGTCAGCCGTCGCGTCCCAGCCGCGGGCACGCTGCGGCACGAACGGACCGGGGGAGATGAATCCAGTGCATTTTGATCCTATCCGAGAGCGCCGCGCGACGGCGCACCACCGCACCGAACGGGGCGAGGGCAAGCTCAAGGCCTTCATTATTTTGGCGATCATCCTGCTCGCCATCTATTCGGCGGTCAAGATCGTGCCCATTTACGTATCGAATTATCAGCTTTCCGACAAAATGCAGGAGCAGGCGCGCTTTTCGGTCGTGAATCACTATACCGAAGATCAGATTCGGAATAACATTTTCAAAGTCGTAGAGGAATTGGAAATTCCTGTGAAGCGCGAGGCCATCAAGGTGGTGTCAACCAACGCCATCGTGAAGATTTCGATGGAATACACGGTTCCCGTAGATTTGTTTTTCTATCATTTGGATCTTCATTTTTCTCCGTCCAGCGAGAATAAGTCCCTTTTGTGAGGTATTGTCGCTGAGGTTGCTTGATTCCCGGTAGTCCACTGGCAACCCTGCGTCGGGCAACGCCGTCTTTCCCAGAGCACGGTCTTGCGAGACAATAAAAGTTCAGCCCGTGGGAGCTAAGACTTGCGCATCCTCGTTCAAAAGGGGTTTTTCACTTCGAAGATCGGCCTGACGATTCTTGGCGTCATCTTTGCGATCTTCCTGGCCGTCGGCGGAGCTTTCACCTACTACTACATGAAGTATTCGCGCATGATCGATGCGCGGCTCTCCGGCAATGTCCTCCAGAACACCACACAGATCTTCTCCGCGCCGGAACATATTTCGCCAGGTCAAGCGTGGGGCCCGGATGATTTGACCACATACCTTACCCGCGTCGGGTACCGCCCGCTCCAGGATGAAAATGCACTCGGCCAATTCACGTTGCGAGAAAACAGTGTCGATATCAGGCCTTCAAAGCTTTCCTACTTCGGCGGGAACAACGGTTTGGCGGTTCAATTCCGCGGAAAGAGCATTCGATCCATCAAGCCGCTTGCCGGCGGCGGAGAACTTGATACCGCGGAAATCGAACCGGAACTCATTACCAATCTTTTCGATAGCGCTCGAGAGAAGCGGCGGCCAGTGCGCTATGAAGACCTGCCGCCATTGCTGGTGGACGCCATTCTATCCGCTGAGGACAAGCGGTTCTTCGAGCACGGCGGCTTTGACTTCATCCGCATCGTGGGAGCGGCGTGGGCCGACGTGCGCCACAGCAGCCAGCACTACCAGGGCGCCAGCACCATCACCATGCAAGTGGCGCGGACGTTCTTTCTCTCGACGGAGCGCAATTGGCGGCGGAAACTGGCCGAAGCCATGATTTCCATCGAGCTGGAGCAACGCTTCAACAAGCAGCAAATCTTCGAGCTGTATGCCAACGAAGTTTATCTGGGCAACCGCGGGAGTTTTGGCATACGCGGATTTTCCGAGGCCAGTGTCGCTTACTTCGGAAAGGATTTGAGGCAACTGGCGCTGCCGGAATGCGCGTACCTCGCCGGGATCATTCGTGCGCCGAATTACTATTCGTCCGCTGACCGCCACCCGGAGCGCGGAGTGCAGGCTCGCGATCGCGTGCTGACGCAGATGCTCGACAACAAGTACATCAACGAAGAGGATCTGAAGGATGCGAAGCACGCGACGCTGAAGATCATCCGGACGTCAACGTCAGGGAGTGAAGCGCCCTACTTCGTCGACATGGTGAAAGACCACCTGCTCGACAAATACTCCGAGAACGAACTGCTGAGCGAGAATTTCCGTGTTTACACGACGCTCGATCCCGCTCTGCAGCGTGCAGCGGCCGCCGCTGTCGATGCGGGGATGAAGAATGTGGATTTGCTCCTGGCAAAAAAATACGACAAGTGGCGGCGCGATCAAGCCAAGAAGGGAAGTAGCGAGCCGATCCCGCAGGCACAAGTCGCGCTGGTCGCGCTGGACCCGCGGACCGGAGAAATCAAGGCGGTCATTGGCGGGCGCGATTACGGGCAGAGCCAACTGAATCATGCGCTGGCGCATCGCCAGCCGGGATCGGTGTTCAAACCTTTTGTTTATGCGGCGGCATTGGATAACGCTGTTGACGGCGTGCAGCCCATCATCACGCCCGCCACGACAATCGACGACGAGCCAACGACATTCGAGTTTGACGGCAAGGAATATACTCCGAATAACTATGGAGAAAAATTCATGGGGCGCGTCACGGTGCGCGACGCCCTGACGAATTCTCTCAACGTCGCGACCGTCAAAGTCGCGGAACTCATCGGCTACGGCCGGGTCGTGCAGGTCGCGCGGAAAATGGGCCTCGGCAACAACATTCAGCCAACACCAGCCGTCGCTCTCGGTGCGTATGAAATGACGCCGGTCGATGTTGCCGCGGGGTATACAACGTTTGCCACAATGGGGATTCGCGCGGAACCGCAATTTCTGCGCGTCGTGGTTAACGCGGACGGCACACCGCTGGAGAAATTCACGCCGCAGACGCACATGGCGCTGGATCCGCGAGTCGCGTTTTTGGTTGACAGCCTGTTGAAGGACGTTCTGAATCGTGGCACGGGCGCGGGAGTCCGCGCGCGCGGCTTCACCCTGCCTGCCGCCGGAAAAACCGGGACGTCCCGCGACGGATGGTTCGCGGGATTTACTTCGAATCTCCTCTGCGTAATCTGGATTGGGTTCGACGACAATCGCGACCTCGGACTACCCGGCGGCGCGGTGGCGGCCCCGATCTGGGCGGATTTCATGACCCGCGCCACGGCGCTCGCGCAGTACCGCGACGTGAAGGATTTTACGATGCCGGATGGTGTGCAATCGGTGCTCATCGATCCGGAAACCCTGCAGCTTGCCACGCCTAACTGTCCCACCACACGGGAAGAGGTCTATGTAGCAGGATCTGCGCCGACTGTCTACTGCGAGGTCCATGGCGGCCATAATCTTTTCACCTCCACTGGTTCTGTCCTCTCTCGAATTTTTGGGGGCGAACCCAAGAAACCGCAAACGGATGCAAACGGCCAGCCGGTCACACCGTATGATCCGAACCGGCCGCCCGATGCGACCGGCCAGGGCCCGGCCGACCCCTCGGCGCAACCCGGCGAAAAGAAAAAGAATCCTTTACAGAAGATTTTTGGTATCTTTGGGGGTAAGAAGAAGGAACCCGACCAGGCCAAGCCTAAGCCGGAGAAGGGAGATCCGCCATGATCAGAACCAAAGTGGCGTTTCCAGTGTTCGTCCTCCTCTTCGCTCTTTCGATACCTTCCGCAGGACAGACTTTCTTTGAGACTCGGGATGCCGCAATGGCACCTCGAGTGGCGCAGTCGCAGCCACAATCCCCGACAGAGTCAGCCGTCATCGTCGTTAAACCGGGTCTGACCGACGAGCAGCTTGCCGATCTTTATATGGCGCGCAAGGACTACCGTGAAGCGGCGCTGACCTATAAGCGGCTTGCGGATCAGAATCCTCAGAATCCGGTGTACCTCAACAAGCTTGGGATCGCCTTGCACCAGCAAGCGGCGCTGGGGGCTGCCCTGAAGTATTACGAGCGCGCGTCGAAGGTTGATCCTTCCTATGCTGATGCGCAGAACAACATCGGGACGATCTGGTATCAGCGGAAGAAGTTCGGGCGGGCCATCAAGGCGTACCAGAAAGCGATCAACATTCGCAGTGACATGGCCGTTCTCCACAGCAACCTTGGTTACGCCTACTTTGGCGAGAAGAAATATCAGGAGGCCATCTCCTCGTTCCGGCAAGCGCTGGCGTTGGATCCGCAGCTCTTCGAGCACAACAGCTCGAGGAGCGGGTCCATTCTGCAGGATCGCTCTGTGGGCGACCGCGGACGATTCTATTTCCTCCTTGCAAAGTCCTTCGCGGAGGCCGGCAACCTGGAGCGTTGCCTGATTTACTTGCGAAAGGCCAAGGACGAAGGCTACAAGGAGCTTTCGGCCGTAAAATCCGATCCTTCTTTTGCGGCGGTCTTAAAGGATCCGGCGGTCCAAGAGGTTCTTGCTCCCAAACCCCCCGACGGTACGCAACCCTGAGTCAGGCCGCATCGCCCGTTTCAAACTCTGCCTGCATGTCTGGCGCAACACGTGTGCTTGTGTCTGTTACAATGCAACAGACATGGGGCGCCCTTTCTGCAGCGCGCGTTATCTGGTTTTACTCTCCGCGGTCCTAGTTCCTGGAACTACTTCACTCGCCGCGCAACAACCGGCCTCGTCTCCGCGCGGGGCAACGGCCGCGACTTATCAGCAGAGAATCTACCTGGTTTTTCCGTTTGAGAATGCGGGAGCATCCCCACGATTGGAGTGGCTCAGCGAGGGTCTGGAGGAGTTGACGATCCAGCGGCTCTCGGGCGCCGGCGAGCAAGTGTATTCTCACGCAGGGCGGCTTGTTGAACTGGAGCGCAACGGACTGTCCCGCTCGTCGAAACTCAGCCGCGCGACCATGCTCCATATCGGGGAAGATCTCGACGCGGATTTTGTGATTTTTGGCCGCTTCACGGCGAACGGGACTTCGCTCACCATCGAATCGCGGATCCTAAAAGTGAATCCGGCGCGATTGCAGCCGGTGGTGCGGGAAACCGGCACGCTGGATTCGCTCATGGACCTCCACTCCCGCCTGGTTTGGCGGATGCTCTCCGCAAACGATCGCAACTATGCCCTGAGCGTTGGCGACTTTACGAAACGCCAGCGTCGGCTGCGTCTCGATGCGTTTGAACACTACATCCGCGGGCTTCTGGCCGCCGAAGACGACGCGCGTTTGCGCGAACTTCGGGAAGCGGCCCGGCTCGAGCCGGAATGGCCGGAACCTGACTTCGCGCTGGGCGAAGCCTATTTTGCGCGGCGCGACTGCGATTCCGCGCTCTCGTGGTACGCCCGAGTGCCAAAGACGGACCACCACTATGTCGAATCGGTTTTCGCCACCGGTGTTTGCCGGCTGCTCCTTGGTCAGCCCGACCAGGCGGAAGGAGTGTTCACTGCGTTACAGGCGGCCTTAAAGGACAACATGGTTTCCGGAGCGGACCTGCCGGAAATTCTAAATGATCTTGCGATTGCCTGGGCACGGCAGGGGAAGACGGGTGCGGCACAAACGGAACTTCGCCGTGCGGCCGAACTGGATCCTGACGAAGACGACTATTCATTCAATCTTGGTCTGCTCGCGCTGCAGAGCAATGATCCTGCCGCTGCGGCTGATTATTTCCGCGATGCCGCGGCACGCGAGCCCGATAACCCGGAGGACCGGGCGCTGCTGATATTGTCCCTCGAGACGGCCGGTAAGAAGACCGAGGCCGACCAGGAACGCGAGACGGCGACGGAAACTTTCGGCCCCAACGGACTCCCGGCGATTCACCTGGACGCGAAGAACGAAACCGTTGCACGGTTGAGCCGCATCAAGACCGAGCTCGACGTGACGGCTCTTCGCGGGGAAATTGAACCGGCCGCGCCTCCTGCGAGCGAAGCCTCTTCCACTTCTTCGAGCGACACGTCCGTTATGCACCTTCGACGCGGCCGGCAGGAGCTGTCCGCTGGACACGCCGACGCGGCGGAGAAAGAATTTCGCGCTGTTCTGGCCGTCGATCCCGGTAGCCCCGCGGCGCACCGCGGGCTCGCTGAAATTGACCGCCGCCAGGGCAAGATGGATGATGCGGTGAAGGAATTGCAGGCCTCGCTGGAAGCTCGCGATTCCGCCGTCGTTCGAACCCTGTTGGCCAAAGTCTACCTTGACATGAAGAAGCCGAATCTAGCGCGAGCAGAAGTCGAGAAAGCGCTGAAGCTGGCGCCGAATTATTCTGAAGCCAAGCAACTGCTCGAGCATTTGCAGAATTCCAAGCCAGCCGAGAAAAAGCCAGGAGGAGGTGCGCCATGAGCGATTGGTCTCGACTAATGCTGCGCTCCCAATCTTTCAGGAAATGGAGATTGGTGGCGGCCCTCTCACCTCTATGCCTGCTGCTCTCGGTTGTGATTCTCCTGCGGTTGCCTTCGGTTCGTGCCGACGAACATTCCGCTGCTGGTCCATTCGTTCTTGAATTGGGTCTTGATGGTGAAGTCGAACCCATCTTGGCTACGTATATAGATGAGGGGTTGGCAGACGCGGAGCGTCGTCACGCGGCGCTGGTTCTGATCACCATGGATACACCCGGCGGCCTGAGCGACTCGATGAAGGACATGATCCAGCACATCCTTGTATCACCGGTGCCGGTGGCCGTATACGTCTCGCCTACGGGTGCGCGCGGAGCTTCGGCAGGTTTCTACATTCTCTTGTCCGCTGACATTGCCGCGATGGCTCCGGGCACTCACACAGGCGCGGCTTCACCGATCATCGCGATCGGCGGCTTTCCGCAGCAAATCGATGAAGTATTTCGAAAGAAAATCAATCAGGATGCCATGGCGTTTCTGCGAAGTTTTTCTGAGAGGCGCAAACGCAACCCCGAACTCGCGGAAAAGGCGATCACTGAGTCCAAAGCTTTCACGGAAAAGGAAGCCCTGGACGCGAAGATGATCGATTTGATCGTAAATTCAACCAATGATCTGTTGCGGCAATTGGACGGGCGAACGATTACGCGCTTCGACGGGACGCAAGTGACACTCTCGCTGAAGAGTGCTTCTCGCGCAACTTTCGAGCTTTCCGCGCGGCAGCGATTTCTTGCGCGAATCGTGGAGCCGGATGTTTTCTTCGTGCTTCTGATTCTCGGTGTCCTGGGACTCTACACAGAATTTACGCACCCGGGAGTGATTGCTCCGGGAGTCATCGGAGGAATCTGCCTGATTCTTGCGCTGTACGCCATGCATTTCTTGCCGGTGAATCTTGCTGGGCTTTTTCTGATTGGGCTTTCGCTTGCATTTTTCATATTGGAGGCGAAAGCCCCGAGCCATGGAGTCCTGGCTTTCGGAGGAGTGGTATCGATGTTTCTGGGCGCGATCTTCCTAATACGCTCGCCGCTCACATCTGGCGGAGTGAGCATCGGCGTGGCGCTGGCGGGGACCTTGCCCTTTGCGGTGCTCGCGGTGGTTCTGATGCGCTTGGTGTTGCGGTCGCGGCAATGGAAAACCGCGACCGGGAAGGAAGAGTTGATTGGGTCGCATGGTATTGCGGTTGCGCAACTGGCAGCGGGCGAAGAGGGCATGATTCGCGTGCATGGCGAACTGTGGCGGGCTGAATCATCGCGGCCTGTTCACGAAGGCGAGACCGTCCGGGTTTTGCGTGTCGAGGGACTGAAGCTTTACGTTGAGCCGGTCAACGTGGCTGTTTCAGCAGCGAAATAAGACTCTTCTCGTTTAGGAGGAAAACATGGAAATTGGTTTTGTGGGCATCGCGTTGATCGTCGGCCTTGGGCTCATCTGGTTTTGGAATTCGCTGTACATCATCAAGGAGTGGGAGCGGGGAGTGGTGCTTCGGCTGGGACGATTGATACCCGAAGCAAAAAGCGCCGGCATTAATTTGGTTTTTTGGCCGATTGAAACGCTCTACCGCATCAACATGCGCATTGAGACGCTCGACGTGCCGCCGCAGGACATCATCACGCGCGACAACGTGTCCGTGAAAGTGAACGCCGTCTGTTATTTCCGCGTGGTCGACGCCAACCTGGCCCTTTCCCAAGTGCAAAACTACACCTACGCAACTTCGCAGCTCGCGCAGACTACCATCCGCAGCGTCGTCGGACAATTCGAACTCGATGAAATCCTTTCGCAGCGCGACAAGGTCAACGCCAAGCTCCAGATCATTCTCGACACCGACACTGAACCGTGGGGCATGAAGGTTTCCAAAGTCGAGGTCAAACAGGTCGACATTCCCGAGCAAATGCAGCGCGCCATCGCCAAGCAAGCGGAAGCCGAACGCGAACGCCGCGCAAAAATCATTCACGCCGAAGGAGAGTTCGAAGCATCGCAAAAACTCGCCGATGCCGCGAAAGTTCTGGAGACGCAGCCTTCCGCGATCCAGCTCCGTTACCTGCAAACTCTGACGGAGATAGGTGTCGAGAAGAACACAACGATTGTGTTTCCCCTGCCCATCGATATCATTAATCAGTGGACTAGCAATTTAGGGGGGCGGCAAAAGTAAGAATGGCTTCTGGAGGAAAACGAGGCGGAGCGGGAGAGCGCGTGCTGGAAAGCCGGCATGTCATCGGCTTGTTCATGCTGATGCTTCTGTTTTCCGGCGTATTTTTTACTCTTGGCTACGTCATGGGGCGCAATGAGTACGATGGCTCGGTACGCGCCGCGACCGATTTTTTCAAGAAGCCGGGAACCTCCGCCACTCCCAAGGCGGAAGTGAATTCGAAGCGCACCAACAATCCCGTTCCTGCTGGCAAGCCGACGGACACCGCTGCGCCGCCGAATTCGGATTGGGAGTTTTATCACGCGGGAGACAATAAGAAAACCGAAGATCACCTGAAGCCCGTGCCGATGGTTGTGAAAACCACGGCGCCACCAAGAACGGCCGGCGGTTCTTCGAAAGCCCTAGGCGCGCCGTTCATCCCAGGTGGTTCCTACACGTTACAAGTCGCGGCGCTCAAGAAAGAATTGGTTGCACTGGAACTCGCGAACCGTTTGCAGAAGAAGAAATTTCCTGCGTTCGTTCTTCCTCCGCAAGGAGACAAGTATTATCGCGTGCAAGTCGGCCCCTACGCCGACTCGAAGTCTGCCGACGCGGCAAGAAGAGGCCTCGAGGACGCGGGATTTAAAGCCATCGTGAAACACTGATGCCACGGGGCGGTTGGCTTTCCTATCTTCATTCGCAGGCCGGCACGGAAATTCCCGTGAGTTTGCGTCTCATTGCCGGTGCCGTCTCCGGTGCGGCGCTTTCGCTCTCCTACACCGGTTTCTATCTCACCATCTATTCCTGGGTTTGCGTTGCGATTCTCCTCTTATCACTGTTTGGCGTGCGGCCTCGGGTGGCGTTTGGATGTGGATTTCTTCACGGGCTTCTGTTCGTCCTGACGTCGCTGCCATGGATTGCCACGGTTCTCACCGTTCACGGCGGCGTCTCGATAGTGGGCGGATGGGGTCTCTTGCTCTTGATTGGTATTGCCTGGGGAATTCTCACCGGCGCTTTTGCATGGTCAGTTCACGGCTTGTCCCGCCAAAGCATCGAGCTAGCCTGCATAGGTGCGCCCTTCCTCTGGGTGACATTCGAATTTGTGCGCGCGCATCTCCCCGAAATTGGTTTTCCCTGGAACTTGCTTGGCTATCCTGCCGCCGCGAATCTGGGTTTCGTTCAACTCACGACCATCACGGGAATCTATGGGCTCTCTTTCCTCGTCGCCGGCTTCAATGCACTCCTCACATGGACGAGCGCGTCGAACAGACTTACGATTCGCACGCGGCTCATCTATGCAGCGGTCGTGACGGCAATTCTGTTGAGCGTCGCGCTGGCTGGACCGCGTCTGGTGCCGCAGCCACCGGCTCGTCATTTCGCGCGCGCTGTGCAGCTCAATTTCCCGGAAGTGGAATCGTACCCCCCGGATTGGTTCCAGGCACACGCGGCGGATCTCGACGAAATCGCACGAATCAGCCTTGCCCCTTCCGCGAAAATGCCAGACCTTCTGGTGTGGCCTGAAGCGCCCGCGCCTTTCTCCTTTCAAGATTTGCAATTCGCAAAGATTGCCTCGACACTGGCCATCCGTTTCGGCCACCCATTCCTCGCAGGAGCCATCGAATGGAAAGCGCCGGTGGACCCATCGGACGCGGCGCCTCACGGCCATCTTGTGCCGTACAACAGTGCGCTGCTTTTTGACGGGCAAGGCCAGCCCATTTTCGTCTATGACAAAGTTCATCTCGTTCCCTTCGGCGAATACGAGCCGTTTCCCCTGATCCATCATGTAGTGACCAGCGTGTCCAGCGATGTAGGCGGCTTCCACAAAGGGAACAAGTATGTCGTGGGGAAGCTTCCAGGTGGAAATACTTTCGGCGTCTTTATCTGTTACGAGGCGATCTTTCCCGGTGAAGTGCGCCGGTTTACAGCAGGCGGGGCGCAACTGCTCATTAACATTTCGAACGACGGCTGGTTTGGACGCTCCGCCGCCGCGGAACAGCATTTGCGCATGGCCCGCGTGCGAGCCGTGGAAAACCGCCGGTGGCTCGTTCGCGCGACCAACAACGGCCTTACCGTTTCAGTCGATCCCTACGGACGCATCTTCGAGCTCCTCTCGCCGGACGTTCGCGCCGCGGCCGATCTTCCCTATGATTTTCGAACCGACCAGACGATTTACACCCGCTTTGGAGATTGGTTCGCTTGGCTCTGCGTGCTCGTTTCCGTTATTCTAGTGACGGTAACTTTTCGAAAGGCAAGTGGCGGCCGTTCCGTGACGGACGTCTTACCAGAAAAAGCATGATCCTCGAAGATCTAGAGCATCGCTACGAAGGGCTCAAGCAGCGCATCACCCTCGTGCGGAGCTATCTTTGACGCGCCGCAGTACCGCGAACGCTTGAAAGTCCTCGAAGCGCGTGTCGCCGCCCCCGATTTCTGGAACAACCAAGAAGCCGCACAGGACGTTCTCCGCGAACGCAAGCGCGCCGAAGAACAGATTGCCGCCGACGAGAAGCTCTCCTCCATCTCCAGCGACATCGAGACCTACATTCATCTCACGCAGGAAGAGACCAACGTCGAGCAGAAGAACGACCTGCTGAAGGATCTGGACCGCGAGCTCAACGCCGCCGATAGCTTCGTCTCTGAACTGGAGACCAGGACGCTGCTCTCAGGAGAGACCGATCACCTCAACGCCATCATGACCATCAAGCCCGGCGCCGGTGGGACGGAATCGCAGGATTGGGCTTCCATCCTTCTTCGTATGTACCTGCGATGGGCGGAGCGCCGCGGAATGACCGCCGAGGTCCTCGATGAGACCGCAGGTGAAGAAGCCGGCATCAAATCGGCGACGGTTCAGTTTTCTGGCGAAAATGCTTACGGCCTTCTCGCGGGAGAAACCGGAGTTCACCGGCTTGTTCGAATTTCCCCCTTCGATCAAGCGGCGCGTCGCCACACTTCGTTTGCATCTGTCTTCGTGATCCCAGAAATCGACGATCGCATCGAAATCAACATCCGTCCTGAAGACTTGCGCGTCGACACGTTCCGCTCGGGAGGCAAGGGCGGGCAAAACGTCAATAAGGTGGAGACCGCTGTCCGCATCACCCATCTTCCAACCAATATCGTGGTGGCGTGCCAGGCGCAGCGCAGCCAAGGCAAGAATCGCGACATGGCGATGAAGATGCTTCGCTCGCGCCTCTACGATTTGGAAATTCAAAAACGCCAGGCGCACACCGACAAACTGGATGAAAGCAAGCTGGACATTTCTTTCGGCAGCCAAATCCGTTCGTATGTCATGCAGCCTTACCGCCTGATCAAGGACCACCGCACGAAGTTTGAAGTAGGCGATGTGGACCGTGTGATGGACGGTGATCTGGACCCCTTCATCCGCTCCTACTTGATGGCCAAAAAAACGAAGGGAAGGCTCGACATTCAGCCTGACGACGATGCCGACGCGGCCTAGCTTTGCCGCTCAATGCGCCAGATTGCCGTTCAGGGCCCGATTTCGACCGTTCAATGCACGAATAAGCTGCTTGGAATCAATGCGTTGATTCTTATCCCCGCGAATGGTAATTTTGTAGGGTTAAGTAGAGTCCCCAATAATTAGCGGTGTACGCAGCGGTGCGTCCTGCCACAAGTCACGAAGGAGAATTAGTTTGAGCGAAGCCTTACGCAATTTCTTATTTACGTCGGAGTCCGTTACCGAAGGCCATCCGGACAAAATTGCCGACCAGATTTCTGACGCCGTTCTTGACGAGGTCATGAAGCACGACCCCAAAGGTCGCGTCGCCTGCGAGACGCTTGTCACCACGGGCGTGGCGGTCGTGGCCGGTGAAATCACCACCAGCGCACACGTCGATTACGATGAGCTCGTCCGCGGTACCATCCGCGGCGTCGGCTACGATCGCGCGAAGTATGGCTACGACGCGGATACGTGCGCCGTCATGTGCACGGTCAAGCGCCAGTCGCCGGACATCGCCATGGGCGTGGATACCGGCGGAGCGGGCGACCAGGGTTTGATGTTCGGGTTCGCCTGCGATGAGACAGATGAATTGATGCCCATGCCCATCCAGCTTGCCCACCGCCTCACGCAGCGCCTCTCCGAGATTCGCAAAGCCAATAAAGTTGATTTTCTCCGGCCTGATGGAAAGTCGCAGGTCACCATCGAGTATCGCAACGGCCGCCCGGAGCGCGTCTCTTGCGTGGTGATTTCCACGCAGCACAGCGAGAAGGTCTCGAATACGGACCTTCGCGACGCCATCACCGAGCACGTGATTAAGCCGATTATTCCCGCCTCCATGCTGGACGCGAAAACGAAGTATCACATCAATCCGACGGGCCGCTTCGTCATTGGTGGTCCCATGGGCGACGCGGGTCTAACCGGCCGCAAGATTATCGTCGACACCTACGGCGGTTACAGCCGTCATGGCGGCGGCGCGTTCTCCGGCAAGGATCCCTCCAAAGTGGATCGCTCGGCCTGCTACATGGCACGCTACATCGCGAAGAACATCGTGGCCGCGGGCCTGGCGCGAAAAACGGAAGTGCAATTGGCGTACGCCATCGGCGTTGCCGAGCCTGTCTCCGTAATGGCAGAGACTTTCGGCACAGCCGCGATACCGGAAGAGAAAATCACCGCATTGATTCGCGAGAATTTCACGCTGACTCCTAAAGCCATCATTGAGACTCTTGACCTGCGCCGCCCAATTTATAAAGCCACCGCCGCGTATGGCCACTTTGGCCGCAGCGGCCCGGGCTTCACTTGGGAGCGCACGGACCGCGCCGATGCTCTCCGCAAAGCCGCAGGCCTCGGGGCAGCCGCGGTTGCCGAAGTCGGAGCGCGGCGCTAATTCGCGGATCGCATACAAGAAAGCTTCCCGCGTCTCCCAGGTATCCCACGGAGTGTCCAGGTTCGCTCCGTTCACGATCGAAATCCAAATTTGAGGAGCAAGACATTGGCAATCGCTGAACTGAAAAAAGGTGATGTGAAAGACATCGGACTTGCCGACGCCGGCAAGCGCAAGATCGAGTGGGCCGGTCAGCAGATGCCCGTGCTCGAATCGATCCGCAAGCGCTTCGTCAAGGAACAACCGCTCAAGGGTCTGCGCGTTTCCGCTTGTCTGCACGTAACCAGCGAAACGGCCAACCTGATGATTGCTCTGCGCGACGGCGGCGCCGATGCCGTGCTCTGCGCTTCCAATCCGCTATCCACGCAGGACGAAGTCGCCGCCTCGCTCAATCGCGA
>WNFT01001368.1_pt1 | contig 33405 bp, 34 predicted proteins | sample 5400191 | NCBI WGS metagenome assembly WNFT01 (sample SAMN13153359, study PRJNA577476) | soil metagenome | isolation source: 80 cm saprolite under Madrone tree | place: USA:California | collected 2016-06-14 | reverse complement strand
TCGCCGCCGAGAAGGGGCAGCTCCCGGAGCTCAAGCGCGTGATCGTCGGCTTCGGGGACCGGATCGCGATGGAGGAGACACTGGACGGCGCGATCGCTCGGGTATTTGGGGGACCGTTGCCGCAGGCGGGGGCGGAGGTAGCGCCGAGTGCGCCGGTGGGAGCCGCGGGCTCGGTGAAAGCGCTGCTGGATGACGCGGCCTCCGCGCTCACGCGCGCCAACGAAGAGCTGCGCCGCTTGGACGAGTTGTTGCGGCGACTGCGGGAAGCGGGCGGGCGCTAGGGTCCAGGGTGGGATTCGAACCGGTGTTGACAGTGGTGCCGTGCCCCAAAAGAGCCTCGTAATCGCCACTATCGCCGCCGACCTCGCAGTGACCGACCTGACGATGCCCCGCGAGGATGGCTTCTAGTAGCTGTTCAGCGAAGTCCGTCGCGCATCGCCGGACGTGCGGCGGCTAGTCATCGCGGTGACCAGCGCGACGACACCCTCAACGCCCGCGAGGTCGAAGCAGAAAACTTCGACCCTTGCCCGTCAAGCCCATTCGCCCCAGTTCGACTTGGTGCGCATCGCGCTCCTCCGCGCATTTTATCCGGATTCTCGTTCTTGACGGACTTGACCCGCGATCCCACGCGCGAGGGCGTCGGCCTTGTCGATTTCCGCTTGGGTCCTGACGAACCCGCTCAAACGGAACCAAGCCGGCGACGTGATCGACCGCGTGCCCGGTCTTGGCGTGTGGATGGCGTACGTCACGCAGATGCTCCTCGGCGCGCTCATCAAGCACAAGGAGTAACATCGCCAGACACCGCTACGACATGTGGAGGTGCGCGACTGGACATTGGAGTGATGACAGTGCAGGAGCGCCGTTCGCCGTGACGGCGCCACACGCCCTCGACACGCTCCTCGCGGAGCTCCACGCATCACGCGGAGGCTTGACTACCGACGACGCGCGCCGGAGGCTCGGCGAGGTCGGCCCGAACGAGCCCGCGCGGGCGCCGCGCACGGCCGGTCTCCTTCAGATCCTCCTGCTCCTGGCGAATCCGCTGGTCATCATTCTGCTGATCGCGAGCGCCGCCTCCGCGATCCTCGGCGAGCGGGTCAACGCCTCCATCATCGTTCTCATGGTGGCACTGAGTGTGGTACTCAACTTCGTGCAGACCTATCGCTCCCATCGCGTCGCCGAGCGACTGCGCGACGCCGTGGCGCCGACGGCGACCGCCCTGCGCGATGGCACCTGGACCGAGATTCGACGGCGCGACCTGGTCCCCGGTGACATCGTCCGACTCGCGGCCGGCGATCGCGTTCCTGCCGACGCGCGCCTCTTCGAGGCGCGAGACCTCCACGTCCAGCAGGCAGCACTCACGGGCGAGTCGATGCCGGCCGAGAAGGACGCGGACGATCTCGACATCGCGCCGCGTCAGCCGGCGGATGCACGCAACGTCGTTTTCCTCGGCACGTCGGTCGTGAGCGGTACGGCGACGGCGCTGGTCGTCGCGACTGGGCCGGCGACTGCGTTCGGCGACATTGCCGCGCGCCTGTCGACCCGCCCGCCCGAGACGGAGTTCGAGCGCGGCACCCGGCAGTTCGCGCTCCTCATCATGCGCACGGTGTTCTTCCTCGTTCTCTTCGTGCTCCTAGCCGGCGCGCTCCTGCACCACGCGTTTCTCGAGTCCTTGCTCTTCGCGGTCGCGCTCGCGGTGGGCCTGACGCCTGAATTCCTGCCCATGATCAGCGCCGTCACCCTCTCTCGCGGGGCCGCGCACATGGCGCGCCAGAAGGTGATCGTCAAACATCTCGAGGCGATCGAGAACTTCGGCAGCATGGACGTCCTCTGCAGCGACAAGACCGGAACGCTCACGAGCGGAGACATGGTGCTTGACCGGCACCTCGACCCGTTCGGGCAGGTATCGGAGCGACCGCTCACCCTCGCCTACATCAACAGCGCGCACCAGACTGGCATCAAGAGTCCGCTGGACGAGGCGATTCTCAAGCGCGGCGGGGTCGCTAGCAACGGTTACCGCAAGATCGACGAGATCCCGTTCGACTTCCAGCGCCGACGCCTCTCCGTCGTCGTCGAAAACAGCGGCGGGCGCCTGATGATCACGAAGGGGGCTCCGGAGGGCGTCATCGCCTGCTGCACGGAATACGAGATCGACGACCGCCGGACCCCGCTCGATGAGGCGATGCGGGGGCGCTGCGAAACAACGTACCGCGAGCTGAGCGCTCAAGGATCACGGGTCTTGGCCGTCGCCTACGCGGTGGCGCCGCTCCAGGCCGCGTATTCTGCTCGCGGCGAGCGTGAGCTCGTGCTCGCCGGTTTCGTGACCTTCTTCGATCCGCCGATGAAAGGCGTCGCCGAGACGCTCCGCGCGCTCCGCCGCGACGGCGTCGTGGTGAAGATCCTCACCGGCGACAACGAGCTTGTCGCCCAACACGTCTGCGGTCAGGTCGGCCTCGACAGTGCCCGCATCGTCGGTGGCGACCAGATCGAGCGCATGACCGACAGCGCTCTCGCCGCGGTAGCTGAGCAAACGACCGTCTTCGCCCGCGTCTCCCCCGCGCAGAAAAACCGCATCATCCTCGCGCTCAAGAGTCGCAACCACGTCGTCGGCTTCCTGGGCGACGGCATCAACGACGCGCCTTCCATCCACACGGCGGACGTCGGCGTGTCCGTCGCGACCGCCGTCGACGTCGCCAAGGACGCTGCCGACATCATCCTGCTTGAACGCGACCTGGACGTCCTCCACGCCGGAATTCTCGAGGGCCGCCGGGCCTTCGGCAACGTGATGAAGTACCTGCTGATGGGGACCAGCTCGAACTTCGGCAACATGTTCAGCATGGCGGGCGCGTTCCTCTTCCTGCCCTTCCTGCCGATGCTGCCGACCCAGATCCTGCTCAACAACTTCCTCTACGATCTCGCCCAGGTCACCATCCCCACCGACAATGTCGACGAAGAATTCATCCGGACCCCGCAGCGGTGGGACATCGGGATCATCCAGAGGTTCATGGTGGTGATCGGGCCCATCAGCTCGATCTACGACTTCCTCACGTTTGGGGTGCTGCTGTGGGTCTTTCGCGCCTCCGAAGCGCTGTTCCAGACAGGTTGGTTCGTCGAGTCGCTCGCGACCCAGACGCTCGTGCTCTTCGTCATCCGGACCGCCGGCAATCCCTTGCGCAGTCGGCCGAGCCTCCCGCTGGCGGTGACCACGGTGCTCGTGGTGCTGATCGGCGTGATCTTGCCCTTCACCCCGCTGGCCGCTACGCTCGGCTTCGTGCCACTCCCGGGCGCGTACTTCGTGTTTCTCGGCGGAGTCACCATGACCTATCTCGTCCTCGTCGAGATGGTCAAACGGCGACTGATGCGCAAACTGCTCGGGACGGGCCCCCGCAACACTTGAGGCGAAATCAGTCACGCCAGCATCATAGGTCCTCTCAGGCAGGAAGGTACGATCGTGGAGGGCATGAAATGGCCACGGACGCCGAGATTCAGAAGTTCGTGCAGCACCACCACGGCTTCATCCCGAAAACGGGGTGGATCGCTCATGTCAAGGAGATTCACGGCATACCGACGCTGCGTGGGGCGAACCGAGCCCGTCGGAATCGTGATATCGAGCCATGCCCGCCCGAAAAGCGTGAGGCGATCGAGGAGGCGCTTCGGCATTTCGGCATGATTTGACGGCAGCCAGCGTCTACTTCAAACGCTCGGTCCTTTCGCGCCTCCCCAGGTAGTCGCGCTTGGCGCGCTCGAGTTCCTCGACGATCTCGCGGCGTTCAGCGAGAAGGCGCCTCGCTTCCTGAGCGCGCGTGAGGAGGAGCGCGCCAAACCTGAGTTGGTGGCGCAAGCGCCCCGTGCCGACCAGATACCGATAGGCGATCAGACCCCCGAGCGGGAGCGAGAGGAAGAAGGCGAGCGCCCAGCGGAGACCGGCGACCCATCCGACCAGCGACGTCTCAAGCGCCCAGAAGAGCGGGAACGCGACGATGCTTGTGAGGACGGCGCTCCCACGCTCCCACTCGCCAAGCTAGAGGCCAACGAGAGCCATGTCGAAGCCCTCAACGCTCTCGCCCATTTGACTCGGCTGCAGGTCTTCTTCTTTCTCGCCCGAGCCAAACGTGAAGTCTCAGTGAGCGAGATCCAGGAAGCGGTGGAAGTGCCAGGCCCGACGCTCTCGCACCATCTTGACGTGCTGCGACGCGCGGGTCTCGTCGAGAGCCGCAGGCACGAGCGGTACATCTACTATTCGGTGCAGCGCGAAACGGTGACCGCGTTGGTGCGCCTGCTCACCGCGTGCTGCTGAGGAGGAGTCTATGGGCTCGAAGGTCCATGTCCACATGCAGGTCTCGGATCTGACCAAGAGTCGTGAGTTTTACGAGCGGTTCTCCGGCGGCGCCCCGGTGAAGATGAAACCCGGCTACGTCAAGTTCCTGCCGGACTGGGCGTCCGTGAATCTCGGGCTGTCTCAAGGCCGCGCCGGTGGAGAGGGGACGGTTGATCACATGGGCATCCAGGTGGACGCGCCGGAGACTGTGATGGTTCAGCTTCAGCGTGTGAAAGCGGCGGGCGTAGCCGTGCGCGAGGAGATGGGTGTCAACTGCTGCCACGCCAACCAAGATAAGTTCTGGGTGCAGGATCCGGACGGCGTGGAGTGGGAGGTCTACCACCTCAACTACGACCTCGAGGACGAGGGCGGTCTGTCGCAGCCGTTCGAAGGGCTCCAACTGGCCAAGGGCAGCGCCTGCTGCACGTCCTGACCGGTTCCCGCGGCTATCCATCGTCACGATTTGGGGTAACGACCTGGATCAGAAACACGAAGAGTTCACGGAGAGTCGAGGGGGGTGGCAACGCCACCCCCCGTCCAACTGATATCGGACCACGGGCTGGATGACGGGCTGTACGCCACCTACGCAGGGGCCCGGTCAGAGGTCCGATACGACGGCCGCTATCCGTGGGACGGGAAAAAGGAATGAGCGTGCCGTGCAGGTTTAGCACCCTCCGGCTTGGCCAACCTACGGATGGGAACACCGGAGGAAGCTGCAACGGACTTACCGCTACTCTCAATTGATGCCCGATCCGCAGGGAGTGTCAAGCAAGTACCGCCGCAGGAGCGCCGCAGCTCCGGCGAATGATCGCTAACTACGCGTGAGAGTGGTGCCCCCGGGGTGACTCGAACACCCGGCACGCAGTTTAGGAAACTGCTGCTCTATCCACCTGAGCTACGGGGGCACGCGGACTTACGCGACACGCCTAGTGGATTCTACCGCGTTGTGCTGATTTTGTGCTGAACCCTTCGAGACTGGCGACGGCGTCGCGCAGGCGGTCGGGACTCAGGGGGGCGTAGCGGAGCGCGGCGCGCCGGGCCGAGCGCGACCTGCAGCTCGTCGCCGATTGGTTCTCACTACGCCCAGCGTTGATTCTTCAAAACGATTTAGCGAACCGCTCGAGCCCGATCACCATCGTCGCGGCGATCACCGCCAAGTTCGATGAGGAGAACGACGGAGTCCGCGGCGAGTCGCACTCTGACCGCTCGTGGTTCAGATGGTCCAGATCGGTTGACGAAGAGGATCAGCCCGCGTTCTCTGCCTCCCTCCTGAGGCGAGCATCGCGGAGGCGTTGATCGTCGACCTTCAAGCCGAGCGCCTCGGGGCGTACCGGCAGCCAGGCGGCGCCCTGTACGAACGAACCCTGGTCGTCCAGCGCGGCGAGCTGGTCGCCCCCGAAGCGTTCCGAGGCTTCGACCGGGATGAACCCCCAGGACCACGCCAGGAGCGTGTGAAGCGGCGCGTGGAGTAGCCGCCCGGCGGGGATCACCTCTCCAGGCATCCCCCACGGTGTATGCGCGGGGGCGACGAGGTTCTCGATCATCCAGACCATCACATCCTCCGCTCTTCGCACTTCGGACACCAGCTCGACGTGCTCCGCATGAACGTGTAGTCGGGCTTCTCAAAGACCTGCTCGTCCTCCCACAGCCGTCGGTGGAGCAGGACGCACCACCACGGGGTCATCGGGCCAGTCGTGGACCGGTTGATCCACATCCGCTTCTGGCTCGTCGTCGTGCGTCGGACCGTCCCAATCGGCCTCGGGTTCGCTGATGAGGCGAGCACAATCTGATGCGACCCCCGGGTCCTCACAGACGTCAAGTCTCCCGCCACGGCCCTCCTCGGCTAACCGCGAAGGCCGGCCGGGGCGCTCGGGGTTCTGGACGGATGGAGCGGGACCGCCATTCGGCGCCGACTCCGCGCTCGCGCGCCTCCACTCCTGCCTGACACGCGGTGCAGCACTGGGCGAATGGCAGCGCCTTGAGCCGCCCGAGCCCGATGACCGTGCCGCAGCTGCGGCAGATCCCGTACTCGTCTCGGGCCAGACGCTCGAGCGCAGCGTCGATCTGCGCGGCCTCGCGGCTCTCGCGGTCGAGCATGGCCACCTCGAGTTCTTCACCAAGCGACTCGACCGCGTTAGTCGCGTCCTCCGGGCTCCGGCGGGGCTCGCCCGCCCTGCGCTCCGCCATCCTCGCGCGGACTGACTCCCGGAGCTTGGCGCGCCTCTCCAGGAGAAGGGCTTGGAACGCCCTTACGATCTGGCGATCAAGCGAACATGTCCTCCCCATAACATCCTCATCTCGTCCCGGCGTTACAGCGTGAGCAGCAGGGCCTCCACCTGAGCCTTCCCCGGTCCGAGGGCGGGGCGAAGGCCCCGACAGTTTCGGAATGGGGTCGGGCTCGCAGAGTCTCGCGCGTCCGTTGCTGGGCCAGGTAGATCCGACGACGCTCTTCAATCGTGAGCCGGTTCATCCTGCACTCCTCGAGCGCACCGCGACCATGGTTCAGCCTAGGCTCGATGGTAAACACTCGACATCAGGTGGTTCAGGGGGTCGGCAGAGGGAAGATGCCTGAGAAGCGGCTCCTGGGCGAGGATGTCTCCGTGGCGTGAGTTCCTTAGCGCGCCTGGCGCGCGCGCCGGGCCGCCCCTCGCTCGTCCGGCGACCGCTGAAGGTCACGTCAAGACTTTTCCGTGTAGTATTTCGGGTTTTACCCGAATTCCCGGAAGGATGAAGCCGCGCCTAGCATCCCGTCATGCGCCAAGCGGTCTCGATCCACGGCGCAGTCACGGCCCGGCGGCGTCGCGCCTCTCCGGTTTGCCAGCGGTGACGATGTGGATCGGAAGGGGCGAGTCCCGCGGAGGCAGTCTGTGGCCCGTCTGCTCGTCATCGTCTCCCGCAACGAACCGTCACGCACCACGTACCTGAAGCATGTCTTCGCCAGCGAGACCGTGGGACGTGATCCTCGACCGTCGTGCAGAGGAGCGTCGGCGGTTTCCACTCCGTGAGCGAAGGGCGGTCGAGAGGCGCCGTGAGGACCGGCGCCAACGGGACATCACCAAAGATCTCCAGACTTACGGCTGGGCGGTGGTGAGGCGCTAGCCGGCACGTCCTCTGGCGCCACGTACGCCGCTCTACCGTCTCGCCTGCAGGAGACGCGCTTGATCCGGAAGGGTCGTGTCGTGCCCGTCATGGTCTGTGCCGGCCTCGGCCTCGCGTTCCTCACGGTCTATCGCCTGGCCTGGGCCCAGCACGTGCCCGCCGAATCTCACCCGGCCGGCGCTTTCGCCGTCATCGCAGTGGTAAGCCTCGTGGGCCTTCTCATCGCCGTCATCGCGGTTGGCGATCTCCGAGAGAGGCGCGCCGCCGAGGCCATGCGTCTCCAATCATCAGTGACTGGTGCCTTGCGCCGCCAAGCGGCGCCGATTGAACTCCATCTCACCCTCAACGTTCACGTGCCCTTTTGGCGGGGCTCGCCGGCTCTGATTGAGGTGGCCGGCCACGTGGCCGCACCCGAGCAGAGAGACGTTGCGCTCGGGATCGTACGTGCGGAAGTGTCTCGACTCCGCCAGGACTTCGTCGTCGAGGATCGTATCTCGATTACTCCCCGATAGACCTCCTTACCCTTCAAGGACGGTGTCACGCGGGCGTCTCAGGGTTTTCCCCCCTGCCGCCTCCATGGTTCTCCGAATTTCACGAAGGGACGTCGCGGGCCTAGCCTCGCTTCCGTGGTCCGTCTGCTCCTCATCGTCTCGCGCACCGACCCGGGACACTACACGTATCTCAAGCGTGTCTTCGGCGGTGCGGCCGTGGACGTCATCGTCGACCGTCGGGTGGCGGAGCGGCGCCAGCGTCTGGAGCAAGCGGCAGACGACCGGCGCCAAGAGTCCAGACGCCAACGCGACATCAGCATGGATCTCCAGGCGTCCGGCTGGGCGCTGGTGAGGACCGCCTAGTCCTAGGCCTTCGCCGCGCTGAGCCCTCGCACGACGGGCCTGTTGACGCCAGCGACGGACCTCGTCGATGCTATCTCGGACATGAGCCCTGGCGGCCACCTCATGACCGCGGTGCTCGCCGCCGGCGCCGGCCTGGTCCTCACGGGCTCGGCTCCGCTCGCGGCCGGCATCGTCGCCGGCGGATTCCTCATCGACGTGGACCACCTGGCGGACTACCTGATCGTCGAGCGCCGGCGCGAGCTCACGCCGGCCGCGTTCCTCCGCCACTACATCGAGGGCCACACACGACGGGTGGTCCTGGTACTCCACTCCTACGAGCTGTGGCTGGCCCTTGCCGCGCTCGCGTGGTGGCTCGACTCGGCGTGGCTCGCGGGCTACCTCGCGGGGGGGGCGATGCACCTGGGGCTCGACATCGTCTTCAACGGCCGGCTCACGCCGAAGAATATCTTCGCGTTCTACAGCCTGGGCTTTCGCCTCGCGCACGGCTTCGACGCCACGACGCTCTTCGGCTCGGAGCCCCGCATCGCGCCCGCAGGCTTCTGGCGCTCGTTCATCTTCGGCTCTCGTCTCGCGCGCGCGTCGCGGCCGCGGGGCTGACACCGAGCGCCGTCGATCTCAGAAGAAGTCCGACGGATCCACGCCACGCGCCGCGAGCAGCGCGCGCAGCTTCCGCAAGCCTCCGGCCTCGATCTGGCGGACGCGCTCGCGGGTGAGGCCCAGGCGCCGGCCGATCGCCTCGAGCGTCTCGGGCGGTTCGCTATCGAGGCCAAAGCGGCGGCGGAGGACCAGGCGCTCATTCTCGGCAAGGTCGTCGAGGACGGACACGAGGTCTGCGCGCTCGCGTAGCAGGGCGCCGACGGCGTCGCTCGGGCCGGGCGACGGATCGGCGACGAGGTCGGCGACACGGCCCTCGCCGTCCTTCAGCGGGGCCTCGAGCGAGACCGGGCGCTGGTTGATCTCCTCGAGCTCCTCCACCTGCTCGACGCCCATGCCGAGGGCGGCGGCCAGCTCGGCGGACGTCGGCGGGCGCCCGAGCTCCTGGCTCAGTCGCTTCTGCTCGCGCGCGTAGCGCCCGAGCAGCAGCTCGACGTGCACCGGGAGGCGGATCGTCCGCGCCTGGTTCGCGAGCGCCCGCTCGACGGCCTGGCGCACCCACCACGCCGCATAGGTCGAGAAACGGGTGCCGCGCTCGGCGTCGAACTTGTCGACGGCGCGCAGGAGCCCGAGGTTTCCCTCCTCGATCAGGTCGGGAAGCGGGAGGCCGCGGTTCAGGTAGCGGCGGGCGATCTGCACGACCAGGCGCAGATTCGACTCGATGAGCTTCGCCTTCGCGGCCTCGTCGCCGGTGCGGGCGCGCCGCGCGAGCTCCACCTCCTGCTCGCGCGTCAGGAGCGGGATCCGCGCGATCTCCTTCAGGTAGACGCGGAGGTTCTCGCGGCTGGTCTCGCGTGTCTCGTCCCGAACGTCCTCGTCGACCTCGTCGGGCAGCGTGTCGAGCGGCTCGTCGGGAAGGACCTCGTGGGCCTCGTCACTCATCGGACGGATTGTCGTCCGTCTCCTCCACGCGCGCAATCCGCGGCGGGAGCGGCAGGAGGTACAGGGGATTGTAGGTGCGCCCCTGGCGACGGATCTCGAAGTGCAGATGGTCGGTCGTCGCGCGGCCGGTCCGGCCGACCGTCGCGATCGTCTCGCCGGCCGCGACCCGGTCGCCCGCCTCGACGAGATTCGCATCGTTGTGGGCGTAGACCGTGAGGAAGCCGCCGTCGTGCGCGATCTTGACGACGCGACCGTAGCGGGGCTCGACGCCGCTCATCACGACGACGCCGGGTGCCGCCGCCTTGACGGGCGTGCCGGGCTCGGCCTTGATGTCGATGCCGGCGTGCCAGCCGCCGCGCCGCCGGCCGAAGGTGGAGGACACGGGGCCCTCGATGGGCCAGACGAACACCCCGCCGAGCTCGTCCGCGTCGGGCACTCCGAGCTCGAGGTGCTCCGGGACGCGCGGGCTCGGCGGCCGCGACGCGGGCCGCGCGGCGGCGCGCTCGCCCGCGTCGTCTTGCTGCACGGCGACGCGGCGTACGCTCGCGGACGCCGCGAGCGGGATGTCGAGGCGTTGGCCGATCCTGAGCACGACGCGCGCGCTCGGCAGGCGATTTTCGGCCACGATCGCCATGACGCTCACGCCGTAGCGCTCCGCGAGCTTGACGAGCGTGTCGCCGGCCTTCACCTCGTGGACGCGCGGCTCGGCGGGCACGCCGTCCAGGGGCGCACCGGCGGCCGCCGCGGACGCGCTCACGACGACGACGAGCCCCGCCGCGGCCAGGCCGAGCATCGTGACATCACGACGCACGCCGAGCCTCACGGCTCGAACTCGGCGAAGCGGATGTCGAACGAGGCGAAGCGGCCGGTGGGCGGGAGCCAGCGGACCGTCACCTTCTCCACGCGTGACAGCGGCGGCCCTTTCTCCAGCTCGCGAACGAACTCCTGGATCAGCGCGCGCGGCCCCTCGGCCCGTGCCCGCACGCGGCCGTCCTTGAGGTTCGCCACGAAGCCCGAGAGCCCGAGCCGCTCGGCGCGCCGCTGGGCGAAGTTGCGGTACCCGACTCCCTGCACGTAGCCCTCGATGACGATCTCCGCCGCGGATCGTGGCTCACTCATGCGGGCTCGACTCGGATTCGGGGACCGCCCGGCGACCGGCCGACGCTGGCCGCCGGGCGGGAGAACATTGGTCGGGGCGAGAGGATTTGAACCTCCGACTTCACGGTCCCGAACCGTGCGCGCTACCAGGCTGCGCTACGCCCCGACGCGACCGGCTTATTGTACACAAGCCGGGTCACGTCTCCCACGCGTACTTTCCGACGAGTTTGACGAACTTGCACTCGCCGCACTCGCGCGTCTTCATCTCCCCACCGACCTTCTCGACCAGCGTCAGCACCTGGTTCACGGCGTCGCCGATCGGCACCACCATTCGCCCGCCCTCGGCGAGCTGCTGGAAGAGCGGCGGTGGCACCGCGGGGCCGCCGGCGGTGACCAGGATCCGGTCGAACGGCGCCTCGTCCGGCCACCCGAGCGTCCCGCTGCCAACGCGGACCCACACGTTCGTGTGGCCGAGCTGCTCGAGGAGGGCACGGGCACGCTCCGCGAGGCGCGGCAGCCGCTCGACCGAGCACACGCGGCGCGCCAGCTCGGCGAGCACCGCCGTCTGGTAGCCCGAGCCCGTGCCGATCTCGAGCACCTTCTCGCGCCCCGAGAGCTCGAGGAGCTGCGTCATGAGCGCGACGATGTAGGGCTGGGAGATGGTCTGCTCCTCGCCGATCGGGAGCGGGTGGTCACCGTACGCGCGCCCGCGCAGGGCTTCCTCGACGAAGAGGTGGCGGGGCACCTTCCCCATGGCGCTGAGCACGCGCGCGTCGGTGATCCCGCGGCGCACGAGCTGCTCCTCCACCATCTGCGCGCGCACGAGCTCGAACGGGTCCCACACCCGCGCCACTACTCGCTCCGCGCGCGCTTTCGGGCCGTCGGGCGGTACTGGGCGTCGAGGCTTCTCCCGAAGTCCGCGAGCGCGTCGACCGCTCGGTGGTCGGTGAGGTCGAGGTGGAGCGGCGTGATCGAGACGTAGCCCTCGTGCAGCGCGCCCATGTCGGTGCCCTGGAGCTCCTCCCACTGGGCCTCGCCCGCGCCGATCCAGTAGTGGGTGCGCCCCCGGGGATCCGTCTGCTCCACGATCTTCTCGCTGTAGACGCGGTGGCCGAGCCGCGTGAGGCGGATGCCGCGCGGCGGATGCGCCGGCACGTTGACGTTGAGGAGGGTCTTCTTGGGCAGGCCCGTGACGAGCACCCGCAGCGCGATGAGCCGCGCGAGCTCGGCGGCGACGGCCAGGTCGCCGTCGGGCGCGAGCGACACGGCGACCGAGGGCACGCCGAGCAGCGTCCCCTCCATCGCCGCCGACACGGTACCGGAGTACGTCACATCGTCGCCGAGGTTCGTGCCGTGGTTGACGCCGGCGACGACGAGCACGGGGCGCTCGGGCAAGAAGCCCAGCACGCCGAGGTTGACGCAGTCGGAGGGCGTGCCGTTCACCGCAAACCGCCGCTCCCCGAGGCGGTCGACCCGGAGCGGCCGGTGGAGGGTCAGCGCGTGGCCACAGGCGCTCTGCTCGCGCTCCGGCGCCAGGACATACACGTCGCCGAGCTCGGCCAGCGCCGCTTCGAGCGCGGCGAGCCCGGGCGCGTGAACGCCGTCATCGTTGGTGACCAGCAGCGAGGGCATCGGAGAGAAAAATGGTCGGGGCGACTGGATTTGAACCAGCGACCCCTAGACCCCCAGTCTAGTGCGCTACCGGGCTGCGCCACGCCCCGACCTCAGGCGTGAATTGTCGCAGAATCCCCCCACCCCTTCAAGGGACCAGGCGCGCGCGGAGCGCGCTGAGGCGGTCGCGGATCCGCCGGAGCGCCTCGGCGTAGATCGTTTCCTTCATGCCGAGCTCGAGCTGGTCGCTCGACTTCCGCGATTCGGCGATGAGGCGCTTCTTGGCGCCCTCGAGCGTGAGGCGCTCTTCGTAGAGCAGGGCCTTGATGCGCTGCACGAGGTCGAGGTCGCGCCGGCGATAGAGGCGCTGTCCCGCCGGGTTCTTCTTCGGCCGGAGGAGCTTGAACTCCGACTCCCAGTAACGGAGGACGTACGCCGGCACGCCGGTGATCGTCTGGACCTCGCCGATCCGATAGTAGAGCTTCTCGGGGGCTGGCGTCGGTCCGTCGGTTACGGCGTGGCGCTGTTGATCCGTTGCTTGAGCCCCTTGCTCGGCTTGAAAGTGAGCACCCGACGGGCCGTGATCTCGATCGACTCGCCCGTCTGAGGATTCCGTCCACGCCGTGAGGCCTTCTTCCGGATGCGGAAGTGCCCGAAGCCGACGATCTTGACGTCCTCACCCCGCTCGAAGCAGCGAAAGATGATGTCGAAGACGGACTCGACGACCGATGACGACTGGCGCTTGGAGAGCCCGTGGGCCGCGACGGCATTGACCAGATCGTTCTTCGTCACGGTGACGCCTCACCTCCTCGCGAGGAAGGGCTTGTAGCCCTTCGCCTCGAGCTCCTTCAGCGCCGAGGTCGCGGCGGCGCGATCCGGGTAGGGCCCGACCCGCACGCGGTGGAGCCCGTCGCCGCCCGGGTTCGCCGCGGGCGTGCTCGCCGGGGAAGCCGCCGCGCCGGACCGGCGCACCTGGACCTTCAGGCCCATGGCGGCCAGGTCCTTGGACAGCGCAACGGCGTCGCGCAGGGGCAGGCTCGGTCGGACGACGACGCCGTCGCGCGCGGGCTCGGTCGTGAGCCCCTTGGCGGAGAGCTTCGCGGTGACGTCCGCGAGGGCCGCGCCGACGACGAACACGTCGTACTTGTCGGAGCCCGCGTCGCCACCGGGCGGCGCTGCCGGGGTGTTGCCCGGGTTGTGCCGCGTCGGACCGCCCGTGGAAGACTCCTCGACGGGGTAGTTCTGGTCACGCAGTCGCGCGGCGAGCCGCTTGGCGCTTTCCAGGTCCTTGAACGCGCCGACCTGGACCCAGTAGGCGCCGCGCGCCGGGGCCACGGGCGTCGCCGTCGCCTTCGCAACCCGGCGTGCGGTCTGCTTCGCGGGCTTCGTCGTCGTGGGGCGCTCCGCCTGCTTCTCGTCAGTCGTGGCGGGCTGAGCCGCGGGTGCGGGCGTCGGGGCCGGCGCGACCGCGGGTGGTTTCGGAGCGGGAGGCTGAGCAGGAGCCGGGGCCTGAGCAGGAGCTGGTGCCAGAGCCGGAGGAGGAGCCGGCGTCGCCACCGCGGGCGCTGCCGGCTTCGGAACGACGGCAGGCTTGACCCCCGGGGGGTTCACCACGTCGAGGACGTACGGCACGGCGAGCGCGCCGATGACCCCGACCACGATCAGGACCAGGATTACTCGGAACCACAAGGCGGCGAAGATCGACCGGCGCGGCTCGACGTCATAGAGCCCGCCCCCCCGTTTGTCGTCAGCTGCCATTTGCGCGTCATCTTAGCATAGACGTTGGAATTTCCGTGCGTTCCGTGGTCCCGCGCGAGAACACGAGATCGCCGAAGAGGGCCCCGGCATCGCCCCGCGTGTCGTCACTGTCGATCATGACAGCCACCTGCCCCACCCGAGGCGGCTGGCGCCCGAACAAGGCGGCGTAGTCGGCGGCGACGTTCCGCTCCTGGCGCCGCCAGGCGCCCAGGCGCGACGTCCCGGACTCGACCACGACGACCCTGACGTTGGCCGCCTTCGGGCTCGTGAGCTGGGTCCCGACGGGCGCACGGCTGTCCCAGACATAGCCGATCACGTCGCTGTTCGTAAAGGGTGCGGGCCAGCGCGGGAAAATGACGTAGACCTGGGCGGCCTCGTCGTCGGTCGCCGCGTGGCGCACGTCACCGGCCGCCGGGAGGCGGACCACCTTCCACGACCACGTGAGGAGCGGGAACTCTCTGAGATCCACGATCACGTCACGATAGAGGGCGAACGATGCCTGCGAGCTCCGCAGCGAGAGCGCCGGGCCCGATTCGGCGCGCACGAGCTCGATCGAGGCGCGACCGGCAAACTCCCTGAGCGTCCAGCCGGGCGGCACCCCTTCGACCGGCAGCTGACGCGAGACCCGGTCGGCGACGCGGACGACGATGCGGCCCGCGGCGTCGGGCAGCGGCACGCGACGCCCCGGAATGAGCGCCGCCACCGGGGAGACCGCCGGCGCGCCAGCGGAGTCGCCGAGCCCGGATGCGGGCGCCGGGCCGGCCCGTCTGCCGAAGTAGAACGCGCGGTGGCGCGGATTCGACCAGAGCACGCCCGCGCCGCTCGCGAGGACGAGCGCGAGCAACGTGATGGCGAGGTTCCGCTCGCGGCGGCTCACCGGCGGACCTTGCGCGCTCGCGCGCGCTTCGCCGCTCCCTTCCGGAGCGAAAGGCGGATCGGCGTGCCGGGGAATCCGAAGGCGCGCCGCAGGGACTTTATCAGGTAGCGCTGGTAGGACGGGTGGACGTCGTCGGGCTTGTTCACGCGCAGCGCGAAGGTCGGGGGAGCCGCGCTCACCTGGGCGGCGGATTTCAAGATCAGCGGCACGCCGGCGATCGAGACGGGGCGGCGCTCGATCGCCGAGCGGAGCGTCGTGGTGACCTCCGTCGTGCCGACCCGTCGGCCAAACGCGGCGGCGACCTCGTCGATCGTGTCGAACAGGTCGGACACGCCCTCGCCGCGCACGGCAGAGGTGAAGCAGACGGGAGCGTGCTCGAGAAAGGGCAGCCGGTCGCGGAGCTGCTCGACGACGTCCGCCTTGGTTACCAGTCCCTTGGGCACCAGATCCCACTTGTTGACGACGAGCACGGCCGCGCGGCCCGCCTGATCTGCGTAGCCCGCGATGTGAGCGTCTTGCGCCGTGACTCCCTCGGCGGCGTCGAGGACGACCAGCGCCACATGGCACCGCTCGAGGCTCCGGAGCGCCATCACCACGGCCAGCTTCTCGAGGGGCTCGAAGACGCGCCCCTTGCGCCGGATGCCCGCAGTGTCCACGAGCACGTACGTGCGCCCCTCGTAGACGAGCGTCGTATCCACAGCGTCCCGGGTCGTTCCCGGGGCCTCGTGTACGAGCACCCGCTCGGCGCCCACCATCGCGTTCACGAGCGACGACTTGCCGACGTTCGGCCGGCCGACGACCGCCACGTCCACCGGCGCGCCTGGACGCGGCGGAGGCATGGAGACCTCAGGAATCCTGGCGCGCAGCAGCTCGAGCAGCTCGCCGACGCCTCGGCCGTGCTCGGAGGAGACCGGGACTGGCTCGCCGACGCCGAGACGATAAAGGTCGGCGAGGCCGGGCTCCTGCGCCGGCCCGTCGACCTTGTTGGCCGCGAGCACGACCGGCCGGCCGGTGCGGCGGAGGACGCGCGCGATCTCGGCGTCGAGCGCCGTCGCCCCGTCCCGTCCGTCCACCACGAAGAGCACCAGGTCCGCCTCCTCGATGGCAGTGAGAATCTGACGGCGCACGCCCTCGATCAGGGGCTCCTCCGAGGAGGGGTCGAACCCGCCCGTGTCGATCACCGTCGCCTGCCAGCGCTCGAAGCTCACCTGGCCATAGAGCCGGTCGCGGGTGACGCCGGGGACGTCGCGCACGAGCGCCCGGCGCCTGCCGACGAGCCGGTTGAAGAGCGTAGACTTGCCGACGTTCGGCCGACCGACGATCGCGATGACGGGCAGATCGGTGGCGCGGGCCATCGCCGTGGACCGCTCACGCGCGGCCGAGGGCTCCGAGGAGCGCCTGCGGCGACGGCTCGACGACCCGCACCGGCACGCCGAGGTCGCGCCCGAGGTCGGCGGGCGTCAGGTCGTCGAGGAACACGCCGTCCGCGTCACGGACTGCGACGGCGGGAACGAGCACCGCGCGCCCGAGGTCGGGCAGCGTCGCGAGATGCCGCCGGATGTCCTGGCCGGTGAGGAGGCCCGCGACGCCGATTGCGCTGCCGAAGAAGTCGTTCGGCACGGGCACGATCCGGACGTCGTCGCCGTCGAGCCCGGCCCCTCTGAGCAGCGCGCCGAGGCGCGGGCCGAACATCTTCCCCGTGACGAGCGTGACGGGTCCCCGCACCGCGGGCCGCGACCGCCGCGCGATCGCCCGGGCGAAGCCGTCCTCGAACCGGCGGACCAGCCCGATTCCGTCCTCGACCACCGGAAACCCCTCGTAGGCGCGGGCGGGCGGCAGCGCCCGGCCGGCGAGCAGGTAGATCTCGTCGGCGAGGAAGACGAAACGGCTGCCGAGCGCGGCGAGCCAGCCTTGCTGCCAGCCCTCCACGACCCGGATCAGCGCGCGCGCCTCGTCCGGGGTGAGGCTCCGGAGCGCGGGCAGCCGCTCGCGGTGACGCGTGAGCCCGACGGGGACGATCGCGGTCGTCGCAACCCGCGGCTGGAGGGGGGCGAGGTCGAAGACGGTGCGCTCGAGGGACGGGCCGTCGTTCCAGCCCGGACAGAGCACGATCTGGGCGTGCATGCGGATCCCCGCCTTCGCGAGGCGCTCGAGCCGCGGGAGGATCTCGGCGGAGACGCGCGGGCGCCCGAGCAGCGCGTGACGCAGCGTCGGGTCGGTCGCGTGCACGGAGACGTAGAGCGGCGAGAGCCGCTGCTCGATGATGCGCTCGAACGCCGCCTCGTCGAGATCGGTGAGCGTGATGTAATTGCCGTGGAGGAACGACAGCCGGAAGTCGTCGTCCTTGACGTAGAGGCTCCGCCGCATCCCCTTCGGGAGCTGGTGGATGAAGCAGAACACGCACTTGTTCGCGCAGGTCGCGATCTCGCCCGCCCGGGGCGGCTCGAGCTCGACGCCGAGATCGGCGCCGCGGCGCTCGAGCGGGAGCGTCAGCGCGGCGCCCTCGCGCTCGACCGTGAGCGCGAGCGTCTCCTCGCCCGCGTGGAAGCCGAAGTCGATCGCGTCCCGGAGCCGTTGGCCGTTGATCGCGAGGACCCGGTCGCCGCGGGCGAGGCCGGCCCGAGCGGCCGCGGTGCGCGGTCGGACGCGGGCGACCACCACCCCGGGCGCGTCAGCGGACGATGGCGTCTTCACGAGACTCTTCGCGCTCCTCGCCCGGCTCTAAGAAATTCATCCCCTGCACGATGTACTGCAGGCCCGAGATGACCGTGAACGCCGCGGCCAGCCAGAGCACGAAGCGCGGGACGAGCGGCAGGTGCAGATAGCGCGCGACGAGCCCGGTCAGCACGGTCAGGACCTGGAAGAACGTCGCGGCCTTGCCCGCCCACGTCGGCCGCGGGTGGACACGCGCACCGAGCATGTAGACGAGGAGCGTACCGACGACGAGGATCACGTCGCGGCTGATCACGACGGCCGCGATCCAGAACGGGAGCACCTTGAGATAGGTCAGCGTCACGAAGGACGCCGTGAGCAGGAGCTTGTCGGCCATCGGGTCGAGGAACGCGCCCAGGCGGCTCTGGCTTCGCTGCCGGCGGGCGATCCAGCCGTCGAGCAGATCCGTGAGGGCGGCGGCCGCGAAGACGACGAGCGCCGGTCCCGGCTTCCGGTACACGAGGAGCGAGACGAAGACCGGGATCAGGAGGATGCGGAGGATCGTGAGCCAGTTGGCAAGCCCCATGGACGAGGGCTCAGTCTAGCATCTCGATCGACGCTGCGGGCGGGCCGATGAGGTACGGCGCGAGCCGTGCACGGAGCGCCCGCGGCAGTTGGACCTCGAGGCGCACGGCGTCGGGCCCGTCGGCGCGGGCGAGCACGCGCCCTCGCTCGTAGCACAGCGCGAGCGCGGGACCGTCCGCGTGCGGGATGGAGAGCGTGACGACCCCGGCGACCGGCAACGCCGCGTCGATCGCCGTCAGGAGCCGATCGATCCCGGCGCCGGTCGCCGCGGAGATCGCGACCCCTTGCCGGTACGCCCCGAGGTCGCCGTCGACCCGGTCCATTTTGTTGAACGCGAGCACCGTCGGCCGGTCGGCGACCTCGAGCTCGCCCAGGAGCGCCTCGACCGCCCGCATATGCTCCTCCATGGCCGGGTGGCTCGCGTCCACGACGTGCAGGAGGAGGTCGGCGTCCTTCAGCGCCTCGAGCGTGGCGCGGAACGCGGCGACCAGCTCGTGCGGAATCTTGCGGATGAAGCCGACCGTGTCTGTGAGGATGAACGGCTGGTGGTCCGCGGGCTCGACCAGCCGCGCCGCGGGATCGAGCGTGACGAAGAGCCGATCCGCGGTCGTGAGGGCCACGCCGGCGAGACGGTTCAGGAGCGTCGTCTTGCCCGCGTTGGTGTACCCGACGAGCGCGACGACGGGCGCGCCCATCCGCCGCCGCCCGGCGCGCTGGAGGCGGCGGTGGACCTGGACCCGCTCGAGCTCGCCCCGGATCTTCATGACGCGGCGGCGGATGACGCGGCGGTCGGACTCGAGCTGGGTCTCGCCCGGACCCCGCGTGCCGATGCCGCCGCCGAGACGCTCGAGGTGGCGCCACTGTCCCACGAGCCGCGGCAGGAGATAGGTGAGCTGGGCGAGCTCCACCTGGAGCTTGCCCTCGCTCGAGCGCGCGCGCTGCGCGAAGATGTCGAGGATCAGCGCGGTGCGGTCGACCACTTTGATCCCGAGCGCCTTGGAGACGTTGCGCTCCTGGATGGGCGACAGCTGGTCGTCGGAGACGAAGAGGTTGGCGTCCCTCTCCTGCGCCGTCCGCCCGATCTCGTCGATCTTCCCCTTACCGAAGTAGAGCGCCGGGGTCGGCGACCGCAGCTCCTGGACGACGCGCTCGACGACGGAGCCGCCGGCCGCCTCGACCAGCCCCACCAGCTCTTCGAGCGACTCCTCGATCTCCCACCGACGCTGCGAGGGCAGGCGCACCGCCCCGATGACGGCCCGCTCGCCGCTCCGTGTGACCCCGTTCCGCCGACCGTCCCTCACGCGGTCACGCCCTCCTTCCACGCCGGGGCGAGCTGGCGCGCGATCCTCTCGGCGACTCTCGCCGGGCTACCGGCCGCCTCGACGTCGATCCACTCGATGTCGGGCTCGCGCGTGAACCAGGTCCACTGCCGCTTGGCGTAGCGCACCGTGTCCCGCTGCATCCGCCGGAGCGCCTCGTCCTCCGTGAGCCGGCCCTGCTCGACCTCGACGAACTCACGGTAGCCTATCGACTGGAGCGACGGCAGCTCGGGAGCGTAGCCCCGGGCCAGGAGCCGCCGGATCTCCTGCCTGAGGCCGGCGGCAACAAACGCCTGGGCACGCGCGCGCAAGCGCTTCGCCAGCGCCGCGCGGTCCAGTGTGAGCCCGACGTACGTCACGTCGTACGGCCCGCCTGCATCCCGCCAGCGGCCGGCACCGTAGAGCGCGCCGCCGCCCCCCCGCACGATCTCGAGGGCCCGGATCACCCGCACCTCGTCGTTCGGGTGCAGGCGTGCCGCGATCTCCGGCGCCAGGGACCGGAGCCGCTCCCAGAGCGCGGGACGCCCCTCACGGCGGGCGATCGCGGCCAGCTCACGCCGGAACGACGGATCGGCGGCGGGAGCCGTGTCGAGGCCGCGGACGAGCGCGCGGATGTAGAGCCCGGTGCCCCCGACGACGACGGGCACGGCGTCCCGCGCGCGGATCCGCTCGACGAGCGTCGCGGCGTCTCCGCGGAATCGAGCCGCCTGGTACCGGTCGTCGGGATCGACCACATCGATCAAGTGGTGGACGACGGCGGCGCGCTCCGGTCGCCGCGTCCATGCCGCGGTAGACCTGCCGCGAGTCCGCGCTGATCACCTCGATCGGCAGCAGGCGGGCGAGCGCCACCGCGACCGCCGTCTTTCCGGCGCCGGTCGGGCCTGCGATCACGACCAGGCGGGGCTTTTCTCGTCTCGTCACCGAACCCAGTTTACGCGTCCTCCCCACAGCGCGTTCGAGTAACCGCGCTCGCCCGACGAGTAGCGTGTCGGAGCAACCGCGGTTCGAGCGGCGGCTTTGCCGCCGCAACCGAATCCCCGGGGGAGGTCTCGGAGGGGGCCATCGAGGCCCCCTACCAGCTCCGCTTGAGCTCTCGCCGGATGTCACCCAGCGACACGCGGCTCACGATCGGCCGCCCGTGCGGGCAGAAGTAGGGCGTCTCGGTCGTGCCGAGCTCCGTCACGAGCCGCTCCATCTCCTCGCGCGCGAGCGCCGTATTCGCCTTCACCGCCGCCCGGCAGGCGACGAACGCCAACGCCCGGTCGACGGCCGGCTCGCCGGCCTTCGGCCCCGCGAACTCGTCCACCGCCGCCTCGATGAGCCGTTTGGGCTCGTCGCCCTTCAGGAGCGCGGGAACGGCGCGGAGGACGATTGCGCCGCCGCCGAACTCCTCGAAGGCGAAGCCGAGCCGCTCGAGCGGCGCCCGCCAGCGCTCGAGCACGGCCCGCGCGCCGGGCGCGAGGTCGAGCGGCTCGGGGAAGAGCAACGTTTGCGCGCCGGGCGTCCCGGCGTCGAGCTCGCGCCGGAGCCGCTCGAAGATCACGCGCTCGTGAGCGACGTGCTGGTCGAGGAAGAAGACTTCCTCGTCGGACGCCGACACGACGAACGTGTCCTGGACCTGCCCGAGCACTCGGCCGAAGAGCGGACGCGCGTCCACCAGGGCGGCTTCCCCGAAGAGCGCGGCCTGCTCGGCGGCGAAGCTCGCGGGTCCGGTGGCGGGCGCCTGCGCCTCCCGGCCTTCTATGGGGACGCCGGGGACCACGGCGGGGCGCCGCAGCGCCTGCTGGAGCGCCGCGGCCACCGTCTCGGCGATCAGGCGCGGGTGGCGGAAGCGCACCCACGCCTTTGTGGGATGGACGTTCACGTCCACATCGGTCTCCGGGAGCGCGATCGTGAGGACCACCATCGGGAACCGGTCACGCGGGAGCAGCGGCCGGTACGCGTCGAGCATCGCCTGCGTGAGGGCGGGATCGCGCACGGGACGTCCGTTGACGATCATCACCAGCTCCTCGCGGCCGCCGCGCGTGAGGTCGGGCGGGCTCGCGAGGCCGTCGATGGCGACGCCGTACGCGGCGTGGTCGACGGCCAGGAGCCGGCCGGCGACCTCCCAGCTCCAGACGGCGCCCGCCCGCTCGCGCAGATCCTTCGCCGCGGGCGCCGTGAGCGCGGCGCGCCCGTTGTTCGTCACGCGGAGCGCGACGACCGGATGCGCCAGCGCGAGCTGGGTGAGCGCGCGCAGGCTCGTCGCGAGCTCGGTGGCGGGCGCCTTCAAGAACTTGAGCCGGGCCGGCGTGTTGAAGAAGAGGTCGCGCACCTCGACGGTCGTCCCCGGCTCCCCAGGCACCGTGAGTCGCTGCGTGACCCTGCCGCCCTCGCCCGCGAGGCGCACACCCTCCGCCTGGCCGCGCGCGCGGCTCGTCAGGGTGAAGCGCGAGACCGCGCAGATCGCCGCGAGCGCCTCGCCCCGGAAGCCGAGCGTCGCGATCCCCTCGAGGTCCTCGTCGCCGCCGAGCTTGGAGGTCGCGTGCCGCTCGAGCGCGAGCGGCACGTCTTCGGGCGCGATGCCGGCGCCGTCGTCGGTCACCCGGATCAGAACGGCGCCGCCGTCCGACAGGTCCACCGCGATGCTCCCGGCCGCGGCGTCCAGCGCGTTCTCCACCAGTTCCTTGACCGCGGAGGCGGGACGCTCGACGACCTCGCCCGCTGCGATCTTGTTGACGAGGTGATCGGGCAGCCGTCGGATCCGCGTCACTCAGGCTCCTCGGGCAGGCCCGCTGACTCAGGCTCGCCTCGCGCCTCGGACGCGCTGCGGCTTCGCACGGCCACGGTCACAGGCTCGCCTCGCCTTCGGCTGCGGCTCGCACTCCCACGGCGCGAGCCGGCGTGGCTTCCCCCGCTCCAACAGCCTGCGCTTGCCATTTGTGCAGGAGGTTGAGCGCTTCGAGGGGCGTCAGGTGAGCGAGGTCGAGCGTCGTGAGCTCCGTGACGATGGGACCGGGCGCCGCGGACGCGAAGAGGCCGAGCTGGACGGCGTCACGCGCGTCGGCCCGCACCTGCCCCGCCTCCTCGAGCTCGGCGAGGAGCGCCTTGGCGCGCGCGATGACTTCGGGCGGCAGCCCCGCGAGCCGCGCCACCTGGATCCCGTAGCTCCGGTCGGTCGCCCCCGGCTGGACCTTGTGCAGGAAGATGATCTCGTCGTTCCACTCGCGCACCGCGACGTGGAAATTCCGCACACCCGGCAGCCGTCCGGCCAGGCGGGTCAGCTCGTGGAAGTGCGTCGCGAAGAGGACCTTCGCGCCCCGCCCCTGCTCGTGGAGCGCCTCGACGACGGCCCAGGCGATGGCGAGCCCGTCGAAGGTAGAGGTACCCCGCCCGACCTCGTCGAGGAGCACGAGGCTCCGCGGCGTGACGTTGTTGAGGATCGTGGCGGTCTCGACCATCTCGACCAGGAACGTGCTCTGGCCGCGGGCGAGGTTGTCCTGGGCGCCGACGCGCGTGAAGATCCGGTCGATCACGCCGATCCGCGCCTCGCGCGCGGGCACGAAGGCTCCCATCTGCGCCATGATCACGATGTGGGCCGTCTGCCGAAGGTAGACGGACTTGCCCGACATGTTCGGCCCCGTGAGGATGACGATGGGCGCCAGGCCGTCCTGCGCGACGTCGTTCGGCGTCACGACGACCCCGGGGTGGGCCTCGAGCACCGGGTGGCGGCCGTCGACGATCGAGAGGCCATCACCGCGGTCCACGACGGGACGGACGTGGCCCCGCGCGTGGGCGATCTCGCCGAGTGAGGCGAGGGCGTCGAGCCGCGCCAGCGCGCGCGCCGTCGTGATCAGCTCCGCGGCCTGCGCGCCGACCTGGCGCCGGACCTCCTCGAACAGCTCGTGCTCGAGCCGCCGGCGCCGCTCGTCGGCGCCGAGCACCTTGGCCTCGTACTCCTTCAGCTCCGCGGTCACGTAGCGCTCGGCGCCCGTGAGCGTCTGCCGGCGGATGTACCCGTCGGGGACGCGCGCCGTGTGGGCGTGGGTGACTTCGATGCCGTAGCCGAACACGCGATTGAACCGGACGCGCAGCGACGGGATCCCGGTGCGGACGCGCTCGCGCTCCTCGAGCCCGGCGATCCAGTCTCGCGCCTCTCTCGCCTCCCGCACGATCGCTCCGAGCGCGTCGTTCCAGCTCTCCCGGATGATCCCGCCGTCGTGCAGCCCGAGAGGCGGCTCGTCGACCAACGCGGTCTCGAGGAGCGCGCGCAACGGCTCGAGGTCGGCGAGGTCCGCCGCCGCGGCGGCGAGTAGCGACGCCTCGACCCCCCGGCAGGTCTCGCGGATCTCGCCGAGCGGTGCCAGACACGCCCGGAGGCCGACCAGGTCGCGCGCGTGGGCCTGGCCGAGCGCCGCGCGGCTCGTCAGCCTCTCGAGGTCACCCATGGGCCGGAGGAGGGCGCGCAGCCGCGCGCGCCGGGCGGGCTCCGCGACCAGCGCGGCGACCGCGGCCTGGCGCTCGTCGACCGCCGCGGGATCGACGAGCGGGCGGAGAAGCCAGTGACGGAGGAGCCGCGCCCCCATCGCCGTCATCGTCCGGTCGAGCACGCCGAAGAGCGACGCGCGAGCGTCCCCGCCGCTGCCCTGGAGGAGCTCGAGGGTCTCGACCGCCGTCGCGTCGAGGACCATGGCGTCCACCGCCGTGAGCCGCGTGAGGTGCCGGAGGTGACCGAGCGCGGCGCCCTGGGTGGCCCGGAGGTAGGCCAGGGCGAGGGCCGCGGCCTCCACCCCCGCGGTCATGTCACCGACGCCGAACCGATCGAGCGCGTCGACCTGGAAGTGGGCACAGAGATCGGCGGCGGCGCGGCGCGGGCCGCCCGCATCGGGCTCCCAGAAGGTCAGCGTCGCACCGCTGGCCTCGAGGCGCGCGAGGAGCGCGCGGTCCTCGCGCGTCCGCGCGGGTATCAGGATCTCCGCGGGCCGCCGGAGCAGTGCGGCGGCGAGCACGGCATCCTCGCGCGCGCCGTCCTCGCCGACCCAGAAGTCACCCGTGGACACGTCGAGGAGCGCCACACCCCGAGCCTCGCGGCCCCGGACGACGGTCAGGAGAAAGTTGTTCGCCGCGCCCGCCAGGTACGCGGTGTCGGTGATCGTGCCGGGCGTCATGATGCGGACGACGTCCCGCTTGAGGAGCTTCTTGGCCTTGTCCGGCGCCTCGAGCTGCTCCGAGATCGCGATCTTCCGCCCCGCGCGGACGAGCCGCGCGATGTAGCCGTCGGCCGCGTGGTGGGGGATCCCCGCCATCGGCGCGCCCTGGCGCGACGTCAGCGTGATCTGGAGCAGCCGCGCGGCGACCTCGGCGTCCTCGAAGAAGGTCTCGTAGAAGTCGCCGAGGCGGAAGAGCAGGAGGTAGTCGGGATACCGGCGCTTGAGCTCCCGGTACTGCCGCATCATCGGCGTGAGCGCGCCGCCGAGGTCAGCCAACGACGCGACCCCGGAGCCGGTCGTAGGTCGTCTCGAGCGCCTCGGGGAGGACGCGGACGTCGTCGAGCACGGGCATGAAGTTCGTGTCGCCGTTCCAGCGCGGCACGACGTGGACGTGCAGGTGATCGGTGATGCCGGCGCCCGCGACGCGCCCCTGGTTCAGCCCGATGTTGAACCCCTCCGCGCGGTATTCGACGGTGAGGACCGCGACGGCGAGCTTCACCAGCTCCATTGCGGCGCCGATCTCGTCGGCGGTCGCGTCGGTGAGCGTCCCGACGTGGCGGTTCACCACGGCCATGAGGTGGCCCGGCGTGTAGGGATAGGCGTTGAGAATGAGGAAGGCGAGGTCCCGGCGGCAGAGCACGAGACTCGATCGGTCATCGCTGCCTGAGTGGGCCGCGCAGAACACGCAGCCGACGGGCGCCCGCGCGGCGCCGACGTACCCCATGCGCCAGGGCGCCCAGAGGCGCTTCACACCGGGCGGGGAGAGCTCACGCGTTGACGAGCTCGCGCAGTCGCTTTCCGACCTTGAAGAACGGGACCCGTTTCTGGGGGACGTCCACGCTCGACCCGGTCTTGGGGTTGCGGCCCTTGCGCGAGTTCCGGTGACGGATACGGAAGCTCCCGAACCCCCGCAGCTCGACCTTGTCACCCTTCGACAACGCGTCGGTGATGTTGTCGAAGATCGTGTTGACGATCGTCTCGGTTTCCTTCTTGGTCAGGTTCGCGATCTTCGAGACTTCGTCGATCAGGTCTGCTTTGGTCATCGTCGGCTCCCGTCCTGATTGGGCCAAATCCCGCGCTCGAAGCTCTCTGGCAACCTAGCACGCTGTCTGGAAGAATGTCAACCAACGTAAGGAGTTAGACCCCACCGGGTCGCGGCTGCCGTCGGGCTCCGGCGAGCGCCTCGGAAACGCCGTTTTCACGCGTTGTTGGGGTGGACGCGCGCTGGGGTCCTTGGCAGGTCTCCGAGCTCATATTCTCAAACCACCACGGCGATTTACCTCTCGATCGATACGACTCGGCTCGAGCATTGGCTCGTGATCACCGTCCTCAGTCCATCAGGTAGAGTGGCGTTTTGAGCAGTGGGAGCGTGGGCGTGGCGAGACCCGTCAGGCCGAGCTGGTTCCGGAGCAGATCGACGATCGAAAACCGTCGCCGCGGGCCGATCACCCTCGGCGGCTTCGGGAGCCCCGCCAGCGTGGCGGCGCCTTCGACCGCCTCCTCGAGCCCACCCAGCTCGTCGATCATGTGGAGCGCCTTGGCCTGGGTTCCCGAGAAGACGCGGCCATCGGCGAACCGCCGGACCACCGCCCGGTCGAGCTTGCGGCCGTCGGCCACCGCGGCGATGAACTGGCCGTGGACGTCGTCGAGGAGCGCCTGGAGGATCCGGCGTTCCTCGGCGGTCATGGGACGCGCGAAGTTGCCGACGTCCTTGAACTCGCCCGCCTTCACGACCACGTACTCGACGCCCACCTTCTTCATGAGCGCGTTCAGGTTCGCCATCTGCATGACCACGCCGATGGACCCCGTGAGCGTCCCGGGGTTCGCGTAGATCTGGTCGGCCGCGACGGCGATGTAGTAGCCGCCCGACGCCGCCACCGCGCCGAGCGAGGCAACCACGGGCTTCCCCGCCTCCCGGAGCCGCCGGATCGCGCCGTACAATTCCTGCGTGGGCGCGACCGCGCCGCCGGGGCTGTTGATGCGAAGCACGACCGCACGGATGCCGGGGTTGTCACGATAGGCACGGAGCTCGCGGACCTGGTCGTCGACGTCGACGATGAGGCCCTCCAGCTCGACGATGGCGATGCGCTCGCCGAAGAGGGCGCCGCCCCCGCGCCGTGACACGCCGAGCATGGACGACGCGACCGCCACGAAGAGCGCGGCCGTGCCCAGATAGATGACGAGCGCCGCGCCGATCACCGCGACGCGGCGGGGCGGCCTACTCCTCGTCGTCGTCGAAGTCATCCCGATGCTTGCCGCGCTTCCCTCGGCGGCCGCGGGGGCTCTCCTCCGGCCGCGGCGGCTCGATGGCGTGGGCGAGCTCCTTCAGCGAGAGCCCGATGCGCCGCTCGTTGGGGTCGACGCGGATGACGAGCAGCGTGAGCTCGTCGCCGACGCTGACGATCTCGTCGGGCCGGTTGATCGGCCGGTTCGACATCTGCGAGATGTGCAGGAGGCCGTCCACGCCGGGCTCGAGCTCGATGAACGCGCCGAAGTCGGTGAGCCGCACCACCTTGCCGGTGACGCGCGAGCCCATCGGAAAGCGCTGGGCGACCGTCGCCCACGGGTCGGGCTGGATCTGCTTGAGCCCGAGGGAGATCCGCTTGTTCTCCTTGTCGACGTTGAGGATCTGCGTCTCGAGGTCCTGCCCCTTCTTGAGGATCTCCGACGGATGGCCGACGCTGCGCGTCCAGGACATGTCGGAGATGTGCAGGAGGCCGTCCACGCCGGGCTCGAGCTCGATGAACGCGCCGAAGTCGGTCAGGTTGCGCACCTTGCCCGCGACGCGCGCCCCGGGGTGGTAGCGCTCCTCGATCGTCGCCCACGGGTCGGGCTCGACCTGCTTCATCCCGAGCGAGATGCGCTTGGCGGCGCGGTTGACGTCGAGGACGATCACGTCGACCTCGTCGCCCACGTTCACCAGCTTCGACGGATGGCGCACGCGGCGCGTCCACGACATCTCCGAGACGTGGACGAGCCCCTCGACGCCGGGCTCCAGCTCGATGAACGCACCGTAATTGGTGAGGCTCACCACCTTGCCGCGGGTCTTCGTGCCCGGCGCGAACGTCTGCTCGACGCGCTCCCACGGGTCCGACGACTTCTGCTTGTAGCCGAGCGAGACGCGGCCCGTCTCGCGGTCGAAGTGCAGCACGACCACCTCGATCTGGTCACCGACCTGAAAGATCTCCGACGGGTGCCCCACGCGCCCCCAGCTCATGTCGGTGACGTGCAGGAGCCCGTCGATGCCGCCCAGGTCGATGAACGCGCCGTAGTCCGTGATGTTCTTCACGGTGCCCGTGAGCACCATGCCCTCCGAGAGGACCTCGAGCGTGTGCTTCTTCTTCTCTTCGCGCTCCTCCTCGAGGACGGCCCGTCGGGAAAGGACGACGTTGCCACGGCGCCGGTTCAGCTTGATCACCTTCGCGCGGATCGTCTGCCCGACCATCGCGGCGAGGTTCTTCACGGGCCGGAGGTCCACCTGCGAGCCGGGGAGGAAGGCCTTCACGCCCACGTCCACCGCCAGGCCGCCCTTGACGACCTCCACGACCCGGCCCTCGACCGGCAGCCCCTTGTCGTGGGCCTGCGTGATCGCGTCCCACACCTTGATCTTGTCGGCCTTGTCTTTCGAGAGGACGATCAGCCCCTCGGAGTCCTCCTTCGCCTCGAGGTAGACCTCGATCTGGTCGCCGACCTTGGGGAGCTTGCCGTGACGGTGGAACTCCTCGATCGGGATCGCGCCCTCGCTCTTGTAGCCGACGTCCACGAGGACCTCCGTCGGGGTCACCTGGACGACGCGGCCGCGCACGACCTCGCCCTCCTCGAACTCGCTGGTCGCGCCCTCGCGGAACCAGTCCTCCATCCGCTCCTCGGCCGGCTCGTGTCCCTCCTTTCGCGGTCCGCCGAGGGGGTGCTTGGGTTCGTCCGTCTTCATCCCGCCTGTTCCTCCAGTCATTGGATTTGAGCGTGGGCTCGCGGCTCGCGGTTCATAGGCTCGCCTCGGGCGGCGGGGCCCCAGCCCCGCGACGCCCTGCGGCTCGCACGACCACTCGCGTCCCGTCGGTCGCCGCGGAGTCCTTGAGTCGTGCGATCGCCGCCATCATGGCGCGGCTCGCGGTCTCGTACTGGGTGCGCCGGTGGCCTTCGGCCCGCCGCCCGCCGTCGAAGCGGAGCGGCGGGCCGAACGCCACGGTGACTTTCGCGGGCCGGAAGAGCCGCTGGCCCCGCGGCCACGCGCGCCCGCTGCCGCTGATGTACACCGGCACCACGGGGGCGCCGCTCTTGACGGCCAGCATGCCCGCGCCCGCCTTCGCCGGCCGGAGCACCCCCTCCGCGCCCCGGGTTCCCTCGGGGAAGATCAGCAGCGCGCCGTCCTCCTCGAGGACGCGCAGCGCCATCCGGAGCGCGCCGGGGTCCGGCCCCTCGCGCCGGACTGGCCGCGCGTTGAGCCGCCGGATCAGCGGCCCGAACAACGGGATCCGGAACAGCTCCGCCTTCGCCAGGAACGAGAGCTGCCGCGGCACGACCCCGCCGACCAGCGGCGGATCGAGCAGGCTCGAGTGGTTGGCGACGAGCAGCACCGCCCCGGCGAGCGGCACGTGCTCGGGGTTCTTCACCTCGACCCGGAAAAAGAGCCGCATCAGCACCGCGACCACCGGCTTCACGCACGCGTAGGGACGGCTCATTGTACCGAGGTCCGCGAGGCCGGCGCATATCGTGGGTGGCCTGCCCAGGGAGCCCGGGGCTTCATGATAGCGGGGTCCGCGAGGCCGGCGCATATCGTGGGTGGCCTGCCCAGGGAGCCCGGGGCTTCATCATAAGCGGGGTCCGCGAGGCCGGCGCATGTCGTGGGTGGCCTGCCCAAGGAGCCCGGGGCTTCATCATAGCGGGGTCCGCGAGGCCGGCGCATATCGTGGGTGGCCTGCCCAAGGAGCCTGGGGCTTCATCGGCGTCCCGCCCGCGGCGCGGCGGTCCGGCCCCCGCCCCGCCGGCGCCGGGCGACCTCGGCCAGCATCCGCTCGACGACCTCGTCGATCGCGAGCGCCGAGCTGTCCACCTCGATCGCGTCGTCCGCCTTTCGCAGCGGCGCGAGCGCACGGGCCGTGTCGTCCGTGTCACGCTGGGCGATCTCGCTTCGCACCGCCGCGAAGTCGACCTGAACGCCCTGCGCGGCGAACTCGGCCTTCCGTCGCCGCGCGCGCTCGTCGAGCGTCGCGTCCAAGTAGAACTTCACCTCGGCGTCCGGACACACGACGGTCCCCGTGTCGCGGCCCTCGAGGACCACGCCGCCCTGGGCAGCCTCACGTCGCTGGAGCGGCGTGACCTTCTCCCGGACGATCGCGTGCCGCGTGAGGCGCGACGTGAGTCCGCTGATGCGTGCCGTCCGGATCGCCGCGGTCACGTCCCGTCCGTTCAGGAGTACCCGATCCCCTTGAAGGCGGACCTCCACGCCCTCGAGGTGGGCGGAGAGCTTCGCCTCGTCGTCGGGCGAGAGCCCGGCCTCGTCCACCGAGAGCGCCAGCGCGCGGTACATGGCCCCGGTGTCGATGAACCGGTACCCGAGCCGCTCGGAGAGGCGTCGCCCCACCGTGCTCTTGCCCGCGCCCGCTGGACCGTCGATCGTGATCACCGGCTCACGTCCCTCACGCTCCGTCATGCCTCGACGGTCACCGCCGGCCCGCCGGCCAGCCCGTTCAGCGTCTCGACGAACTGGGGGAAGGACGTCGCGACGCACGCCGTGTCCTCCACGACCGTCTCGCCGTCGGCCACGAGCCCCGCCACCACCAGCGCCATGGCCATCCGGTGATCACCGCCGCTCGCGACGCGTGCGCCGCGGAAGGGCTGGGGGCCCTCGATCACCATGCCGTCAGCCCGCTCCTCGACACGCACCCCCATCTTCCCGAACTCGCGCGCCAGCGTTGCGATGCGGTCCGACTCCTTGACCCGTAGCTCGCCCGCGTCGCCGATCGTGGTGAGCCCGCGCGCGACGACGGCGGCGACGGCCAGCGCCGGAACCTCGTCGATCAAGCGGGGCACGAGCGGCCCGCCCACGCGCACCGCCCGCAGCTCGGCCGCGCCGAGGGTGAGATTCGCCGTGGGCTCAATGTCTTCGTCTTCGGCCCGCGCCACCTCGACGCGCGCGCCCATCGCCTCGAGCACCGTCAGGATCCCCGTGCGCGTCGGATTCACGCCGACCCGCGTCACGCTCACCTCCGCGTCGCGTACGATCGCCGCGGCGACGAGCAGGAACGCGGCCGAGGAGATGTCGCCGGGGACGTGCACGGTGGTCCCGTAGAGGTCGCCGGGCTCGAGCCTCACCGCGGTCCCCTCCGCGCGGAGCCGCGCGCCGAAGCGGCGGAGCATACGCTCGGAGTGGTCGCGCGAGGGCGCCGGCTCGTGCACCGAGACGGGGCCGTCGGCGTAGAGCCCGGCGAGCAGGACCGCCGACTTCACCTGCGCCGAGGCGACGGGAGAGGTGTGCGCGATCGCCCGGAGCGGCCGCGCCCCCTGCACCGCGAGCGGCAAGCGCGTGGCCTGGGCCCGCCCCACGATCGTCGCGCCCATGCGACCGAGCGGCTCGGTCACGCGCGCCATCGGGCGCCGCCGGAGGGACGCGTCGCCGGTGAGCAGCGTGCAGAAGGGCTGGCCCGCCAGCACCCCCAAGAGCAGACGCGCCGTCGTCCCCGAGTTGCCGCAGTCGATGACATCGTCAGATTCGTGGAGGCCGTGGCGACCCGCGCCCGCGACCCGGTAGTGGCCGGGCCCCTTCCGGGTGACGTCGGCGCCGAGGGCCCCGACCGCCGCGAGCGTGCGCAGGCAGTCCTCGGCCTCGAGGCAGCCGTGGATTTCCGTCACGCCCTCCGCGAGCGCGCCGAGGAGTGCGGCGCGGTGGGAGATCGACTTGTCCCCCGGCACCTCCGCGGTCCCTCGGAGCCGGTTCACCGGATGGACCCTGAACCTCACCGGAGCGCCTCCCGCGCCGCCTTGATCCGCGCGAGCGCGGCGCGGAGCTCCGCGGCGGAGCCGCGCGCGATGGCACGCTCGAGCTCGGCGAGGGCCTGCCGGAACGCATCGAGGCTCGCCGCGAGCGCGGCGCGATTGGCCAGGAAGATCTCGGCCCAGACGTCGGGGTCGGAGGCCGCGATGCGCGTCGTGTCCTTGAACCCACGCGCGGCGAGCTCGAGGGCGGTCGGTCCGAAGCGTGCCGCGCCGTCCACAAGCGCGTAGGCGACGAGGTGCGGCAGGTGACTGATGGCCGCGACCGCCTGGTCGTGAGTCTCCGGATCGAGGGCGCTCACGCGCGCGCCCAGCGCTTCCCAGAACCCGGCCACGGCCTTCACGGCGTGCGGCTCGGTCCGGTCGGTCGGGGTCACGACCACCGTGGCCGACCGGAAGAGATCCGCCCGCGCGACGCCGTAGCCGCTCCGCTCGGAGCCCGCCATCGGGTGGCTTCCCACGAAGGCGAGCGCTCGTCCCGCGGTGAGCCGATCCGCGACGCGCGCGATTCCGGCCTTCGTCGAGCCGACGTCCGTCACGACGGCGCCGTCGGCCGCCGCCCGCCAGACGCGCGGCAGGAGCGCCTCGATCGCCAGGACCGGGACGGCGAGGAGGACGAAGTCGGCGTCGCTCACACCAACGTTGAGGTCGGTGGTGACGCGATCGAGGGTGCCGTCACTCAGCGCCGCGCCCAGGCGCGCCTCGTCGCGACCCACGCCCACGATCTCGCGCACCAGCTCGCCGGAGCGGGCCGCCTTGGCGACCGATCCTCCGAGGAGCCCGACGCCGACGATCGCGAGCCGCTGGATCACACAGACTTCTTTCCGAGCACGGTGCGCAGCGCCCTGACGAGCTTCCGGTTCTCTTCGGGAGTCCCCACCGTGATGCGCAGCGCCGTCTCCATGCCGAACGGCGTCATGGGGCGCACGATCACGCCCTCGTGGAGGAGCTTCTGGTAGATGTCCGCCGCGCTCCGGCCGACGTCGACCAGGATGAAGTTGGCACGCGAGGGCACGTACTGCACGCCGAGCGTCTTGAACTCGTCGTAGAGGAAATGCCGCCCCGCCTCGATCATCCGGACGCACTCGAGGACGTGGCTCTCGTCCTCCAGCGCGGCGAGCGCGCCCGCCTGCGCGAGCGAGTTGACGTTGAACGGCTGGCGGATCCGGTTCATCAACGCGACAGCGTCCGCCTCCGCGACGCCGTAGCCCACGCGGAGCCCCGCCAGACTCGTCGCCTTCGAGAAGGTGCGGAGGACGGCGACCTTGCGCCCCTGCTTGACGTAGTTGAGCGTGTCCGGGAAGTCGGGGCCGAGCGCGAACTCGATGTACGCCTCGTCGAAGACGACGATGGTCCGCTCCGGGACGCGCGCCATGAAGCGCTCGACCTCGTCGGCCGTCACGATCGTCGCGGTGGGGTTGTTGGGGTTCGCGATGAAGACGACCTTCGTCATCGGCGTGATCGCGCGCGCCATCGCCTCGAGGTCGAGGCGGTGCTCCTTCAGCATCACCATGACGCG
>WNFT01001722.1_pt1 | contig 33408 bp, 33 predicted proteins | sample 5400191 | NCBI WGS metagenome assembly WNFT01 (sample SAMN13153359, study PRJNA577476) | soil metagenome | isolation source: 80 cm saprolite under Madrone tree | place: USA:California | collected 2016-06-14 | reverse complement strand
GTGCAGGCGATGCTGTTCCTGTTGATCGTTCCCATGTACAGCGCTTTCGCCGGCCGCGTTAATCGCATCCGGTTGATCAACGGCGTGACTGCATTCTTCATATCGAACCTTGTGTTGTTTTATCTCCTCGGGCGTTCCAGCTTTCATATCGGTACGGGGTTCTTCCTGTGGGTTGGACTCTTCAATGTGATGCTGACTGCCCAGTTCTGGGCCTTTGCGAACGACGTTTACACTCAGGAACAGGGAAAACGGCTCTTTGCCATTGTTGGAATCGGCAGCTCGCTGGGTGCGATATTTGGCGCCGAAGTGGCTGGCTGGCTTTTCGAACCAGTCGGGCCTTACTCGATGATGTTGCTGGCTGCGGCGCTTCTGGCTGTTTGCATGGTTTTCACGAACCTGGTCCATCGCCGGGAAGGGAGCGGGGCAAAGTCGCCGGCGGTACAGCAACCCCTACAAAGCGGCGGCGCCTTCAAGCTGGTATTCAAGCATCGCTACCTTCTCATGATTGCGATTCTCGTGCTGCTTGCCAACCTGGTGAACACGACCGGCGAGTTTATTCTTGGAAAGACCGTCTCAGAGCACGCGAAAGCGGTCGTGAGTGCGGCAGGTGGCAACGCGGAGACCTATATTGGCGAGTTTTATGCCGGCTTTTTCTTTTGGGTAAATGTGTTGAGTGCCGGACTGCAAATGTTCGCGGTATCGCGCATCATGAAATATCTGGGCATTGGTCCCGCTCTCTTTTTCCTGCCTGTTATCGCCCTCGGCAGCTACAGCCTGCTGGCGTTCGCACCGTTATTGAGCTTGATCCGCGTCGCGAAAATCGCGGAGAACAGCACGGACTACTCGATTCAAAACACCGCCCGTCATGCCTTGTTCCTGCGCACAAGCAGAGAAGCAAAGTACAAGGCGAAATCCGCCATCGACAGCTTCTTCTGGCGTGCCGGCGACGCTCTTTCCGCGCTGCTGGTATTCGTCGGAACCGCACTCGCATTCGATATGCGGCGATTTGCGATGGTGAACGCGCTGCTGGTTCTGATCTGGCTGGGCGTGGCTTTTGCGATTGCGCGGCTGCGCAAGGAACAAGCCGCTCGACCGGAGATGCGCATCGCCGCATAAGAGTTTATGAGTTCGCCACGCAGCTTCATCGAGCGCATTTTCGACGTCCGCCAGCGGGAAGTCGAGCGCGTTGTGCTGGCGTCCACCTATCTGCTGTTGATCATCACTTCCTACACCACCGTCAAAGCCGTGCGCGACTCGCTGTTCGTCACGAACATCGGTCCTTCTCAGCTGCCCTACATGTATTTGCTGATTGCCGTCGCGATGGGGCTGGTTTCCTATGTCTACTCGATGCTGGTGAATCGCATTGGATTGTACCGTCTCATTCGCGCCACTTCGCTCTTCGCGATTTCGCACCTCGTCGTTTTCTGGTTTGTCTTCAAAAGCGAATCGTCGATCTGGTTTTATGCTCTTTATGTCTGGGTGAGCTTGTTCGGCTCCATTACCGCTTCGCAATTCTGGCTCCTGTCAAGCCACGTCTTCAACCCGAGAGAAGCCAGGCGCGTATTTGCATGGATCGGAGTGGGAGGCATTCTCGGTGGGATTCTTGGCGGCGGCTTGACCAGCATCGTGGCGCGATGGTTCGGGACGGAATCGCTGATCCTGATTGCCGCGATCACGATGGCTTTGACCCTTGCGCTCCTCGAACGAATCAAGTCTTTCGCGCCTGCGGAAGCCGGCATTCCACATGAGGAGGCTCGCAAACCCGCCGAAAGCGAAGGCGGCACGGTAAGAATGTTGAGGGAGGTCCGGCGGTCCCGGCATTTGTTTTTGATGGTCATCCTGTTGACTGTTGGGGTGATTGTCGAAGCTTTCGTCGATTACGAATACAAGTTCGTCGCGAAACACTCGTTCACCTCCAAGGACCACCTCACCGCTTTCTTTGGAACGGTTTCCTTTTACATCGGTCTGTTCTCGCTTCTTTTTCAGATGCTTCTGACCTCCCGCATCCTGAAGCGCTTCGGAGTCGGATGGGCAATCGTGCTTTTGCCCTCGGGGCTTCTGGCGGCATCAGTGACGTTGGCTTTAAAGCCGGTGTTATGGGCTGCTGCGCTGTTGCAACTGATCGATGGCGGCTTCAGCTATTCCATTCATCGAGCAGGAACGGAGCTGCTGTATCTGCCCATACCGCCTCAAACACGAAATGCCGTGAAAGGTTTCATCGACATGTTCGTGGATCGTTTCGGCCGCGCCCTGGGAGGAGTAATATTGCTGTTCCTGACAGCGGTTCTGGCGCTTTCGGTATCCTCGCTGAGCATGGTCGCGTGCGGCCTGCTCATTGCGTGGATCGCAGTGACGGTAGCCGTTAAGCGCGAGTATCTGCACTCATTTCGGCGCGCGCTCGAAAAGAAGGCGATCGAGCCGGAAGCTCTTCAGGTTCGTGTGCTGGACAACGCGACTTTCAAAACCCTGGTCACTGCGCTTTCCAGCAACGACGAACGCCAGATCCTGTATGCAATGGATCTTCTAAGCAACACACCTCCCGACCGCTGGCGCCAGCATATTCAGATGCTGATTCAGCACCCGTCCAGCGCTGTCCGCGCGCGGACGATCGCGTTGCTCACGGAATGGAACGATGCTTCCATAACGAAAGAAGAGTTCATTCACCACCCCGACTATCAGACGGCCCGGATCGCCACTGCCAGTGTCTTGAGCCTGCGCTGGAACGGATCGCTGCGAGCATGCGAGCTGCTGACCGAGCTTATGAATGACCCTTCGCCTGAAGTGTCCCGGCAGGCTATTCGAACGGCCGGAATCGTCGAAATGGAAGATGCGATACCGTTGTTGATCCAAAAACTGCCCGACAAGAGGCTGAGGCCCGAAGCACGAGAGGCTTTACTGAAATTTGGTGATAGAGTGATTCCTGAGCTTGTGCGGCGGCTTTCTGCTCATGATGAGCCGGTCTCAGTCCGAATACGCATCCCCAAGGCTCTCGCATTCACTGGCAGGCAGCATGCAGCCGACGCCTTGCTGGGCAGCCTTCATCGCTTCGATTACCACCTCGACTTTGCGTTGATGAAGGCCCTGAATCGTATGCGCCAGAACTGGCCCGCGATTGCAATCAATGAAGACCGTGTGTCCGGGGCGATAAATAAGGAGCATGAAGATTACGCCCGGCTACGCTCGATGCTCGTCTGGCTTCAGCTCAATGCGGCCGATGACAGGGCATCTTCGCTCTTGACCAGGGCTCTGCGGGAGCGACTGGATCAGAGGCTTGAACGAGTATTCCGGCTGGTTGCGTTGATCTATCCTCCTCACGACATTTACTCCGTCTACTACAACTGCAAGGTCAAACCGGCGCTTCGGGCGAGTGCAGTGGAATTTCTCGATAACTTGCTCACAGCCGATCTCCAGAGCACAGTCGTTCCCTTGCTGGAGGATTCATTTGATCCCGAAACTACGGCAGGAAGGCCGGAGCCGATTCAGTTCATTTCGACAGACGCTGTTCTCGAAATATTGATCGCAGGCAGCGATCCGTGGCTGAAAGAAATCGCAATGCATCTCGCGGGGCGTTACGCGGCGCATGAACCTGCACCCATGCCAGGGAGAAATGTTGGATGACGCGGAGCGAACCGGGCACGCTGTCGCCGGTGGATAAGGTCCTTTGTCTGCAGCATGTCGATGTTTTCAAGTATGCGACGACGGAGATGCTGGCATATATCAGCTCCATCGCCAGCGAGGTCCGGGTCACAAGGAATGAGGTTGTCTTTCGCGAAGGTGACGTCTCCTATGCGATGTACGTCGTCGTGAAAGGCCGGGTGCGTCTGGACAAGGAAGACAGGGAAGTCATGACGGTGGGCGACTGCCAGAGCTTCGGTACGTGGGCTTTATTCGACAACCAGCCGCGGCTGATGACCGCCACGGCTGTCGAAGACTTGCATCTTTTGAAGATCCGCAGCGAGGATTTCTATGACCTGCTCGCCGATCACGACGAAATTACTCCAGCGATGTTCAAAGCTGTTATCGAAAGAGTGAAAAGCCTCGTTACGGACTAGAAACTCCCCTCCTAACTTAGGAGGGGAGCTTTAAAAGGAGTGCCGCATATGCCAGACAATCGTACAACTCCAACGATCATGCTTGTCGATGATGACGAAATGGTGCTCGATTCCATCAAGGCTTTTTTCTCCATCGAGAGTGACTACAACCTCCTGACCTACACTTCGGCCGCGGCGGCACTGGAGACTCTTGACCACAAGCATCAAAACATCGATCTCGTCATCAGCGACTACCTGATGCCGGGAATGGATGGGATCACCTTCCTCGCGCACGTGAAGGAGCGCATGCCGATGGTGCCGCGGATCCTGCTTACCGGCTACGCCGACAAAGAGAATGCGATAAAGGCGATCAACAACGTCGGCCTGTATCAGTACATCGAGAAACCGTGGGACAACAATGATCTCAAGCTGATCATCAGAAACGGTCTCGAGAAGACTGTCTTACTCAAGCAACTCGAAGAGAAAATTCGTGAAGTCGAGCGTGCACATCGTGAATTGAGTGAGGTGCACAAAGATATCCTCCGGGTCTTCGCATAATGGAACCGGCGTTCTCTTCTGTGTCGTCCAAAATCCACCTAAGTGTCGGGAGTAGTATGACGGCGATAACGGAACTCCGCCTGCAAAGCGATTGGAGAGAGACGTCTGTTCACCATGAGGCTGCTCAGATCACTTCCAATCGTTCTGGTCATTACATTACTCGCCGGGCATTCATTGCCCATATCCGCTCAGGATGATCCCCCGAATACGGAACGCATCGTCGATGGGCCCCCGAAGTTGTACACCTTCAAGCGCGCGATTCATCCGCTGACCTGGGTCGAGTGGGTGACCGAGCCGTTTTTCCGTTCCGCTGATGGCGGCTTCATCAGCAAGATCGCGGCACGAAAGCCGCATCACAGCCAAAAAACATCCGGCTTCAGGTTTGGATTGGATAGAACCGTGCCCGGTTCGGGCTATGGCCCGGAGCTCACCTTGTTTAATAAGGACGTGCTCGGGCGCGGTATCGACGTCGAAGTTCCGCTGCTCTACACGTACTCCGGTTACCAGAGGTATGCCTTCACAGCAAAGGTACCCCTGGACTCTGAGACGCCCGACCATCGGCTGAGCTTCGACGTGGGCGGTCTGTATGGTTCTCGTGCGGCCGACAATTTCTTTGGCGTCGGCAGCGACAGCCGGCTCGAGCAGGAGTCGGACGTCCGCACAGTGACTCGACAACTCAGTACGGGTCTGTCTGCCCGGATCACCAACGCGTGGACATCCGGTTTTCATGTCGCTTATCGCAACGTGGGTGTGACCAAATCTCGCAGTGGAATTTCCGCACAGAGCCATTTCAGCGAGAGCGACGCTCCGGGTCTGTTCACTGGAGCGGTTCTGGGCTCAGCCGAGCTGTCTTTCGATCACGACACGCGAGACAAAGAACACATGCGGGGCGCAGGCGGACTCGAACACTTTGCGGTCAGCCTGAACGAAGGCATTCGCAAGGGCGACTTTGCGTACTGGAAATATCATTTCGATTTCGTTCGATTTTTCCCATTGAGCCGCGACAAGCGCACGGTGATTGCTTTTCGAGGCATGGCCGAGACGAACCAGGAAAAAGGCGGCAGTCATGTTCCTTTCTTCGATATGCCCATGATCGGAGGCTGGGACACAGTGCGCGGTCTCGACGATTTTCGCTTTCTTGACAAGAGTGCGATTAGTTTCGGAGCCGAGTATCGCTTCCGTGTATGGACGCACATGGATTGGGGCTTTTTCGTGGACGAGGGACAAGTAGCGCCTCAGCCCGGCGACTTCGGCTGGAGCCGATTCCATACCGGTTACGGTGTTCGTTCTGTCTTCCTGCCAAAGCCGAATTATCCGGTCTCCATTGATCTCGGCCACAGCCGGGAAAAGTGGATCTTGTCTTTCAACCTCAACAGGAACTTTTAGTCGAGTATTTGAATGCACTTTCGCGCCAGATCATCTTTACTTCTCATTGCAACCACACTGGCTGCCCTCGTTTCCTACGCGCAAGTCCGGCCGGCTGCGAAGCTTCTCTGGCTCGACTTCGACATGAAAAATATACCAGAACCGAAGGAACGTCCTTCGAGCGTCTACGATTACTTCTTCAAAAACCAGGTCGTTGAACAGACAAAACAGAATTTGGATCTTCCACGTTATCTTCGCGCCGCGGTGGGACATCCGAAGCCGGCAGCAAACGTCAACGCGGTGGACGAGGTGCCCGATTCGAGCTGGTACACGAACCGTCATCATCTTCACAGGATGACGATTGACGATCTCATGCGCGGGCCGAATCAGCGTGGCAACCCGGACTTCGCAGGGGCTGTTATAACAAAAGCCAAGACAAAGGGAGTTACTCCCGGTCTTCAGCTCAAAGACAGCCAGGGCGACTCCTACATCATCAAGTTTGATAACAAAAAGTATCCGGAACTCCAATCGGGCGCCGAGATGATTTCCACAAAGATCCTCTACGCAGCCGGTTACAACGTCCCGGAAAACCATCTTGCATACCTTGATGCAAAGCTGCTGCGGATCGGAGAAGACGTCAAGATCAAAGATGAAAACGGGAAAATCCGCTCATTAACGCGAGAGGATCTGGACGAGACATTAACCCGTGTCGCGAGAATGCCCGACGGCCGTATCCGAGTCCTCGCCAGCAAGCTTATTCCCGGCAAGCCCAAAGGGCCATTTCCCCAAATCGGATTGCGCCGCGACGACCCGAATGATTGGATACCTCACGAGCACCGGCGCGAACTTCGAGGACTCCGGGTGATCGCATCGTGGATCAATCATTGGGACATGAAGGAAGACAACGGACTCGACACCTATGTGGAAGAGAATGGCCGCAAATTTCTCCGGCATTACTTGATTGATTTCGGATCGACTCTTGGCGCCGGGAAGGATCCAGCCGAGTACTTTCATGGCCGGGCGTACCTCATCGACACGAAGAGCATCCTGAAAGAGCTGTTCACGCTCGGTTTGTACGAATCCCCTTACGAAAAAGAAGGGATCGTGATTTCTCCCGCGGTCGGTATGTTTACATCGGACGATTTTCATCCGGAGGGTTGGGTATCGACCTACCCCGTGCTGCCATTCGACAACATGACGGATCAAGACGCGTACTGGGCTATGCGAATTGTATTGTCATTTACCGAGCCCGAGCTTCGCGGCGTTGTCGAGACGGCGTCGTACAGCGATCAGAAGGATACGGACTATGTCCTGAGAACTCTTCTGGAAAGAAGATCCATTTTGGCCCGCCACTGGCTGCCGAAGGTGGATGCGCTTTCAGATTTCTCCGTTCGACCGTTGGATGGAGGGATCGCTCTCGCCTTCCGCGACGTCATGATCGATTCAAAGACGCAAGATCCTGATTCGACCAGTTACTCATACCAGGTAAAGGGGCCTCGCTATACATCCGAAATGAAAACCATTCGGAACCCGTCGATTGTCGTGGACCGCGTCACTCTGACCGCGGCTATCGAACACAGCGGCCCGGATGGGTTAGTTGAGGTCACTATCTGGACGAATCGTCAGGGTTCGAGTTCCGGCCCCGTGAAAGTCTATTTTGATTGGAGTCCCACTCGCGACTCGTTCGCCGTCCGGCGAATTTCTCGCGGCTGAACCGCTGTAGCGGCGGTCTGTGACCGCCGACAATACAGCCAACTGGCAAAATCGCCGGCGGTCATAGACCGCCGCTACAGTTGCATTACGGTGGTTTTTTGCAAAGCCCGGTTGAGGAGAAAGAAGGTTCGTATGTTCGCAATTTCGCCTTGCGTATTAGTAGTGCTGTTGGCCGGGACGGATCCTGCAACAAAAGAATTCAATGAACATGTACAGAAGTATATGGATCTTCACAAAAAGATCGAACGTTCGCTGCCGCCTCTCGATAAGAAGGAATCGGATCCTGCGAAGATCGTGAACCATCAAAAGGCGCTGTCGGCGGCGATACGTGCAGCGCGCCCTGAGGCACGTCGCGGCGACATCTTTCAGCGAGACGTTCAGCCGGTCTTTTTGATGATCATCAAGGAACAACTTTCATCCGGCAAGGGAGCAACGGCACGGGCGATGATTCTCGGAGATGGAAATCCGAAGAGTCCCGAATCGCCGGCCAAGGTCGATCTAAGTGTCAATGCCGAGTATCCGGCCAAAGCGCCGCTGTCCACGGTCCCTCCTTCCGTATTGCTCAGCCTGCCACGGTTGCCGGATGGACTGGAGTACCGCTTCGTTGGGCGACATTTGATTTTGTACGACGGCCCTGCGAATTTGATCGTCGATGTCCTGCCGGATGCCATTCGCTAAGGTTCGAATCGAGGTAGTCTGATGCGCAAGTTCAATATTCCTCTCTCGGTCGTCATCCTGTTTGCAGCACTTCTGAGCCATGCACAGGAAGTGCGTCTTCCCCTTGAAAAGGATTCTTTACGTTTCGCAGTCATTGGAGACAACGGAACAGGGGATAAGCCGGAATATGATATCGGCGGCAAGCTCACCGCGGTACACGCGATGTGGCCGTTCGATTTTGTTCTGATGATGGGGGACAATCTCTACGGCGGCGAGGCTCCCAGAGACTTCCAGAATAAGTTCGAGAAGCCTTACCAGGCGCTGCTTTCGTCAGGTGTGAAGTTTTACGCCACGCTTGGGAATCACGATGATCCGGCCCGTCAGGTTCCTTACAAACCATTCAACATGGGTGGAAAGCATTACTACACATTCAAGCCGAAGGAAGGCGTTCGCTTCTTTTCACTCGACAGCAATTACATGGATAAGACCCAGCTTGACTGGTTCGAAAAAGAACTCAAGTCGTCGGGCAGTGAATGGAAGATCGTTTTCTTCCATCACCCTATTTACTCATCGGGACTGAGGCATGGCTCGAATCTGGAGCTCCGCTCCGTTCTCGAGCCGCTCATGGTGAAATACGGCGTGGCTTACGGAAAAAGGATTCGACCAGGACAACGCTTTCATGCTCGCCATGATTGCGGGAGATGCGATGTCGTTCCAGGTGATTTCGCGAGCGGGACAAACCGTCGATTCCGGCACGATTCGCCGCGCCGAAAAAGCGACAAAAGCCACGATATCGCAGTGACGCGACGATTCCCCTCCTAAGTTAGGAGGGGTGGCTGCGCCATTAAGAAAAGGTCCCGTTCCGAAACGGCGCAGACGGGGTGGTTCCCTTACTCAAACGCAGGATGGTCGAGCGTATCTCTTCAAGAACAGCCTCGAGATTCTCGAACACCCATTTATTCTCAAACCGGATCACTGTTACATTGAATCGCTTCAGGAACTCCGACCTTTCTGTATCCAAGTCCGCTCCGATCTCAGTCATGTGGCCCGCTCCATCGAGTTCAACAGCCAGACGACATTCCGGACAAAAAAAGTCGACAATGTACGGACCTATGCTGTGTTGTCGTCGGAACTTCTTTCCTTCGAGTCTAGAGTCCTTCAGGCGTGTCCATAGGAAAGCTTCCGCAGGTGTTAGATTTCGACGGAGTTCCTTGCGCCGGCCATTTGAAGATTCCAGGTTGTGAATCAGACGGTGGTTTTTCATGCCGAGAGATACAGCAAACTCCCCTCCTAAGTTAGGAGGGGTGGCCGCGCATCAATAAATATCGCGAAGCTACGTTTGTTGGCGCGGCCGGGGTGGTTCCTTTGAGCCGTTTCCATGTGCGTTCAGGAACCACCCCGTCTGCGCCGTTTCGGAACGGGACCTTTTTCTTAATGGCGCAGCCACCCCTCCTAACTTAGGAGGGGAGTTTCAAAACCGCTCAATTCTGGCCCGGCGTCGGGATCGGCATTTTCCCATCCAGCACGAATGTGTAAAGCCTGGGCAAAACAGGAGGCGCAGGGGGCTGTGCCGGTGCCGCGGCGTTTGCGCCACCGCCTCCGCCACCTCCACCCCGGGGAGGAACGGGGCCTGTTCCACCCATGAAAGAGATGTACTGTTTGCCGTCAAGCATGTAGGTAATCGGCGGTCCCATTCCGCCTCTCAGCCCTGTCTGAACTTCGAGGAGTTTCTCGCCTTTGTCGGCGCTGTATGCAAAGAAGCGGCCGTCCGGAATCACTTGAAACACGAGATTGCCGGCCGTCGTAACAGTCCCGCCGCCGGTGCTACCGCCACCGGGCATACGCCACCGTTCCTTCTGCGTGACAGGATCCCAGGCCACCAACATTCCCCGCTGCCCCTCCGGCGGAACCGGTCCGATAGCAGGTGGGGAAGGCCGAACGTTTGCAGACGGGGCCGACGCAGGGGCGGGAGCGCCCGGCGTTGCGCCAGCACCACCGCCTCGGAGAAGACCGATGTTGGTCCGGCCGGGTGTATAGGTGAAATTCGGATCCTGGGTGAACGTGGAGGAGCTGTTCGTTGATGTCGGAACGTAGACCAGACCCGTGGCGGGATTGAACGACATCGGCGACCAGTTGTGAGCGCCGCCGGGGCCCGGCGAAAGCGTAACGGTTTCGTCGTTGGCGTCGTAGTGGGCTTCGGGGTTCACGATCGGACGTCCAGTTTCCTGATCGATTCCCTTTGCCCAGGTTACCTGCGCAAACGGCTGGGCGGAAATGAAGGCTCCGCTGACGCGGTCGAGCACATAGTAGAAGCCGTTCTTGTTCGCCTGCATGATGACCTTGCGGGGCCGGCCATTGATGGTGACGTCGGCGAGCAGCAGTTGTTGCACGCTGTCATAATCCCAGGAGTCGCCGGGCACCGGCTGGTAATACCACTTCAGCTCACCCGTATCGGGTTTGATCGCGAGGATCGAACATACATAAAGGTTGTCTTTACCTTTCGATTTCCGAAGCTCCTCGGGCCACGGTCCGCCATTGCCCGTACCGACATAAATCAAGTCGGCGTCTGGATCATAGGCCATGCCATCCCAAACCGTGCCGCCGCCGCCCAATTTCCACCAGTCTCCAGCCCATGTCTCGGCGGCCTTCTTCAGTGCGGGATTCTCGAAGGGTTTGGAAGGATCTCCGGGGATGGTGTAAAACCGCCACGCCAGTTGGCCGGTATTCGCATCGTAGGCGGCGAAATATCCACGAACGGGAAATTCGGCGCCGCTGACACCGATAATCACTTTGCCTTTCGCAATTCGCGGCGCCATCGTGATGGTGTAGTTGTCTTGCGGATACGCGACGCGCGCTTCCCATAAAACCTTTCCGGTCTCCGCCTCCAGGGCCTGAAGCCTGCCGTCGATCACCGGGGCAATGATCTTTCCTTGATAGATAGCGAGCCCGCGATTCACCACGCCGCAGCAGATTTTCGGCCGGACGGCGGTCTGGTTGACCTCAGGGTCCCAGCGCCATTTTTCTTTTCCTGTGCGTGCATCGATAGCGAAAACGACACTCCAGTTGGTGATTCCGAAGATGGAGCCGTTCCAGAAGAGCGGTGTCGCTTCCTGGTTGCCGCCACCAGGCCCCACGTCGTAAGCCCAGGTCAATCCCAGCCGGCTCACGTTGCTTGTATCGATCTGCTTGAGCGGACTATAGCGGGTTTCCCCGGGAGTAAGACCATAGGTCAGCCACTCTTCGCCGGTCTTTCCGGCACTCTTTAGAGTCGTGTCATCGACACGCCGAGGCTGCTGAGCCAGGGCAACCCAGGTCAGAAAAGCCATTCCAATGACCCAGACAAACCTGAAATCAACGAAATACCGGCGGTCATAGGCCGCCGCTACAGTGCCAATGTGACCGGGATATACAATTTAAGGTAGGAACATCCAAACAGAAATCCTGGAGTAAGAGATGATTGCGATCCTGATAATTGCCATGCTGTCACTCGGGGCTTGCTCGAGATCGACGCAGCCCGTCGAGACCACTGTAGGTAACAAGACTTCCACTGCCCCGTCCGCCGCTGCCGCGAAGGAGGAAAAAGAAACATTAGTTCGTTTTATCAATGCGACACAGGGTACGAAAGATGTGTATTACCGCGACATGGCAGCCTTCACCAAGGTCCCGTCCCAAACCGTGACTCCTTACGTCGGTCTTCCGGGCGGGCGTCAGGATTCAAAGCATGATCTCAAGTTGTACAACTCTGCCAACGAGGTCGGAACTCCCCTGACAGTCAATGCCGAGGGCGTGCCGCAGAACGTGGGCCGGCACTACACGGTGTTAGCCGTCGATCAGGACAGCAAGTCTGCGCTGAAAGTTATTCCCGATGAGATGAAGCCGCCCGAGCCGGGCAAGGCAAAAGTGCGATTGATTCATGCGGCGCCGGGAATCGACAAGTTGGACATTTTCCGGGCCGGTGACGAAGAAGGCATTTTCAGCGGTCAGAGTTTCGCTCAAGTGACGGAGTACAAGGAAATCGACCCTGCGACCATCGAACTGACCGTTCGAAAGCGCGGAAGTAAAACCGACGGCCTGAAGCTCAAGGACGTGAAGCTGGAGCCCAACAAGCTCTACACGTTTGTTTTGCTGGGAGGGGAAGGAAAACCGCTGGCCTGCAAAGTCATCGAGGATGAACTGCTGCCTCCGGAGACAATTGAACATTGACTGTAGCGGCGGTCTATGACCGCCGACGATTTCCACTTGCGACATCGTCGGCGGTCATAGACCGCCGCTACAGTCAATGTTCAATCAACCAAACTCACCTACGCGCCCGCGTGATGAGAATTGGATACGGATTGATGGGCGTTCCCTCCCACCAGCGCTTCTCCGGCCCGAGCTTGAAAATTCCAAAGTGCAGGTGAGGAGTGTTTGCGGGCGCGTTCCCGGTGGTTCCTATGTATCCGATAACGTCACCTTGCTTTACCGTCAAACCCTCGCGAATACCTTCGGCGTACCGATCGAGGTGAGCGTAGTAATAAGAATACTGCTCGGCGGGATCAAACTGATAAATGGTATTGCCGCCGGGCTTGCTCAAAAACAGTTTCTTGATCACGCCGTCGTCGGCTGCAATCACGGGCGTGCCCCGCGGTGCGAGGATATCCGTCGCTTCGTGCCTGCGTGACGTTCCACGAGTTTCGTCGAAGGTGTCCTGAATGGCCGCCGCGGATACTCCCTGGACGGGGATAATGATGCCGCGGGAAAAATCTGTAGAGTCGTTCGCCGGCGCCTCGGCGGAGGCATCATTTGCGTCATTTGCGTCATTGGCGTCATTGGCATCAGCGGCATCAGGCGGAACGGTCGGGCCGCCGGCGTGTACAATTTCCAGTTCGCGAGGCTGCTGCGAGGAGAGCATCACGATACCCAGCATCGCGAGACCGCCCATAATAAAACCGGCCAGAAAAGTCATCAGACGAGATCGAGTCATAGCTTTACTCCGTGAGGATGGCGGTCATGCCCGGCGAAACCAGGCCCGCCAGCCGCATCGCGTCCCAATTCGTCAGGCGGATGCATCCGTGTGATTGAGCATGGCCGACTTGCGACGGTTCCGGCGTGCCGTGTATCCCGTAATGCGGTTTGGACAAGTCGATCCAAACCACGCCCACTGGATTGTTCGGTCCGGCCGCAATCTTCGCCGCCGAGTTCCCCGGCTCGGCATCCCAAAAGAGTTTGGGATTGTAATGAAACACCGGATTCCTGGCGACGCCTTTGATCTTCCATTTTCCGATGGGTAGCGGATCGTGTTCGCTCCCGGCGCTTGCAGGAAACTGGGCCATCACCATGCCCTGCGCATCGAGCGCGGTGACCGTCATATCGCTCTTGCGAACAAGGATTGAGGCAGCCTTGTGTATCGGTTCCGCCGGCCTCTCGACGTTAGGGACCAGGATCTCCTCGCCCTCCTTATCGAAGGCTTTGCCCTTGTTCAGAAGTCTCAAGACTTTGGGACTGACGTGGAATTTTTCACCGAGCAGCTCGAGCGGCGACTGATAGCCGAGCGCCTGCAGTTTGGCTCTTTCCATGATGTCGGCGGGGATCTCCTCGAATGGACCGGCAACATCTTCCGCCGAGATTTCATACGGGATCAAGACCGGTTCGCTGTCCATGTTGAGCAGCGCCCATGTCTCCGGCCCCAATTCATCTGTGGCGGGGAGGTCATGCGCCGCTTGAAAGCCGCGTATCGCCGAACGAAGATTTGGGCCATAGCCATCATCGATTTCGCCCGGTGAAAAAGCCGCCCGATCGAGCAGGATTTGCGCCCGCAACACTGCCGATCCGCTGCTGCGGGGAGCCACCACGGTTGTCGTTTGTGGGTTATTCGCCTGACTTAGATCGACGTCGCGAGCCCGGCGGCCGGCGGTTTTCCGAGTAATTTTGACCGGTTTATGTTGTTTTCGAGAGTGGTTCGCTGCGTCCGCAGCGGAGACCATGAATGCTACAACGCACAGAACGGTGAAGATACGGTTCATCTTGCAGTTCTCGGGGTGGCCGCATCCGCGGGACCCCACAGCGCATACAGCAATTAGCTGGCCAACCGCGTTTCAGTTAGATACTCTCGCGACTCATATAAATAAGGAGGAGCCGATGGTCCGACTGACGATGGCGTTTACTGCCGCTCTGATAACTTTGACGCTTGCGGGAATTCAGGCTCAACGACAACCTGCCGGCACTTTTCACCAGGGAAAGGCATACAGGTTCAACAAAGTTGCGGATGGCGTCTATCACGCAGTCGGCACCGGTGCGCTTTCGGTGGTTGGCAACTCGTCCGTTATCGTCAACGACAACGACGTCATCGTTGTGGATGATCACGTTTCGCCCGCGGCAGCATCGGTACTGCTCGATGAGCTGAAGGACATCACGAACAAGCCGGTGCGCACCGTTATCAATACCCATTTTCACTACGACCATGCCCACGGCAATCAGATCTTCGACAAAGATGTCGCGATCATCGGTCACGAGTTCACCCGCCAGATGCTTATGGGCGGCAAATCGATTGAAATGCCGCTGTATAAGAGTTACGTGACCGGAATTCCCCGGCAGATCGAAGATCTGAAAAAACGGATCGCAGCGGAATCCGATGCGGCCAGGAAGGCGAATCTGCAAACACAGCTTCAAGTCGCCGAGAACAATGCTGCGTCACAGGCGGAACTGAAACCCACACCGCCAAACGTGACTCTCCAGACCCAGATGACGCTGTACCGGGGCGATCGCGAAATCCAGATTCGTTTTCTCGGTCGTGCCCATACTGCCGGCGATGTCGTTGTGTACCTTCCAAAAGAGAAGATTGTTTGTACGGGAGACATGCTGACGTCGGCGCTTTCGAACATGAGCGATGCATTTGTGGATGAGTGGAGCAAAACCTTGGAGGAGCTGAAGAAGCTCGATTTCGTAACCGTTCTTCCCGGTCACGGCGACGCTTTCACGGACAGAGCCAAGATCGATTACTTTCAGGCGTACCTTCGCGATGTGTGGGGCCAGGTCAGCCGCCTCAAGCAACAAGGCGTTTCTGCGGAGGAGGCTGCGAAGCGAGCCGATTTGACGAAGCACCGGGAGCACTTCCCAGGTATCCAGGCGCCGGGCGTTCCGCTCATCGGAGTCACGCGGATTTATGAGCTTCTTGACGGGACCGTGCGTCGGGATTAAGCACAAAGACACAAAAATCAGCCGCCGATTACGGGAATTACGCGGATGGGCGCGCTATCACACTGTATTACCGCTCGTATGAAGATGTTGCGCGCCCATCCGCGTAATTCGCGTAATCCGCGGCTGATTTTTGTGTCCTTGTGTTTAATTCCCCCGGCACATTCCTCATTTCGTTGCCGTCTGTGTGGTTACCGGCGTGACCGGAACCAGGATGTAACCGGCGGCATTGCCGTCTGCGATTCGAGTAAACACGAGCTGATATGCTCTCTCGTCCCCCTGGCTGGAGAAGGCAATCGGATGCTGTGCGCCTGCATCGTGCAACCACAGGAAGCGTCCGTCACTGGCGATCTGCAACCATCCGCCAATCTGTTGATGAGCAACATCCGTGTGATTGATCGTCAGGTATATGCCGGCAACCAGTTCGGTGGTTCGGTCCTTCGAAACCTCGAAATCGACGCGTTGCCGCTCCACCTGGTAGTAGAGGTTGTCCACCCGGCTCTGGTTCGACAGCATCTGGTTGTGCAGTCCTGAAACTTCGCTCTGAGTGGACTGTTGCGCCTGGTCGATCTCGCGCACCTGAGTCGTTTGTTGTGCGGCCGCTTCACGCATGGACGCCAGGTCATGCTGTACGGAGGCGAGGTCGTTCTGAAGTCGAGCAACTTCGTCATGCATTTCAGTTTGTGTCGATTCGACACCGCTCAACCTGGACTGAACAGAGTCCAGACCCTGCCGCATTTCGCGTTTTACGCCCTCAACCAGCGCAAGGGCTTCGGCCCGCGCTCTCCTGACATTGGAGGCCACGGACTTCTCGAGCTGAGTCATTCGGTCCGTCAAGCCAGTCCGCTCTTTCCCCCACGAGTTCAGCTTCTCTTCTGCCGAATCCAATCGAGTGTTGACAGAGTCTTGCGCGTCCGTGGAGGCGGGCAAGCGGTTTGGCGATCCACCGAGTTGTGTTTTGCGCGGTGAGTTCATCCAGGCGATGCCGATGACACCGGCAACGAGAAGGATGGCGACTGCGCACAGTTTGCTGGTTCGACGCCTGGAAGTTCCGGGCGTCAGTGTTCGTGAAGATTCATTTTCTGTTTTCATAAACCCTCCTTGGGTCGCCTCACATAAGGCAACGGCAGGACCGCGAATCGACGGGATGGGTGAGCGATAGCTAAGTCTGTTCAAGCCGGGGCGTTATTCGAAAATGGAGAGAGGAAAGTTGTTCGAGCGAGCAGATCAGCGTCGGCGTTTGACGGAAAATTTCCAAGTTAGTCGTATTCCCCTCCTTGCAAAGGAGGGGTGGCCGTGTCATCAAGAAAAAGAATCCGTTCCGAAATGGCACGGCCGGGGTGGTCGCTTACAAGTCACGTCTCGGTACCTCTTGTATCGTTGCGCGGAACCTGGTGAATGCGAATTTAGGAACGCGCTACATCCAGATCTCGCTGGGCGGCTGGGACAACCACCAGAACATTTACACTCCTAACGCGGGCATCTATCCACCCGCGTCAGCTTGATGCGGGTCTCGCCAACCTGATCTCCGACCTGGCAACGATGCCGGGAGCGAATGGACGTACTCGTCTGGACGAGACACTATCGTGGTCAAGGGCGAGTTCGGCGGGGGAGATTTCAGCCGCGGATTACGCGAATTACGCGGATGGGCGCTATCACACTGTATTACCGTTCGTATGAAGATGTTGCGCGCCCATCCGCGTAATTCGCGTAATCCGCGGCTGAAATCCCCCCCGCTTCCGATTTCCAAACCCATGCGTCTGATGCTTTAGACGCATGCAGATTCCACCGTACAAGAAGACCCTTCTTATATCTGTTGTAGTCGTGGCCGTGCTTGTCATCGCAGGGATGCTATTCACTCGTACGAGTGCGAAGACGCCGGATTATATGACGGCACCGGCCACCATCGGATCCATCCGGACCGTTGTGAATGCCACCGGCACAATACAACCCGTCGTGACGGTGCAGGTTGGTAGTCAGACTTCGGGTCAGGTCCAGGAGTTGTATGCGGACTTCAACTCGGTTGTGAAGCGAGGTCAACTGCTTGCCAAAATCGATCCCAGAAATGCGCAGGCACAAGCTGAAAATGCTGGAGCCGCAGCGGCAGCCGCACAGGCCCAGGTAAGGAATGCCGAGGCCGGGCGGGCCACGAGGGAGGCTGAGGTCCGGAGCGCGCAGTCGAATTTGGGAGCAGCGGACGTCGATCGTAACAACACTGCAACCCTGTACGATCGTGCGGTCGAACTGAACCAGAAGGGTCTGCTCTCAAAGAATGATTTCGACGGGGCCAAAGCGAACGCGGATTCTTCCAGGGCAAAGTACGGTCAGGCTCAGGCCGGGGTCCAGCAGGCTGAGGCGCAGCAAGCTGCTTCCTCGGCGGATCTCGATCAGGCCAGGGCGCAGCTCGCGCGGGCTCAAGCGGAGTTGAAGCAGGCAAGAGTCAACCTCGGGTATACGAACATTTATTCTCCGGTAGACGGCGTTGTGATCTCTCGAAACGTGGACGTCGGCCAGACTATTGCTGCGAGTCTGCAGTCGCCGACGCTTTTTACGATCGCAAATGACCTCACCCGCATGCAGGTCAACGCCAGCGTCGATGAGGCCGATATCGGAAATGTGGCGGATGGCGCCGAGGTAACCTTCAGTGTAGACGCGTACCCGCGAGAGCTGTTTCGCGGACGAGTGCAGGAGACAAGGCTCAATCCTTCAACCGTGCAGAACGTTGTCACCTACGGCGTGATTCTGGATGTCGATAATTCGGAGCTGAAACTCAAACCCGGCATGACCGCAAACACCACTATTATCGTCGATCGTCGGGATCGCGTTTTGGCCATTCCCAATACGGCACTTCGATATACGCCGCCAGGTATGCAGCGTCAACCGGTCCGGACGGAATCCGTCCCGGACGAAGAGGTGGAATCGACGAATGCAGCACCCCCGGTAGCGGAACCTGAATCCGTGCCCGGCCGGAAGTGGGATCCTACCGATAAAGTTCATCAGACAAGATCGACTCAACGATTTACGCGTTCTGGCGAGGTGTGGGTTCTCAGCCCGGACGGTACTCCCGAACGGCGGAGTCTCGTTCTCGGTATTACGGATGGAGTGAAGACGGAGGTTGTTTCTGGACAACTCCAGGCCGGCGAAGCCGTCATCACCGGCGAAAACACTACGAAAAACGTATCGCCATCACAGCCTGTGACGCCGAATCCACTGCTTCCCGTCCCGAGATTGCCGGGCGGCGGCGGTCGTCGCCGTTAAATGCATCTGGATTTGACGGAACGCCGGAAAGAAACACAAAGGCATAACGCGGCAGAGCCGCAACCAAATCGAGATGAGCCTCAGGCAAGGGTGTTCCCCTCCTGGGACAGGAGGCGCGGCCGGGGTGGTCAGTTCGGCGCAACATTTCGTGTGAGCGACCACCCCCGTCTGCGCCGACTTCGCAAAAAAGAAATTCGGGGACAGACGTATAAATCACCCAATTACGTTCAAAGGTTCTTGATTCGTAATTGGGTGATTTATACGTCTGTCCCCGAATTTCTTTTTGTGCCCTTTGTGTTTCCTTCCAACTTAGATTAATTGCAGCTCGACGCACGTTCGACATAGGACGAGTAGATCGAATCCAGCAATGCGCTTTTTGTCCCGATGCGCATGGCTATCGGTTGAAGAAAGCGGCCGTACTTTTCGAGAGTGGGCCGATCGTTCTTCGCGATCGCCTGCCTGACATCTTCCTCAATGAACGGCGTGATGAGCTCCATGCGGCCGACGAAAACGCGGGCAATCTGAGCCGGCGCCGGCTGAATATTTAAAGGAAGGACTGAATCGATCACGTGTTGGGGAACGACGTAGAACAAACGGGTTCCTTCTTCGAACCACGAGTCCCGCCAGGTTTCGATCATAGCCTGGGCCTCCTTCGGATAGAGGCCTTGTGAAACAAGAATCCTTTCGAGATCCATCTCGAGAGGCCTCAGGCTGGCCTGTTGCGATCCCCGATCCAATAGGACCTCGTTCCGCAGCGTGCCGGCGACCTGGTATCGCAGCTTTCCCCCGCGATTCTCAAATAGGATGAGACCACTGACCTCGTCGGCCCGCAGGTTCTTCACCAGAATCCTGCCATCGGCCTCCGCCTTGACTGAGATCGGCAACGCGAAAGTCCCGACACCGCGATAGAAGAGGAACTTCTCTTTCTGCGATCCCACCTGCAAAGGAGCCGCATCTGTTTCTCGAGCCGCGTAGTAATGGCTTTGGCCAGGTTCGGCAGGGAACTCGGCCGTCGCGTTCGGGAGAATTCTGACGTCGCGCCATTCGATCGCGTCATTCGTCCGGCTGACGGTCGCTTTGGGATACCACTCGGTTATGACGTTCTTTGGGAACAGGACCTTCACGCTCGCCGTGGAGTCCTGCGAGGCATAGAAATAAAGGACCGGAGTTTCCATTCGTACCGTGCCGAGTATGCCGCCTTTGAAATTTCGAAAGCGAAAGCGGTCCACAAAACAAGGCAGATCTGTGGGACCTCCGAAAGGCCGCCACGATACGGCCTCCCCCTTCTCTCCAGCGATTGAGGTGAACGTGCCCCATTCATGGACTCTGAGGTCTAGCTGGTCAATCGCTTTCGGCGGGTCGCTGAGAGCGTATGCCGCCATTATGATGACCAAAGACAGAAGGACTGAAACCAGTAACCGAAACCTCGATGTTTTGTTCATTGATTTGTCCTAGCTTGTGAAGTCTTCAGAGTGGACTTGTTAATGAAGGCGACCAGGGCTTCGATGTCGTCTTCCTTCAGGTTCAGCTTTGGCATCTCTGCAGGTTTTATGCTCGGATCCGCGAGAAACTTCTTGAGGTAATCCGGAGGAAACCGTTTGGTTGTGAGATCAAACTTGGCGTCTGATGTGCGGTCCGGATTGATTTCCCCGTGCCGGTGGCAACCCACGCAGCCTTTGGCTACGAAGAGACGCGCTCCTCGAGTGTTCGGCGAAAACGGTGTCGGCAAGGGGCTTTCGGAAAAGTTGACTTTCAGGACCGGCAGCGTTGTTGCGGATGTGTTAAAGCCGCTGTTGATCAATATCGTCCACTCGCCCGGCTGCGGTAAGGTCAGGGTGGCCGTGTACTCGCCGGCCTTTGCAGTTCGAACGACAGCCGCTTTGGCTACGAGTCCGCCGGCATCCGTGGCGCGAACGCTCGGTTTCAGGCTGGAAAGCAAAGTCACTCCGTGTTGACGCACCGTGAAGGTCAAGTTGAGGGGTTTTCCGGCAACCGCATAATCCGGCATGTCGTTCAGCGTGATGATTGCCCAGCCGCCGGCGTATGCCGCGGTAACAACGGCAAGCAACGCCAGAAGCGGAAGAATGAATCGAACCTTACTTTTGTCCATGGTTACTCCTTTTATTGATGGCTGCGCCCTGTCGGGCTTGCATTCGCAGCCGCTCATGTCTATTGCCAGAGTTGAGACACGATGGTTTCCCATGCATCGAGCATCTTCGGATCGAGGGCCAGGATGCCGTCACGAGTAACTTGCGGTGGAGGCGGCAAAAGCTGGGCCAGTCGGTCATAAATGAGGCCGCGGGATTGCCGGTCCAGACCAGGAAGCAGATGCCAAAGCGTCAGCCCATCGCGCACGCGGGACTGACGAAGCAGGATCTCGAGCTGCCGGGTTCGTTCCGGTCCTTCCGTTGCGGAGTCGACGTAATCCAGTGCGGACTGAAATTGCGCGGACGAATCTTCAAAGAAGGGTGTACCGGGACCGCCAGAGCGTGTCCGGCAAAACGCTCCTGCAGGAACGATGGTCTCGCGAGCGTCGCGTTCCAGGGCAACGAGGCCGAGTGTGACGTGCAGCAGGCTGCTCCCGTCTTCTTGCACTTCCAGCGTGTATTTGCAGCCGAGATCGACAGCGGTAGCCGAGGGCGTTTCAACGATGAACAGTCGGGGCGGTGCCCACGTCGTGGCTTCGACCTTGCCGCGATCGAGCGCGATCCGATGCTGATCCGATTTCGTCACGAGCAGGCGAATCCTGGTGTTGGGATCGATCGTGAGCTGGCCTATGTTTGCGATTTTGACCTGCGCTTCTGAGGACGAGCCCGTCTGAAGCACGTCGCCCGGTCGCAGACGGGATGTGCCGGGTACGCCTGCTACTTCCCAGGACGGTCCCTCCGGAACAGGACTGCGAGAAAGGATTACAAAAAGCAGTATCGCCATGCCCAGGCTTGCCAGTGCAACCTGGGGAATCCATCGCCGGCGCCGGGGAGCAAGGCGAGCAGCGCCGATCTCCTGCCACAGCGACTCGGGCGCGCTCGATGGTGACAGCACGGATGCGAGACGCGCCCCCGACTGGATTTCGGCATGAGCGGAGCGGCATCTCGGGCATTCCTGCAGATGTGTTTCGACATACAGTCTTTCACGAGCAGATAATTCGCCGTGGTGGTACGCGGAAAGACGTCGAATGACATGGCTTCTAAACATGCGATAACTTCCTCGCCAGAATTTGGTGCGCCCGGTTGAGGCGCGAAGCCACCGTCCCTTTGGTGCAGCCGAGGGCCCCGGCAATTTCGTCGTAGGACAGGTCTTCGAAATACTTCAGCAGGATTGCTATGCGCAGCTTGGGTTTCATCCCGGCAATCGCCGCCCGAACCGACGCTTCAAGCTCTCGCTGAATGTATCCGTCCTCAATAGACTTTCCCGGGGCTCGCAGCTCCCGGGCGCCGGACCTGTCGAAGGACAAAAACCGTCGAAGCGCCCGCTTTCGGTCCAGGCAGGCATTGCTGACCAGACGGTAAAGCCATGTGGAGAACTCGGATCGGCTCTGGAACTGTGAAATGGTCGTCATCAACTTGAGAAAAACCTCTTGAGTCACGTCTTTCGCGGTTGCCTCATCGCCATCGAAGAAGCAAAGCGCGATGGAATACACGCGGTCTTTGCATGCTTCGAAGAGCAGACGGAACGCTTCCGTGTCCCCGCCCTGGCATGCTTCGATGGTCCGGTCATCGATGATGTGCTTGCTCATTAACTCCGAAATTCAACCTGTTAGACGCATGGGATGGATCATTTCTTCCATTTTATTTGAGACATTTGAGTGGGAGATGAAAATGAATGAGAGTGGAGAATGGGTGGGAGGGGAAATGGATGGGAGTGGAGAATGGGTGGGGGGTGGAGAATGCGTGGGAGTGGAGAATGGATGGGAGTGGAGAATGGATTCCCCTCCTTGGAAAGGAGGGGTGGCTGCGCCATCAATAGAATTGATCCGTTCCTTTAAAAGGCGCAGACGGGGTGGTCAGTTTAGATTAGCTTTAGATTAGCTTTTATCGTTTCCAGCACGTATTCCAAGTCTCTGTAGACGGTCTTATTCTAGAACCGGATCACTCGGATATTTTGCTCCCTAAAATACTCCGTCCTCTTCGCATCGTACTCCGCACCGTTTTCAGTGAAATGGCCGGCACCGTCAAGTTCGACAATCAACCGGCTTTCCCGACAATAAAAGTCGACAATGTACGGACCTATGCTCTGTTGCCGGCGAAACTTCTTACCCCTGAGTTGACCATTCTTAAGATTCTTCCAGAGTACGGCTTCTGCTGCAGTTGAGTAATTTCGCAGCGCTTTACGCTGTGCCTCCTTGGCTTTGATGTTGTAAATGCCCCGCTTTCGCACTCCTGGCACTAAGCAACGTGGTTACCAGACTGACCACCCCGTCCGCGCCTTTTAAAGGAACGGATCAATTCTATTGATGGCGCAGCCTCCCCTCCTTCAGAAGGAGGGGAATCCGTCACGTCTTACTTCAACACCTCTCACTCCCAACCACCGCCCCCGGCTACGGTAGCAGCGTGTAGTTCAGGATCCAAACCAGGAAGAGCACGACCGGGACGTGCACGACAAACTGCAGCGTGGAATAGCCGACGATGTCGCGAGGTTTCAAACCCAGGATTCCAAGCAGTGGCAGCATCCAGAATGGATGAATCAAGTTAGCCAGCGCTTCAGTTGCGTTGTAGGTTTGCACAACCCAACCTAAATGGACCCGCAGGGATTTGCCCGCCTCCAGTATGTAAGGCGCTTCAATCAGCCACTTTCCGCCTGCGGAGGCACAAACAATCCAAGGACAGCCGAATAGATTCCGACGAGCACAGGAAACGTATGCTGCGTCGAGACGGTGACGAAGAAGTGCGCCAGTTCTTTGGCAAGACCCGATTCCGTCATCATCTTCACGATGCCGCCGTACAGGGGATACTGGATCAGAACTCCGGCAACCGACGGCACGGCTGCAGCAATAGCCTGGACGAAAAAACGCGGTCGCCAGTGAAGAAGCAGGCCGGCAATCAGGAACAGGAAGATGTAGTGATTGAGCTCGAGTATGACGCTCGGACCCTTCGTGAGGCCTTCGCGGATGAGGTAGGCAATACCCATCGCCGAAATCACCACTGTCAGAACCGGGCTGTATTCCAGCCACTCACCCGGCGTTTCCGGTTCCCCCGTCGCCCGGACGGCCGGTTCGTACTTCACACGCATCTCTTCGATGCTGCGGGCCTGCAGGGGCGCCGGATGCGAGTAGAACGCAATGACCATCGAAAGCGCGATCAATAACGCCGCGGTCAACATGCTTTGCCACAATCCCAGTGTTTGTCCCAGCGGAATGACACCGCTGATCTGCTGGATCGACTGCGGCAACGATGCGGGCGCCGCCATGATCAGCGCCGCCGACGAAGACAAGCCGAGTGCCCACACGCTGCCCACACCCAGATATGCCGCGGCGCCGGCAGCGCGGTAGTCCGCTCCGCGGACCCGATGCGTCACCTCGCGCGCGAGGAGTCCACTGAAAATCAGGCTGAAGCTCCAGGACACCAGCGAAGAGAGCATCGAAAACAGTCCGATAAACGCGGCCGCGCTTTTTCCGCTTTGTGGGATTTCCGCCATACGGCGGATCACGGCGTAAACCGGCGGGGCCGTCGCGACGGCGTAGCCGCTGACGATGATCATCGTCATTTGCATCGTGAATGCGACCAGGTCCCAGAATCCGGCCCCGAACCATTCGGCCGTTTGAACAACGGGGCTGCCCAGAGCGACGCATGCGGCAAATACGACACACACCGCGAGGAGCGCCAGGGCGAATGCATCCGGGAACCACCGTTCGAACCAGTCCGACAGGCGCCAGCCGGCCGTGGCCAGCCACGAACCGACCGATCTTTCTTCAGTAGCTTTCATGAAGGAGGGAATGAAACACAAAAAGAGCCGCGGATTTCACGGATTACGCGGATGGCGCACAAATAAAAACCGTTGATGCGCGCCATCCGCGTAATCCGTGAAATCCGCGGCTCCCTCTTGTGTTTCATTCCAGTGTCTACGGGGCTTTCCCAAAGTTCTTGGCAAGATATTCCACGAGGACGGGAGCCTCATCGTCACTCACCAAGGCGCCCTTGTCCCTCATGCTCTGGACGATGCCATCCCAGGAATCCTTGTCGTACTGTTTACTTACGATGCGATCGAGGTTATGGCAGGCCGTGCAGGCGCCTTCCAGGATCTTCTTGCCAGGTTCGTCGGGTAACTGTGCCCGGCCTGCGGCGAATGCCACTGCCGCCAGTGCGGCTGTTACCCAGAACCAAAGTGCCATCTTTGCGAATGTCTTATTCATGTGTGCTGTAACCCATTGATGATGTTTTGACAAGCGGTGATTTACCTTCCAACAAGTCAACTTGTCAAGCCAATTGCTGCTGGGTTACAGTTCAGGCCCTGTCTTTAGGCGGGATATTCCCAATGATGGTGAATTAGGAGGAGTTACTAGCTGCTATGAGTTACAAAAGCTTGGAGGAAGTCTTAAAAACCGTCGAGAGTCCGGTCAAACTATTGCGTAATTCGCAGATAGGACCGTACGCCTTCCCGGTCGTGCGTCACGAATTCACAAACTGGAGAGATGAGCAGCGTGCATGGCGGGAGACCTGCGCCCTTCTCGACCTGTCTCACCATATGACGGATCTTTATGTTGAGGGTCCCGATGCACTCAAATTGTTCTCCGATCTTGGTGTGAATACCTTTAGCAATTTTAAACTGAATCAAGCCAAACAGTTTGTTGCGTGCAACCCTGATGGCTATGTGATTGGTGACGCGATTCTCTTTCCTCTGGATAAAAACAAATTCAATCTCGTCGGACGCCCTCCCGCCCACAATTGGGTTCAATACAACCTGGAGACTGGTGGGTATGACGCGAAAGCAGAACGGGACGAGAGGTCTTTCGTCAATCAAGGCAAACGAAAGGTTTTCAGATACCAGGTTCAGGGCCCCAATGCGGCCAAGGTCATGGAGAACGTGACGGGAAAGCCTGTGCCGGATATCCGGTTCTTTTATATGGATACATTCAAGATCGCGGGCCGCGATATCCGCGCGTTGCGTCACGGAATGGTCGGACAGGCCGGCTGGGAGATCTTTGGTCCCTGGGAGCACGGCGACGAAGTTCGGGACGCCATTGTTAACGCCGGTCAGGAGTATGGGATCCGGCAAGTGGGCGCTCGAACTTATCCGACTACCTGCCTCGAATCGGGCTGGATTCCATCTCCGCTGCCGGCAGTTTATGCCGGCGAAGCGATGAAGGGCTACAGGCAGTGGTTGAGCGCCACAGGCTATGAAGCCATGGCTTCACTCGGAGGCAGCTTTTACTCCGATAACATCACAGACTATTACCTCACGCCCTACGACCTCGGCTACGGGTCTTTCGTCAAATTCGACCATGACTTTGTCGGGCGAAAAGGCGTTGAAAAAATGGCCGCTAACCAGAGGCGCAAGAAGGTAACGCTCGTCTGGAACGGCGAAGATGTTGCCCGTGTCTTCGGATCCTTATTCCAGAATGGAGACATCGCCAAGTACATCGATTTACCCCTGGCGAACTATGCAACATTGCCGTACGACAAGGTGTTGAAAGGCGGTAAAACCGTCGGGATATCCACTTACACCGGGTACACATACAACGAGCGCGCGATGGTCTCGCTGGCGATGATGGACGTCGAACACAGTGAACTGGGCAGTGAAGTCACGGTCGTCTGGGGTGAGGAAGGGCGCGGATCGTCCAAACCGACAGTCGAGCGCCACCTGCAAGCCGAAATCCGGGCGACGATCGGACCTGTCCCCATCTCCGAAGTTGCACGTGTCTCGTATCGGCCAAAATGAACCGGGGGAAGAACAACGTAGTGGCGGGCTTCAGCCCGCGTTAAGGAGAGTTACACATGGCGTACATTTTCCATGAGGATCAGTTACCGAAGCTGATCTCGGTTGTGCCTGGCCGCGAGCGCACGTTCTTCGTCAATAAGGAACTGACGAACATCGATGACATGCTCGCCGGCGTCATGCACTACAAGAGCAACGCTTCCTCGCCGTTCCACCTCCACGAGAACTGCGAGCACTTCTATTTCATCATCGAAGGAAAGGGCACCGTCGAGACGCCTGAAGGCTCTCGCCCGGTCGAACCCGGAAGCCTGGTTTTCATTCCGCCCGAGGCCAAGCATCGCCTTCGCGCCACGGAAACAGGCCTGTTCTATTTCGAATTTCAGGCGCCAAACCGATTCAAAACCACAATCCTCGACGGAACACCTGACGACCTGCGATGGGACCGGGTGGACGGCGGCGTGTGGGTTCAGACATAGGAGAGTTTTATGCCAAACACCACATTCATCGATACGAACAAGCTTCCCCGGAAGCAAACGTCCGAGGGTGAACTCACTGAAATCCTGAATAAAGAACTGGTGGGCGCCAAAAACGTGCATGGGTCGCTCCGCTGGCTGAAATCAGGAGAGAAATTCAAAGCGGACGCCGGCGACAAGCACCAGCTTATCTACCTCATGGAAGGAAAGGGCCGCATCAATCTGGAGAACAAGGATCACGATGTGACCAAAGGTATGGGGATCTATCTCGGCCCTTCGGAAACCGCGACGATCTCCGCAGCCGGAGATTCGGTGAAGCTCTTCCACCTGATCGTTCCACAGATTCCAAGGTAAAGGGTGGCTAAAGTAAAAAGAGCCGCGGATTTCACGGATTACACGGATGGCGCGCATCAACGGTTTTTTATTGCGCGCCATCCGCGTAATCCGTGAAATCCGCGGCTCTTTTTACTTTAGCCCCGCATTCACCCGTTATTTCGAAATACTCAACATCTCGATCTCGAAATCGAGCGTCGCGTTGGGAGGGATCGCGCCGGGAAAGCCGCCCGCGCCATAGCCCAGATTCGGTGGAATGATGAGTTCTCGTTTGCCACCGGCACGCATGCCTTGCAGTCCTTCTGTCCAGCCCTGGATGACCCGGGTCTGGCCGATCGTCACCGGGAAGGGACTCTTTCCAACGGAGCTGTCGAACTTGGTACCGCGCTTTCCGTTTTCGTAGAGCCAGCCGGTATAGTGAACGTCGACTTTGTCGCCGCTCTTTGCGGGATCGCCTTTACCCATTACGACATCGGTGTATTTCAACCCGGAAGCGGTTGTTACCTGCTTGGGCTCCTGACCGCCCTTTTTGTCCTGACTCAAGCTAAGCACCCCCATGATGACAACCAGTGCACACGCCGACGAGACTACCACTATCGATCTCTTCATTAGGCCTCCCTGTTCGAACCATCGAATCATTATAGACGATGGCCTACTTGCGAGGTGTCCTGCTAATCAGACCCACGAGGTTGTCCTCGGAGTCCCGGAAAATCGCCACCCATACATCCTGATTGCCCAACTGGCCCACGATATGGGGTTTGTCGTCAATTTTTACATTGCGGCTTGAAAGATCCGCAGTTGTCTTCTGTATGTCGTCCACATCGAAGTAGATCACGGAACTGGGATGATCCAACTCCGGAGTCTCGGCCTTGCTGATAAGGAGAAAAACTCCTCCGCACTCCGCAATGGAAATGACCGGCGTGCTGACGATTATTTTCAGCTCCAGTGTGTCGCGATAGAAAGCGGTTGCTCGTTGCAGGTCTTTGGCTCGGACGGAAATCTGGGCAATCTTTGAAAGGTTCATTTTCGGCTCCTCGGCAAAAGCAGTCAGGGACAAACAAAACCAAAACAGCAGCACGGTGACTAATCGTCGATTCATACGGAACTCCTTTTGGTGGCGGCGACGGCTGAAAGGTCCGGGTACGCCAACTCCCCTCCTAAGTTAGGAGGGGTGGCCGCGCATCAAAAAAATCTCGCGAAGCCACCTTCGTTGGCGCGGCCGGGGTGGTTCCCCCGTTTCCATCTCGCTTCTGGAACCACCCCGTCTGCGCCATTTTGGAACGGGATCTTTTTCTTAGTGGCGCAGCCACCCCTCCTAACTTAGGAGGGGAACTAGCAACACTCGAAACCCTATTCGACGTTGCGGTCTGCCGTCGTCTCGAAAATCACCTTTTTGAGAGACGATATTTGCCCGGGGGAATGCCGAAAGATCGAGAAAACAAAGTGCTGAAGGAGCCGACACCTTCGAAGCCGACGCTGAGACACACGTCACAGATCGAAAGGTCCGTGCGGGCCAGGAGTCTTGCGGCTGCGTCGAGCCGCTTCGAGGTCAAAAACTGGTGGGGCGTTTGCCTGAAGACTTGTTTGAAAGTTCGAAGCAGATGATTCGGAGAAAGACATGCCACTCTCGCGATGTCTTCCAGCGTCAGGGGCTGATCCAGGCACGCCGCCATAAAATCCCTCGCCCTGTGCAGGCGGCGATACAGTTCTTCACGGGTTGATGCCCGAACGCTATCAATCTGCTCCACGTCTCGACGAACGTTCTGGTGCACGTTCAAAAGACGCCGCATCATTTCGTACAACTGCTCATGCACCCAACCGGTTTCTTCTTTGTGAGGCGGAAACCCGGCTTTGAACATCGAGAGTGCCGGCGAAAGAACAGAGTCGTGTGGATAAGTTTTGTCGAAAAAGTGTATGGGCTCAGTCGAAGACGCATCGGGATTGTCCAGCAGCTGCGTGGTTTTGCGGGAAAGGCTATGGTGAACGCGCTCGGCGAACCCATCTTCGAAGAATATGCAGAACGACTCTCCACGGCTGGCGTCCTCGACGCTGATGGAATAATCCTGATCTGTATTTAAGATGAGATACGAACTGTCATCGACCTTACAGAACCCGCGGCCGACATCGTAGAAAGCCTCACAGCCCGTGAATGACTTGATCGAAAGGCTTCCCGTTCCGGACCAGTGGTGGCCATGAGCTCGGCGCTCATGCAGAACGAAGCTGTATGCCCCGAGGGCCTTGGGATTCCTGCTCATTTGAACAGAATCATATACCCAATATACCGACTCATCCTGCGCTTCTGCGATTTTGAAATTGGCTGAATCCTGCATCTCAGATCCGAAATCCGAAATCTCAGATTGGATTAGTGGACTGTAACAGTGAAATCGGTAGTGGCAGTTTCGCGACTACGGATTCCCCTCCTTGAAAAGGAGGGGTGGACGCGCCACTAATAAAATGCTGCGAAGCCACCGCTGATGCCGCGGACGGGGGTGGTCAAGTTCGCGGAATCTTCAAGAAAGCATTCGTGAAACATTCATCGACCCTGACCACCACGTCTGCGCCATTTCGGAACGGGTTCTTTTCTTTGTGGCGCAGCCACCCCTCCTCTCGAGCACTACCGATTTCACTGTTACAGTCCAGTAGTCCAATCTGAGATTTCGGATTTCGGATCTGAGATGCAGGATTCGTCCAATTTCAAAATCTCTTTCCGGCGACCGTCGCTCATTTGTCAAACCGATAAACCCAGAGCGACTCGCCGATCCGGTCAACGGGCTTGTACTTTCGCCATGCCGGATCGAGCGCTCTCAGGCGGGTGAGATGGTGGGCGCTGATAATGTGCACGCCGGGGAGCGGCGGCTTGTAGAGGAGCGGTCTCCATGACTGGTTTTGAGGCAGGCCGTAGTAACGAGGATTATCGAACGGCGAGAATGAATATAGCGCAACGTCCTTGATGCCTCTGTTTCGCACGTATTCTGAAGCTTGCTTCAGTCCCTGTCCCCAATCGACATTGGAGTCGTCGAGAATTTCTATCCCTCCCCGCGCGCCGCCCGCCATTTCATTGAAGTACGGAATGTAGTTCGGGAATGCGGACACTCCAGCCCACGCCTGCCAGGCAAGGAGCACGAATAAAACAGCGCGTCCCAAACGATTCGACCAATAGTCCGGCACGATCCGACTGAGCCACACAAAAACGAGCGGAAAGATCGGCAAGAGATAGCGGACGCCCAGGTCGCCCGCCCCTACGGACGTTACAAGAACGTAGAATCCGATGCCAAGCAGCAAAACAATTTCGCCAAAGTCACGGATCGGTCTCGTAATCATTCGTGCCGCGGCCAGCATCATCAGCACCAGCGTGGCCAGTGTTGCCTTGAAGGCGAAGGCCGCCAGAAAGTAGTACCACCAGCCACCTTCCTTGAATTCGCCAAACAGGTAATAACGATAGTTGGCGATGTGATTGGCATTCACAAGGCGCGCATTCTTGAAATAGAGCAGCGGAGAAGCCGAAAAGAGATAGGAAGCTTCAATCACAAACAGCGATGCGATGGCCATTATGAAGAGATTTCGAATTTCTCTCAGCGCTTGCGCTTTCCTGTCGGTGGATTGCCATGCACGCAGGGCCGACAGGGCCGCTATGAGAAGCGGCAACAATCCTCCTGAGAATTTGCTCGCCATGGCGGCGCCGAGAGCGAGACCGGCGCACAAACTGTTGCGCCAGGTCGGTTGTTCGCCCTGTTTCGAGAACAGGTACAACGTCAGAGTACTGAAAACAGCCAGAGGAACGTCGGTGGTGACCAGAGTTCCGTGGGCCAGAAGATTCGGCGAGAAGGCATACAGTCCCAGGGCCAGCAGGCCCGCGCGGGGACCAAAAAGGTCGCGCGCCCAGAGAAACGTAACGATGGCGCCCAGCGCGGCAAGTGCGATCATCGGGACCCGTCCCCAGAACAAAAGCTGATCCGCGTTGTTGCGGTACAGAAAATCGAAACCAAAGGGATATTCGATGGCTTCCGACCAGTATTCGCTCGTCGTATCCAGTTTTGGCCGAATCATCAGAAGAGGTATCGCGGCGATCAGTTTTGCGAGGGGCGGATGTTCCGGGTTGATTCTGAAATCCCGTGTCAGCCAGTAACTGTAACCGGATGATAGATGAGGCAGTTCATCGGGGGTTGCTGAAAGCTTGGGCAGGGAGAGCAATGCCTGCAGACAGAAGACGAGGACCAGACATAGGGCAGCGACACGATAACGGGAGTTTTCAATCTCAGGATTCAAGATTCGCTACTCCAGGCTGCACCGGTCCCGCAATCCGAAACCGGTGCAACACCTGAGAATAGCAACGAGGCGAGGATGCTAAGCGGAAAAAATGCCTCTCCCTTACCTGGGGGTGGGTGCGCCCGCAGGGACAGGTGTGCCCGCGCCGCCGCCGCCGTCCCAATCTCTTTCGACCCCATGGCCTCGGGCAAGGTCACCGTGTGTGGGCGTCACAAACCCGAGAAGACAGCCGTTCGAGCCGTCTCTGAGCAGATGGCACCGGACTTTAACGGAGTCGCCCGCTTTGAGGTCCTCCTTTTTGACGCCGACCCGTTGGAGCCCGCCGGGGCCCGTTGCTTCCATAGCCCAGACTGTGGGCTCCCCTTTAGCGTCCGTGACTTCGACGTAGAGCCAGGAATGCGGCACCAGCAGATGCACTTCCGTGACCTTGCCTTCCATGGTCGTCCATTTCGTTACGTCGTAGTTGCCGTGGGAATGGTGTGCCAGAGCCGGCAGGACCAAGAGAACCGCACACATGGCCGCGAGCCCCAAAGATCTGACTAGCATGGTTACTCTCCTTAGTTAAAAAAAGTTCGTCCGACCATCGTTATCAATGCAGGCGCCGCACAGTCATCTCGTGCGCGGCGGTGGCGGAGCCGGAAATTTCCATTCGTCACTGTATCCCGTGGTGTAGTAGCTCCGATAGCGGACCTGCTTCCCGGATTCATCGAAGAATTGCAGCGACTGCTGAAACAGGCCCGGCGCCGGCGCATTCCGGGGCACGGTTGCCTCCAGGATGTAAAGACGGGTGCCATGCCTGTGGACAGCGGCGAAGGTATGGGATCCGTCGACATTCGTGAGCTGGAGCCGATGTCCTTCGATTAGGTCCGACACATACCAGGCGTAGTGGGTAACCTTAGCGCCGGGCCTCTGAAAGAACTGCCACGACGCGTAGACGATCGATCCTTGCACCTCACCACGCCAGTCGTTCTGGCAGGCGTCGCCCTCTCCCCCATTCTTCTTGCACTCGTCGGCTCGCGCCGTATGTATTTTTTGGGCATCGGCGTAATCGACCACGGTGACGGAGTAGCGGCTCGGGCCATTGTCGACGCTGTAGACGCGTCCCGGTAGAGTGATGCCATATTCCGTCGGGTAGGTGATGTCCTTCACCTTGGGTTCACCCGGAAAGTTGACATGGAAGAAATCGGTCTTGCTCGTGAAATCCGTCCATTCCTGGGCGAGTAACGGCCCCGACATAACCAGGATCAAGGCTGCCGTAATAAGTGAAATCCGGCGCATGATTTGTCCTCCAAGCTTCACAGATACTGCCAGAAAAAAGGATGCGGCGCACACAATTTCGTGGGGCAATAGTTCGCTCCGGCAGGCTGCGGAAAAGGCTCCGAAAAGGCAAACTGCACTGTAGCGGCGGTCTATGAGCGCCGGTATTTCGTTGGTTTCAGGAAGTACCAGCGGTCATAGACCGCCGCTACAGTGCAGTTGCCTTAGCCTGTTAGTCTAGCGGCTGAGTTCGCGGTGCAGCCATGCCTGGGCGAGGCGCAGATCGTGGCGCACGGTATGCACGGAGCGGCCCAGGAATTCGGCCAGTTCCTTCGCCGTCAGCCGATTTGGTCGCTTTCCTCAGTTCGCTCTAGCAGCTTGTCGGGTTAGAATTTTTTCAATCGTCATTGATTGAATTTCCAAGTTCATTAGTCATTGGACATTGGCCATCA
>WNFT01000826.1_pt1 | contig 33453 bp, 25 predicted proteins | sample 5400191 | NCBI WGS metagenome assembly WNFT01 (sample SAMN13153359, study PRJNA577476) | soil metagenome | isolation source: 80 cm saprolite under Madrone tree | place: USA:California | collected 2016-06-14 | reverse complement strand
CGCGTGTATCCGGCCCGTCGAGAACGGCATGGAGGTCTCGACGGCCACCGAGCGGGTGCGGCAGGTCCGGCGGACCCTCTACGAGGTGCTCCTGGCCGACCACGGGGCGCCCTGCCTCCGCCAGCAGGCGACGGGCGATTGCGAGCTGGAGACCCAGGCCGCGGAGGCGGGGCTCCATCAGTCCCGGTTCGCGCCCCGTTCCCACGCTCGCGGCGGCGACGACTCGTCGCCGATCATCAAGGTGGACCACGCCGCCTGCATCCTCTGCGACCGCTGCATCCGCGCCTGCAGCGACGTCAAGCAGAACTTCGTGATCGGCCGCGGCGGCAAGGGCACGGAGACGAGCATCGTCTTCGACACCGACCTGCCGATGGGCACGTCGAGCTGCGTGGGCTGCGGCGAGTGCATGGTGAGCTGTCCCACCGGCGCGCTCACCAACAAGCGCGCGGTCGACGTCGATCTGCACGAGGGCGAGCAGATCACGGCCGATGCCCTCCTCGACCTGCCGATGTTCGCGGGCGCGTCCGGCACGTTCCTCTCGCTCAACCGGGGCTCGGTGGTTCGCCGGCGGTTCCGCGCGGGCGACGTCATCTGCCGGGAGGGCGAGTACGGCTCGACGGCGTTCTACATCGTGAGCGGACGCGTGGAAGTCAGCCGACTGGTCAGCAGCGACGAGGACCCGCGCGAGGCGGGTGGTCATCGCTTCATCCCGATCGACGCGTCGGTGGCCCTCGAGCACAACAATCCGGTCGCCCAGCTCGGACGGGACGAGCTGTTCGGCGAGATGACCTGCCTGTCGATGTATCCGCGGTCGGCGACGGTCCGGGCGCTCGAGGACACCGAGGTCCTCGAGTTGCTGAGGAACGTGCTCTACATGCTGCAGAAGAACCGCACGTTCAAGGCCGAGCTGGAGCGGCGCTACCGCGAGCGGGCCCTGGCCACGCACCTGCGCAGCGTGCCGATGTTCGCTGACGTCAGCGAGGACTTCATCAACCACCTGCGCGACCGCATCACGCTGATCTCGTTCCAGCCTGGTCAGGTCATCTTCCGGCAGGGCGACGCTGCCGACAGCTTCTATCTGGTCCGGATCGGCTTCGTGAAGGTGAGCCAGTCCTTTCCGGGCGGCGAGATCGTCCTCAAGTACCTGGCGCGGGGCGACTACCTCGGCGAGATCGGGCTGCTCCGCGGCGGTGCGCGCACGGCCACGTGCACCGCGCTGGACCACGTCGAGCTGGTCCAGATCCACGCCGACGACTTTCACGAGATGATGCGCCGGTTCCCCGACATCCAGGAGCGGCTGACCGCTGAGGCCCACGCCCGGATGGGCGAGAACCAGGAGCGTCACGAGCGGGTCGTGTCGCTGCCCATGGGCGATTTCTTGACCCAGGGCCTCATGGAGGCCCAGAACCTGCTCCTCCTCGACCTCGATCGATGCACGCGCTGCGACCTCTGTGTCCGGGCCTGTGCCGACGCGCACGACGGCGTCACCCGGCTCGTCCGTGACGGCCTCCGGTTCGACAAGTACCTCGTCGCGACGTCCTGCCGCTCGTGCCGCGATCCGCTGTGCATGATCGGGTGTCCGGTGGGATCGATCCGCCGCCGCGACTCGCTCGAGATCCTCATCGAGGACTGGTGCATCGGCTGCGGGCTGTGCGCCAAGAACTGCCCATACGGCAACATCAACATCCACAACTTCACGGTCATGGTCGCCGACGAGACCCGACCCGGCCGGCGAAGGGCGGTGGTCCGCGAGAAGGCGACCACCTGCGACCTCTGTCACGATCTCAAGGAGCCGTCGTGCGTCTACGCCTGCCCGCACGGCGCGGCCATGCGCGTGGAGCCGCTCAGCTTCTTCGCCGAGAAGCTGGGGCTGACCAAGTAGATGCTGCTGGACCCATCCCACCTTCGCTTCATCATCGCGACGGCGGTGGCCGCGGTCGTGGCTACCGCGGCGTACGTGCCGTACGCGGCCAGCCGGCTCAACGGCCCCAGTGGTGGCAGCTGGCCGGGCCTCGTCTTCGGTGGCCTCGGCTTCGCGCTGATGATCTACGCGGGCCTCCTGGGGGCGCGGCGCAAGGTGCCGACGTGGCGGCTGGGGCGGGCCACGACGTGGATGAAGGGCCATCTCTGGCTCGGCCTCCTCAGCTATCTCCTGATCCTCTATCACTCCGGCCTGGCCTGGGGAGGCACGCTCACGCTCGTCCTGATGCTGCTGTTCACCATCGTCATCGCAAGCGGGATCTACGGCGTCCTCCTCCAGCAGTTCATGCCTCGGCTGATGACGGAGCGGTTGCCCCTCGAGACGGTGTACGAGCAGATCGACGTGATCGTCGCCCAGCTCCGGGCCGAGGCCGACGCGCTCGTCGGCTCCGTCGTCGGGTCGCTGCCCGTGGCCGATCTCGAGCCGTCCGGGCTACCGCGCGGCGGCGGTGGCCTGGCCCACGGTGAGGCGTTGGCCCACGAGCTGCGCGGGCGAGGGACGGCGGTGGTTCCGATTCCGGCCGAGGCGGAGGCCGCCCCGCTGAAGGACGCCTACGTCCGTGAGATCCGCGGCTACCTCGCGCGCGACGTTCCACGCAGCGGCCGGCTGGGAAATCGCCGCGAGCGCGACGCGCTGTTCGGTCACCTCCGTACGCTGCTGCCCGGCTCACTGCACGAGATCGTGGACGAGCTCCGCGTCATCTGCGAGGAGCGGCGCCAGCTCGCGCTGCAGAAGCGGCTGCACCACTGGTTGCACGGCTGGCTCCTCGTCCACGTCCCGCTCTCGATGGCGCTGCTCCTGCTGTCGGCCGTCCACGCGATCGTGAGCATCCGGTACTAGGCCGCCGTGGCCGACCAGCGCTACACGACCAAGGTCCGGGCCAAGCGGATCGAGCTTTCCTACTTCAAGCACGCGCACCCGTTCCGCCGCTGGAAGCTGATGCTCTCCATCGCGGCTCCCGTCATCGCCGGTGGCTGGCTCGTCGGGTACGCGGCGTTCGGTGATTCCCGTCTCTACACGAGTGGGCCGGTGGCGACCGCGCACACGATGTTCGGAGCCACGTGCGCGGAGTGCCACCGTCCGGCCGACGCCGACGGACAGCGGCCGGACCACCGAGGCTTTTTCCTGCGAGTGACCGACGGGGCCTGCACCACGTGTCACGGCGGACCCACTCACCACGACTCGCAGACCTTCAGCCCCGCGTGCACCACCTGTCACGTGGAGCACAAGGGCCAGGTCGCGCTGGCCGCGCTCGACGACAGGCACTGCACGCAGTGTCATCGCGATCTCAAGACCAGGTCCGGAGCCGCGTCGAGGTTCGAGGCGTCGATCACGCGGTTCGCCGGTGGGCACCCGGAGTTCGCAGTGCAGGTCGGCGATCGTCGCGTCCGCCTCGACCACGCCGGCGAGGTCAAGGACACGGCCAACGTGCTGCTGAACCACCAGAAGCATCTCCGCGTTGGCCTCAAAGGCCTCGATCAGCTCCGCCAGCTTCGTGGGCCGCGCGGCATCGTCCAGGCGCCCAATGGCCTTCAGCTCTCTTGCGGGTTCTGCCACGAGACGAATGCCTCGCGCGCCACCATCCAGCCGGTGTCGTATGCCAGGCACTGCGGACCGGCCTGTCACGAGCTGGACTTCGATGGCCGCTTCCCCGCCGTGGTGGCTCCTCACGACACGCCCGGCATCGTGCACGGTTTTCTGAGGACACTGTTCCTCGAGACGTTCGAGGCCTGCCAAGCGCCGGATACCGCCACCCCGCCGTTACCGCAAGGCGACGCGCGCCGCGCCCAGTGCGGCGAGCTCGGGCTGAGCGCCAAGACCGAGGCCCCGCCGACTGGCGCCCCAGTCGCGAGCCCACCCGAAAGCGAGCAGCCGCGCGGCGGCCGCCTGTTGCGTCGCAGCGCGCCCGAAACGAAGGAAGAGCCGCCCGCCGATCAACCGCGGGGCCGGCGGCTGCTCCGCGGCGGCGCGGCCCAGGAGGCGCCGGCGGAGCGCGATGCCGGTCGAGCGCAGCGGGAGACGCCGGGGCGGTCAGCCCTGGCCTGGGTCTCGGCCGAGCTTCCCGGCGCCGAGAACCTCCTGTTCAAGCAGCGATGCCAGCTCTGTCACGTGAAGAACGATGACGCGAAGGGGCCGTTGCCGCAGTACTTGCCAACCCGCGTGCCGGCCCGATGGCTCCCGCACTCGGTCTTCGACCACGGAGTCCACCGCCCGATCCAGTGCGTCGAATGCCACAAGGCGAACACCAGCTCGCAGACCGCCGACGTGCTGTTGCCGTCGGTGTCGGTGTGTCGTGAGTGCCATCGCGCGGGCTCCGGCGCGCGAACGGCCTGCGTGGAGTGCCACCTCTATCACGACAAGAGCCTCGAGACGGATCTCGATGGACGCCACCCGATCCGGCGTCTGACTGGACGGGCGCCCTCCTAGCGGGGTTGGCGAGCGCGGGCCGCGAGCTGGCCCAGCCCGTCGTAGGCCGCGTACTTGTAGGTTTCGCCCACCGTCGGATAGTTGAAGACGCTGTCGATGAAGGTGTCGATGGTCCCGCCGGTCTGGAGCACCATGAGCCCGATGTGGACCAGCTCCGAGGCCGAGAGGCCGATGATGTGCACGCCGAGGAGCTTCTTGTCCTCGCGCCGAAAGACGAGCTTGACGAGACCATTGAGGTCGCCGGCGATCTGACCGCGCGCGTTCTGACGGTAGTAGGCGCGTCCCACGCAGTAGTCGATGGACTTGCCGCGACACGATTCCTCGGTCTCGCCGACCATGGCCACCTCGGGAATGGAGTAGACGGCGAGCGGGAAGAGCGGCGCCACGCGCGCCTTGTACTTGAGGTCGAAGGCGTGGACCATCGCCACGCGCGCCTGCTCCATGGACGTCGCCGCCAGGGCCGGAAAGCCGATCACGTCGCCCGCGGCGTAGATGTGGGACACGAGCGTCTGATAACGCTCGTTCACCGCGATGAGGCCGCGATCGTTCACCGGAATGCCGACCTTCTCGAGGCCGAGGCCCGTGGTGTTGCCCGCTCGTCCGGCCGCGAACAGCACGCAGTCGACGGACATGGTCACCCCGCTCCGCAGCGTGACGTAGAGCGCGTCGGGGCGCGGCTGGACCTGCGTGACCTCCTCGCCCAGGCGGACGCTGACGTCGAGCGCCTCCATGTGCTGCTTGAGCCGCTCCGAGATCTCGCCGTCGAGGAACCCGAGCAGCCGGTCGCGGCCGTCGACCAGCGTCACCTCGAGGCCGAGCGCGCCGAAGATCGTGGTGTACTCGCACCCGATCACGCCGGCGCCCACGACCGCGATCGAGCGCGGCATCTGGTCCATCCTGAGGATGGTGTCGCTGTCGTAGAGACGGGGATCGTCGAACGAGACGTTGCGCGGGCGGCTGGGCACGGAGCCGGTGGCGATCAAGATGACGTCGGCGTGGAGCAGCAGGTCCGGCTGCCGCTCGCCGCGCTGGACGCGGATCGTGTGGGGGTCCTCGAAGCTCGCCCGCCCGTGGACCAGGTCGATGTGATGTCGCTCGATGTTCTGGAGGACCAGACTCCCGAGCGAGCGCACGACCTCGCGCTCGCGGTACAGGAAGTCGTTCACGGTGAGGTCCTTGCTGACCCGGTGGTCGACGCCGTAGAGCCCGCGCTGGTGGAGGCCGGAAAAGTAGAGCGCGGTCTCCCGCAGCGTCTTCGACGGAATCGTGCCCGTGTTGATGCCGGTCCCGCCGACCTCAGGGGCCCGCTCGATGATGGCGACACGCTTGCCGAAGTACGCCGCCTGGGCCGCGCCCTTTTCGCCGGCCGGTCCGGACCCGATCACGATCAGGTCGTAATGCGTCATGCCCCGAGGCTCAGTGCATCACGAGCCCGCCGTCCACGCTGAGCGCCTGCCCCGTCATGTACGCCGACTTCGGCGAGGCGAGGAAGCCGATGACGTTGGCCACGTCCTCCGGCGTCTCCATGCGGCCGAGCGGCACCGAGTTGAGGCGGGCCTTGGTGAACTCGGCGGGGCTCATGCCGAGCAGCGCGCCCTGGTCACGCGAGACCTTGTCCCACATGTCGGTCTCGACGAAGCCGGGGCACACGCAATTGGCGCGGATGCCGTCGGCGGCGTGGGCGAGCGCGAGGCTCTTGGTCATGCTGATGACGGCAGCCTTGCTCACGTTGTAGGGCAGGTTCGTGCGGCTGCCGATCTTCCCGGCCATCGAGGCGAGCGAGACGATGTTGCCGCGGTGCTGGGCGATCATCGTGGGCAACACGGCCTGGGTCGCGAAGAAGACGGCCTTGGCGTTGATGTTCATGATGGCGTCCCAGTGCTCCTCGGTGACGTCGAGCGTGGCCGCGGCGCGGTAAATACCCGCGTTGTTGACCAGCACGTCGATCCGGCCAAAGCGCTCCTGCGTGCGGCGGACCAGGGCATCGAGGTCCGCGCGCCGGGTGACGTCAGTCGCGATGGCGAGTGACGGCCTTCCGAGCTTCGCCACCTCGTCGGCGGTGCGCTGGCCGTTCGCGGCGTCGAACTCGGCCACGACGATCGTCGCGCCCATGCTGGCCAGCTCGAGCGCGGTGGCGCGGCCGATGCCGCGGCCGCCGCCGGTGACGATGGCAACGTGCTTGTCGAGATCCATGTCGGTCTCCTTGTCTCAGTACGAGGGGCTTCGGGGCCATGTCGGGCCCCCATGTATTCACGCGAGCGTGATCGAGGCGCGCCACGGCTCTGCCGGGGCGGGCCGAGCCGCCCCGGGGGGTTTGGGGGCCATGTCGGGGCCCCCATGTATTGACTCGAGCGTGATCGAGGCGCGCCACGGCTTTGCCGGGGCGGGCCGAGCCACCCGGGGGGTTGGGGGGCCATGTCGGGCCCCCATGTTAATCAATCCAGCGCGGGCTGTGCACGCCAGACGCGGCGAGAGCCGCGGTCGATCTTGAGCGCCACGATAGCGGCCGCCATCAAGAGCAGGCAGGCGAGCGCGAAAGCCGCGCCGTAGCCGCCGGTGGCCTCGAAGATCGCGCCGGCCAGCCACGAGCCGATGGCCGAGCCCGTCTGGTGCACGAGGAAGATCACGCCGAGCACCGGGCTCACCGAGAAGCGGCCCCAGATGTCGGCGGTGAGCGCTGAGGTCATGGCGCCCGTGCCGGCCATCGTGATGCCGCCGAGGACCGCGACGATCAGGATCGCCGCGGGGTTGTCGCGGATCAGGAAGAAGCCGGCGAAGATCAGCACGCGGCCCGCGTAGATGGCGGCCAGCACCGGGCGCCGGCCGAAGCGATCGGACAGCGCGCCCAGCATGACCGTGCAGCCGATGCTCGAGCCACCGAGCACGCCGAACGTCCACGACGCGAACATCGGCGAGTAGCCGTGATCGGTCAGCATCGGGATCCCGTGGGCGGAGAGCAGGCTCATCGAGAAGCCGCACGTGAAGAACGATCCGGCGAGCTGCCAGAAGGCGAGCGTCTGCATGGCGGTGGTGGCCGACACGCGCTCGCGGGCCACCGCTTCCGTCGCTTTCGCCGAGGGCGTGGCGCCGTCGGCGGTGAGGCCCATCGACTCCGGCGATTCGCGGATCACCCAGAGCGAGATCGGCAGCATCCCGACGAGCACGCCGACGGCGATGAGCACGTAGGTCGTCCGCCAGCCGGTGGTGAGGATCAGCCACGTCACCAGCGGCACGAGCAGGCTCATCCCGGTCATCGACGCGCTGCCGAGCAACGAGAGCGCGGTGCCGCGTCGCGCGCTGAACCAGCGGGCCACCACGCCCGAGGCCATCACCGGCCCCGTGACGGCGAGCCCGAGGGGCAGGAGCACGCCGTACACGACGGCGAAGTCCCAATAGTTCCGGACGAACGCCGTCAGCACGAGGGACAGCACGAGCACCAGCGTTCCGACCGATGCGGTCAGGCGCGCGCCGAACCGGTCGAGGGCCAGGCCGACGAGCGGGCCGAACACGCCATAGAGGAAGAGGCTCAGCGCGATCACGAGAGAGAAGCTCGCGCGGTCGAGGCCGAGGTCGGCCACGATCGGCTTGAGGAACGGCCCCACCGCGTGGCGAATTCCCGTCGAGATGCACGTCATGAACGAAAACGCGGCGACGACCCACCAGCCGTAGAAGACCGATCGGATGGCCATGGCGCTCGACTATATCAGTATGGCGCGAGAGCAGCGTGGCGCGGGCGATATGATTGCGCGATGCCGACCTCGCTGCGCTCGGGCCGCGACGGTGTCCTCCCGTGGGGCGTGGTCGCTACGCTGTGGGTTACGCTGGCGATCGCCTCCGGCCTCTACTTCTCGTTCCCGATCTTCTACGTGGCGCTGCTGGCGGAGTTCGGCTGGTCGCGCGGGGCCACCGCGGCGGCGTTCTCGATCTCGTCCGTCGTGCAGGGGGTGCTCGCACCCGTCGTCGGGATGCTCGTGGACCGCTTCGGGCCACGCCGGGTCATGCTCGGCGGCGCTTGCCTGCTCGGAGGCGCGTGTGTCCTGTCGGGCCAGATCGGCTCGCTGTGGGCGCTGTACCTGGTGACGGGAGTGCTGGCCGCGGCCGGCGTGTGCGCGGTGAGCTGGATCCCGAGCGGGGCGCTGATCGCACGGTGGTTCACCGAGCGGCGAGGCAGCATGATGGGGCTCGCGTTCTCGGGCATGGGCGTGGGCCTGCTGGTCATCGGCCCGCTCGCCCAGTGGTTGATCGCCGGATATGGCTGGCGCGTTGCCTACCTTGTCCTCGGGCTTGGCACGCTGATCGTGCTCGTTCCGCTCATCTCGCTCGGTGTGCGAGAGCCGACCGTGGCGGCGCCTCCGCTGCGAGGCGACCTGTCGGCGCCCGATGCCGAGCGCGCGAGCGCGGGCTGGAACGTCGGCGACGCCGTGAGAACGCGAGCGTTCTGGGCGCTCTTCTTCGCGTACCTCTGCACGCCGCTCGCGGTCTTCTCGGTCGTCACCCATCAGGTCGCGTTCGCGGTCGACCACGGGTTTCCAGCGCTGTTCGTCGCGGGCATCTTCGGGCTCACCGGCCTGCTCTCGACCGTCGGCAGGATCGTGTTCGGCTTCGTGGCGGACTGGATCGGCCGCGCCACCTCGGCGACCATTTCCTACGGCTGCACGGCGGTGGGGACGCTCTGCTTGCTCTCGCTCGACGTGTGGCCGCAGGCGGCGGGCCTCTACGCCTACGCGATCTTCTTCGGCCTCGGCTTCGGCGCCCGCGGCCCCATCATCACCGCGATGGCGTCTCAGCTCTTCCCGGGCCGGCGCTTCGGCGCAATCTACGGCGCCCTGAGCGTGGGCAACGGCATCGGCGGTGGCATCGCGCCGTGGTTCGGCGGCGTCGTGCACGACGTGACCGGCAGCTATCGCGCCGCGTTCCTGATCGCGGTGAGCTTCTGCGCGGTAGGGTCGGCGTGCTTCTGGCTCGCTCGCCCTCGCCGGCGGAACGCGTGATCCGCCGCCGCGTCAGCGGCCGCGAACGTACCGGCGCAGGACGAGGCGCAGGTGATCGCGGAAGTGCGGCTGCAGGCGGCTCGTCCAGTCGCTCTGCCGCGCCTGCTTCCACTCGGCCGACTCCTGAACCTCGGACGTGGCCAGGTGGTAGAGCGCCACGTACTTGCGGTTGCCGCTGGTCCCGCGGAAGCGGCGGGCGCAGAGGACACCCGGGACGGCACTGAGCGCCGGGATGTGCTCCTTGTCGTACCACTCGTTGAACTCGGCCTCGAGCTCCGGTGCGATGTTCATCGCGTTCAGCAGGAGCCCCTCGGCCTTATCGGGTGGGAGCTGATCGCCCGGCAGGATCTGATCGCCCTCGAAGCGCATCAGGCGCTCCACCTGAGCGGTCACGCGCTTCGACCACGGTGACAGATTCTGACCGCCGATGGCCTGGTAGGCCGGGCTCGTCAGCACGGCGACGCTGTCGAGATCGTACGTGGCGACGGAGATCTTGCGGTCCTGGGTGCCGATCCAGCGCTGGCACACGAGGAAGCCCGGCACGCGCACGCGCTCGGGCAAGTGCTCGGTGTCGTACCAGTCGTGGAACTCGTCCTCGGCGGCCCGCGCCATGTTCATCGCCGCGATCAACGTGCCTTTCGCCATGATCGAACCCTCCATGTGCCGCGCCAGCGTGGGGCACTGCCCGCGCGGGGCACTACTGAAACAGAGCTCGCGCCGCAACGCAATTGACTTTGGTCGCCGGGAAGCGCGATTCTCCCGCCACCAGACGGAGTGCCCCGCGCCGGGATACGGAGTGGGCCGCACCGGGAGGATCAGGCATATGTCGACGCTAGACAGTCGCCGAGATGTAGTGAAGGGGGACGCCATCGCTGCTGCCGCATCGGTCTGCGCATTCTCGTCCCGGCAGGCGGAAGTTGCGATGGCAGCGACCGACAAGGGTGGCGTGCACGCCCTCGACCAGGCCCCCGAGGCGGCGTCTACGACGCCGTGAAGGCGATGTGACGGGAGGCGACACGATGAACACTCGCCGAGAATTTCTCGAGAACGCCGCCGGCGCGCTGGCCGGCCTCGCCTTCGTCGGCTGCGATCTCCTGGCCGCAGCGCCCGCGCGGGCGCAAGCGCGCCGCCGCGAGGTGGTGGTGAGCGGCCGGCGCGTGAAGGTGGTGGACGTTCACGCCCACTGCCAGGTGCCGGAGGCGATGGCCCTGATGGGGATGAAGCTGGCCACGCCGGGATCGACGTTGCCGCCGATCCTGGACATGGCGACGCAGGCGTCGGACCGGATCCGCGCCATGGACGAGCAGGGGATCGACGTCGAAGCGCTCAGCATCAATGCGTACTGGTACAAGGCGGAGCGCGACCTCGCGAGCCAGCTCATCAAGATCCAGAACGAGAAGCTGGCCGCCGCCTGCGCGGCCAGTCCGGACCGCTTCGTCGCGTTCGCCTCGGTGGCGCTGCAGTACCCGGACCTCGCCGCCCAGCAGCTCGAGGACGGCGTGAAGAAGTACGGGCTGCGCGGCGCCGCCATCGGCGGCAGCGTCAACGGCGAGGAGCTGAGCGATCCGAAGTTCCACCCGTTCTGGGCCAAGGCCGAGCAGCTCGGCGTGCTGGTCTTCATTCACCCGCAGGGCTCCGGTGTGGCGGCGGAGATCCCCGGACGGCTCAAGGGCAACGGCTTGCTGGCGAACGTCATCGGCAACCCGCTCGAGACGACGATCGCCCTCTCGCACCTCATCTTCGAGGGCACGCTCGACCGCTTCCCGGGGCTGAAGATCTGCGCGGCGCACGGCGGCGGCTACCTGCCGTCCTACGCGGGCCGCTCGGACCAGGGCTGCCTGACGTTCCCGGACCGATGCCCCGGGACCAAGGACGGGCCACTCAAGAAAAAGCCGACCGAATATCTCAAGCAGCTCTATTACGACAACATCATGTTCACGCCCGAAGCGATGCGCCACCTCGTCGCCGAGGTGGGCTCGGGCCAGATCGTCGTCGGCACGGACTTTCCATACCCGTGGACGAAGACGGCCGTGGATCTCGTCCTCGCCACGCCGGGGCTGAGCGACGCCGAGCGCGCCGCGATGCTCGGTGGCACAGCGGCGAAGCTGCTCGGGATCAACGCGTAGCGGCGTGAGGAGGCAGCCATGAGACTGAAGGAAAAAGTCGCGCTCGTCACCGGTGGCGCTCACGGCATGGGCGCGGCCGAGGCCAAGCTCTTCGCCAAGGAAGGCGCCAGGGTCGTCGTCGCCGACGTCCGTGACGGCGACGGCAAGGCCGTCATCGATCAGATCACGAGCGCCGGCGGCCAGGCGCGCTTCGTCCACCTCGACGTCACGCGCGAGGCGGAGTGGCAGCAGGCGGTGGCGTTCGCGGTCAGCACGTTTGGCAAGCTCGACGTCCTGGTCAACAACGCCGGCATCAGCGGCGGGATCGACGCCGACCTCATGAGCACGACGGCCTACGACAAGCTGATGGAGATCAACGCCAAGGGCGTCTTCCTCGGCATGAAGCACGCGATCCCGGCGATGCAGAAGGCCGGCGGCGGCTCGATCGTCAACATCTCGTCCATCTCCGGCATCGCGGGCCAGACCGTCGTCCACATGGGCTACAACGCCTCGAAGGGCGCGGTGCGGGTCATGACCAAGTCGGCGGCCGTGCAGTACGCGACGCAGGGTATTCGCGCCAACTCCGTGCATCCCGGCGTGATGCCGCCGATGCTGACGTCCAACCAGAATCCCGAGACTCGGGCGAAGCTGCTGAGAGGCATCCCGATGAATCGGGAGGGCCGGGTGGAAGAGGTCGCCTACGCCGTGCTCTTCCTCGCGTCGGACGAGGCCTCGTACATCACCGGGGCCGAGCTGGTCGTCGACGGCGGCTTCCTTGCCGCGTAGGAGTCAGCGTTCGGCCCAGGAGCCGACGTGAGACTGAACAGGAAAATCGCGAAGCTCATCGCCCAGGAGCGGGTGTGCCGGGTGGCCACGGCCGGCAGCGACGGCACGACGCACCTCGTCCCCGTCTGCCACGTGCTGGCCGGCGACAAGATCTATTTCGGCTCCGGCGACGACGGCCGCAAGGTGAAGAACCTTCGCGAGAACCCCCGGATCGCCGTGACCATCGATCTTTACTCGGATGACTGGGCGCAGATCCGCGGCGTCATGGTCCAGGGCACCGCGAAGCTGATCGAGCGGGGGCCGCGCTTCAAGCAGGCGCGCGACCGCCTCTACCAGAAGTATCCGCAGTACCGCAAAGAGGCGGCGATCGCGCCGTCGGACTCGGTCGTCATCGAGGTGACGCCCACGCACGTCTTCACCTGGGGTCTCGACTAGCCTCTGCTGGAGCGGAGCGCCGCGGGACGATCCGCGGCGCCCCGTGCTCTCGTACCGAACCCGGCCTACAATACGGGTCCATGACGTTATCGCCTCGGCGAGGGACCCCATGAAGATCAGCGCGTTCCACCTGATGCCCCATCGCGAGCTGCCCGACGATTTCGAGAAACGCTACGAATCCGTGTGGGTGACGCCGCCGTGGTGGGAGCTGGCCGATGCCAGCCGGGTCGGGCAGTACTACAACTGGACGCTCGACGAGCTGCTCTACGCCGCACGCGCCGGCTTCGACGGCCTGTGCACCAACGAGCACCACCAGAACGCGTACGGCTTCATGCCGAGCCCCAACTTGATGGGCGGCGTGCTGGCCAAGCTCACGAACGGGATGGATGTCGCGATCGTCCAGATGGGCGCGACGCTCCCCACGTCGAATCCGCCGATCCGCGTGGCCGAGGAATACGCGATGCTCGACTGCATCAGCGGCGGCCGGCTCGTGGCCGGGCTTCCGCTGGGCAGCCCCATGGACGTGAACCTCTGCTACGGCATCACGCCGATGGAGCACCGCGAGCGGTATCGCGAGGCCTTCGCGCTGACGCTCAAGGCCTGGCAGGCGCGCGAGATCTTCGCGTGGAACGGTCACTACTACCAGCTCGCCAACGTGAACCTGTGGCCGCGGCCGATCCAGCAGCCGCATCCGCCCGTGTGGGTGCCGGGCTCGGGCAGCGTCACGACGTTCGACTTCGCCGTCGAGAACGACGTCTGCTACTGCTTCCTCTCCTACTCGGGCGCGAAGTCGGCGACCACGATGATGCAGAGCTACTGGGACGTCGTGGCCAAGAAGGGACGCGAGCCCAATCCGTACCGCGCGGGGTTCCTGCAGCTCGTGGCCGTCGCCGAGAGTGACGCCCGCGCCGAGGAGAAGTTCGCGCGGCACGTCGAGTACTTCTATCACAAGTGCCTGCACGTGCCTGCCATCTGGTTCTCGCCGCCCGGCAACCAGGACTATCGGAGCCTCGTGGCGAGCAGCAAGAATCCCGTGCGCCGGCCGGAGAACCCCAAAGATTTGCGCTATCGCGACTTCGTGGAGAAGGGCTACGTGATCGCGGGCAGCCCCGCCACCGTGCGCGATCGGATCAAGCAGGAAGTCATCAAGAACCTGCACGTCGGCAATCTCATGGTGCTGCTCCAGATCGGCTCGATGCCGCACGAGATCGCGCTCGAGAACATCGATTGCTTCGCCCGCGAGGTGTTGCCCGATCTCCGTCCGATCTGGGAGGACGAGGGCTGGGTGAACCACTGGTGGCCGGAGCGGCTGCGTGCGCCGAGGGCGGCGTCGAGCGGCCCCGGCATGGCGGCGGCGCGCGCATGAGCGAACACACGATCGCCGTCTGGCAGGGCAAGGTCCGCATTCGGGTGTTGTCGAAGGGCAGCGGCCCGGCGCTCGTGTTCTTTCACGGCCCCTGGGGCCTGACCTGGGACCCGTTCCTCGACGAGCTGGCGCGGACCTTCACCGTGTACGCGCCCGAGCATCCGGGCACGACGCCGGATGCGCCCGACGATGTCTACCACCTCGACGGCCTCTGGGACCTTGTCCTCTGCTACGACGAGCTGCTCACGGCCCTCGGGCTCGAGAGCGCGGCGTTCCTGGGCCACTCGTTCGGTGGGATGGTGGCGAGCGAGCTCGCCGCCGCGTATCCCGATCGCGCGCGCCGTCTGGCCCTGATCGCTCCGCTCGGTTTCTGGCGCGACTCCGAGCGCGTCGTCAACTGGATGATGCTGGAGCCCGCCCGCATGCGCGCCCAGGTCTTCCGCGATCCCGAGGACGAAGCCGCCAGGCGCATGTTCGGCAGCGCCGACGACCCGGACGCCCGCGTGCGTCTCATGTGGGCCATGGGCACCACGGGCAAGTTCATCTGGCCGATCCCCGACAAGGGACTGAAGAAGCGCGTCCACCGCATCACGGCGCCCACGCTGATCGTGTGGGGCAAGGAGGACCGCCTGGTGCCGCCGGTCTACGCCGACGAGTTCACGCAGCGCATTCCGAGCGCGCGCGTGCAGGTCGTCGACGGCGCCGGGCACGCTCCGCATTTGGAGCAGCCCGCGGCGGTGGCCCGGATGGTGGCGGACTTCCTGAAGTCGTGATGGGCGCGTCGCGCTGACGTGTACCTCGATCGCACGCTCCTCGGCTTCACGGCCGGGCTGCGCTCGCGCATCGTCGCCTCGGCGGCGCTCGGCCTCGTCGGCGTCGTGCTGGGCATCGGGCGGCTCGCGCTGCTCGGCTGGCTCCTCGCCCGCGTGTTCGCCGGCGCCACCCTCTCCGACCTCGCGCTGCCGATCGCCACCGTCGCGGCCGTGATCGCGGCGCGATCGGTCGTCGAGTACGCGCGCACGATGGTCGCGCACCGCACCGCCTTCCGCGTCCAGGCCCGGCTCCGCCAGCGGCTCTACGACCACCTGCTGGGCCTGGGGCCCGCGTACCTCACGCACGCGCGGACCGGGCCCGTGGCCACGTCGATGGTGGAAGGGGTCCAGCAGCTCGAGGTCTACTTCGGCCAGTTCCTGCCTCAGCTCGTCGTCGCCGTCGCCACGCCGGTCCTCATCTTCGCGTTCGTCGCGTTCGTCGACCTGCCGGTGGCCGCGGTGCTGGTGGGCGCCGCGCTCGTCACGCTGATCGCGCCGGCGCTCTGGCACCGGCGAGACCGCGCCGCGAGCTACGCTCGCAACCGCGCCTACTCGGCGTTCGGGGCCGAGCTGCTCGACGCGCTGCAGGGCCTGGCGACGTTGAAGGCGTTCGGCCAGAGCGGTGAGCGCGCGCGGCTGCTCGAGCAGAAGAGCCAGGAGCTGTTCCAGAGCACGATGTGGCTCCTCGGCGCCAACACGATGGGCCGCGGCATCACCGACGCTGGCATGGCCATCGGCGCGGCCGCGGCGCTCGCGGTTGGCGCGTGGCGCGTCCACGCCGGCCAGATGGACCTCGCCGCGCTGCTCGTCATCCTGATGCTCGGCGTCGAAGTGTTCCGGCCGCTCCGCGAGCTGCGCATGCTGCTGCACGCGGGGATGCTCGGGACCGCCGCGGCGCGCGGCATCCTCGACATCCTCGCCGCCCGGCCGGCCGTCGCCGATCACGGGCAGCCGGCGAACGGCACGTCGCCCACGCCGACCGTCGCCTTCGAGGGCGTGACGTTCGCGTATCCGGGCGGGCGGCGCATCGCTCACGACGGCATCGACTTCCACGTGAGCGCGGGCGAGCGGGTCGCCTTCGTCGGCCCGAGCGGCAGCGGCAAGTCCACCGTCGTCCGCCTGCTCCTCCGCTTCTACGATCCCGATGCCGGCCGCGTGCTCGTCGGCGGGCACGACATCCGCGAGCTGACGCTCCACGACCTGCGCCGGCGCATCGCCGTGGTGAGCCAGGACACCTACCTCTTCCACGGCACCGTCGAGGAGAACTTGAGGATGGGCAAGGCCGACGCGACGCCGGCCGAGCTCGAGGCCGCCGCGCGCGCCGCCGACGCCCACGAGTTCATCACGGGGTTGCCCCAGGGCTACGCCACCATCGTCGGCGAGCGGGGGATCCGTCTCTCGGGCGGCCAGCGCCAGCGTATCGCGATCGCGCGTGCGCTCCTGCGCGACGCGCCGATCCTCGTCCTCGACGAGGCGCTCTCCTCGGTGGACGCCGAGAGCGAGGCGCTCATCCAGCAGGCGCTCGATCGGCTGATGGAAGGCCGCACCACGCTGATCTTCGCCCATCGCCTCTCGAGCGTGATCGGCGCCGACCGGATCATGGTGCTCGACGGCGGCCGGCTCGCCGAGTCGGGGACGCACGCTGAGCTGATGACACGACGCGGTCCGTACTGGCGGCTCATGAACCCCCAGGTGTCGGCGGCGCGCTCGGAACACCTGATCGCCATCGACGGCACGAGCTCGGCGGCGAGCGCCGCGGAGGGTGAGCGCGCGGGAGCAGCGGTCGCCGAAGACGGCGCCGTCAGCTCGAAGACGATGGGCTGGCCTCAGGCGCTGCCGATCCTCATCCGGATGATCCGTGGCTATCGGGCCCGGCTCGTCGCCACGTTCGGCCTCGGCATCGCGCGAGTGGCCTCGATCATCGCGGTCGGCGTGCTGAGCGCGCTGGTCGTGCGCGCCGTGAAGCACGACGCGCCGTTCGGCGCGCTGCTGGTCGCTCTCGCGGTGGCGGCGCCGCTGGCCGGGCTGCTCCACTGGCTCGAGTCGTGGCTCGCCCACGACATGGCCTACCGGCTGCTCAACGACATGCGGCTCGCGCTCTTCAGGAAGCTCGACGCGCTCGCTCCCGCGTACCTGACGCGACGCCGGACCGGCGATCTCGTCGCCGTGGCCACCCACGACGTCGAGCTGATCGAGTACTTCTTCGCCCACACGGTCACGCCGGTGCTCGTCGCCGTCATCGTGCCGCTGGCCGTGCTGGCCACGCTGGCGGTGTTCGGCTGGCCGCTGGCCGTCGCGCTCCTGCCCTTCCTTCTCTATGCCGCGCTGAGCCCCCTGCTGCGCCGGGCTCACATCGATCAGCTCGGCTCGCGCGCCCGGGAAGTCTCGGGGGATCTCAGTGCCCACACGGTGGACTCGATCCAGGGGATGGCGGAGATCGTCGCATTCCAACGCGAGCGTGCGAGGGGCGAGGAGCTGACGGCGCGAGCCCGCGCCTATCTCGCGGCGCGGATGCCGTTCCTCGCCGACCTCACGCGCGAGCACGCGCTGCACGAGGCGGTGACCGGCCTCGGTGGCCTCGCGGTCATCGCGGCCGGCGCATGGATGGTGGCCGCGGGCCGGCTCGATGGAGCGATGCTGCCGTTGCTGACGCTGCTGGCCCTGTCCGCCTTCATCCCGCTGTGGGAAGTCGGGCAGGTGGGCCGGCAGCTCGCGGACACGCTCGGCGCCACGCGTCGCACGCACGCGATCGACTCGGAGCCGGTGCCCGTGCGCGATGGCCCCGGCGTCCCGGCGCCGCGCCCGACCGACACCATGCTCACGCTGCGCGACGTCACCTTCACCTATCCCGGCCGGCGCCGGCCGGCACTGACCGGCGTGTCACTCAGCGTGCCCAGCGGCAGCACGGTCGCACTCGTCGGCTCCTCGGGCGCGGGCAAGACAACGATCGCGCATCTCTGCCTGCGCTTCTGGGATTGCGACGCGGGCGAGATCCGGCTGGCCGGTCACGACGTGCGGGCGTGGCAGCTCGACGATCTCCGGCGCGAGATCGCGCTCGTCGCGCAGGACACCTACCTCTTCAACGACACGCTGCGCGCCAACGTGCTGCTGGCGCGCCCGACGGCCTCCGACGCTGAGCTGCGCGAGGCGCTCGACCGTGCGTCGCTCGGTGATCTGATCGAATCGATGCCGGACGGCGGCGACACCGTGGTGGGCGAGCGTGGCCTGCAGCTCTCGGGCGGCCAGCGCCAGCGCGTGGCCATCGCGCGCGCGTTCCTGAAGGACGCGCCGGTCCTGATCCTCGACGAGGCGACGTCGCATCTCGACGCGGTGAACGAGGCCGTCGTGCGCGACGCGCTCGATGCGCTCGCGCGCGGCCGGACGACGCTCGTGATCGCGCATCGTCTCTCGACGGTCCGCAACGCCGACCTGATCGCGGTCCTTCACGAGGGCCGTGTCGCCGAGACGGGCCGCCACGAAGATCTGCTGGCGGCGGGCGGCTTCTACGCGCGCCTGGTCTCGCGTCAGGCGCTGGTGGGCGCCCACTCCGCTCTGGGCCGGAACTAGGATCCTCTTTTACAGCCCCGGGCTCTGGTGCATCATTCCGCCGTCGGCGAAGACGGTGGTGGCGGTGATGTAGCTGGCGCCGTCGCCCGCGAGGAAGGCCACCACGCTGCCGATCTCCTCGGGCGTGGCCATGCGCCCCATCGGGATGGCGGCATCCAGCTTGTGCATCAGGGCCGGGTCTTTCATGGTGACCAGGTTGATGGGTGTCGCCACCGCCCCCGGGCCCAGTCCGACCACACGGATGTTGTGGGGCGCCAGCTCGACGCCCGCGGTGCGAGTGAGCATCCGCATGCCCCCCTTGGAGAGGCAATACGCGGTATTGCCGGGCATGGGCCAGTCCTCGTGCACCGAGGTGATGTTGATGATCCGCCCGCCGCCGCCCTGCTTGATCATTTGCCGGGCGGCAAGCTGAGTGCCGAAGAACGCGGACTTGAGATTGATCTGCATCACCTTGTCGTACTGGGCCTCGGTCGTGTCGAGCACCGACGTGCGCGTTTCCACGCCTGCATTGTTGACCATGATGTCGACACGGCCGAAGGCCCTGACGGCGGCGCCGATCAGCTTCTCGAGGTCCGCGACCTTGCTCACGTCAGCGGAGACGCCGATGGCCCGGTTCCCGAGGGCGGCGATGCTCTTCTCCAGCTCATCGGTCGCCTCCGGATGGACGACGTAGTCGATGACGATGTTGGCGCCCTGCCGGGCCAGCTCCAGCACCACGGCCTTGCCGATGCCACTGTTGCCTCCGGTGACGATGGCGACTTTTCCCTTCAGCGTCATGATGGATCTCCTTCAAGACGACCGACGACCACACGGGCCAGCGCCGCCATGGCCAGCGCCACCACGGCGGTGGCGCCGAACACGGCGGCCAGGCTGAGGCCGGCCCCTTCGTGGAGCGGCCCCACGCCGAAGGCGGCGACGCCATAGCCTATCTGATAGAAGGCGATCAGGCCGCCTGTCACCGAGGCCGCGATGGTGGTCAGCTCTTTCTGTCCGAAGCTGATCGTCAACGGCAGCAGGGCCGAGCAGCCCAGGCCAGCGAGAGAAGCGGCGAACACTCCGAGCCAGGGGTGACTGGTGGGCAGCGAGGCGGTGACGACAAGCGCGATGACGACGACGAACGGCAGGATTCGATAGGCGCGGCTCTCGGGCATCCACCGTTCGATCGCCGCGAACAGGATGCGGCCGCCGGTCACCGTGGCCCAGAAGACGGTCAGCGCCAGTGACGCCAGGGTGGTGGTAGCGCCGAGACCCTCTCGCATGTACAGGGTGACCCAGTTGCCGTTCGTCGTCTCCACGACACCGTAGAGCAGGGCGAAACCGCCGTAGACCCAGAAGCGTGTCGGCAGCTCTGGCCGGGCACTGCGTCCCACGGCTCCATGAGTCATCGTCTCGATCTGGAGCGGCAGACCGACGCTCAGAACCAGGAGGCCGAGCAGCATCACGGCCACCAGCACCGGCAGCCCCCACCAGGCCCCGAGCTCCACGAAGAGCATCACGAACACTGGCGCGAGCGCGGTGCCCAATCCCAACAGCGCGTTGAGAATCAACACGGCCGAGTCGACCGTCTGCGGGAAAAAGGCATTCGCATACGTGTTCAACGAGGGCACGGTCAGGCCGAACCCGATCCCCAGACTGGCCGTCGCTCCGAGCAGCATCCCGTAGGCCAGTGGCCTGGTGTCGCGGACGAACTCGCTCGCAACGAGCAGTCCCATCGCGGTCAGGTTGGCGGCGAGCCCCAGAAGATAGACGCGCTTGATGCCGAGGCGTCGGACGAACCCGGCGCCGAGCAGCGGGGCCGCCACCGCCAGGATGGCCTGCGGGAGGAACATGCCGCCGTAGGCGGTGCTCGACAAACCGTAGTACTGCGGGCTCGTGAAGATCGTGCTGGCGGCCGGGAAGGTGACGAGCGCCAGGCCCTGGACGACACCGGCGGCATAGACGGCCGCGATCTCGGTCTTCTGGGCGTGGATCTTCTGCGCGTGCAATGTCCCGGTCCCGGCGATCGATTACCCGAGGCGCTCGAGCAGGTGATCGCCGACGCGCAGCGCGTTCGCCATCGCGGTCAGTGCCGGGTTCACGGCGCCGATACTGGGGAAGAAGCTGGTGTCGACCACGTACAGGTTGTCCAGCTCGTGGGCCTTGCAGTGCGTGTCCAGGACGGACGTCCTGGGGTCGGTCCCGAAGCGACAGGTACCGGCCTGATGCGCCACGCCGGCGATCCCGATCTCGTTCTTCATGTACAGGTTGCGCGGGATGAGGTGCTCGTGCAGGTCGAGGTGGTCGAGCATCGAGCGGAGCTTGTCGAAGAGCCTCTGCTTGGGCACCTGGTTGTTGGGAATGTAGTTGAGCTGAATGCGACCGTCCCTTGCCAGCGTGATCCGGTTGTCGGGCGAGGGCAGGTCCTCGGTCGAGAGCCAGAAATCGACGGCGTGCTCGGCCACCTTGTCCAGTGTCCAGCCGGGGACGAGCCCGGCCTCGATCGGCTTCTCTCCCCGGTACATCGGGCCCTGGGACTTGCCCACCATCTGGATGTTGCCCATGGGGTATTCGAAGCCGTCCATGCCGAAGTAGAAATCGTTGAGCCCCAGCGTCTTCTGGTACCTGGTCGGATTCGGCTCACGCGAGATCGCCAGCACCGCCATGCTGTTGTGAAACATGTAATGGCGCCCGACCTGATCCGACCCGTTGGCGAGCCCACGGGGATGGCGGTCGTTGGCCGACTGCAGCAGGAGCTTGGCGGAGTTGGCCGCGCCGCAGGAGACGACGACGATGCCACCCCGATAGCTCTCGGTCTCGCCCTCGCGCTCAACGACGACCTCGGTCACGGCGGTGCCGGCTGCGTTCGTCTTGAGCGTGCGGACGAGGGCATGGGTCAGCAGGGTGACGGTCGGATACTCGATGGCCGGGCGCACGGCGAGCACCTCAGCATCCGATTTCGCGTGGACCAGGCATGGGAACCCGTCGCAGTCCTTGCAGCGAATGCACCGGCTGAAGGGCATTCGCTTCTCGTCGAGCATGATGCCGCAGGGGGCGTGGAACGGGTGATAACCCGCGCGCGCCAGGTCGTCGTGCAGCCGCTGCATGCGCGGCTCGTGCGAGACCGCCGGGTGAGGATACGGCGCGCTGGCCGGCGGCTCGGTCGGGTCTTCCCCGCGTGCACCGTGCACGTGGTACATCTGCTCGGCCTTGGTGTAGTAGGGCTCCATCTCTTCGTACGCGATGGGCCAGGCCGGCGAGACACCGTCGTAGTGCCGAATCTCGCCGAAGTCTTCCCGGCGCAGGCGGTAGAGCGCAGCGCCGTACATCTTGGTGGCGCCGCCGACGAAGTAGTGGACGCCGGGCTGGAAGGGCTCGCCATGCCTGTCGTACCACGTCTCCGTCGAGACGTAGCGGTTCTTCACGAAGACCTCTTCGGCCATCCAGTTCTCGGGCTCGCGAGGCAGCCAGCCGCCCCGCTCGAGGAGCAGGATACGTTTGCCGGACGGGGCCAGGTGACGGGCCAGGGTGCCGCCGCCGGCGCCGCTGCCGATGATGATCACGTCGTAGTAGATGGTGCTCATGCGGAACCGCCCTTCACTTGAGCTCGTCGATCACGGTGGCGATCAGTCCAGTCCACCCCGTCTGGTGCGACGCGCCCAACCCGCGACCGGTGTCGCCGTGGAAGTACTCGTAGAAGAGGATGTGATCGCGGAAGTTCGGATCCTTCCGCATCTTCTGAGAGGCGCCGAAAAGCGGCCGGCCGCCGTCCGGCCCCGGCACGAAGATCCGCAGGAGACGCCGGGACAGTTCGTTGGCTACCTCGCCGAGCGACAGCAACTTCCCCGAGCCGGTCGGGCACTCGACCTTGAAGCCCGGCCCGTAATAGTCGTCGAAGCGTCGGAGGCTCTCGATCAACAAGTAGTTGACCGGCATCCAGATCGGCCCGCGCCAGTTCGAATTGCCACCGAAGAGCCCGGAGTCCGACTCGCCGGGCGTGTAGGTCACCTGGGAGCGCTGGTTTCCCCACTCGAAGACGTAGGGATGCTGGAGGTAGTGTCGCGACAGGGCCCGTACGCCGTAGTCCGAGAGGAACTCGTCGGGATCGAGCATGCGGGCCAGGATCTTCTTCATGCGGAACGCGCGGGCCAGCGACAGGAGGCGCCGCTCCTTCTGGCCGGGCTCGGCCCAGCGCGACACGAGCGCCGCCAGCTGGGGCCGATGATCGAGAATCCAGTCGAGCCGCGCTCGAAAGCCTGGCCAGCGCTCGAGGTGGTCGCCCTCGAGGACCTCGACGGCGAAGAGCGGAATCAGCCCGACCATCGAGCGCAGCCGCATCGGCCTCGCGGTGCCGTCGGGCATGCACTGAACGTCGTAATAGAACGCGTCCTTGTCATCCCAGAGCCCGATTCCCCCGCCGCCGATGTTGGTCATGGCCTGGGCGATGTAGAGGAAGTGCTCGAAGAACTTGGTGGCGATGTCCTCGTAGGCGTGATCGTCGTCGGCCAGCTCGAGGGCGATCCGCATGAGATTCAGGCTGTACATCGCCATCCACGCGGTGCCGTCGGCCTGGTCGATGAAGCCACCGGTCGGCAGCGGGGCCGAGCGGTCGAAGACGCCGATGTTGTCGAGCCCGAGGAAACCACCCTGGAAGACGTTCCGCCCCTGGGCATCGCGCCGGTTGACCCACCAGGTGAAGTTCAGCATCAGCTTGTGAAAGACGCGCTCCAGGAACCCGCGGTCGCCGCGCCCAGTCTGGCGCTGCTCGAGGTGATAGATCTTCAGCGCCGCCCAGGCATGGACGGGCGGATTCGCGGCGCCGAAGTTCCACTCGTAGGCGGGGAGCTGACCGTTCGGATGCATGTACCACTCGCGCCCAAGCTGGATCAGCTGGCGCTTGGCGAAGCGAGGATCGATCAGGGCCGAGGCGACGCAATGGAAGGCCAGGTCCCAGGCGGCGAACCACGGATACTCCCAGTTGTCCGGCATCGTCAAGATATCGGCGCTGTCGAGCAGGCGCCAATCGCTGTTGCGGCCGTGCCGCCGCTCGGGCGGCGGTGGCGGCTCGGTGGGGTCGCCGTCCAGCCACCGTGAGACGTCGTAGCGATAGAACTGCTTGTTCCAGAGCATCCCGGCCAGCGCTTGCCGCTGAACACGCCGGCACTCCTGGTCGGCGACGCCTGCATGGACCTGGGCGTAGAAGCGATCGGCTTCCTGCCGCCGCGCCGCGATCACCGTGTCGAAATCGGAGAACGACGGTCCACCGGTGCGCCCGACGCGCAGGCGGACACGGATCACGGCACGGCCCCCGGCGGCGACGTCGAGGGTGTACAGCCCCGCGGCCTTGGTTCCGGTCCGCGCGGGGTTCACTGCGTCTGATCGCCCGTGGACGACATACTCGTCGAAGGCGTCTTTGAAGAAGCCCGTCGCGTCTCGCTCGCCGAACAGCCGCCGAACGTTGGTCTCGTTGTCGCAGAAGACGACCTCACGCGGCCCCTCGAACTGAAGCTGGTAGATGCCCAGCTCAGCGTGCGATATCACGACGCCGCTCTGACCGTCGGCGGCGAGCGAAGGCTTGCGGGCATTCGTGGACCAGGTCCACGTATTGCGGAACCACACCTGGGGCAGCACGTGCAGACGCGCCGCCGCCGGCCCTCGGTTTGCGACGGTGATCCGCCACAGCACGTCCTCGACGTCCGCTTTCGCGTACTCGATCTCGACGTCGAAGTAGCGGTCGTCGTCGAAGAGCCCGGTGTCGATCAGCTCGAACTCCGGGCTCTGACGGCCGCGGTGCGCGTTCTCGTCGATGAGCTGCTGGTAGGGATACGCGGCGTGCGGATACTTGTAGAGCATCCGCGCGTACGAGCCGGTCGGGGTCGCATCGAGGTAGTAGTAGAGCTCCTTGACGTCCTCTCCGTGGTTGCCCTGGGCGTTGGTGAGGCCGAACAGCCGCTCCTTGAGGATCGGATCCTTCCCGTTCCAGAGCGCGACCGAGAGACACAACAACTGCTGATCGTCGCAGAAGCCGCCGATGCCATCCTCGCCCCAGCGGTAGGCGCGGCTGCGCGCGTGATCGTGGGGCAGGTAGTCCCACGCCTTGCCGTTCGCGCTGTAGTCTTCGCGCACCGTTCCCCACTGGCGCTCGCTCAGATAGGTTCCCCACCGCCGCCACGGCTTTCCGGCGGTGTCGATCTCGTCGAGGCGCTGTTGCTCAGGATTCGAGCCCAAATTCATGATCGTTCGCCCGCCGATTCGAGGCGCGCGTAACTCGGATCCTCGATCACGCGGGCGCCACCCCGCCGGGCCAGGACCGCCCACGTCCAGGTGATGAGCACGAGGAGCCGGTTTTCAAAGCCGGAGAGATACAGGATGTGGACGAACGCCCACACTCCCTTGGCCAACCATCCGCTCAACTGCCAGCGTCCCTTCTCGAAGATGGCGAACGTCGGGCTGACGGTGGCGAGATTCCCTTTGTCGAGATATCTGAACGGCGGCAACCGGGACTCGCCGGCGAGGGTGCGGCGGATCGTCTCGCCCGCGTAGTGTCCGCTCTGGATTGCCACCTGCGCCAGCCCTGGCAGCGGCCGCCCCTCGTGCGGGATGGAAGCAGTGTCACCGACCACGAAGATCTCCGGATGGCCGGGCACCGTGAGGTTGGGCAGGACCTTCACGCGGCCGGCGTGATCAGTCTCGGCCGCCAGCCAGCTCGCTGCCGGCGACGCGTGCACGCCCGCCGTCCAGAACACGCAGTGGCTTCCGACGCGCTGGCGGTTGATGACGACCCCATCTTCATCCACGTGCTCCACCCGGGCGCCGGTGCGAATCTCCACGCCCATGCGCGTCAGATAGCGGTGCGTCCGGTCGGCCAGCGTTTTCGAATAGGCTGCGAGGATGCGGGGGCCGGCATCCACCAGGATGATCCGGGCTGAAGCGGGATCGATGCGGCGGAACTCCGACTTGAGCGTGGCCCGCGTCATGGTCGCCAGCGCGCCTGCCATCTCGACCCCGGTCGGTCCCGCCCCGACCAGGACGAACGTCAAAAGACCCTGCTGGCGGCCCGGATCGTCCTCGATCTCGGCGAGCTCGAACAGCTTCAGGATTCTGTCGCGCATCGTCAGCACGTCGGCGATCGTCTTGGGATACGGCGCGATCTTCGCCCACTCGTCGTGCCCGAAATAACTACCGGTGGCGCCCGTAGCCAGGACCAGGTAGTCGTACGGGACGGACCGGGCGCCGAGCCCGGGCTGACCCACCGAGACGACGCGCTTCTGTGGATCCACGCCAAGGACGTCGGTCATCTCGACAGCGGTGTTCTTCTGGCGGCGTAGCAGATGGCGGATTGGAGCGGCGACCTCTGCAGGCGAGAGGACGCAGGTCGCGACCTGATACAGCAGCGGTTGAAACAGATGGTGGTTCGTCCGATCGATGAGGGTGATCCGCACGGGCGCTCGCTTGAGCGCGCGTGCGGCGGCGAGGCCGCCGAATCCGCCGCCGACGATGACGACGTGCGGCGGAGTTTCGACCGTCGCGACTCGCGTGCCCGTGACCGCCTCCTCCGCGGTTGCGGGTTACGGGCCGACCGTGACGTCGAAGTGCAGGGTCGCGTCCCCGACGTCGCTCGTCCAGCCCCACCACTCGACCGCCCGCGCCCCCGGCTGCGAGATGTTGAAGTCGACCGGCACGACCGGGTTCACGTGACGGTCGCAGATCGCGCCGTTGCCCGGGCACTGCTGCGTGTTCAGGCACGCCTGGCTGCTGCCGGGCCGGCACTCGAAGAACACGGCGCGGATGAACAGGTCCGAGGGAACATCGGCGGGCAGCTGGATCCGGCACCGCAGAAAGGTTCCGCCGTTTCCGCCCGGCATCTGGGTCATGCACGAGTTCGGCTCGCCCGCTTTCTTCGGAAAGGCGATGGAGAACGTTTGCTGAGCACGCACCGGCTCGGGCCAGGCCAGTGCCAGCAGGAGTTGGATCGCGGCGCAGGACAGCAGCGTGATGACAATCCGTCGGGTGGTCGCTTGCATGGACGTCGTTCCTCCATCCCGCGAGCCGATCAGGTGAAATCGCTTCAGCGCGTTGACGTCAGCGAGGTAACGAGCGACGTCGTGGTCGCCGCAGTGCTGGCCGGGATGGAGGCGGAAGCCGCGTCGTGCGTAGGCGTCGCCCGGGCCGGCTCCGCACAGGTGGATGATCGCGGCGAGATCCTGCTTCTGCTCGAGCGTCGCGGCGCCGACTCGCTGGCGCTCGAGCGTCTGGGCGACGCTCCGATCGAGGAGGGCGGCGGTCATCTCCACGGCGTGGCTCGGGACGACGCGCGTGTAGAGGCTGTTGAACCAGCACGAGCTCGGGTCGTACCAGGCGCCGTCTTCGACGACCACGTGACCGTGGATGCAGAAGCGCTTCGCCTCCCGGAACGTCGCGTCGGTGATCTGGTACATGCCGACGGCGCTCGACGCCGGCTCGTAGACCCTGAACGGGTTCCAGGTGAGACGCCACCGCCAGTACGTCCGAGCCACCGGATTGCCCGCGCCTTCGATCTGAGCCAGGGCGGCGAGCAGATCAGGCGTGATGACGTGAGTCGCGTGAGCGCGGAACAGCGGCCCGTACTGGCGCCACGTCTCGCGAGGCGTCTTGGTGAATGCGCCGCTCACCGGGAAGAACAGCTCGGTCGGCTTGCGGATGACCTGATACGTCCAGTTCACCGCGGACCATACCGTCACGACGACGATCGCAGCCACGACGATGCGGAGCGCCAGCGGTGCAGCCAGGAGCGTGACGAGGGCACGGCGGGCCCAGCGAGCGAATGCCCAGACGGCCCCGCGCGGGGCAGGACGCCCGCGAGGCTTTCGGGAGGTAGAGCGAACGGCGCGGGGCGGCGTGTCGAAGGCGATCCTTCAACTATTGCACCGCCCCGCGTGCGGTCAAAATTTCAGCGCGATCGAGACTTCAGTGCGTCGCGGCGGCCTCAGGCATCTGCTCGACCTTCCGCGTCGCGTGGACGGCGGGCGAGTAGATTTCCAGGATCTCGACGTCGTCCGAGCAGTCGAGCTCGTTGTGGACGATCCCGGCCGGCTGGAGCACGCAGTCGCCGGCGTGGAACGTCTGCTCGCCGTGGTTCTCGTAGATGAACTTCATCCAGCCCTTCAGCACGTAGAACATCTGGAAGTCGCACTCGTGCTTGTGGAGCCCCGTCGTGTGGAGGTCGTGCGCGCCCGGACCGTCCTTCTTGATCCGGACGACGTGGGCACGGAACTGACCGTGGGTCGCCTTTTCGATGCCGAGGTCGCGGTATTCCATGAAGCTGCGCAGGCCGGTCTTGTACACCGCATCCTTGGCCAGGTTGGCGCTGAAGAGCTGTTTCGATTCGCTCATCTCGAGTCCTCCTTGCACGTCGGGCCGCAACGGTCGTGGAGGAAGTGTAGCGGCGGGACGCTCGCCTGTCCACGCCGTTGACGCCGCCCCAGGGTCTGCAGTAACGTCGCGCGCGTGCTCCTTCGCGTCGTCCTCCTCGGTCTGGCCGTGACGCTGACCGGCGTGATCATTGATGCCGCCGCCCAGACGCCGGCACAGCCACCCATCGAGGGCAACATCTACTCGGTGACGTACGTCGAGGTGATGCCGACGTCTCGTGCCGACGCCGTCTCGTTGCTCAAGCGCTACCGCGAAGCGACGCGCAAGGAAGACGGAAATCTCAGGACGGAGGTGGCGAGCCGCATCGGCCAGGGGCACCAGCTCGTGGTCCTGGAAGTGTGGAAGGACCAGAGGGCCTTCGAGGCTCACCGGAGCTCGGCGAATACGATGCAGACGCGCGAGCGGATCCAGGCGATCCGCAACGCCCCGACCGACGAGCGCGTGCACGTCGGCGTGTCGGTGGGTCCGCTCCAGGCCACGGTCGGCAGTGACGCCGTGTACGTCGTGACGCACGTCGACGTCATTCCGCCGCGCAAGGAGGACGGCCTGGCCGCCGTCAAGCAGCTCGGCGAGGACAGCCGCGCCGGAGCCGGCAACGTCAGGTTCGAGGTCGTGCAGCAGACCAACCGCCCCAATCACTTCACCGTCGTCGAGGTCTGGAAGGACGCGAAGGCGGTGGAGGCTCATTCGATGGCGGACGCCACGCGCCAGTTCCGCGACAAGCTCGGGCCGATGTCGGGCGCGCTCTACGACGAGCGGATGTTCAAGGCGGTGGACTAGGCCCGCGCTCCCGGAGCTACATCTGCCCGCGCAGCCGCGGGTCGAGCAGATCGCGCAGGCCGTCGCCGAGGAAGTTGATCCCGAGCACCGTCACCATGATCGCGAGGCCCGGGAAGATCGAGATCCAGCCGGCCACCGTCAGGTAGTCGCGGCCCTCGGCCAGCATCCGGCCCCACGTCGGCGTCGGCGGCGGCACGCCGAGGCCGAGAAACGAGAGCGCCGACTCCATCAGGATGACGCGCGCCACCTCGAGCGTCCAGATCACCACGATCGGCGCGAAGACGTTGGGCAGCACGTGGCGGGCGATGATGCGGGCGTCGTGGGCCCCGAGCGCGCGGATCGCCTGGATGAACTCCTGATCGCGCAGCGTCAGGCTCAGACCGCGGACCACTCGCGCGTAGATCATCCACGTGGTGATCGCCATCACGATCACGAGGTTCTTCAGATTCGCACCGAGGAGCGCCACGACCGCCAGCGAGAGCAGGATGAGCGGGAACGCCAGGTTCAGGTCGACGATCCTCATGATGACGGCGTCCACGCGACCGCCCACGTAGCCCGCGATCAGGCCGGCGGCCACGCCGACCACGGCGCCGATCAGCGCGGCGAGCGCGCTGATCGTCAGCGAGATGCGAGCGCCGTAAATCAGGCGCGAGTAGACGTCGCGTCCGAGATGATCGGTGCCGAGCGGGTGCTGGAGCGAGCCGTCCTCGAGCCAGAAGGGTGGCTTCAGCACGACGGTCAGGTCCTGATCGACCGGATCGGACGTCGCGAGCAGGGGCGCTCCGAGCGCTGCGACGATGACCAGGCCGACGATCAGAGCGCCGACATCCAACATGGGGGCCCCGAAATGGCCCCCACGACTCGTCAAGCGAAGGGGGCTACGCCGTGGCACCCTTCGATCCTGCGACATGCCTATGTCAACCGAACGCGTGGATCGAGCCAGACGTAGAGCAGGTCCACGACCAGATTGATCAGCACCACCGCGGTGGCCAGGATGAACACGGAGGCCTGGACGACCGGATAATCGCGGTTCAGGATCGCCTGGATCGTGAAGAGCCCGACGCCCGGCCAGGTGAAGATCGTCTCGATCACGACCGCGCCACCGAGGATGTAGCCGAACTGCAGTCCGATCACGGTGACGAGCGGGATCAGCGCGTTGGGCACCGCGTGGCGGCCCAGCACGAACAGCTCACGCAGCCCCTTGCTGCGGGCGGTGCGCACGTAGTCCTCGGCGAGCACCTCGATGACCGCCGTGCGCACGAGGCGGGTCAACAACGCGGCGAGATTGATCGCGATGGCGGCGGCCGGCATGACGACGTGAGCCCATCCACCGCGGCCCGACGTCGGCAGCACGCCCCACGAGACGGCGAACAGCAGGATCATCATGATCGCCAGCCAGAAGTTCGGCACCGACTGCCCGAAGAGCGCCACGCCCATCGCGAAGAGATCGATCGTGCCGCCCCGGTGGGTCGCCGCGAGGACGCCGAGCGGCACCGCCAGCACGATGGCCAGCAGCATCGCCGTGACCGTGAGCTGGAACGTCGCGGGCAGCCGCGCCGCGATCAGCGGCAGCGAGGACTGGCCGTGCCGGAGCGAGATCCCGAAGTCGCCCTGGACGGCGCGGCGCAGGAACCGCCAGTACTGGACCGGCAGCGGATCGTCGAAGCCCCACTCGGCCCGGAACTTCGCGATCTGCACCGCCGTCGCGCCCGGCGGCAGCATGATCTCCGCCGGGTCGCCGGTGAGGAACGTCAGGACGAACGAGACAGCCGACACTCCGAGAACGACGAGGAGCGCGGTGGCCAGGCGCGCGGCGACGTAGGCCCGCAAATCACCCCCTGAGCCCGAGCGGATAGAGCCACTGGGTCTCGTCCGGCCGCGGCGCGTAGTCGATCCGGGTGCTCATCCCGAACACCGCGTCGGCCTGGAACAGGAAGATGAACGGCGCCTCGTCCTTGATCAGCTTCTGGACGTCGCTGTACTGCGGCGCGCGCTTCGCGCGGTCGTCGGTGGCCTCGATCCGCGTCAGCATCTCGTCGAGCTTCGGGTTCTTGTAATGCATGCCGAGGCCGCCCTGGGTGAGCCAGCGGATCACCCACGAGGGCTCGAGGTACGCGTCGCCGATGCTGTAGATGAAGAGCGGCGCCGTCTTGTTCTGCACGCGCCGCGGACCGAAGGCGGCGAACTCGAAGACGTTCTGCTTGGCCTTCACGCCGATCTTCTGGAGATAGCCGACGATCGCCTCGGCCGGCTTGGCGTGATCGGCGATGCTCCCGGTGAAGCTGTCGAACTCGGTCTCGAAGCCGTTCGGGAAGCCCGCCTCGGCCAGCAGTGCCTTCGCCTTCGTCGGGTCGAACGGGTAGGGCTGGACGCCGGGGTCATAGCCGAGCCCGCCGCGGTCCACGACGGTCGCCAGCCGGGTGCCGTAGCCGAAGTAGAGCGACTTCACGATGGCGTTGACGTCGACGCCGTAGTTCAACGCCTGGCGGACCTTCACGTTGTCGAACGGCGGCTTGCGCACGTCGATCGTGACGTGGAAGACCCGCGGCGCGGCGACCGTCTTGATCACGAGCTTGTCGTTGCGCTTGAGCTCGGCGATGCGCGCGTAGGGGATGGGCGTGATCAGGTCCACCTCGCCGGCCTGGAGCGCGGCGATCCGCGCGGCGTCCTCGAGGATCGGCCGCACGATGATCTTCTTCACTTTCGGCGCGCCGCGCCAGTAGCTCTCGTTCGCCTCCAGGACCATCTGCTCGTTCTTCGTCCACGACACCAGCTTGAACGGGCCGGTCCCGTTCGGCCTGATCGCGATCGCTTCCTTGCCGACCGCATTGGTGTGCTTGGGCGAGAGCATCAGCCCGAACAGCTCACCCAATCGAACCGGCAGCAGGAAGTCGGGCGTCTTCGTGATCACGTTCACGGTGAAGGGATCGACGATCTCGGTGCTGGCGATCGTGCCGAGCTCCGAGCTGATCGTCGCCTTCGTCTCGGGGTTGGTCGCCCGGTCGAGCGTGAACTTCACCGACTCGGCGTTGAAGTCGTCGCCGTTGTGAAACTTCACGCCCTTGCGCAGGACGAACTGCCAGGTCGTCGGGTTCAGCCGCTTCCAGGATTCCGCCAGGGCCGGCACGAGATGGCCCTGCGCGTCGCGGGCGGTGAGGCCGTCGTAGACGTTGACGATGAAGATCTGGCTATTGCGGCCAACCGTCAGGTGAGGGTCGAACGTGTTCGGCTCGGCCGCGAGGCCGATCTTGACCTCGCCTGCCGGCGCTGCGTCGGCGGGAGCCACGGCCAGCACAGCGATGGCCAGCGCGACGCCGAGGGTGAGTGCCGACCGCGCCGTCATCGCCCGACCTCGACGATCTTGCCGTTGGCGTCGAGATCGAATCCCTTCTCGCGCACCGCGCTCATGACGTTGGTGGCCCAGGCCACGCGGCCAGGATCGTCGCCGCCGACGAGCGCCAGCAGGTACGCCTCCTCCGCGCTCTCGTTGCGAAAGCCGCGCATGATGCCGGTCGGCACCGAGATCACGTCCCACTGGCCGATGGTCAGCTCGTTCTCGCCGTCGTCGCCCCACTGCACCGACCACGTTCCGGTCAAGGGCATGAAGACCTCGACGGTCCGATGGTTGTGCAGCCCGGTGCCCTTCTTCGGGCCGGCCTTGATGATCGACAGGTGAAAGCCGTCCACGGCGGTGATCGGCACTTTCATGGAGGCGTCCTCGGTGACGCCGCCGCCGATGATGCTGAAGATCTGACGGTTGAACTGCGGCAGGACCGCGTCGACCAGTGGCCGGGAGCTCGGTGTCAGCTCCTTGAACCGCGCCACCCGCTGGAGCATCTCTTCCCTGGTCACGATTCTCGAGGCCATCGTCTTCCTCCTTGCGGTGGCCGGGGCGCAGGCCTACGGTAGCAGCGCGAAAGTAGCATAAGAAGGAGCCCGTGACGTGACCGCCAGCGATCTGTGCTTCACCCCGGCCGTCGAGCTCGCGACGCTGATCCGCCGTCGCGCGCTGTCACCCGTCGAGATCACGCGCGCCGTGCTCGAGCGGATCGAGCGGCTGAACGGCCGCCTGGGCGCGTACGTCCTCGTCCACGCCGAGCGAGCGCTGAAGCAGGCCCGCCAGGCCGAACAGTCGGGGATGGCCGGTGAGCCGCTCGGCCCGCTCCACGGTGTCCCCCTCTCGATCAAGGACAACCATTGGACCGCCGGCGACCGCACGACCTCCGGCTCGCGCCTCCTCGCTGATTTCGTCCCGCCCGAGGACAGCCCGAGCGTGGCGCGCCTGCGCGCGGCTGGCGCAATCTTCGTCGGCCGGACCAACCTGCCGGAGTTCGCCTGGCGCGGCTCCACCGATAACTCCCTGTTCGGTGAGTCCCGCAATCCATGGGATCTGACGCGCACACCGGGCGGATCGACCGGTGGCGGTGCGGCCGCGGTGGCGGCCGGGCTGGGGCCGCTCGCGCTCGGCTCCGACGGCGCCGGCTCGATCCGCATTCCGGCGAGCTTCTGCGGACTCGTCGGGCTGAAACCGACGTTCGGGCGGGTGCCCTTTTACCCGGCAGCGGGCGCTCACGAGCTGGTCGCCCACGTGTGTCCGCTCGCACGGACCGTGCGCGACGTGGGGCTGATGATGAACGTAATCGCGCGCTACGACCGGCGTGATCCGTTCGCGCTGCCCGACGACCGCGTGGATTACCTGGCCGCCTGCGATCAGCCGCTCACCGGCGGGAGTGATCCCATTCGCGTCGCGTGGTCCGAGGATCTCGGATTCGCTCCGGTCGAGTCCGAGACGCGCGCGATCTGTGCTGCCGCGGCG
>WNFT01002037.1_pt1 | contig 33486 bp, 30 predicted proteins | sample 5400191 | NCBI WGS metagenome assembly WNFT01 (sample SAMN13153359, study PRJNA577476) | soil metagenome | isolation source: 80 cm saprolite under Madrone tree | place: USA:California | collected 2016-06-14 | reverse complement strand
AAAGGCGACGCGCTCGCCTTCCAGAGTACCGACGATGAACTTATCCGAAGGATGTCCGAACGGAGTCTCGACTTCGATCTCATCAATCGCTGTGAGTTCCGGCATCTGATAGAGGCCGCTGCCGCCGATGATTCCGATTCTTGCTGTCGTCATAGTTACGCGTAAATCATTTGCATCGGATCGCCCACCAAGAATTTGGCTGAGTGCTCTATCTTTCTGTGTCATCCGAGTGCTACAGCTTGAAGCTTGCCTGCGTCTTCCACGATTCGGCCCAGCGGTTGGTCTGGATCGTGATAGAACAAACATGCCCAACCTTCGCGCGCCGCTTCCGGCAACAATGTCTTTTTCGCTTCGAGTGTTTCGATGGGATAGAGATCGTAACCCATGATCCAGGCGAACGGAACATGCGCGCGTGTGGGGACCAGGTCGGCAAATCCAAACAACGTCTGTGCGCCTCGATCTAAGCGCCAGCATTGCATTGAGCGATTGTGGCCGGCGTGAGTCTCCATGCGCAGACCAGGCACCACTTCATAATTGGCTTCCATCAACTCTAATTGGTCTGATGCTTTCAAAGGCCGCCAATTCTCGACCAGATAGCTCGCGCGGTCTCGCTCGGACGGACTTTCTGCGTGTTCATATTCAGCGCGAGAGATAAAATAGCGTGCGTTTGGAAAAGAAGCGACGAGAGTTCCTGACTCGTCGTGCTTACTGTTGCCGCCGGCATGATCGAAATGCAAATGAGTATTGATCACGATCGTGATTTCGTTCGCATTCACGCCGGCGATGCTTTGCAATGACTCGTCCAGGGACTGTTTGCGATCGATGCCGTACATCGCTCGATGCTTTTCGGACCATTTGTCGCCGATGCCCGTTTCGATCAGGATTTTCTCGGAGCCGGTATCTATGAACACGCAATTCATGTTCATGCGAATTCGATTCTGCTCGTCGGGCGGAAACTTCCGAGACCAAAGATTGCGCGGCACCACTCCAAACATCGCGCCGCCATCGAGCCGAAACTCACAGTCAGGAACAACCTCGACACGATAATCACCAAACTTCATCGGCCTCAGGGTGTAGGGCGTTGGGTCTAAGGTATAGCAAAACTGGCGTGGACGGTAATTATGATAACGACACCCGACACCCTAACCCCGTCACCCTCAAACTATTTCCTTTCACTTTTTGCAGGCGCTTTCCCTTTCGGTGCCGGCGAAGCTGCAGCCGGCGGTGGCTCGGGCGCGGCTTCCGGTGGCAATCCGGTTATGTGCCCACCCTGACGCTTTACAATCTCATCAATCAAAGTCTTTTCCTTCTCCTGCTCGACGGCGTCACGCGCCTGATCCTTCGAGGACTTGGGTGGGCCAAACGGGTTCTGAGCGCCGCCAGCAATCAAAATGTGTCGCGCATGAACCTGCTCCTCGGGTTTACCGTCTTTCGTCTCGGTGCGTTTCTCTTCGACCTTGATGATATGGAAACCAAACTGCGTTTCGACGATGTCGCTGATTTGTCCTGGTTGCAAAGCGAACGCGGCTTTATCAAATTCAGCCACCATCTGTCCGTGACCGAACCAACCGAGATCGCCGCCTTTGTCCTTGCTGCCTGGATCGGTGGAAAACTCCTTGGCTAACGAAGCGAAGTCTTCTCCGGAGCGCGCGCGCTTTAGCACCTCTTCTGCTTTGGTCCGCGCCTGTTTTGTGTCCAGCTCGGGATGCTTGGCTATGTATGCGTTAATCTCCGCCTCAGTAGCCTTCGTGTTTGGAATCAATGTTTCCTGCGCATAAGTAGATGCCAACACGCGTGCCTGCTCCAGCATGATTTGCAGCTCAACACCGCGCTTCTTATCAACTCCCGCGGCGGCTCCCTGGCGCGCGCCCAACAGCACTTGACCTAACTGGTGCTTTATCTCTTTCAACTGATCTTCGGGGATTTGTTGCCCAGCCATCATCGGGTTGCGCGCTTGGGCGTCTTTTAGAAACTGATTGAGGGTTTCTTGCTGACCCGGCTCTTTGAAGAATGCATCAATCTCAGCATCTGAGACGGCGCCAGCGCCCTGACCTCCGGTTTTAGATTGGGTATAGTTTTGCGAGATGACGATCGCGCGAACGAGATCGAGCTGGCGTTTAATGTCGGGACGATAAGCAATGCCTTTCGACTTGCCTTCTTCAGCGACCGCCAACAATTCGCGCACGTTCTTTGCGAAGTCTCTGCGAGCTGATGCGTCAGAAGCCAGACGCGTCCTCGTCTGTTGCGCCTGGTCAGAGGCAATCAGCGACATGTCTTCGGTGCTCAGGTTTATCGTGGCCGCGTGTCCGACCCTCAACTGCCAGAAGATCAGACCGAGGGAAAAAACAATGCCGCACCCGGCGACGATCCAAGCCTTCGTTTTTGAATTCAAAATAAAACTTCTTCCTTTCAGATTAACTCGTTTCTGTTAGTTTAGATGGCGGCTGAACCAATTCCAGTAGCACTCCGCCTGTCGATGATGGATGAACAAACGCCACAAGGCAACCACCCGCGCCCATTCGCGGCTCTGCATCAATCAAACGCGCGCCCTTCTGCTTTAGCTCGGCCAGAGTTTCTCGAATATCTTCAACCCGCACTGCGACGTGATGAATTCCTGGCCCACGTCTCTCCAAAAACTTTGAAATCGGCGAATCGTCCGAGGTTGCTTCCAGCAATTCGATGCGTGATTCGCCGATGGACAGCATCGCCACGCGGACTTTCTGTTCCACGACCTCTTCAGCCTCGGCAAGGTCGAGACCCAGCGCTTCGCACCAAAATCTCGCCGTTTCATCAATTCCACGTGTCGCGATGCCGATGTGATCGATCTTCACTTTGTGATGAGTTCCTCGATAGCCGAATAAGGATCGCGCTTCTTATTCGCGACGTCAGCCGCCAAACGATCAAGTTTCTCTGATACCGAATCGCTGTGAAGCGCTTCAGATAGCAGGCGTTCGCGCAACAACTCCAGAATTCGCCAACGTGCTATGGCTTGCCGCCGCTCGTTTGAAGCTGGCCTTGTCGTCTGAGATTCGCGCGCGCCATCGATGGCTGCGACAAGTTCCGCGATCCCCTTGTTTTCAATCGCGACGGTCTTTACGATGGGCGGCTGCCACTCATCCGCGCGAACCGCGAGCGACAGTAGGCCTTCCAACTCCTTTTCTGTTCGCAGGACACCATCGCGATCGGCTTTGTTAATGACCAGCACATCGCCGATCTCCATAATGCCGGCTTTCATCGTCTGCACGTCGTCGCCCATTCCGGGAACCAGCACGACAACGCAAACATCAGCCGCCTTGGCAATCTCAATCTCATCCTGGCCCACGCCCACGGTTTCGACGAGTATTTTTTCGTAACCGGCGGCATCCAGAATCGCCACTGCATCGACGGTCGCGCGCGCCAAACCGCCAAGCTGTCCGCGCGTGGCCATCGAACGAATGAAGACGCCCTTATCGAGAGATAGCGTCTGCATCCTAATGCGATCGCCCAGGATCGCGCCGCCAGAAAACGGGCTGGAAGGATCGACCGCGATGATGCCGACTCGCTCGCCTTGCTTCCGATAAAAAGCAGCCAGTTTATCAACCAGCGAAGACTTTCCCGCTCCCGGCGCGCCGGTGATGCCGACAATCAAAGCGCGGCCTGTGCGCAGAAAAATTTGCTTCATCAGATCAGAAGAGTCAGGCGCACTCTCTTCCACTTTTGAAATCGCGCGCGCCACCGCGGTCACATCTCCAGCAGCGACGCGTTCGATAAGCTGATTATTCATACCTACGTCTGCTTCAAAACCTCTCGCGCAATAATAATTCGCTGAATCTCAGACGTGCCTTCACCAATCGTGCACAGTTTTGAGTCGCGCCAAAATTTTTCCGCCGGATAGTCTTTCGTATAACCATAACCGCCGTGAATTTGAATTGCTTCTTCACAAACGCGCACGCTTATTTCCGAAGCGAAGAGCTTAGCCATCGAAGATTCTTTGGTTGTCTTTTTTCCCTGATCCTTCATCCAAGCGGCGCGATACATCAACAACCGCGCGGCTTCGATTTGCGTCGCCATGTCTGCAAGCTTGAATTGAATTGCCTGGAACTCACGAATCGGTTTGCCGAACTGCTGCCGCTCACCTGAATAACGAAGGGCTGATTCATAAGCACCCTGAGCGATGCCCACTGCCAGCGCGGCTATCGAGATTCGTCCACCATCCAGAATCTCCATCGCGTTGATAAAGCCCATTCCTTCTTCTCCCAAACGATTCTCGTCCGGGACGAAACAATCTTCGAAGACTACGCTCGCCGTTTCAGATGCGCGCAAGCCCAGCTTGTTCTCTTTCTTTGACGGCGAGAATCCTTTCATCCCCTTTTCAAAGATGAACGCCGTGATTCCTTTGCTGCGCTTCGAACGATCGCTGGAAGCAAAAGCGACGCAGGTGTCGGCATGAATCGCGTGCGTGATGAAATTCTTCGATCCGTTGATCACCCATCCGCCATTTTTCTTGCCGGCTATCGTCCGAGTGCCGGAAGCATCGGAGCCCGCGCCCGGCGCGGTTAATCCCCACGCGCCGAGATGTTCGCCCTTCGCCAGCGGCGCCAGATATTTCTGTTTCTGCGCTTCGCTGCCATATTGATAAATATGGTTCGAGCAAAGCGAGTTGTGCGCAGCAACTGAAATACCAACCGAACCATCGACTCGCGAAAGCTCTTCAATTGCGGCCGCGTACTCGACGTAACCGAGATCCGCGCCACCATATTCTTCGGGAAATAGAACCCCCAGAAGTCCGAGCTCCGCGAGTTTGGGTTGCAACTCAACGGGGAAATGCTGGGCCTCGTCCCATTCGAGCACGTGCGGGGCGATTTCCGCTTCAGCGAACTCGCGCACGCTCATCTTCATCTGCAATTGTTCTTCTGTGAGTTCGAAGTTCATCTAATATGTTTCAGAGCCGCGAGCGGTTTCACTGCTTCCTTCTAACACTCAAACGACAGGCAATGATGCCTGTCGCGACGACATGAAGCGATAACATTGTAACCCAATGCACTCGCGAGTCAGAACCGCCTGCGGTAGCGGACGGTTGATCTTTAGTCATAGAGAGCTAAACAACACCAGCATCAACCGGCCGCTACCGCAGGCGGTTCTGACTCAATCGCTTAACTTCAATTTCCTTCAGCCTGCGCCATTTGCCTAACGGCAATCCCTTATCATCCAAAGTTCCGACTCGCGTCCGTCGCAACTTAACCACTGAATGACCAATTGAATCGAACATGCGACGAATTTGCTGATTGCGGCCTTCATGAAGAGTTAATTCAAACCACGAGTTCGCCTTAATCTCACGCAACCTGCGGACTACAGCCGGCGCCGTTCGTTCGCCCTTACCAATCGCTATACCTCGGCGCAAGCGATCAATTGCGCCCTCTGGCGGAACGCCTTTCACCTTAACTTCGTAGACCTTAGCAATTCGATTCCTGGCGGAGGTAATTAAATTTGTAAACTCGCCATCATTGGTGAGCAACAACAAGCCCTCGGTATTGAAATCCAGGCGGCCCACCGGATGCAAACGACCGAGCCGCGATGGAATTAAGTCGGTCACCAATGGCCGCCCCTCCGGGTCCGCCATGCTGCTCAGATAACCCTTCGGTTTGTTCAGCAGAATGTAAACGTGTTCATGTTTCTGAAGGAGAGGATTGATCAGACGGCCTCTAACTTTGATGTGATCAGTTTCAGGATCAGCTTTGGCCCCCAGTGCGCTAACGATTTTCCCGTTAACCGTCACCTCGCCAGCAGCGATCAACTCTTCGCCGTGCCGTCGTGAGGCTATACCCGCGGCGGCGATTAGTTTTTGAAGACGCTGCTGCATCACTCGACATCGCCAGGAGATGAATCAGACTTATCCAAATGCATTGTACGGCGAATGACTTGGCGCACCTTCTGGTATTTTTCAAGGGCTTCGCGAGCTTCGTCTAGGTCGGCAGACTCACCCGGATATCTGTACTCTACGGCGAAAGCGCTAAGCGCATTCAAGTCTGCCTTCATCAATGTCCACGCGGGTTCGATTGAAAGGGCCGAGTTAAGCAGATCCGCAAGGTCGTGAGTCTTTCGGAACGGGATATCAGCCTCCTGCAAGAACGCTTTTAGGTATTTCTCGGCACACTGCTGGGTATGAAAGCATACAGCGTCGTAGTTCGGATGGTCTATCGCGTCTAATTCGCGCTGAGCCGTAGCGAAGTCTCCCTCGGCCTTGTCGATCCATTCACTGGTGATTGGCTTCATACAAGGTACGGCCCCTCTCGACAATTTCGCGCATAAAACAATCGTTCATGGCTATCCGCTCCGCTACTTGTTCCGGCGTGCGGACGATTAGATCGAGCGGCATGTGGGCGTTGACTCGGTTGCGGATTTCAATCGCTTTACGCACGGCTTTTCCCTTAAAAGGGAGCACGACCAAGATGTCGACATCCGAATCATCACTGGGTTGACCATAGGCGTAGGATCCAAAGAGAATGATTCTCTCGGGGTTAAATTCCCGCGCTATTAGCGACGTGAAATCACTTATTTTCTTCATCTCAATCATGGAACCTCGGACCTCTTTTACGAATCGGATCCGCCGGCTAAGTCCTGAAAGTCTTCGACGCTCGGAAGCTCGGAAAGATCTTTCAACCCAAATTGAATCAGAAACTCTTTCGACGTGCCATACATCATCGGGCGGCCCACAGTTTCCTTTCTGCCCTTCGCTACGATCAGCCGTTTATCGAGAAGCGTTTTGATGGCCGATGGCGATTGCACACCACGAATCTCGAGAATCTCGGGCACGGTCACGGGTTGTTTATAAGCGATGACTGCCAACGTTTCCAGCGAAGCCAGCGACAGCTTCGCGCTTGGCTTCGATTTCAGATACGCGCGCACATTTTCGTGGTGCTCGGGCCGAGTCCCGATTTGCCAGCCCCCGGCAATCTCGCGCAACTGCAAACCACTCGCGCGAGCATCGTATTCTTCGGCCAATTCCGCGACTGCTTTCTCAACGGCCGCTCGATCGGCATCGATTACATCGGCAATCGTTTTGGCGTTGATGGGCTCATCCGCGACAAAGATCAGCGCCTCAACAATCGACTTAAGTTCGGCGCTGCTAATTGAGCGCCGGCCTTCGATGGCGCTGTCTTCATGCGCGATTGACTCCGCTGCGGCTTCACTTGCTGCTTTTGCTTTGCTCATAACGCTTGCGCCGGTCGCTACCGCTCGCGGTTTCGGTAACTATGCTGGGCTCGCTGACCGCGCAACGATTTCACCAAACGTTTCGTGCTGCAGTAACGAGATCTCGCTCATTCTTACCAATTCAAGCACCGACAGAAACGCGGTAACCAACTCTCGTCGCGAGCTGGCGCGCTCGAAAAACCTCATCAAATTCAACTCGCCGGCGGAGCGCACCATGTTCCGCAAGCGCTCGATCATCTCAGCCATGGTGACTTCCTCGCGCTCGATCTCCATCATGATCTCTTCTTTTTTCCGGGCGAGAATCTCCTGAAACACGCGCAACAGATCAAACAAACCAACTGCGACCTCCGGATTATTCTTATCGGTCTCAATCTCCGCGCGCGTGAAGACGGCTTGCTCGACAGTCGCGCGCGACCAGAGCATCTCCGCCGCGGCTTTGAATTTTTCGTGTTCGAGTAGCAGATTCATCAACTCGGCGCGCAGATCGATTTCTTCGTCCGCTTCGGCAAGCGGATCTCGCGGCAAAAGCATTCGCGACTTTAATTCGATTAGCTGGGCAGCCATCACCAGGAAATCGCCGGCCATCGTCAGATCCAGCTCCCGCATAAGATTCAGATAACGGAGATATTCATCCGTGATGCGGGCGATCGGTATGTCGTAAATGTTTATTTGCTCTTGGCGAATCAGGTACAGCAGCAGGTCGAGGGGACCTTCGAACTCACCAAGCGTGATCTTTAATTGATCGTTATCGCGATCGGTGGCGATCTCCGGACTGGCGCCGGCGACATTTATAGTGGCGGGAGTTTCTTTCGCCGCAGGCGTCGCACGCTTGTCAACTTGAGCGGTGTCTTCCATCACGGTTTAGAATCTAATTCCCTCTCCCTTTGGGAGAGCGAGTATCAACCATTCTTCGCTCCGATCAAGCCCATATTCCGTTTGACTTGATCAAGCGTCGGGCCGGCGATCGATTGCGCGCGCGCGGCCCCTGCTTTCAGAATCTCGTCCAGTTTATCATCATCGATACCACGCACGCGCTCCTGAAATGGTTGCAGGAATTCGGTGGTAATGTCGGCCAACTCTGCTTTCAGTTGCGCATAACCTTTGCCGGCAAAGTGTTCCTCAATTTCTTCAGGACTCTTCTGAGTGAGCAACCGATAAATAGTGAGCAGGTTATTTATCGCCGGCCGGGTCGAGACGAACCGAATCTCGGTGCCTGAATCAGTCACGGCGCGTTTGAATTTGCGACGCACGGCATCAGCGTCGTCAAGCAGCATGATACAACCGGCTTCAGTCTCTTCATCGGACTTCGACATCTTCTTTGTCGGGTCGGCCAGAGACATGATGCGCGCGCCGACCTTGGGAATGAACGCTTCGGGCACGCGAAACATCTCGCCATAATCGCGATTGAATCGAATCGCGAGGTCGCGGGTCAATTCCAGATGCTGCTTTTGATCCTCGCCCACCGGAACGAGGTCTGTTTGATAAAGCAGAATGTCTGAGGCCATCAACACTGGATAATCGAACAGGCCGACGCCGACGTTCTCCTGCTGCTTGCGCGCCTTGTCCTTGAACTGCGTCATTCGTTCGAGTTCCGACATGCGAGTAATACAGTTCAGCAACCAGGTCAGCTGTGAGTGTTCCGACACGTCGGACTGCACAAAGATCGTCGAGACATTCGGATCAATTCCGACGGCCAGGTAAATGCGCGCCAGCTCGCGTGTTTTCTCGGCGAGAGTTTTTGGATCTTGCGCGTTGGTGATCGCGTGCAAATTGACGATGCAGAAGAAACTCTCGTACTCCGTTTGCAGCGCCACCCAATTTCGTAACGCGCCAAGATAATTGCCGAGATGAATGTTGCCGGTCGGTTGAACGCCGCTAAAGATTCGCTTACGCATCAGGGTACTGTCAGAGTTCGAGAAGGTAAAGAACCAATCTCATGACCGGTGCAAACAGTGTGCTTAAGACGCCGGAACTGACCATCAACAGCAGAATTATGAAACCAAAGCGCTCCAGGGCTTCGAGGGCAGGTTTCATACTGTCGGGCAGGAGCGTCCAGAGCACTTTGCTGCCATCAAGCGGTGGAATCGGAACCAGGTTAAAGACAGCGAGGGACACATTAACTCGCAGACAAGTGAAAAGAAATAGCCCGACCGGTTCGGACACCGAAGAGAGTGCGGCCCCCTCGTCGAACAAATGCGAATACTGAAAAGCTATCTTGAAGAGAACCAGAGCGACGATCGCAATCGTCAGATTCGCCAGAATGCCGGCAATCGAGACCATCACGTTCGCCAAGTCTTTGCGGCGCCAACGCAACGGATTCACCGGCGTCGGTTTACCCCAGCCAATCAGGGGAATCCTCGCCATACCACCGCCCATGCTTCCGAAGATGAAACTCGCGATTGGAATCAGCAGCGTCCCGATGGGATCAGTGTGGGCAACCGGATTGAGCGTGATGCGGCCAAGTAGTCTAGCTGTATCGTCGCCGAATCTGTTGGACATCCAGGCGTGCGCTGCTTCGTGTGCCGAAATAGCAAACAGCAACACGACCATGTAGATGACGAGCTGGGCGATTAGTCCGGAGGTGATCAAGATAGATTCAAAAGAAGGCTCAAAGTAACATTGCGGCTTTTGAGAGTCAAAACCTAATCCAGAAGTGCTCCGTAAATTCCGAGCGGCAAGCTATACACCGCTTCATTAGTTGCCACGGCTATCTCGCCGTTCGGACCGAATGCTAGACCAACGAGATTCATTCCCGCGAGCACAATTCTTGCGTCGCTGCCGTCCAGCGAAATACGCACGATGCCGCGGCGCCCTCGTAACGAAGCTGCGACGTACAGATTCCCATCGCGATCGAAAGCCAAACCCTGAGGCCGTCCGAGACCGCGATAAAAGACGCTTCCCTTTCCGTCCTCATCGAAGCGCATAATTGAATCGAAACTAGAAACCGTCGGGCCAGTTACGTAAAGCGCATCGTCGGGGCCGAACGCCAAATGATAAGCCGACACTGAAGGCTCGTGTTCGGCCCACGGCTCCGCTTCGCCAATCTCATTCACGCGATAAATCTTACCGCCGCGATCTCCGACGAACATCTCTCCGTGTCGATTGAAGGCGAGGCCCGTCGCGATGCCCAACTCTCCTGCAAACATGATAACTTCCTTCAAGGGAGTTACGCGATAAACGGTCCCGTCGAGCCTGCTTGTAACGAACATGCGTCCGGTTCGATCAAAAGCTATGCTGGTAGGATTGATGATATCGCCGGAGAACTCTTCGATATCCCCATCTGAACTGATTCGATAGAGCGACACTGGAACATGCTCGCCGCGCGAACCTGATTTCGTGACAAACAGCGAGCCTTCAGTGGGATCGAAAGCCGGGTTCGCGACTGGATGGATGTCGCCCGCTAACTTTCGGCCGGTGATGAATTGCATGGTCTTACCCGATCTTCCATTCTCATCGATCGAAACTCCAATCTCAGCGCCATTACCGAGTTCGGGAACCAGGACCAGTGCACGGCTTCCGGTTGCAGCCACGACATGTGCCTGCTGGTCGCCAAACCAAGCCTGTAAAGGTTGGCCGCCTTTGCCGTTTGAGCCGCTGACTTCGATTATCACTTCGCCACCGGATATGCCGGCGGGTGGATCGATATGCTGAATCTGTTTGGTCTTTGCCATTCCGCTTCCAAATCAAAGTGTACATGGTAGCTAGAGTGGACGTTGATGTCTAATTCGCCGGTCCGATCACTGTGTCAGAACCGCGAGCGGTCCGGGGTCCCCAAGCGGGCAGCCCGCTTGGGGTGGTGGATGCGACCGGATCATGGATGGAGCTTGAACGCGGACCGGGTGGCCTGAATGATCCGGTCGCTACCGCTCGCGGTTCTGACACCATGTCTTCGACAACTGAAGTATCAGACGGTGCTATAATTCCGGCAGTCCACAGAATGAAAAGTCTTCACGGCAATAAACAAGGCCTCAAGGCAAATCAATTACGGCGTATCGAAAGGCTGTACCAACGTCGCATTCCTCCGCACCAAATCGTCACACCGGAATTTGCGCGGCAGCTAAGCGAGCTTTCTCACGAAACGCGACGACAAATTGGCGCGCTGATCGATCGCAAAGGCTATGTTGAATACGTGATCGTTGGCGATGCGCGCCGAATCGAAATGCCTGATTTCAAACGAGTGCGAGTTGCGGGCGATCGCTTTCGCGGGCTGCGCTGTGTGCATACCCATCTGCGTGGTGAAGAGTTGACACGGGATGATTTAACCGATCTGGCGTTGCTGCGACTGGATTTGATGGCGGCCATCGATGTCGATGAAGCGACGGGATTGCCGGGCGTGGTTCGTTCGGCGCATTTATTGCCATCGAGCGCGGCCGAGTTGAGGACAAACGGCCAAGCGAAGCATTTCGAGTTTCTCGATCCAGTGGCGCCGTCTCGATTGGACGTCGATTTTCTGGCGTTAATGGACGCGCTGGAAAGCGAAATGGCGCGTAACCGCCGCGTGGCGCGCTACGCTTCGGGCGCCGAAAGAGCGATTCTGGTTAACGTTTCGACCGGACCTCGTGCTGACGCCGAAGATTCGATCGCCGAGTTGCACGAGCTGTCAAAATCAGCCGGCGTGGTTGTGCTGGACGAAATGATCCAGAGACGTCCTAGCATCGACCCACGAACGGTTTTGGGAAAAGGCAAGCTCGATGAGTTGCTGATTCGCGCAATGCAACTTGGCGCCGATGCGATCATCTTTGATCGCGAGCTGCAACCCGCCCAGGTTCGCGCGATCTCCGAAGTGACTGATCTAAAAGTCGTCGATCGCTCCCAACTGATTCTGGATATCTTTGCCCAGCGCGCACAATCGCACGAAGGCAAGATACAAGTCGAGCTAGCCCAACTCAAATATATTTTGCCGCGCTTGGTCGTCGGACAGAATTCAGCATTTTCCAGATTGGCAGGCGGCATTGGCGGCCGTGGACCAGGCGAAACAAAACTCGAAACTGATCGGAGACGCGTGCGCGATCGCATTCATCGTCTCGAAACTGAACTCGCGTCGCAGCGAACCCGTCGGGAACAGCGGCGCAAGGAACGCCTCCGGCACGGCGTTCCGATCATTTCAATTGTTGGTTACACGAATGCCGGCAAATCAACGTTGCTGAATGCGCTCACCGCGAGCGAGGTTCTGGCTGAAGAGCGAATGTTTGCGACCCTCGATCCGACGACGCGCCGGCTGCGACTGCCGCGCGATCAGGAAGTAATCATCAACGATACTGTCGGTTTTATTCGCGATTTGCCTCCGGATTTGCTCGCCGCATTCAGATCGACGCTCGAAGAAATCGCGGGCAGTTGCCTGCTGATTCATCTCGTCGATGCTGCAAATCCTCGATACCAGCAACAGATCGCTTCGGTGGATCGGATCCTGACCGAACTGGAATTCGATCAAATTCCTCGGCTGCTGGTCTTCAACAAGGCCGAAATGGTCGATGTGGCAACGATCGATGCGATGATGCGAACCTGCCAGGCTGAAGGCGGGAGCGATTGCCTCGCGATATCCGCGCTTGAGCCGGCAACATTTGAGTCTCTGCTGCGGAGAATTGGAAGCGTCTTGCGCCCCAATCGAGATAGCTACCAACACTCGTGGACGCAGGCGAAAGGAGGACGATGAGTTCGCGCCCCCCTTTAATTTCCAGACTCGCGATAATCCGGAATCGCGTCCTCAACGTTGCCTTGCGACCGTTCCGCTGGTTTTCCGCCGTGACTCAGTTAGTCGTCGGATTTGTCACGCTAACACTGCTCACGACGTTGCTTCTCGCCCGCTGGCCGCTGACTTTGAGAACAGTTGGGGTCCTGGTTCTCGTGTTGGTGAGTTATTTCATCGTCTGGCGATTTGTTGATTACCGAACGAAGGTTGTCGATCTCTTCATTTCTAAACGAAGAGCATTCGCTCTTGTTGGCTCCGCAATTTTAGTCGAAACAGCCTTGATGCGACTTGGGTTCATTGTCGCCAGCGGGCTGGCCGCACAAAGTACTCGCGCGCCGCTTAACGATCCGGTGGTTTGGAGTTTTGCGATTCCGTTTGCGGCCGCCTCGCTGCTGGTCACCATGCTTTTGGATCGTCAACTCGGATTGTTTACCGGCGTGGTGGCGTCAGGTTTTGCCGCCCTGCTGGCGCCTAATGAAATACAAGCGACGCTCTATGCATTAATTTCGTGCTCAGCCGCGGCCTACGGCATCAGGCAATATCGCGAACGGCAGTCGGTGACGCTGGCGGGCTTGGTCGTCGCCGGAGTTAACTGCCTCACCGCTCTGGCTCTGACCTTGTTCGCGCGATCGTTGACGATAACCGGCGACTTGGTCACTGCCGGCACCGCCATTGGCGGCGGTTTACTGACGATTATCTTTGCGTCAGGCGGCGTGCCGATAAACGAATCGTTGTTTGGAATTCTCACCGACATGCGATTGCTGGAGTTATCGAACGCCGATCTGCCGTTATTGAGCCAGCTTGCGCTGCGCGCACCGGGAACAAATCAACATTCGCATGCCGTCGGACAGCTCGCCGAAGACGCTTGCCGCGCGATTGGCGCAAATACCCTGCTGGCGCGCGTCGGTTCGCTTTATCACGATATTGGCAAGGTCGCCGCGCCCGATCATTTTGTCGAGAACCAAACCGGCAGCAATCCGCACGATCGCCTACGTCCGGCAACCAGCGCGAAGATAATCACGAGTCACGTTACTTACGGCTTAAGGCTTGCCAAGGAGATTGGTTTGCCGCAGCAGGTTGCGGCTTTCATTCCCCAACATCACGGCACGCGCACATTGCACTTCTTTTTGCGCAAAGCGCAACAGCAGGCGACCAACGGGGAAGTTATCAACGAGGCCGATTTCCGATATCCGGGGCCGAAGCCACAATTCAAAGAAGCCGCGATTCTTATGCTGGCGGATTCGTGCGAGGCTGCGGCACGCTCGCTGGCTCATCCCGATTCGGATAGCATCCGCGCGATCGTGGCGCGCATCTTTGACGCGATCCTCACCGATGGCCAGCTCGACGAATCGAATTTGACATTGCGAGAACTCACCAGCATTCGTGAAGCGCTGATCAATTCTCTCACGGCAATCTATCACCCAAGGATCGATTATCCGGGCTTCAACGTGCCGCACCTGCCGATTGACCGAGTCGAACGGGACGGCCCGGGCGTCACTTACGAAACACCTGCTGACGTTCCTATTAACCCTTCTGGCGAAGTTGAGGACGAAGCGATCACGCGCAAGGCGTAGCGTTCTTACTGCTCAAACTCCTTCACGTTCAATTGTCAGTTTCATAAGATACAGGGCAGGTGCGGATTACGCCGCCGTCAACTCAGCTTCGAGCGGTTGCTCTTTCGTGAAGCGGCTAACTCCGAGAATACTAAAGCCAATGATGTCGCCCTTAGCATCAACACGTTCCATCACGGCATCGTGCGCAGTTTCCTTCATGTAACCCGGAGCTTCTCTGAATCGCACTTCAAGGTAATCCCCTTCGGGATCGAACCAAACTCTCACTTTGTCCGCCATAAATCTTCTCCAGCTTTCGGCTTACTTGTCAGGTACGCGGTAACGACATAGACCAGGGTGTCGATCTGGAGGTCGAGCGTGGCACCCGAGGTCAGTACCAGGAGCGGTAGCGACTGGGTATGCGTGTAGCTGACAACAACCATCGCATCGGGGCCGCCAGGATTTCCGTGGTTATCAATTCTTGATAATCTTACCCGGTCGCTACCGCTCCCGGTACTAACTCTCCGATTCGCGCCATGCATTCATTTTATGATCCCGGTCCAGGCTGCCAGTCCGATGGGCACGAAGAGACTACCAATGATTATGTGCACTCTCCTGTAGAAGAGAGCCCAACGACGATTGTCTTTCGGGGTCCAGACGTCAGCTTCACCTAACTTAATGATGGGCAGAAAGAGATCGAGGCTGTACCAAAAGGCGTGGTACCTCCCCGCATGGTGCGGGGCATCTTTTTCATCTTTAAGTCTCATGCCCTTCTCACTGCGGAAAACTAACGTTCCAACAAGTAAGAATCCTAAACTCCAGTAGAGCAGGTTCTTAAGACTCTTGCCATAACCCGCCAGCATGTCTTTAAACATACTCCATCCCCACGAACCCAACTGGCACTGGTGAAGGAAGCTCTTGCAGTTTTTCCCGTCGCTCGGCGCGTCTCTTAGCGATATAGATGTTATCCGCCTCGTCCGGGTATCCATGGGTTCTCCACGACGTTTCCAGGTCCAGGTAAAACTCAGGATTGTAATTCGAGAACAAAAACTCCAGCTGCCCCGCGTTCACTGGGCTCAAAAACTTGAAAGACATTCGTTGAAGTCTGACCTCGCTCGGCGTCGCAGACTTAACGCCGTCAAAGGAAATAAAGTCGGCTTGCATTCGAGTGAAGTCAATGGTTGAAATGTTTTCGAAACTGGAGTTATTGAGAAACAAATCAGCGAAGTGAGCGCCTTCGAATCCAACCCGCGCACCAGGCGGGCCTTCTTCTTTTCTTTCCGGGAACGAGGCCGGATGGTAACGGAAGGTGCAATGCCGCGCTGAGAAGTTACCTTCAACTCGCATTTGGTCGAAGGAAACACCGTGTGAAAGCATCCCCTCGAAATACGCGTCGGACGTGAATTCGCAATCATCGATCCCCAAGCCTAAGGCAATGGTTGCCTTGGCGAAGTAAACCGGCCGCTTAAACTTAGACTACCGAAGGTCGAGACGCCCTGCAAAGCTACTGCCGTCAAACGTTACATCCCCCGTGAAGGTACAATCGCCCATGGAAACATCGTACCGAATTTGTTGATCTGTTAGATCCAGATCTCCTGTGATCACGGCGCCCCAAATCGATACCCCATTGGGTTTCAACCTGGCATCAGCGCTCGTTAACAGCTTCGCGATCAATGAGGCGCTCAGCTCGCGTTTACCCTCAGGGAAATCACGAAGATTTACTTGACCGTCATATACTTTCGCTAAGACAAAGCGTTCAGCTTCAGACCGCGCCTGCAGTTCCGTAGCGCAGACTGGCCCATGAGCCGCGCCCAGGATGATAAGGAGTAGGCTCACTATCGGCAGGGTACCGATGCTTAGGAAGTGTCGTTCGCTTCGTCGGGCGTGAGTGGACGCGAGAGCAACTCAAGCTCGCGATAGCTGAGCCATTTCTTGATTACTTGGTAGCCGCCGATGGTGTAGTCCCAGACACGCGCGGGAATGTTCTTCCAATACGCAATGTCGTTGAGATAGACGTCGCACGTGCGCTCGCCCAGATGCGCCAGTGCTTCTTCATTGGTAAGGTCGAGAAGTTGCGCTCCTCGTTCGATTGCTTTGCGTTCGTCCGTCGTGTAGTCGCGTTCGATGATTTTGCCTTTGCCTGGCATTGTGACGCCGCCTTTGCCCGCGTGGCCCCAGCCTGCGGTTACTTTCAAGTCTTCGATCGGATCAAGCGGCTTCCCCGCAACGTGGGATACCGTCCCGATATATCTGAACGGATCTCGGATTGCACCCGCCGTTACGCCATCGACGCCTTGTTCAGTATCGAGCAGCGCTGCAATCTTTCGACCGTGTTCGGCGGAACGGAGCAGCGCATCCTTCGTTGACGGCAGAGGAATACGCGGCCAGTCTTGGCGAAGAGCGCCCGCGCTCTCTTCCGCATATTGTCGCGTATAGAGAACCGCAATCAAATGATAGAAGAGGTTCTCTGCATCATCGAGTTTGCCTAGAGCAGTCAGATAAGTCCTTGCGGTCTCAGAGACGTTGAATTGCGGCTTTCTGGTTTGGCCGGTGTCGTTTGCTGATAGCAGACTGCCTTCTGCCTTTGGAGTGAGCCACATCGGAAACAGATTCGCGCCGCGTTCAATTAAGTGAAGTGAGCCAATCCGGGAGGAAACAAGTGGAGGGTTAAAGGCTTTCCGATTCTGCTGAACAGCGGCAATCCAGATATTGCTGGCAAATACCTGTGGAAAGTATTCAGCACGTTTTTCATCGAGAAGTTTCGTCTCCGGCTCCCAATACAGCCAGCGCAAGTCAAAAGGACGATAGCTATACGGAACGATGTTACTTATGAGTAAGCCGCGCTTCACTAGCTGCTCCCGCACCTTGATGCCCTCAAAGCGGGCGGCATCTTCGATCGCCGTTGGTGCTATTGTTCGCACTTCCTCGTGGCTGAGCGTCGGATCAAAATATTTCTCTAGTCGATCAACCAAGCGGCTACGATCAATGTCGACGACAAAGGCGTCACGACTTGTCTTTACGCCTGGAAAAGAAACGGGAAAGAGATCCGGCAAGAGCGGCCACTTCGTGTACTGAACATTTGTCAGGCCAAGAGTGAAAGGCAAACCCAACTCAATGATCGGCTGTACTTCGGTGTATGTCGCCAGTTGTTGGTTTTTCGCGTCCGCCAATAACTCCGCACGCTTCTCTCTACCCCACAAGTTACGAAACTGCAAGCCGTCTGGGGCAGTGTGCTCTTCCTTCCTGACCAACAGGGCGATTGCCGTTCCCACTTGAATGCCTTCGCGGTTCCATTCAGTGGAGAAGATACTCGGATCGGGCTCGCCATCTGGCGTGACCTTCCCTGTCTTGTACTTATCGCCGTTGAGAGAATCGATCCAGATGCGATCGAACGCCTCAAGATAACGTTCGCGCATTCCCGGAAAGGATAGGCCGTCGAGCCACGAATAGTTGGAGATGAAACAGACAACACCTTTATGCGTTCCGTCTACAATCTTTCGCTCCGCCATCCGATAGAAACGAATGTACAAGTCATTGAGCCCTTGTCCTTGCGGAGCTGGAGCATTGACAGTGGTTCGGTAGGCATTTGAAAGATCGCGTTCCTCCTCCACAGCGACTCCTGCAAAGCCGTTATATGGTGGATTGCCGAGAATGACGAGAATCGGGGCTTCGCGTTTCACGCGTTCGGCGGCATCGTGCTCGCTCTTCAGTTCCGCGAATGAGAACGCCAACTGCTGCAAGCGCTCCTTGACCGCTTCCGAGGGCGGTTCCCAACCAGTGAGGGCGTTAGTCAGATAAACGCCCACGCGTTCGTTGAGCGAATCCGTGAGAGGCGCGCCAAGGTTTTGTAGCAACAGGCCCAACTGCAGATGCGAGACGACGAACGGCGCGGGTAGAATCTCAAAGCCGAAGACTCGATCTATCGCGGCGCGCTTGAGGTCGTTGGCCACGAGGGCGTCTTCGCCTTTCGCTTTCAGCGTTTCATGAATCTTCTGCAGCACTTCGACCAAATACGCGCCAGTGCCGCAACAAGGATCGAGAACATAAACGCGCGGGTCGGCAAGACCGTCTGCGATTCCCAGTTCTTCGCGCAGCACGGTGTCAACGCGCGCGACCATGTATTTGACGATCTCAATCGGCGTGTACCAGACGCCCAATTCTTTGCGCAGCTCGGGATCGAAGGCTTGCAGGAAGGGTTCGTAGAAGTACTGCACCGCGTGGCTTTCTTCAAAATTCGCAAAGAAGGCTTCTCGATGTACACGGTTGAGAACGTCGCCCGTCCAATCCAATACTTCGACGAGATCGAGCGGTTCCAGTTTCGACCGCGTCGCAACTTGTTCGAACAGTGCCTTGATCATCGGCACATGTAATTCCCACGCAGCGTCGCGCCAATTGAATCTGTCAGTTTTCTTTCGTTTCTTTTTGCTCCAAAGAACCCAGGCTGAGAACACTCCATAGAAGAGCGTTTGCACTAGCGTCGAACGAAAGAAGTGTTCGCCCTTCTCGCCCTCGAACTTCAACCCTAAAGCTTCTTCTAACGCGCTTCGAATCGCAGCCAACGCCGGTAGCTCACTCGACTCAATCCGTATCTTCGCATCGCGCGCATAGGAAGCGAGAAACCATGCGACATCCTTTGGTTCTGTCAGTTCGGCTGCGTGCAACATCACGCGCTTGAGATATTCGACAAAACGTTCGCCCAAAGCATTCGAGCTGGCGCGAGGGTGCGCGGCGGCCTTCCAAAACTCGGCTTCGTTCGCAGCAAGAGTGAAGCGTTCACGCCTAACGAGGTTTCCATTTGCATCCAGACCAGCGAGTATGAAATCCCGATAATTCGTGACCAGCACCTGTCGATAGCGATTGAGATAGCGACGCACTTGTTCGCTCTCGACGATGTCATCGATCTCATCGCTGGTGGATTTGACCTCGATACAACCGCGCGATGGAAGTTGGCCTTCGATCAATTCGCCCTTAGCACGCTTCTGAAATTGATCGGGCGTGAATAGCCCACCGTCGGGAAGACCTGCGCCTTTGTTGGCAATGTTGATGATGCAGCGAATGCGCGGCTTGAGAGACTTTCCTACTTCGTTGAATAAATTCGCGAGTGTTCCATAGCCGGAAGTCTCAGGCACTCCCGCACAGGAACTGTAAATGTCGTGCAGGCTTTCGAGGTAAGTTTCGAGAGGGTTCATCAACTGAGGTCAACTCCACCGGATCAGTTGCCTTTCGTCTAAGTTATAGCTCAGAACTGATTAGTTTGAAAGACTCTGTTTGAAAAAGAGGGGTGCGGCCCTCGCGCAGAGGACGGAGAGGTACGCGCAGAGGCAAAGCAGCGCGGCAGAGCCGCAACCAAACGCGTCAGCTCCGTAGGAGCAGAATGTTTATAGCTACAGCGATCACCAAAACCAATCCAAGCTCCGTAGGAGCGAAACTAAAGGCGCGATGTACATTGCACTCCTACGGAGCTGTAAACGTAAGCAGACGGGTATCTATAAACATTTCATCCCTACGGGATTTCTGTGTCCCAGAAACTTGCTTAAAAAACAAGAAGTTCGACCTTTGCTACGCAGAGAATGAATCACCACAGAGACACGGAGGGCACGGAGGATTGACAGAGTTCGTGCGACGAATGCGCCCCATTGAACATCCCGCGCCTTCTAAATCTTGCCATGCAGTTTCTGATAGGTGGTCGATAAGTCTTCGGGCAGAACGCGCGTCTCACTAACGGCAGTCATGAAATTCGCATCGCCCACCCAGCGCGGCATGATATGCATGTGAATGTGATCGGCAATGCCGGCGCCTGCGGCGCGACCAAGATTCATTCCCAGGTTGAACCCGTCGGGGTGATAGGCTGCGCGCAGCGCCGTCTCACAGCGCTTAGCAAGGTCCATCATCTCGTCCGTTACTTCTTTCGGTGCTGAGTCAAACTCTCCGACATGCGCGAGCGGCGCAATCATCAAGTGACCGGTGATGTAGGGATACAGATTGAGGATGACGAAATTGTGAGCGCCCCGATGGAGCACGAAATTCTTTTCATCGTCGGCTGGAGACTTTTGGGCTTCGCAGAAAATGCAAGTGGTGGACTGGGACATATCGGATCCGCTCGCGGCGATGTAAGCATGTCGCCATGGACTCCAGAGTCTTTCCACAACAATCTGATCCGAAACGATTCGTCGTGCGTGTCTCGCTTAGACAGTCACTTCAAAACTTACTAAGCAGGACTCTCGTTGATGAGTTCCTTGAGTTCCTTGCCGGCTTTGAAATAAGGAACCCGCTTGGCGGGAATATTAACGGCTGCACCGGTCTTGGGATTTCGGCCTCGGCGAGAGCCTCGTTCGCGCACACGAAAGCTACCGAAGCCTCTTAACTCGATCTTCTCGCCGCGATTCAGACTATCGATAATGCTCTCGAAAACTATTTCCACCAGTCGCTCAGCATCTTTCTTGGTCAGCTCAGCGGCGTTAGAGACATCGTTGACCAGATCAGCTTTAGTCATGCAGTTACCTCGCGGAAGACCACCTCTCGAACGGGCGGTGAACGAATTTCGCAAGAACGATCGACGCGGGCTAGATTAGCAGAACCGACAAAGCACGGCAAGGCTAAGCAACTGTGCAGCCAACACCTTACGGTTGATTTGCACCTTCACGTCGAGACAAACAGCGTAGGCGCAAACTCCAAGATCTCTGACGATACTCCTCAGCGATCATCATCGCTTGGCGGCCTTATGTTTGTTCGTCGTCGGAAGTTCTGCTCGAGGTTCCGAAGTCGGCGAGTTCCGCCAACGAAGCCATGCCGCCGCCAGCTTCCGAGGTATATATCTTCTGCTCGACTATCGGTTCTTCTCGAGCTGCTGCCCGTGCTGATAAGCCGATCTTCTTGTTTTCCGCATCGATGCGCAGGATCCGAAATTCCATCTCCTGCCCAAGTTGCACAGCATCTTCCGGCTTCGAGACTCTTTCATCAGAAAGTTCTGAAATGTGACACAAGCCTTCGAGATTGTCACCCAATTCCACGAAGGCCCCGAAGCCGGCAAAACGCGCTATCTTGCCTTTAACGATATCGCCCGGTTTATGCGCTGCGACAAAATCGTTCCACGCGTTGGGTTCCAGGTCTTTGATCGACAGCGACATTCGCCGGTTCTCAGGATCGATAGTGGTTATGACCGCATCGACCTGCTGTCCCTTCTTCAACACTTCTCCGGGATGCTTCACGCGACGCGACCAGGAGATATCGGAGACATGCACGAGGCCGTCCACACCGTCTTCAATCTCGATGAAAGCGCCGAAATCGGTTAGATTGCGGACGCGGCCATGCACGCGATCGCCGACATGGTAACGCTCGCCGATTGTCTTCCAGGGGTTCTCTTGTACTTGCTTCATTCCGAGACTGACGCGGCGAGCCCTTGGATCTACACTCAGTACCTCGACTTCGACCGTATCGCCCGGACTCACTATTTTGCTCGGATGCTTGATGCGCTTGGACCAGCTCATCTCTGAAACATGCACCAATCCCTCGACACCAGGTTCCAATTCTACGAAAGCTCCGTAATCAGCCACGCTCGCAATCTTCCCGTTGATACGAGTGGCGGGCGGAAAGCGCTCCTCGATTGTTTCCCACGGATCGGGCAGAAGCTGTTTGTATCCGAGCGAGACACGCTCGCGTTCGCGATCGAATTTGAGAACCTTTACCTGCACTGTGTCGCCTACCTTAAAAAGCTCGGAAGGATTTTGAATTCGTCCCCACGACATGTCAGTTACATGCAACAGTCCGTCGATCCCGCCGAGATCGACGAACGCGCCATAGTCGGTCAGATTCTTAATCTGCCCTTCAACGATAATGTCTTCTTCAATCTGGCTGAGTGTTTGATCTTTTCGGCCGGCATCGCGCTCCTCGAGCACAGCCTTGCGCGAGAGCACCACGTTCGATCGCTTTCGATTCAGCTTAATTACCTTGGCTTCAATCTGTTTGTCTCGCAACGAATCCAGATTGCGAACCGGACGCACATCGACTTGCGATCCCGGCAAAAACGCCGCGATGCCATCCACGTCGATGCGCAAGCCCCCTTTAATGCGCTCAATGACCCGTCCTTTGATGACCGTTCCATCGTTGTAAGCTTTTTCGAGATCGTCCCACGCCCGTAGACGAACAGCATCAGCACGCGAAAGCACCGGATAGCCTTCGCCGGTCTCCATGTTCTTGACCAGGACATCGACCTCGTCACCGCGTTTGACGGTAATCTTACCGTCTTCCATGAATTCGCTGGGATTGACGATGCCTTCCGACTTATAGCCAAAATCGATCACCACGCCGCGCTCGGTAATGCCGACCACGGTGCCACGGACAACTTCGCCTTCCTGAAGCGTCGATTGCTCCTGCTCAAATTGATCCAAGAGCTGACCGAAATCCTCGCCCGCGGGACGCGTCTCCTCTTCGATCTCGCGCTGACTGGCGACAGCGGCAGCGGACCCTTCAGATCCTGGTCCAGATACACTCGATTGAGTTGTTCTCGTTTCTCTAGTCACGGTTTGTGGCGAATCGTCTTGCTCGGCTTCGCCTTGGTTGGTTATGGTTTCTTCAGTGGACATGCAAACTCCTACTTAGAATTAACTCTGGCGCGCCCTCAAGTAAGGGGCGTGCCACTCCGGTCCCAACGCTACTAACACGCATCGGCAGCGAAGTTCTTGTCAAGTAATGAGTCGGAGTTAGTATCAGAGGATGCGAGCGTTAGAGAGTTGGAAAAGAAGGTTATTGTTTTCGATTTCCGTCGTGCCCGTAGTCTCCCGCCTTGGTCCGACTATCACTGTTCCGCTTAACCGGATCGATTCGGAATTTACACGGCGGCGCGACTGAGTGTCAAGGCGACGAGATTCATTGCGAATTATCGATTGACGATTTCCAATCGAAATTCGCTTTGTCTCGATGAATCACGGACTGGCATTCATCGAAGTCTCGGCCCCTCGTGGAACGACATAGACACCGGCGGAGTGTGACCCGACGAACAGCGTATTCTGATCGTGCGTGTCGAGGGCCAACGCCCAGATTCGCATACTGGGCAGGTGATGTTCGCGCGCGTCGATTCGCACCCAGGTCGAACCGCCATCATCGGAACGATATACGCCGCCACCGATTTCTCCGTTTTGAAAAGCGTTGCCGACGAAAACCTCATTAGGGTTGCGTGGATTAATAAGGATGCTCGTGAAGTCGCCAAAGGGAAGATTGCCGCCACGCCGCGACCAATGCTCGCCCCCATCATGCGACAAGTAGAAGGCCTGCTTCGTGCCCACATAGATGAAAGAAGGCCGCTGGGGATCTTGAACAATCACATTTACCGGGAACGTGTTCGGCACGCCGCTCACCTGTTGCCAGGTCTGGCCGCTGTCGCGGGAGATAAGAACCCCTGTGGTCGCGGTGCCTACCAGGATCATCGATGGATCTTGCGTGCTGGTTGAAATGCAAGTAGTGCGCGCGTCCAGCCCACGGCCATAAGGAACTCGATCCCACCCCAGCATCGGATCGGATGTACGGTAGAGCCCGCCGTTCGTGGCCGCCAGAATCTGTGATCCACCAGTTTGAGATGGCAAAGAAACCAGCGCGTTAATCGGATCGGACAGGGTACCAACGTGTTCGGCCGAGGTTGCGCCCGCGCGACTGCTGACGCCCAGCGCCGCAATCGTCGTTTCATCGAGTTGCCCTGTTACTGCCAGATACCTATCAGTCTGGAACCGTTTGATCGCCGCAATGGTGCGCGGGCCAAGCTGGCCATCCGGAACGCCAATCTCATAACCCGCGCGCTCCAGCGCTTCCTGGGCAAGGCGCACAAGGTCGTCAGGCGGTTTGGAAGAGCTTTGCCGCGGAGTCGCATTCGTTGCGACCGCGCCGCTCGCAACAGTGCGTCCCTGCTGGATTGTTCTACGCACCTTGCTTCGCGCCGTTGGCCGTCTTCTCACCGGCGGCGGCGTTGGTGGCCTTCGCGCAGAGAGAGGCGCCCATGACGCCCCGCGATCCGTAGATCGATAAACGCCCAGATTCGTTCCCAGGTAAATAGTGTTGCCGTCCCGCTGGTCTTGGAGGACTGAGTAACCAATCAAACGCGGTGGCATGTTGCGCATCGATGGTTGCCATGAGCTGCCGTCATCATTGCTGACAAAGAAAAAGCCGCCGCCCGTGGCCGTATTGATCGTGGTGGCATAGACGCGATTTGCGAGCTCGCGATCAGGCAGAATGAAGTTAACGAAACGGCCGCTGAAACCGCCGTTCGTAGGCACAAAATTCCTCCCTCCATCGGTTGATACCATGACTCCGTAGTTGTTCGTGCCGATATAAATCGTATTTGGATTACGTGGATGAACGGCAATTGAATTAATCTCGAGTTGGCGCGACGTCGTGACCATCCATGAATTGTTCTCGCCGGCTTTAGCGGAGCGCCAAAAACCTTCAGTCGTTCCTGCGAACACCAGTCCCGGAATCGTCGGATGTTGCAGGATTGCGCGGGTGCGACGCGACTGTGATGGTATACCTTGGACTTTCTGCCAATTCTCTCCCGCGTTGCGCGTTTCATAGATGCCGCTGCAAGCCGAAGCAATGATGTGATTCGGGTTTCGAGGATCGAGATTGATGGCAAAGATGTCGGAATCGTCAATAATGCCGTTCTTGATAATCCGCCAAGTCCTGCCGCCGTCCGTCGTTTTGTAGGGCAGGTACCAAGTGCCCGCGTAGATCACATTGGTGTCGCGAGGATCGATGGCCAGGGATTCGACGTGCATCAAGCCAGGCGTATTTGTTGTCGGCAGCGGCGTCCATGTCTCTCCAGAATCCTGTGAGCGGAAAATCCCATTGAATGTTCCCGCGATTAATATGTTCGGATCGCTCTCTGATTGGGTAAGTGAATGGACCGCTTCGTTCCGGAGTTCCGGCGATTCACGCCAGGTCAGTCCGCGATCTGTCGATTTGAAAAACCCACCCGGATCTTTGTGACGGTGAGTGGCCACGTACAAAACCTTTGAGTTGCGCGGGTCGACAATGATGTGGTCCACAAACAATCGGGGCCGATTGAAGTTCATCAACAGTCGCCAATTCTGGCCGCCATCTGTGGAGGTATAAAGCTGACCGTCCAACGTTCCAAAATAAAAGCGACTCGGATCTTCCGGATCGACTACGAGGGCTCGCACATCTCCACCAGTGGGCCCAGTGATGCGCCACTCAGCCGAATAGGGCGAACCAGATCCGCTGCTCACGGACGAGGCTTTGCTATAGCCGCTCGGCGACCCGAGCAGTTGTAGCGCCAGACCGAACAACAGACCGCAAATCAAGAGTCGGGATACAGCTTTTTTCATTTGGTTCAATCTTTCTTAGATCAATTTCTACAGTACCTTCAGATGCCGACCGCTAGTCGCACGTCGGCATTATAACCGTTTACGCAATTGTTTACGATAGCTACGCTGTCAGGCTTGTGCGCCAATCAAAAGTAGGTAAATACATCGTTACAGAACCGCGAGCGGTAGCGACCGGCCCTTTATTAAGAATATCCGTCGCCATCAAAAGGCCGGTCGCTACCGCTCGCGGTTCTGTAACGACGGCTCTCTTCTCTTATCTATCTACTTTTGATTGGCACACCGGTTGTCAGGCTGGTCCGCAGGTAGACTCCCTCTCGCTTTCGGAGAGGGCGTTACCGAAAAAAACCGAAACGGGCGATGCTTTCCTTTTGGAAAACATCGCCCGCTTTCGGAAGAAGGTCGCAACTCTAAATCAGAGCCGCGAGCGTTAGTGATTCATCGGCAGACGAATCACGAGGACGCGCGAACCTATTCCTCGCCTCGTCGTCGTGGCCGCCGGGTAGTCGGCTTCTTCTTGCACTCAGGACAAGGTGAAACCGCACCCTCGGTGCTGGCTGCTGGAGCCGTCGCTCCGGACGGACACACCCACAACTCAACCTTCAACTCCGCCATGCAGCCACCGTCAATGACGGTAATCCGGCCGGCGTCGATTCCGCGCGTGTTGACAAGGTAATCCTTGGCGCGATTAGCTCGGGTCATGCCCTCGGCATCGCAGCTGCCATAGCCGATGATGTAACCCTGAGCAGTTGGCTCGTTCTGCAATTGAATCGCGAAGTTGTCGAGACGGGCTTTCTCATCGTTGAACCGGATGTTGCCATACTCGTCAAACTTGCGACACACAGCCGGCGGAGGCTTAATATTCGTCGTGCAAGAGAACGTGTGGGGACAACTCGGATCCAGTCCTCCGAGTTCAACACTTGCCGTAATTGTCTGGCCAGCGCTGGCGTTGACCGTAATCGAGGACGTGTTCTGTCCATTCGTAATGGTTCCGGCAGAAACCGACCAGCTATAGGTCTGCGTTCCCGGCCCGCCACTCACGTTGGCCGTGAAAGTGATAGGACCTGGATCGGCCGTGTCGGGACAACTCACGTTGACCGTCGGACATGGCACCGGCGGAGTCACGCAATCGGAACAATTAGCAACCGTGACGGTCGTTTGCGAAGACGTGATACAACCGCATCCGTCGTCGACTTCCACCGTCGCGGTGTAGGTACCAGGATTGACGCCGCTGAGATCCCAAGTAACATTTGCTCCTTCACCGGTGACCCGGCCACCGGTAACGGTGTACGAATAAAGGAGCGTGTCACCATCGGGATCGCTTGCAGTAGTCGTAAGACCAAGCGAAGCGTCGGCGGTCGTCGGGCAAGTGCCCGACGTTTGACCTGGCGGGCACGGCAGGGTAACCGTAGCCCTTGAAGCTGCAAACGAGCTAATTACCGGCGGCTGATTCGGCAGCACTGCCGGCTCACGCTTATTGCGATGCCCAACCCAAAGCTGCGCGCCAAAACCATTAGGATCCGAAGATGGCTGGAAGCCTAGAGGCACACCGGCAGACGTTGAAACCACTGAGGTGCCGGGCACTACGACGATTCCTCGACCAGGCACGTTCACATTGGTAATTTGAGCAATCGTCGTAGTAGCGTCAACGGTCTTGAAGTTGTTCAGCCGCTGCTCATTGAGAGCTCGTCGATACCACGCGCCGATTCCCCACCACCGCGCCGGATAAATCTTGGCGCCCACCAGGAATTCGACCGGATTATTGTTGAAGGCATTCGGAGTGTGGCCCCCTACATATTGAGTGGACCGAACCTCACCAATACCCTGGAACCACTTATTAATCGGAAAGTCGACGCCGACACCGCCAATCACTTCATCCGCCCGGTCGAGCAAAGTTGACCCGTTGCTCTTCGGATTGCTGTTAAGAATATAACCCAGATTCGCGGAAACATTTACCGATCTGCTCAAACGAGCATCGGCGAACATTACCAATCCGAAGTCGCCGAAGTTAGCGCCCGGACCCGAGCCTCGCTGAAGTTGATTGAACCCGGTCGCGTCCTTCGCCTTGTCTGAATACCAACGATAGAACGGAATAAACCCAAAGCCGAACGGATTCCTGGGACCAGTCAGCCGCCATTTTGCGCCAACAACGGAATTATTGAAACTCGATTCACCGTACAACCTGCTAACGAATGGAGCATCCGGCAAGTATGACGGCGCTGTCGTGAAGGTGACCGGGACAATGATCGGAAGCGTGAGTGCCGTCGTTGGCAACGTTGTGGTTGCTAATACAATTCCCGGCAAGATGCTGCCAACCGGCGACCCGACGCCTGGGAATCTGTCAGCAGCCCCAAACCTGTTGCCGACCGTCGTCGGCGGACCGAGCGTGACACTAAAGCCCGGGAAGCCAAACAGCGTTCCACGCGCGCCGGGGCCGACCCCGAAGTTCGGGCCGAGGCTGCCAGTGAACGGGAATCCTACAAATGGCTGGCCCGAACTGTAGTATGTTGCCAATGCACCAGTTGGCGCACACGCCGGGCAGAAGGGCGGACGGAAAACCGCCGTGCCAGCCAACGTACCGACATTCGGACCCGAAGGCGCCAGGATAATTGCCGGTCCACTGCCAAGCAGGGTGCTACTGAAGTACCCTTGAGTATTCGGCAGGTAGAAGCTCGACAGGTTCTGCGGATTGTTAACCTTAATGCCGCGATACGCATTGGTCTTGTAAAATAATTCTAGGTGATCATTTAGACCGACATTAAAAGTCGCTATCCAATCGGTGATATCGACATTGCCGGGATCACGATCAAAATTGCTGTAGGCGAAGCCGAACGTGAACTCGCCTTTCCTTAGTGTCTGGCCATCATAGATAGTGAATAGCCCGGTGGGACCGCCTTCCGATCCTCCGGTGCCAACTGATGGCGACAAGTTCCTCGGGTCGCCTTCACCTCTGGGTGTCTGTCCCAAAGCAATGCCAGCCAACACAAAAATGGCGAGCGCACAAAGGAGCACTCTATTCGCGAATCTCATCGCGTTCCTCCTGCGATATTGAGTAAAAGTTCGCGCGACCGGATTAGGATAGATAACGTCGCAATTCGATGTGATGGAAATGCCCGCTCGAAGCATCACGCCGTTATCCTCTTAGTACGGACGCTCGAACTACCAGCGTCAACGACAACCGTCAACGAAACCTGCAACCGCCCCGGCACCGAAATTTCTGACTGGTAGGACGGTGCAACTCTAAAGAGGCCTCAAGTAAAGCCCGACGAGTACCCCTCTTGAACTCTTCTTACCTAATAGTCTAACGCTCCTTTATATGCAAACGGAGCGCATCTGTCAACTATCATTTCTGTGCTCGCCACCTTCATGGTTCTTTGATTACGTCTCCAAGTTACGAGAGCGAGCAACGGAATACGGGCCGAAGCCTACCATTCCCAAAGCTGGAAATCAAGACTTTTTCACAACTTAAGGCCTCTTTTTATTTGTTTTTTCCTTCACGCGTATATCCCTCGCATCCTCGTATCGTAGGCGACGCGGTCGATTGCCAACATGTATGCCGCGGTGCGCGTATCGACGGAATGAGCGTCGGCATAGCGACAGAGGTCATTGAAGCTTGCCACCATCGTGTCCTGCAATCTTTCATTGACGACGTCTTCCCGCCAGAAATATCCCATACGATCCTGCACCCACTCGAAGTACGATACTGTGACGCCTCCCGCATTCGCGAGAATATCAGGAATTACGAATATCCCTTTTTCATATAGAATCTTATCGGCGTTCGCCGTCGTGGGACCATTAGCTCCTTCAGCCAGGACTTTGCACTTCAGTCTCTTAGCATTATGTGAAGTAATCTGATTTTCGGTTGCCGCTGGAACCAATACATCACAATCCAACTCCAGGAGGTCCGCATTGCTCACGGCCCCTGCTTCCGGGTAATCCTCAAACGACCGAGTTGACTTGAGATACTTAAGGGCCGCGGGAACGTCAATTCCTTTAGCATTATATATCCCGCCATGAACATCTGATATCGCTACAACTTTGTAACCAGCCTCATGGAGCAGCAAAGCAGCTATTCCACCGACGTTGCCACTTCCCTGCACGACGACCCGAGTAGAAGCCGCAGACATGTTGAAGCGTTTGACCGCTTCATTGATTACGAAGAGCAACCCTCGGCCGGTCGCTTCCCGGCGCCCCCTTGATCCTCCCAGATCGATTGGCTTCCCCGTAACCACGGCAGTAACTGTGTGACGAGCGTGCATGGAATAGGTGTCCATGATCCACGCCATCGTCTGCTCGTTAGTGTTCATGTCCGGCGCGGGAACATCTTTCTCGGGTCCGATGAAATCGAGCAACTCCGACGCATAGCGTCGCGTCATCCTTTCAAGCTCGCCGAGGGACATCTGAATTGGATCGCAGATGATGCCGCCCTTGGCGCCGCCAAATGGAACGTTGACGACGGCACACTTCCATGTCATCCACGCAGCCAGGGCCCGCACTTCGTCGAGGTTAACGTCGGGAGCGAAACGGATGCCGCCCTTCGCCGGACCGCGCGCAAAGTTATGCTGAACGCGAAAGCCCTCGAAGACTTGAATTCGGCCTGAGTCCATTCGGGTCGGTATGTAAACTTTTAGTTCTCGGTTCGGCACGCGCATCACCGCGTAGAGATCGGGATCGAGATTCAACAATTGCGCGGCGCGATCGAATCGCGACATCATCGACTCAAATGGGTTGTCTTCCTTAATCTCTCGTATGTCGTCAACGAGTGCTGTAGGCATCGGCAGTTTCCCAACCCGACCGTAGTGCGATAGCTTGTTAGGGGTGATAATTCGACGAGATGTTAGCGCAAGCATCAAACCGGCGCAACTCACACCTCGCGGTTCGTGGGTGATCGAGTCTTGTTTTGGACGCAACGCGGCCGAAGGTGCTAACATCGAACCTCTGCATAATCGGAAATCGATTGCTTCAATAATCTTAGCAGCCAAATGCTTTTCACCCTGCGCCCGCGTTCACCCATCCTTTCGGCAGCGTTTGTTCTGCTCATCGCGATATGTCTTCAAGGCGCCAGGGGACAAGCCCAGGAAATCGCCGACGGCGAAAACGATCCGGTGAAGTTGTTTGAGCGCGGTCAGGATGCACACTCAAAGGGTGATTACAAAACGGCGATTCAATTCTATGTGGAAGCCATAAAGCTGAAGCCGGAATTTCCCGAAGCGGAGTTCCAACGGGCGATGGCACTCCTGGCAACAAATCATAAAACAGAAGCGGTCGAAGGATTTAATCGCGCCGTGGCGCTGCGGCCCGATTGGACCATGGCGTATGTCAAGTTCGGAGGCTTTTTAGCCTTCACGGGAAGCTTTGATAAGGAAGCAGAACCGATCCTGCGCCGTGCCATAGAGCTTGACGATAAAAACCTCGACGCTTTAGTGCATTTGGCTGTGCTTCGTCAGCGCGCCGGAGATTTGAATGAAGCGCTGAAGCTCATTCGTGCTGCGACCTCACTGAAAGACGCTACGCATGATACTTGGCGCAGGCGGGCTTACATCGAACACGCCGCAGGTGATACTAAAGCGGCGGTCGCGAGTATTACGCGCGCGCTTGAAGTTGATCCAAGAATGGCATCCGACTATTACGATCGCGCGCGGTTTCTGCTTGAAATGAATGATCGCAATGGCGCCCTGGCCGACCTTGACGCGATGAAACCGACGCTAACCACGGACACGCACTCTAGTATCATCCTGGATATCGCTCAGCTTTATGCACGCGCCGGCCGGCCGGATGAAAGTTTGCGATTGCTCGACAGCTTAAGTGAAAACGATCGGCGCCGCCCTGAAGTGATCGCGTTGCGAGCCGAGATCGCCGGTGACGCCGGCTCAAGCATCGAAGAGCGCACCGCTCTCGAAAAACTTCTACAGCACGATCCCCAGAACACCAGCTTGCTTGCCAGACTTGGCAGCGCCTATCGCCGCGTCGATCCGTCAAAGTCCGAGGGCTATTATTATCGCGCGCTTCAAATCGAGCCCGACAATCCGAAACACGCGACCGGTTATGCCGCGGCGCTCGTGCAGTTGCGGCGCTTCGCCGAAGCGGTAGGAATCCTTCAGAGAGTCATTAATAAAACGCCTGACGATTATGTTGCGCACGCGAATCTCGCGCTCGCACTTTACGAACTCAAGCGGTTTGCCGAGGCGTTGCCTGAATATGAATGGCTGGCGGCGAAACGGCCCGAAATATCAGCGACGTACTTTTTCATAGCCACCGCCCATGATAATCTCGGACAGTACGAGCAGGCCCTGGTAGCTTACGAGAAATTTTTGTCGCAAGCTGATCCGGCAAACAATAAACTCGAAATCGAAAAAGTAAATTTGCGCCTGCCGGTGCTTCGCGATCAGATCAAACGCGGACAGGGGATGAAACGCAAGCATCCTTGAGAAAAAATCGCCCCAGGAGCCGCGTAGGCTTCAGCCTGCGAATTCGAACCAGGAACGCAGACTAAAGTCCACGCTACTCCACACTCGGTTACTGAGATGCCGACTCCGATTCGTCACCCTTGGATCTCTCTAGCGCAAGGCATCGTCATGTGTTCAGCTTGGGCGGCTGCTTTGGCCCAACAGCCGCGCAGTCCCCAAATGCCGGCACCCCCGCCGATGAAATTTGTTTCGCGGGAAGAACGTTCGCAATTAGACGAAGCCAAGGATTCCAAATCACGAATTAGCATCACGCTCGAATTAGCCGCGGATCATCTCACCAAAGCCGAGGAATTCAATGCCCAAAGAAAATTCGATCAGTCGTGCGAAGAACTCGGCCGTTATCTGGGCCTGCTTACTGATGCGCGAACGTTTCTGGCAACAATGAACCCAAGCAAGAATAGTACGCGCGATCTTTATAAGCACTTCGACATAGCTTTGCGCAGACTGCCGCCCCGCCTGGCCGTGATGCGCCGGAGCACGCCGGCTGATTACGCCGGCAACCTCAAAGCGGCTGAGGAATACACTCGTGAGACTCGTTCAGAAGTCCTCGATAAATTCTATGGCCATACGGTCCTGCGCGAAGACATTAACGATGGAAAAAAGTCGGACGACGTTAAAGCCCCGCCGGAAGTAACCAAGCACCCTTGAACGAGAATGCCGGGAAAACCGCGTACCGGTGAAATGTTCATAGAAAGGCAGGACCAATTGAGGTCTAACAGCTCCTTTAGGAGCGCAACCAATCGTCTTTCGCCCATAAATGGGCTCTCCGCAATCGGTGGGCTTAAGCTTTTCTATAAACATTGCATCCCTGCAGGATTTCCCCCGTCAGACTCGTTGAGCGAGGCCGCCAACGACATGCGCGTCTCAGAAGTCTTCAGTTACATCCCTGCCGAAGATGCCGACCGCTGGCGGGTGGCTCTTGCCTCTCTGTGTCAAGGCGCCATCGTTTTGAGCGTTCTTCTGCTTGCAACTGCGGTCGTTCCGGCGCAAACGCGCGACCATCTCACCGACGCCGAAACCGACCTCGTGCGTTATTACCAGGAGCTTGATAAGCGAGTCGACATTTTTATTAAAGCCGCGGACCGACGCTGGGCAGTCATAAATGGAACGGCCCAGCCTTCAACCAAGAAGGCTGTGAAAGACGAGCCGGATTGGGGTGATGTGCCCAAGGGAACGCGAGTTGAGCTGCTCGGCGACATCGCCGGAATCTTGGACGAGGCAATCACCAACATCGATGATGTCAGCCGCCGCGATGAAAAGAG
>WNFT01000455.1_pt1 | contig 33512 bp, 27 predicted proteins | sample 5400191 | NCBI WGS metagenome assembly WNFT01 (sample SAMN13153359, study PRJNA577476) | soil metagenome | isolation source: 80 cm saprolite under Madrone tree | place: USA:California | collected 2016-06-14 | reverse complement strand
GATTAAACTATTGCGGAACTTGGCGAAGAACATGGGAACGGCAGGCAGTTCCTGCTGGGCTTCAGCCGCATGTGCGCGATAGTTCACGCCTAGACAAAGAATTTTGTCGGGATCTGGGACAGGTGGGCCAAGCTCCAGCGTGTCGAGAGGAAGGAATTCGCCACGATAAATCGGGCGACTACCCTCGAATTGTGCTCTCGCCCAGGCAAAGACCTCCTCCATATACGGTCGCCCCCGTTCAAGCAGCGTACGCACGGAGAGACCTGCTTGCCCAACAGCAGCATCTGTACGACTCAACGAATACGCGCTCGCGTCAACGAGCGCTTGCTCATGCACGATACCGGCGTGCCAGGGACCGTCCGACCCACGAGACCGGTAACTTACGAGTATCATAGAAACTCCTTTCTGGATACCCTCACGCCTTCAGGCTGAGGGAGGAAAGAAAGGCTCCGGCGTCGAGCCGGAGATCTCTACCAACACGTACCAATAGGTACGTGTTCATCCTGTGGTACACTTGTTTCAGTACACTGACAACGGAATAGTGTTTGAGGGTTCCGCGGTAAATCGTTCCCGCGGGTAAAAGCACTAACGTGTTTGACCACTGTATACTCTCTTTCTTCAATTGCCAGGTGCTCATTACCTGCCCCCCAGGCAGGGTTCCAAGCACCTGATGTGACTCCAAGACTGAGAACTACCGCGGGGCTCGCGGAAAGTGAGGCCTGTGGAGGCGAAAGCTCTGGCCTCTCCCAGCAATGGCAGAGGTGAAACTATTAGCCTGCGAAACAGGAAAGCCCACTCGTGAGGGTGGGAGTCCCGTCTCCATTTATGGGACGGGAGGATGTCAACAGCTACACTCCTGTATGTATGACTGGCAGTACTACATCTGACAGATCGGTGAGTCAACAGCAGAACGCCCGTGGGGCCGATCTGTTGGCCCCCAGAGGCAGTTACTCGGCACGGTAAAGCTTGCGCTGGAAAAGATGTTTCGATTTCATGCTTCTTTTTCATTCTCGACATGGGCTTCCCGTTGCACATTTCATCGGTGGGCCTAATGAGCCTTTACCAGCTGCTTAAGTGCGGCTGTAGTACTCCCATCGCAACTGCATTCTTGCCACACAACCACAAAAACACCCTCCTACGACCTCAGCCAATCAGGAGGTCAGCAGCGTGTAGAGAGTAGCTATACGGCCCTCTTTCACAATCGCGATATCCATGCCGCTCACCACGGGAGGCTGTCCCACCGGACCAAAGTGCCAAGCAAGGTAACCGAGGTCGTGGTTTTCATAGATGGGACCGCCGGCAGTGAAGACGAAACCTGGCGCTTTGTCAAGCAGCTTCTGTGCCTTGTTGTTGAGCGCCTCGCGACCGGTACTGATCTCGTCGGGGTCAGAGAACACCACATCATCGGTATACGTCTTGGCTATTGCTGTGATACGCCGTTCGGGGTCACGCTCGTTGAAGACGTCGAACAAATTTGCATGCATTAAGTCACGAATCTTTTCGGCCATAGCTAAGCCTCCCTTCTTTTATCTTTTCATGCTTCTTTTTCATTCTCGACACGGGCTTACCGTTGCAAATTTCATCGGTGGGCCTAATGGGCCATGTTGTTCTACCGGCTGGATTGCTCACTTCGATTGAGCCAGGGGTAACGGGCGGTATCGGCTCCAGCATAGTCCGGGTCGAGGTAGATAAAGAGGCGCTCTATCTTGAAATCGCCGATCTCGAAGACATCGCACCAGCGCCCCGCATGCGAGACTCCGGCTTGCCACTGCGTGCCATCGGCGGTCGTCCCAGACGAGGTTCCCTCCACCACCACCATATTCCCCTGTAGAATATAGTTGAAGTAGGCATAGTCGTGGCGGATCGACTTCACGATAGTGCCGACATTGCTAAACAGTTGCTCAATTTCTCGCCGCCCGTTGGCCAACCCCCATTTGGGGAAGTACACTTGTGCCTCATCGGCGAACAGGTCGAAGAACCCCTCAGCGCGATCCAACCGCTTGAAGTATTCCAGCGCGACCGATTTGCGCTGCTCATCGGTCATCGTCTGTTGTAAAACAGCCATCGTATTTCCTCCAATGAGTTGCCCGCGATAAATCGGGGCACTACTGAGCGACCCATGTCAGCAGCGGTCGCCGAGCCGACTCGCTTTCTCCAGTTCATGTTCTCAGCACGGTATGGTCTGCCGCGGTGGGTGTGCCGAGCAACTGCTGCATGACGTTGATCAGTTGGGAAGTGGGGTCAGGCCCGATGCGGGGTGTACGCCAGGCGACGTGCCTATCTGGACGGATGAGGACGCACCCATCGGACTCAATCTCCCTCAGCTTCGCCCAATCGCCGTAGACGTCGAGGATGCCGTCTCGCGAGCCGATGATATGGACGTCGATCCCGATGCCGGTCTGCTGCGTTGCGGCGCGCGCTGCCTCGATCCACGATTCTCCGCCGATTCCGGTCAGCAGTGCGAAGTCGGTGCCATTGACCAGATCGAGGGTGGAGATCAGGGTGCGGTCGCGTTCGACCCAGGCGTGGGGCAGATGGGCGCCAGGCCAGGTTGTTGGTTGGTAGTAGAGCTGCGCATCGCGGTTGGAGGTGGGTTCTGAGGTGCCGTCGGGAACGATGGCCCCAGCCCGGTAGCGATAGCCCACCTCGACGTTGTGTGCGTTGAACTGGTAGTTGGTCAGCTCGATCGCGTCGCGCAGGGTCTTACGTCGCCGCTCGCCCTCCTCCCCTGGCGCGTAGAGGCCAGCAAGAGCTGCCCACCCCTCACTCTCTGATTGGTCTGCGGCAAACCCAAAGGCGACAGGGATTGCCGCCATTTCCCGGACGCTGGTGATGGCCCGGTTGACCACTTGCCGTCCGACCGGTTGCCGCTCGGCGGAGTAGGTCTCCAGCAGCGACGGCGCGGCTCGCCCGTCGAGGACCAGGGCGAGTTTCCAGGCGAGGTTGAACGCATCAGCGATCGAGGTGTTGAGCCCCAACCCGTTGGTCGGCGGGTGTCGATGCACGGCATCGCCCATACACAACACACGCCCGACGCTGTAGCGAGGTGCCACCTGGGCGTTGATTTGCCACCGGGAAAAGCCCTTCAGGGTCACCTCGACCGAGCTGTCGCCGATCACCTTGTGGACCCGGCCAACGAGGTAGTCCTCACGGTCACTGATGGTTTCGCGGTTTGGGTCGTACATGATCACCATGACGAACTCGCTCCATGGCTTGTGACAGATCAATACACCCGCGCCGACAATGAAGTCAGTGCGGGGGGAGACATTCCAGTACAAGACCCCAGATCGGTAAGAGAGATACCTGGTCAAGTCAGCGGTGAACCAGATATTCGCCGCTTCGGCCAGCCCGGCCTCACCCTCGACAGTCAGTCCTGCCTGGTCCAGCACCTGACTGCGGCCTCCGTCAGCGCCGACGAGGTACTGGCTGCGCACCGTCAGGTCTTGGCCCGCCGATCGGTCCCGGATAGTAGCAGTCACTCCGCTGTCATCCTGACGCAGTTCGAGGAATTCATGATTGAACCGCAGATCGCAGACACCTGCTTCGATGATCGCCGCCACCAGCAGGGGTTCCAACACCGTCTGCGGACAGTTGGTCATCGGGCTAGGGCTGGCCTTGCGGTAATCGGCTGCGCGGTCGGGACTGGTCCCCCATGTCTGCAGCCGGGCCACTTCAAGGCCGGTCAGGCTGGTCGACCAGACGTTATTGCTCATCAAGTGCTGCGGAGTGCTGACCGCGAGCAGCCGGTCCTCGATCCCCATGTGCCGGAAGATCTCGACGGTGCGCTGGTTCACGATGTGTGCCCGTGGCGTGTGCGCAGTGCCAGGGTACTTCTCCACGAGCATGTGTGCAACGCCGTAGCGAGACAGCAGCAGCGAAGTAGCCAGCCCCGCCGGCCCAGCACCGACGATGAGGACGGGGACGCTCATCTCGTTCACGATACCCTCCTTGAGGCATTGAAGCCTGCGAAAAAGTTTCCGTCGCACATTTAACACTTCAAATTCATATATCTTAAATTAATGATATATGAAATTAAGACATTTGTCAAGAGTTTGGAGGGGGAATTTTTGTGAAAGCTGACATCTCCTCAAATTGGACTTGCCAGGATCGAGACCGGTTGAGAAGCACAACGAGCTCTCATCACGGCCTTCTCACCACTAGGCTCGTGAAGTCACCTCCTACACGAACGTATGGTAACTGCTCAGGACTCCTCACCACCTTCGGTGGTTCGCAAGGGGTTTTTGTGCTGCGGGCATGGCAGCCGCAGGCTGCCATGCCCGCAGCACAAAAAGACGCGAGCCGCCGCAGGCGGCGAGGAATCAAGCACCTGAATAGTTACAACGTATGAGTGGATGGCAGCTAGTTGACGAACGCGATTCCAAATCAGGAGGTCAGCCGAGAAAAGGTTATGGATTGCGGTCAAAGCCTTTTTGGGCTGCGAGACCCAGTTTTTTGAGCAGGTGAGTAGCCTGAACCTGCTCTTCTGGAGTGAGACCGCTCGCGGCCTGGTGCATGGCCTCTGTATGGCTGGGGAAGATAGCCGCCAGGAGATCGTGGCCCTGTGGAGTCAGTTCCGCGAAAATGACGCGTCGGTCATGGGAAGAGGGTCTGCGTACCAGCAACTGCTTTTGCTCTAACTTGTCAACGGTATAGGTAATATTGCCGCTGGAGATTAAGACTTTCTCGCCGATCTGCTGGAGCGGCAGAGCTCCTTTATGATAGAGGGCCTCGAGAATGGCAAATTCTGTCGGGTTCAAGCCATGGCAACGGATATTGCGCTCCGCGTAGGCAGAGACCCAGTTATTCGCACGCCAAAGCACAACGAATAGTTCCAAGGCGGGATCTTTTTGAGGAGTGTCTGACATAACTCTCTCAGCTCCAGTTTCTGACCGACAATCTCTAAGTTAAGATAATTGTATCCAAGAAAGAGAGCTCCGTCAAATATACTAGCAAAGGTTCAGGGCGATGTAAAAGTCGCCTTTCATTGCCTTTCCTCGCACCTTCGGCGCTCGCTAAAGAGGAATGGTTGAGATTGCGGCAGGCTTTCAGTCTGCCGCAATCTCAACCATTCCTCTCAATGTCGGTCCCGCTTGCGGAGCCACGCAAGAGCCGCATCTCGAGCTAAGACGAGACCATTCAGCCAATATTCGCCGTGCCCGTCAACAATAGGCTATCGCCTGCCGCACATGGTACATGGCCGTTAGGGCCAACTGCCGCATCCGTGACGCTAAACTTACCTGCGAAGATACCACTCAGGATCGAATTGAGGATCTGCTCAATCTGCTGATTATAAACATCATACGGGAAGGTGAATATCTCGAAAATGGTCACCTGGGTGCCCAGGACATGGGCCACCAGATTGCCACCAGAGGCCGAAGGCGCAAGGGTGGTCGTGGCCCTGGCGAGCCGGAGAGATGGTCCCAGGTAGATGTCAGCACTGATGACCATGTTGCTTCCCTGGGTGCCGAACTGAATGTTCTCAGCCGTCAGGCTATCGTTGATTTGCCAACTGCCAAGCGCTGATCCTATGGCAGCCAGGGAAGTAGCAGGAATCTCAATGTAGGAGTTCAGGGCGAGGGCAAGCCCCGCTCCTACCATACTACGGCTTCGCAGGCCGATTCGTCGTATGGTAGGGGCGACCCTTGCGGTCGCCCTGGAGATCAGCCCCCGCTTTGTGGTGGGGCTGTAACTCACCCGCGCTGCATTGAACCCTCCTTGCGTTACTGGTGTTGGTCCTGGCAGTGGTGCCAGCGACACCGGAAAGTGTACATTCACTGCCAGGGCCGAGTCACCACAGTTGGGCATAGCCTTAATGCTGTTGAGCTGACCCACGGGAACCTGGAAGGTTCTCAACGGGCCGCTGACGAGCGCCGGACTGCCGTTCAAAGGATAGGCATTGACCTGCACGGTGGAGGCATTCGCTACCGTGAAGCCGACGAGCAAACTGGCAGTAATTGGCTTGGGATCGCCTGGATAGAGGCTCATACGGATAGTGGTGGCCAATCCACCACGTTGTGGATAGAGGCTTACCAGGGTCGCCGAGGGCTGAATGAGCGTGTTTGCCATTTGGGATACCCAGGCTTGATCCTGTGGTGGCATTTTGCCGACTATGCCCGCGATAGCGCTATTGACCGCTCTGGGAATCTGTTGGTCGAGTGTGCTCTGGAACAGAGAGCGCAGCGTCGGTGTTGAGAGATAGAAGGTTGCGTTAAGCGTGGTTGTGTCCCGGCGCTGCAGAGTGTGCTGTGTTGTCTTGCCGGCCGCAGCTGCTGGTGTGACGGCCAATCCCAGCAAAAGGGTGGTGAGCAGGACTGTCCAGAGGGTGGAAGCCCCCCTGACTCCTCTGATACGTTGTTGGTGGTTCATCTTTGCTCCTCGAGATTATTATGATAACAATTTTTTCGGATCAATGGGGCCTTTCAGGCAGAGTGTGGTTGGAGTTGGTTGGGCGGCGATACCTTGAATAGGTGGTGCCTGGATCAACAGGACAAGCATCTCACTGGCGCCGGTGCAGCTGGTCGATGCGCTTGTATGCACAGAGATGAGCTTTGCACTCTTGAGTTGACTGCGCAGGGCAGGCATAATCGAGTTAAGTAGCAACTGATTGAGCCCTTTTTGCATAGTTGCAGCAGCAGTAGGACCAGCATCTAAGCCGTCACGCTTCAGGTGCAGCACGTGCAACTGAATGTTCTGTGCATTGTCGAGGACGAGGGTGCTATCCAGTTCAATAGGCATCACACGATGAATGCCGTTGGCGTCAATGTGCAGGTTCAGACTGAGGATCAGGCCATCGTTGGGTGCAGGTGTGACTTGTAAGTTTGTCAGTGCCCCTTGCTGCAAACCGAGCTCCGAGGTGAAGAGCGAGGTGAGGGCAGCCGAATCGAGGGCCAGTTGGATCATGCGGAATCCGGCAATAGGTGTTGGCGTTCCCGGACCAGTCGTGCCAGCAGGTACAGTGCTAGAACCGCTTGATAAATTTGTACCGGCGGTACTGGATGAATCCCATGTCAGGGCAGCGAAGATACCCAGGGACATCAGGAGCAACACCAGTGCGATGCTCGCAATTGCGATGAGCAGACGGCGACGATTCTTCAAGGCACTACCCAGCGTGTTGCGTACATTGTTCCAGTCGCGCCAACTATTATTGCCGTGGTTAGATGTTGGGGAACCTGGAGCTGCTCCTGCCGGAGCGATCGCGGGCAACACAAGAGGTGTCCCGACTGGAGCAGGATCGGGTGCGGCAACGGTTGCGGTTTGATTGGATGAGATTGAGTTCAATGGGCTAGTCATAACATTTCCTTCTAGCGCATCTTCCGGGGCCTTGCGTCCCCAGAGGAAGATAGCAGGGATAATAGCGATAAGACAAAGTACCATAGCGGTGAAGAAAACAGCACTATAGACGATATGTGCCGAGACGATCAGATGTTGAGCATAGCCTTTGGACCATTGCGCGAACTGGTCAGCGGTTGCCGTGGTAGGAAGCGAAGGGTAGGTGGAGGCCAACTGTTTGAAGTAGGCCAATGCCCACGAGGTCAAGGCCGCCAGTCCGAGCATCATGCCCACCATACGCAGCGCCGTAACTATGGCGGAGCTACTCCCCGCCTGTGTGGCTTTCACGGAGTTGATGGCGGTTGTGCCAATGGGGGCAATCACCAAACCGAAGCCCAGGCCAGCCGTGAGGGTGCTGATGGTGATCTGATTCCAATCAACGTTGATAGGCCAGCGACTCATCAGGTAAAAACCGGCGGCGGCGAAGATGAGGCCCAGTGCACCTGTGAAGCGACAGGAGATGCGGCTAGAGAGCCAACCTCCCAGTAATCCTCCAACAGGAATCATGGCGGTCAGGCGAAGCAGCGCCAGGCCACTATCGAGCACGGGGCGCTGAAGCACAGTATCGACAAAGATGGGAATGTCGGCCATCGCGATGATGAGCGCCGCACCGACAAACAAACTGACCAGCGACGTGGCACTAAACGAGAAACGTTTGAAATGCGACAGGTCAACCACTGGCCAACGCACTTTACGCTCGACGAGTATAAAGGCAAACAGGAAAATGAGCGCCAGGCCCAGCGAGATAGGATTATTTTGTGGGGTCGCGCCAGTCGCCGCTGGTCCTAGTTCTGTCCCCTGTTGCGCGAGACCCAGGCTCAGGCAGGTGAGCGCGAGGCCAAGTAGCACTGCGCCAAGCCAATCGATGCCTTCGTGCAGGTGTGTTCCTTTGGGAATGAGGAACCATGCGGCAACCATCAGCCCGATGACAATGGGCACATTCAAGAAGAAGATGTATTGCCAGCCGAAATGTTGCACGATGAGCGCCCCATAGAGTGGGCCAAGTGCACCACCAGCCTCGGTCACTGCGCCAATCACACCCAGTGCCAGTGCACGGCGTTCCTGACCATAGAAATCGCCCGCAATTGCCATGGCTACCGGCACGACGGCACCACCGCCAATGGCCTGGAAGAGGCGGGCAGCAATCAACCAGGTAAGCCCAGGTGAGGAGGTATCAATGTGCAAGGTGTTGAGAAAGCCCAGATCCCACATCTGTCCCAGTATGGGAGCAACGCCACAGAAGATGGAGCCCAGGCCAAAGATGATGAGGCAGAGCAGAAGGATGCGACGCCGTCCGTATATGTCGGAGACGCGCCCCATCAGTGGCATAGCGATGATGAAACCAAGCAAGTATGCACTGACAATCCATGATGCATGGTCAAGCTGGATAATGGGTATTTGCAGGTCAGTGATAATTTGTGGAAGTGCGGTGACGACCACCGTCTGGTCGAGCGCCGTGAAAAAGACACCGATACAGGCAATGGTCAATGCCGCCAGCGCAATCCCCTGGCCTCCGGTCGTCGTTTGCGTGGGTGTCGTGAGTCTCTTAAGTTTCTTAAATGAATCCGTTACCTGCACCGGCAGCGAAGGTCGCTGGACGCTCGGTGTTCCCGTATTGTCTGCTGCCGCTGGAGCCGTAGGGGCGAGCGCGGTGTGGGGCGGATGGGTGGGCTCTTGTGGCACTACGTGCTCGATAAATCGGCACTCTACTGGGGGACAGGTATGCCCGTCAAAATTGCTTTTACGCAGCTGCGAGGACGATGCTTGATCGTCTTCCAATGTATACATGCTTCCCTCCTAGAGGGTTTGGGGTGCTACGATAGTGATGTGCTCATTATAATTTGACAATAGAAAAGAAAGTGTGGTCTGCGGAGTATAGCCAGCAGCAGCCTGTCCCATCAGGTTCAGTTGATACAGCAAAGAATCGGCCTTGCCAATACACTCACTGGTTTGCAACATGGTACCTGCGGGAACACCGCCGCCGGTGATGAAGGCAAGCGTACTTGCATCCAGGCTGCCCGTGACACGCCAGCACGGGACGCCATTAATTGTATCATCAGTAGGCCCACTGACGTTTTGCAGCTTGCTAACCACTGCGATGATGCCGGTGTCGGGGTTGGTGAGGGAACGTGGGTCGATTGCTCCTTTGAACACTCGCCACTGCCCAGTCACGGGATCGGTAATGAACTGTGTGTCGCCGATACTGATGAGATTCACTGTCACGGCCTGGCCGGAGAGAATGACGGAGGCCTGGGCCTTGATCTTGTCCGGCAGAACGATGTCGCCGTCGGCGTTGCGAATTTGAAAGCCGCTCCCGTTTGCATTGCCCGCGTGTTGTACCCGCATCACAACGTGAAAGGAGGTCACGCTGCGAAAACTGGTTTGTACTGCGACGAGCAACTGTTGTGCTGTTGGCCTCGAACTATGAAAGTTCTGGAAATTCGCGTGCTGCCGGGGGAGCTGACAACCAGCTAGCAGCAGGGCAGTCGCCAGGCAAAGCAGGACCAATGCTGCTACCCGGCGCATAGAGATGTGTGATGAAATCATAGATGACGCTTCTCCAAATCTGTTCTAAAAAAGAGCGTTGCTGAAACAAATCAACGAAAGCTAGAGGCCGTTTCGGGGAGCCTGGTACTTTTCTTCAGTTGCCTGACACCTCGCCGCACATGCTCGATAATGGAGTTTGACTTTTTAATACGGACACGCGAATGGGTTGCCGAGGGCCGATAAATCGGCGATGGGCACGATAAATCGGCCCCTACGGCCCATCCGTCGCTGTTGATGGTGTCCGACCTATTTGGTCAAAGTTCATAATCGGCACTCTACTACGGCGGCTCGCTCGTTCTTATGGTGGGCACAGCCCGTGCCCACCATAACCCCCTGCGGTAGCTCTTCAGGGCTCCTTGCCGCCTACGGCGACTCGCCTTTTCTGATGCTGAGTGCAGGCTGTGCCGCCGCCGGCGGCACAGCCTGCACTCAGCAAATCTCCTGCTCACTGCCGGAGGCAGTGAGCAGTCTTGAAGAAGAGACGTGAAGAGTTACAAGGACGCTATATCAAAGCACAGGTAATACGGTATAATAAACTGACTACACTCACATTGAATTGACAGGGACCGGACATTGTAAGGAGACACTTATGCCCAGACAACAAACACTACTGCGACTCCTTCGAGCGCTATGCCTGCCTGGCTTACTGGCAATCGTCCTGATGCTCACAGCGTGCGGAGGAACAAACATCCCCACAGTTCCCACTGCACAACAGTTAATCGCAAACGCACAGGCAGCTATTCGGAAAGTCACCTCATACCATTTCAACCTCGTCGCCGATCACCCTGGGACGGGTGGGCTTCTCACGATCATGAGCGCAGACGGTGACATACTCGTTCCTGACAAGCTCAGGGCCAATGCGAATGTGATAGCACTGGGGAGTGTGAGCAAAGTCCAGATTATCGCTATCGGCGCTAAGCAGTACGTCACCGACCCCATTACCGGAAATTGGCAAGCTGTCACCGATCTCCTTGATCCGCGTGCCATTTCAGACCCGCAAACGGGCGTTGCATCAATCCTGGGCCATATGCAAAACCCTGGCGCACCCACCGATTCGAGCGTGGATGGGACCTCTTGCTGGAGCTTTCATGGCACGCTTGATACCCAGTACCTGGCGGTCATCACCGGTGGAGGTGCACCAGCAGGCTCTAAGCTTGCAATCACCACCTGCATTGGGAAAGCTGATAACCTACCCTACCTGATTAGCGTGAGCGGTGTGGCTGCAGCGGGGGATAGCTCGCAAACCGTACGCACCTTCAAACTCTCAAAGTTTGGCGAGAGCCTGACCATTACGGCGCCGATCTAATCGAAAGGAGGACTCCATGCGGCGCCTCAACGTACAGCGTAATGCCGCGTTCCTGGCAATCCTGGCTGCAAGTATCGCCGTATTTCTCACAGCGCTCGACCAGACGGTCGTGGTCACCGCTTTGCCGCAGATCATCATTGACCTGCAAATCCCGCTGAACCAGCTTGATCGTGCTGCATGGATCATCAGTGGTTACCTGCTGGGCTATGTCGTCACCATGCCATTGATGGGGCGGGTCTCCGATCTCTATGGACGCCGTCGCGTCTTCATCCTCTGCCTGAGCATCTTCGCCATCGGCTCACTATTCTGTGGGCTTGCGCCGGTGCTGGAGAACAGCATACCGCTGGATTTTTTACAGAATGTGGGTATTGATGTCAGTTCTCCAGGCTTGATCTGGCTGGTGGCAGCGCGTTTTGTGCAGGCAGCAGGCGGTGGGGCCGTCGTGCCAGTTGCGATGGCAGTGGTAGGTGACTTCTATGGCGAGAAGCGTCGTGGCCTGGCCCTCGGCCTGATTGGCATGGTGACCGAGGCTGGAGGGGTACTCGGGCCGCTGTACGGTTCAGTGATCGTGCAGTATGGTGGGTTTGCGCTCCCGATTGGAGACTCGCCCATCCAGGTCTCTGGCTGGCAAACCATCTTTTACCTCAATCTCCCCATCGTCGCCATTTTACTATTCTTCATCTGGCGTCTTATCCCACCCACAGCCAGCCACCAGCAGGACATGGGCAAGCAACGTGTTGATCTTCTCGGTGCGCTCCTGCTTGGGGCCTCCCTGGTCTGTCTCAGCCTGGGGTTGTCCCAGCAGGCGGCGCAGATCAGTCCTGCAACAGCCGCGCCCGGCTCGGCTCCCATACAGAATAACCCGTGGTTGATTGCTGCCGCGTTGGGGCTGCTAGGAGCCTTCATCGCCTTTGAACTCTTCGCTGAACGTGCTAATGATCGCAAGGGCAGTGTATGGCCTATTGTTGAGCTCTCGCTTTTCAAGCGCGTGACCTTCTCTGCAACGTCGCTTGTGAGTCTGCCGGTAGGCGCTGCGCTGATCATCGCCATGGCCGACATTCCGCTATTCATTGCGACCGTGTTGGGCCGACCAGCGATCGATAGCGGGCTTGCCCTCTTACGGCTGACGGCCATGATCCCGCTTGGAGCATTGCTGGGTGGCTGGCTGTGTTCCTCCATTTCGTGCCGCCTGACTGCTGTGCTGGGCTTGATTCCTACGGCCATCGGCTTCTGGTTGATGCACCTGTGGCCGCTCGATGTAGGCTGGACACAGATCACCGTCAGCACTATCATCGGCGGCCTGGGCTTCGGACTGGTGATTGCTCCCATTGGCACAACCGCTATCAACGCTGCCAGCAGTCGTCAGATCGGTATGGCAGCGTCTGTGGTAACGGTGCTGCGTATGGTGGGCATGATTCTGGGCCTTGCAGCGTTGACTTCCTGGGGGCTGGGACGTTTCCGCGCCCTGGCCGCCGCATTTCGACCGCCGGCAGGCGTACCCGTTTTCAGCGCAGCATATAACGCCATCTACAGTCAGTATCTCATCGTCTCAGCTCACGAGGTCTACACGGCTATCTTTCTGGCAGCGGGTGTACTCTGCATCGTGGCCCTGGTGCCAGCCTGCTTCCTGGAGGGACGAAAACCCTCGCCCTATCTCGCTCGTAGTAATGAAGAAGACCGACAACCCCTGATCGATGGGCAAGAACAGTCAAGAAGCAAGGCGAATATCAACCTATGAGCAAAGATAGAACGAAATCGCAGGAAGACTGGGAAGAGGAGCCAGGCGAGGATGCCTATGAAGACGAGTATGAAGAGCATCCCAGACGGCGCAGGCGTCATCGGCAAGACGATGATGAGCATGACCGGCCCCGCAGAAGGCGCGGTCGCTGGTCCTGCCTGTTCATAGGTTGTCTCGGGGGCATCCTTCTCATCGTCCTACTAGGTGTTGCCAGTGTCGTCATGGTAGCCAACAATGTCCCGCTTCCAGGTCCGGTGGGGGGCATCGGGGGCGGCGGCAACTCACAGACCTACACACTGCAAAATTCGCAATCGTTGCCACTCTCCACTATAAAGCAAATCCAGGTACACAACCAGGTTGGTGATGTCTCCATTATGGTAGACCCTACGGCGACAACTCCGATGGTAACTACTGTCAAGAAGGTCAAGGCGGCTAACAGCGATGGCGCCAGGAAAGAATTTGGGCGTATCTCGGTACAAGCGCAAGCAGATAGCTCGACGGACGTCCTGGAAGTGAATGTGCTCCTGCCCGATACAAATGGTGGTCTCTTGAACAACGGCAGCGACGCCGTAGATGTGACCATTACACTGCCGTCTGCTGTGAATGGGAACACTGGTACGCTATTGACACTCAACGTCGATACCTCGGTAGGAAATATCCTGGTCAGTGGCCTGAATGGCATCTTGATGGTGAAGGATAGCTTTGGTAATGTGACGGTGCATCAAGCAATGCTGGCTGATGGTTCACACCTGGAGACGGGTACTGGCAATGTCACCTTCGATGGAACATTGGATACCACCAGCAGTGCAAACACACAACCTAGATATAAGATACAAGCCGAGAAAGGGAACCTGGACATCACTCTGCCTGCCACTACCAACGTTATTCTTGATGCGAACGTCAACGTTGGCAACATCAACAGTGCATTTGCCATCAATGTCACGAACACCGATGGTTCACCAAGTTATTATGGTCCCCTCATTCCTGGCACAGCCCCTTCCAGCGCAGTGTTGGTGTTGGATGTAAGTTCAGGCAATATTAATTTGCACAAGGGGTGAGCACTCTTGTCAGCTACTAAGGGCTACAGTATAATGACGGCAGCCTAAGCGTTATTATTTATGATGATTCATCCAGGAGGCAGAGCGTATGGCCGGAGCGAATAGACCATCAAGTTTAGGATCGATTCAGTTCCTTAGTGGTCCACTAGCAGGAAATACCTTTCCGATCAACAAAACGACCATCACGATTGGACGTGACCCTGGCAACAACGACGTTGTCATTCCTGATCCTACCGTTTCGCGACAACATGCCCGGCTTCTGTACGACGGATCGCAGTGGACGATTGAGAAACTGAATGCACAGAATAGTCTCCAGGTCAACCAGTATGAAGTGCAGCAAGCACTGATCAAAGACCGCGACACCGTTAGTGTGGGGCCAGGGACCGCATTCCGCTTCCTAAGCGCTGCAAGGGCACAAAAAGTAGCACCACCACCATCACCTTCACCGAGCCCCCAACGCACAGCATCCAATCAGCCACCAGTCGTCCTACCTCCACCAGCTGCGCCATCGCTCGCTGCGCTGCCTCCTGCCGCATATCCTCCAGCAGCGGCCCTGCCATCGATACAATCGATAGAAGAAGCTGGAACGCAGCGTGTCACGTCCACTGGCGCTGGCGGTGCAGGCGGAATACCCTCGCTGGAAGTGAGCAGTAACACGCATCCCCAGAAAAAGACCCATCTGCTCAATAAGCAGGTGATCAACATCGGACGTGCCCCCGACAACGACATCGTCATCGACGACTCTATCGTCTCGGGCTACCATGCCCAGATCGTCTACGATGGCAGTCAGTTCATGCTGGTGCATCCCCATCCCAGCCGCCAGAGCACCCTCAACGGCTTGCTCTACAAAGGCCGCCACATTGCTGGCAACGAGCAGTTCCGCACCCCCCTGGCTCGCGGTGACGTCTTCCGCATTGGCGACGAGCATGGCACGCTGGTCACGCTCACCTTCAACGACGGCAGTGGTGCAACCCAGGACATCGTTCCCGAGATCCATCCTATTGCCCTGGGCCCTGCCCTCATCACCATCGGGCGCGCCCCCGACAACATGGTTGTGCTCAACCACCCCCAGGTCTCCGGTCGCCATGCCCAACTGGAGCAGGTGCAGGGCGGCTACCGCATCGTCGACCACGGCAGCACCAACCATACCTATGTCAACGGTCAGCAGATCAAGAACCAGCTGCTCCAGCCCGGTGATGAGGTGCGCATCGGTCCCTTCAAGCTGATCTACACCGGTACCCAACTCACCCAGCACGACGAGAGTAACAGCATTCGCATCGATGCCCTGGGCCTCAAGAAGGTCGGTACGAAAAACGCCATTCTCATCAACGACATCTCGATCGTCATTCCTCCCCGCAAGTTCGTGGCCGTGGTCGGCGGCTCGGGGACGGGCAAATCGACCTTGATGGATGCCCTCAACGGTTTGCGTCCGGCCCAGCAAGGCGTAGTGTACTATAATGGGCAGGACTACTATCATAACCTGGCTGCCTTTAGCACTCAGCTGGGCTACGTGCCCCAGGATGACATCGTCCACCGCGACCTAACGGTGGAACACGCCCTCTACTATGCCGCCAAGATGCGCCTGCCCAGCGACTTCAGCAAGGCGCAAATCAAAGAACGCATCAATGAGGTGCTCGAAGACGTGGAGATGACCGACCGTCGTCACCTGCTGGTCAGCAAGCTCTCTGGCGGGCAGCGTAAGCGTGTCTCGATCGCGCTGGAACTGCTAGCCAACCCCAGCGTCTTCTTCCTGGATGAGCCGACCTCGGGCCTGGACCCGGGCCTGGACCGCAAAATGATGCTCCTGTTGCGCAAGCTGGCCGACAAAGGCCACACGATTGTGCTGGTGACCCATGCCACCAACAATATCAATACCTGTGACTATGTCTGCTTCCTCTGCCAGGGCGGACGCCTGGCCTACTATGGCCCGCCTGCCGAGGCCAAGACCTACTTCAGTAAGACCGACTTCGCCGAGATTTACGGTGCCCTGGAACCGACCAAAGAGAATCCCAACATCCCGGCCCAGGCTGAAGAGGGTTTCAAGGCGTCGCCTGACTTCCAGAAGTATGTGGTGGCTCCCCTCCAACAGGGACCGGCAAGCCAGGCAAACGGGGCACAGCCAACGGCGATGATCAAGCCACCCAAACGCGGTGATCCCTGGAAACAGTTCCGCTTGTTGTCGCTGCGTTGCCTGGAACTGCTCAAGAATGACAGGGGCTACCTGCTGATCCTGCTCTTGCAAGCGCCGGTGATCGGCCTGGTGCTGTACTTCTTAGCTGGCCATGGCACCTTCGATGCTACCAGTGTGGCCAACTGTCCCACGCAGGCGATCGCCGGGGTGCCGGCCTCGGACACCGATTTTCGTGGGCATTGTGAAGGGCTGGTAGCAGCGCTCGGCACGGGGCCAGGCCAGGTGTTTGCCCAAGGGCATGGCGGGGCGGATGCGGTATTGAACCAGGCGATTGCCATCGGCTCAGGAGGAGATGCGCAGAAGATACTGTTCATTATGGCGTTTGCTGCGGTGTTCTTCGGCTGTATCAACGGCTCGGGAGCCATCGTCAAGGAGGTGGCGATCTACCGGCGGGAGCGAGCTGTCAACCTGGGGATTGTGCCCTACCTGTTCTCCAAAGTGGTGGTCTTCGGGGTGCTGTGTCTGCTGCAAAGCGCAGTGCTGGTGTGGCTGGTGCAACTGAAAGCGCCGTTACAGCGCGGGGTGTTGTTGGACCCGCTGCTTGAAATCTACATCACGCTGGCCTTGACGTCGCTGGCGGGCTTGATGTTGGGGCTGGCAGTCTCGGCAACAGCCCCCAACAATGACCGGGCTCTCAGTTTCATCCCGATCATCGTAATCGCGCAGGTGATCTTCTCAGGGGTCATCTTCCCACTGGACAATTTCTTCCTGAAGTTCGTGGGCATGTTCTTTGCGGCGGGCTGGTCGATAGCGGGCATGGGCACCTCGATAGGTCTGCATGGCGACAAGCTGGGGCAGGATGATTGTTCGTACCTCACCCCTCCCCCCGATGGGACCAGTCCCGGCAACTGCTCCTATCGCAGCGATCTGTTCGTCTCGGTGGACCACCCAGCAGCGGCACATTTGGCAGCAATTGGTCACCTCTTGCTGGTCTGGTTCGCCTTGATCGTGATGTGTATTGTTCTGGGCCTGCTGACCGCCCGTTTTCTTAAGAACAAGGACATCCGCGGGTAGGAAGGTTAGGCATAGAGTGGTGGTCTGGTGGAGGCAATATACCCAACCAGGCCATCACTCATCCCGGAATTGTGGTACTTCTGGGCATATTCCTTGCCTCAGGTGGTAACGTATGCTATTGTAGCGTTGTTCTCTTCGGGAGCAACCAGGTTTAGAGGATAAGCGGGCTAACCATGTTACTCAATAAGCACATTATCGTCGGAATCTGTGGAGGCATTGCATCGTACAAGGCGGTGGAGCTTGTCAGCCAGTCGCAACAAGCAGGGGCGCTGGTAGATGTGATCATGACAGAGCACGCAGAGGACTTTGTGCGTCCACTGACGTTCGCGACCATGAGTCATCGACGCGTGTATGCTGATCTTTGGGAACCTTCAGGGCAAGCGGCGGAGCTCCATATCGCGTTGGCGGAGGAGGCAGAGTTGCTGGCAGTGGTGCCGGCAACGGCCAATACCATCGCAAAGCTCGCTCATGGCATAGCAGATAATATGCTCACCGCGGTGGCTTTGGCGACAAGGGCACCGTTACTGCTAGCTCCCGCGATGTACCAGGATATGTACACGCATCCGGCAACACAGGCGAACCTGGCACTGTTGCGCGAGCGTGGAGCGCTTATCGTGGAACCCCTGGTGGGACGGCTGGCTTCGGGAGCCATTGGGCCGGGTCGGTTGCCAGAAACGGCGGACTTGCTGGGTGCCCTGAGCATGGCACTGGGACGAGATGGTGACCTGGCAGGTCGTCGCGTTGTGGTAACAGCGGGTGGGACGCAGGAGCCGATTGATCCTGTACGCTATGTGGGGAATCGCTCGTCGGGCAAGATGGGCTATGCCCTGGCAACTGAGGCGAGAGACCGTGGGGCAAGTGTCACCCTGATCTCTGGACCTGTTGCGCTCGCAGCCCCCTATGGGGTGCAACTGCAAGTCGTGGAAACTGCCATACAGATGCGTGATGCGGTTCGCGGTGCAATCCCTGATGCAGATGTGTTGGTGATGAGTGCGGCTGTCGCGGATTTCCGCCCAGGTACGGCAGCCGCATATAAGTTGAAGAAGGGGAGTGGTGGAGAGGGTCTCGACGAAGAGCAAGCTTTCTCTTTGCGTCTCGTGCATAATCCAGACATATTGAAGGAACTTGCCGATTCGTCCGATGAATGGAAAGGGAATGAGAAATCACCACGGCGTTTGGTGCGTGTGGGTTTCGCAGCCGAAACTCATGACCTGGTAGCCAATGCACGCACTAAATTGACGGCGAAGCGTCTAGATTTGCTTGTGGCAAACGATGTCAGTCGCCCCGATAGTGGTTTTGGCACAGAGACCAACAAGGTCCTCATCTTTCATGCGAGTGGTCTGGTGGAGGACTTGCCAGTAATGCCCAAGGCAGGCGTTGCGGCAGCCATTTGGGATCGGATCGTGTCCTTGTTGAGTTAAGTTGAGGGGATGTGGTGGTATAATAGAAGTTTGTATTCTAGAATTGTTGGGTACAGAAATTACTCAGAAGGAGTCCGCTATGGATCGTGCTGGTACTGCTAGCGCCGGCTTTGAGGGCATCGCGCAAATGCTGCTTGAGCAGAAGAAGTTGATGGATGCTTTGGAGGCCGAGAACCGTGAGTTGCGCCGCCAACTCAGTGACCTACGCCGAGGCGTAGGTATTGCGGTAGTTATCGAAGGAAAGACCGTGCAGCTTGCAACGGAGCCAGGAGCCCCTGTTCCTATGGGGGCGCAGGCACAGGCGGCGTTGCAGAGCCTGCAAAACATGCAGACCTCGCAGGCCGGGTTGCAATCAACCTCATCTCAGGCCAATGGGAACTATCCACAGAGCATGCGCCAGACCGGCGGGCAACAGACGGTGAATCTGAACAGTGATAAGCGGGACAATGGCAGTGCCCGCAGTCCGCTCGCTGACAGCTTCGTCTTGTAGTTGGAACCTGGCAATTCGCTGGCGCAACTTGCCCACAAGGGCTGGTGACCGCAAAACCTGGCACCCGCAAGGGGTGCCAGAGTAATTCACCGAAATCCGTTCTGGAGGCCCGCCTCCGGAAACGCGGGCGGGAGGAAAGAACGGCACCGAAGGTGGAAAATCCTTCAACCACTTTCCCATCTTGACAAGCCGTTGAATGTTTGCTAGAATAGCAGACATGAAACAGGTGATAACGGCAAAGCTCAAACTGCATACGACTTCTGAACAGTTCCAGGCGTTGCGCACGACGCAGTTGGCGTACCGCGATGCGCTGAACCATGTGAGTCAGTATGCGTACGCGCATGGCAAGAGCAGCAATCGTGTCTTCTTGCAAGACGGCACCTACGATCTTGTGCGTACCCGTTTCAAGCTGCCTTCCCAAATGGCCTGTTCTGTTCCTCGTCAAGTCGGTGCCACCTACAAAACCTTGTGGACCAAAGTCAAGCAGAATGCTGCACAGCGCAAGGCAGGGATGACTAAGAAACGGCTTGCTCTTTGTGTGTCAAAACTGCCATTATACCCTCCATGCCGATTTGATCGGTGCGCGCAATGTGACGATGCGAACGCTCCTGGTCCGGCAAGACTGGCTCAGGACGGGTACCTTGTCAGTGTGCCCTGATGTGTCAAGCGAGGAAATCAAAGCTGCACGCCTCAAGAGGTATGCGGAATTGCGGTGGAGCTTAGACACAAGCCCGTCCCATTTTATGGGACGCGGTAACTGACAGATCTCCTTTGGCGAATTACCTCTTGTATCTTTGCGCCGATGCTGCTATCATCAAGCGAGTGTTTGATGATTGTTCCTAGAGTAGGGGTAACTATTCAGGTTTCTTCTCTGCACGACTCCTCACTGCACGTGACGTGCTGGATAAATCGCCCACACGATAAATCGGTGGGCTACACGACGAGATAAATCGGCACTCTACGGCAGTTCGCAGGGGTTTTGTGGTGGGTACGGGTGTGGTCGCCGCAGGCGACCACACCCGTACCCACCACAAAGAGCGAGCCGCCGTAGAGTGCCGATTTATCGAGCACGTGCGGCGAGGAGTCCTGAATAGTTACGAGCTTGAACGTTAGAGTGCCGGTTTAAGGAGGTCAAAAAGAATGATCTGTCCTCGCTGTCAAAGTCAGGTGGCTGATGGCGTAAAGTTCTGCGGGGTGTGTGGTTCACCCATGCCAACAAGCTATGTGCCCCCTCAGCCGCAAGGGCCATATGGAACACCACAGGGCCAGTACGGGGCCTCACCACCAGGGCAATATGGGGCACCAGCACAGGGAGCCTATGTCCCACCCAACCAGTATGAAGAATACGCGAATAGCATGTTTGGGGCTTCGGTACCAAAGGCCGAACTGCATAACCCCAAGGGGCCGTTGAAGATAGGCGATATCACCGTTTCAATCGAAGGAGAACTGGTGCCGGTGGTAGATATCATGCTGGGCAATCAGCTCCCCATCTACTTCGAGCATCATATTCTTCTCTGGAAACATCCTGGTGTGCAGATTGGTTTCAAATCGATCAAAGGTGCTGCCAAGCGCTTTTTTGCAGGTCTGCAAATCTTCATCAGCGAAGCTCAAGGGCCGGGCAACATCGCCTTCTCCCGTGATTCCGTGGGCCAGATTGTGGCCTTGCGTCTGCAACCGGGCCAGATGGTTGAAGTGCGCGAACACCAATTCCTGGTAGCTACTGGCAATGTGGATTATGGCTTTACCTTCGTGCAGGGAGCGGCGAACATTCTCTTCAGCCGGACCGGTTTGTTCATTGACCAGTTCACTGCTCGTAGTGGTGAAGGGTTAGTGCTCTTGCACGGCTATGGGAATGTCTTTGAGAAGATGCTCGCTCCAGGAGAAACGCTCGATATTGAGCCGGGTGCATGGCTATGGAAGGACCCATCAGTGCAGATGACGATGACCACTGTTGCGAGTTCGCAGCGCGGCGGTGGCATCCTTGGCGCGATCGGTGGCCTGGTAGCGGGTGCTTCCTTCATACTCAACCGTTTCACCGGGCCAGGGCGTGTGGGTATCCAGTCTATGAGCTACCATCCACCTACAACCGAAGGCGCGCAACAGGCCGGTGGTTCAAGTAACTTGAACCTGGGCAGTTCCTTCCAGTTGGATTTTTAGTCGGGGAGTCAGTCGCTCCGAGGCAGCGAGATAGCGGTTTGCCGTAACTCTTCAGGACTGCTCGCCGCTGGCGGCGAGCAGTCCTGAAGAGTTACGGCTTGCCAACCTTATCTCGCTACGGGTGAATTTCCACGATCGCGCTTAATGCGCAGGATTTTCAGCATGTATTGCTCTGAGTTGAGGTAGTAGGGGTTGCGCCTGATGTACTTGCCGACGACAGAAATGGGATGGAGTTTGAGCATTTCCACCACGAGGTTGGGCTGTAACTTGCTATAATCGTAATGCATCAGTGCAATGATGGGGGCATTCTGGAAGGTGAATACCGCATCAGAAGCCGCCTCATATTTGAGAACTTGTTCGGGAGTCGCGACATTTTTGGTGAGCCAGGTCATGTCGATTGAGATGCGCACCGCTTGCCATCCCTCGCGTAGTGCCTGGGCAATAAACGTTTGGTGCGAGGAGAGTAAGAAATAGGGATCGAAGCGGTTGCCATTTGCCAGAAATGGCTCTCGCTCCTCGTGTAGCGCTAACTGCCCAGCTTCGATCAACCCACCGACGTCGACCTGCAATTTTCCTAGTTCTTCACGTAGCTCATTGATCTGTGCTGGAGCAGCAGCAAAAAGGCATTTTTCCGAGAGTGAAAGCCCAACCCGCATCAGACGTGCCGTTACCCCTGGAATCTCTGTCACCTTGCTATAGAGCTGGCAGATATGCGAGCCAGGTGGGATACGCTCGGTTTTGCCTTCAACGCTAAGATCCATATCTACCTCCGTCTTATTAATAGCCTGTACGGGCTTTCCGTGCCTGGCGAATGTGAGCAGCCCGATTGCTCATGCTAACAGTGACCCACCCCAGTATGCCAAAGATGAAACCCCCCGAAAGAAATGTGAACAGGAGGAGGAATACCGTTTTGGGGAAGGAAAGTGCAGCTAGCACGCAAATCGCCAGTGTGCAACAAGACATTGCCAGGGGCAAAAGCAATGCCCATACCAGAATAATCCGCAGTCCCTGTCTCGGTGTGAGAGACTCCTTACCACTGTAAGGGAAGAGAATACGCCGGGCAAGTGTATAACGCTGGTTCTGCATACAGCTATGCGTGTCCTTCCTTGGGCCGGTCCTGCAGCCAACGCTGCAGCGTTTCTTCTGCCTGGTAGAGAATGCGCACCTCGTTCTGATAGGTCAGGCGACGTGATGCTTCGGGCAGCGAAAACCATTGCACCAGGTCATATTCGTGATCGTGCAGTGCTATATCACCACCGATTGCTTCCAGCAGGAAGTGGCGCACCTGTTTATGGTAGCGTACCTGGTTGTGCACAAAAGCGTAGGTGATACTACCAATATAGCTAATCAGGCGTACTTCTAAGCCGGTCTCCTCCTGCACTTCACGTACGGCCACCTGCTCAATGGTTTCTCCAGGTTGAGGCGTACCTTTGGGTAAGGCCCAGATACCAGAATGGCTACGCCCTACTAATGCCACGTCTATAGATACATCGCGCTGACCCTGTTGGTCAGTTGCGTGACTATCGTCGGTGGAGCGTCGTGGAACCAGGCGAAATACCACCCCACCGGCTGAATAGGCCCGCATTGTTCGATACCGCTCCATGGTCTCACGAGCGCAGAGGCCATCGCTGCAAAAGCGACAGCAAAGCGCTCCTCCCAAAAGAATATGGCGCGACGGGGGTCGCGCCGCTCGTTGCTAGCCCTACCTACTACCGTGTCTTGACATTCTTGAACATGAGTATAGCATACAGGTTTGCTAGCCGCAAGAGGAACTAACAAGATGATAAGGTTCGTAACTACTCAGGACTCCTCACCACCTTCGGTGGTTCGCAAGAGTTTTTTTGCTGCGGGCTTTGCAGCCGCAGGCTGCAAAGCCCGCAGCAAAAAAACGCGAGCCGCCGCAGGCGGCGAGGAATCAGGCACCTGAATAGTTACTAAGGTTCTCAAGAGAGCGCCTGGCGAATGGCTTCCAGGTTTTTCGTGGGAGTCTCGGGAGGAATGGAACAGCCGGGGGCAAGCAGGAAGTGCCTGCCGCCTGTGAGCTCCAGGGCCTTCTCCACCTCCTCATGTACCTGTTCTGGTAAGCCGGACTTGAGAGTCGTCTTCTCGCTGATGCCACCCATGACGGCTTTGTTGGTACGGAGCTTCCCTTCACGCAGGTCGGGGTTGCCCTCAAGTGTCGCAGCCCAGTTAATTGCGTGCACAGGGTAGGTTTCGAGCAGGTCAAAGTAGATATGCGCGCCACAATTGTGCAGGATGTTGAACCTGCTGCGGCTCTTGATGGCATCCAGAAATTCCAGGTCGTACTGCTCGCCGAACTCGCGATACTGGTCGGGGGTGAGCATGCCTTCGCTGGCCCAGCCGTTGGTTGCATAGAAGATGCCGTTCGTCCCTTGCTCCATACAAGCAATGGCATAGTTGGAGAACGTTTCGGTGATGACTCGCAAGGCAGCATGCATCGCAGCACGATCCTCGCGGATGGTCTGCTGGATCGGTTCTGCCTTATTGCCAACCAGGTATTTTGCGACGCCGAGTGGACAGAAAATGGTCTGCACGAAGTAGGCATCAAAGCCAATGGCATGGTTGATTAATTGTAAAGCCCGCAACTGTTCGCCCAATGCTCCCTGGTCTGGCTCTAGTGGGCGAATACGTTTCCAATCAGAAGCGCTCTTAATGGGAGTGTCCTCAATGATGGGAGGTTTGTACTTCTCGCCTGAAGGTCGGACCTTTACCCCCCAACCTTCGACGTGATAGCAGGCTCGTGGGTTGACTTTCATGTAATCCCAGTCGTAGCGAGTGAAGTTTTCGACCATGGCCTCGGCCAGCGAATGAGGGTCCCATTCGCGCTCGAAGTCGTGCCCCCACATGCTTGCCGGGACACGATCTACCGCATCACCGCGCAGAGCAGCGTCAACGCGTTCTTTTTTGTTCATTATCCTTACTCCTTCTCAGGGACGTGCTATTCTTCAAGCTCTTTGAAGCGGTAACCTACGCCCCGTTCTGTTAAGATGTATTTTGGGTGTGCAGGGTCTGGCTCGATTTTCTGCCGTAGATAGGTGATATACAGGCGTAGGTAGTGCGCTTCATCACGATATTCGCGCCCCCACACTTTGGAGAGCAGCGTTTCGTGCGTCAGTAAGCGCCCGGCATTATTCACCAGGTGATAGAGGAGACGATACTCAGTTGGGCGCAGCACGACCTTTTTGCCGCGCACGATCACCTCTCGTCGTGAGAAATCAATTTTCAAGTCGGGATCAACGATGATCTCCGTCTTACGCGCTGGCGCGGGCATCAACGAGCGGCGGAGCAGCGCGCGGATGCGCGAAAGCAGCTCACGTGGGCTAAAAGGCTTGGCGATATAATCGTCGGCCCCTAAGTCCAGTCCGTGGATCTTATCCTGTTCATTCTGGCGCACAGTGAGCATAATGACAGGGACTGTTGAGACTTCGCGTATATGGCGCAGGGTCTCAAAGCCGTCCATGTCCGGCATCATCACATCCAGCACGACCAGGTCGGGCAGGTTTTCGCGCAACTGGTCCAGTGCCTCTAAGCCATTACAGGCCTCGAGGACGCAGTAGTGCTCTAATTCCAGGTTCATACGCACGAAATCACGAATGCGTGGCTCATCGTCCACGATCAAGATGGTCATATCGCGCTGATCAAATGCTTCCTTCTCCATTAAAACATCACCATTGGCAATTGTGCTTTCTCGACACGAGGTAAACTAAACGAAAATGTGGACCCCTGACGTAGGGCACTCTCGACCCAGATATGCCCTCCGTGGGCTTCGATGATGGCATGACAGATGTATAAGCCCAACCCCACCCCTGGCAACGTGTGTGTGAGGTGATTGCCAACCCGCTGGAACCGATGAAAGATCTGTTCCTGGTCGCGTAGCGAGATACCGATACCACAGTCGCTGACGCTGACGATCACCTCATCGCCGGTGGCTCGACAGGTGACCTGCACGGAACGTTGCTGTGGGGAGTACTTGATGGCATTATCCAGCAAATTTTGCAGTACTTCCTCGATACGGTCCCTATCGGCCATGACGGTGGGAAGATTGGGCGGGATAGCGAGCGTCACGGAAAAATCGGGAGTTCTGGCCTGTAGGCGACGTACCACTCCCTGCACGAGTGCTGCCAGGTCAAGCGGTGCAATCTCCATTTGCAAGCCGCCCGCCTGAATGCGTGAAGCATAGAGCAGATTCCCCACGAGTTTATTCAAACGGTCAGCTTCCTCCTCTATGGCAGACAGACGCGAGCGCTGTGCTTCTGCATCGAGTGTTGCGTCGGTGCGTGCCAACGTTGAAGCATAGCCCTTGATGATGGCAATTGGCGTTTGCAATTCATGTGAGATGACAGAGATGAAGGTCGAACGCTGTTCTTCCTGTTCTCGCTCACGGCTGATATCGCGCACGGTGAGTATGCCATTCATCGGTTCACCCCTGGCTGAGCGCACACACGCAGCGGTCACCGCCACGTCGAAACGCTGCCCATCTCGTGCGGCAATGACCATCTCGCGGTTCACGACTACCTGCCCTGCAAATGCTTGCAGGATGGGTGAGTTTTGCAAGCTGAGCGCATTGCCCTGACGGTCTCTGGGACGCAAGATTTCGTAATAGAGGCGACCCAGGACCTCACTTTCACGCCAACCTGTCAATTTCTCCATCGCCGGATTGAAGTCGATGATGCGTAGAGCGTTATCGACGGTCAGGATACCATCGGTGCTGTAGTGGAAGATGGCGGCCAGACGCCCCTGCTCTTTCACCAGCGCTTGTGATCTCAAGGCAGCGCGCAAGCCCGCAGCCAGGTGTGCGATGAACAGGCGCAGCGCGCCGTCCGACCCTGTGTGCCGCTCGAAACAAGAATATGCCCCTGCTGGTCGCAGGTAGTGTATGACTCCCAGCACGCCTGCGTGGTCCTGCAAGTATAATGAGCAGCGTTCAAGCGCTTGCGGTTCCCTCTCAGAGGTCTCCCCATTATCATATGGGACGAGTCCGAGTTGTACGACCGATGTTGGTGGCCCCGCGCTGACGACAAGCGGACAGGCCGAAGTTGGTTGGATACCTTCCTGGATACTCGCTAACAATGGGGGTAACGCTGATTCACTGAGCCGGTAGAGTGTATGCTCTGCATTGCTCTGCGGGTCAAAAGCTTCCCTTGATACGATAAAGACACCAGCCTCACCGCACAGCAGCCGAATAGCGCTTCCGACAAGGATGGTCGTTTGATCGTGCAAATCCTCAAATTGTTGCGCTTGAGATAAAGACACAGAACTTCGTCCCTACCATAGACATTGGTACGTAGATCAGACAGGGTTGCGATAATGAGATAGGCACTTGCCAGCAATGGGCAGTAGTGCTATTGTAACACAAAACACCAAGAATGAGGACTATACGCTCTATGCATTTTGATATCTTCACACTTTTTCCTGCTATGTTCCAGGGTCCGTTTGCTGAGAGTATGCTCAAGCGTGCGCATGAGCGTGGGTTGCTCAGCATTACTCTGCACAATATTCGTGAGGCGACCAGCGATAAACACCATGTGGTAGACGACTATTCCTACGGTGGTGGGGTGGGCATGGTGATGAAGCCAGAACCAATTTTTGCTGCTGTGGAGGCTGTGCACCAGGGAGGGCCGATTATTCTATTGACTCCACAGGGACGACTCTTCAACCAGCAGATCGCGCGCGAACTTGCCCAGGAGGTGCGTGTGACGCTGGTATGTGGACACTACGAGGGGGTTGATGAGCGTGTACGCCAGCACCTGGTGACTGATGAGCTGTCGATTGGTGACTATGTGCTGACGGGAGGCGAGTTGGCCGCTATGGTGGTGGTTGATGCGGTTAGTCGTCTCATCCCTGGTGTGCTGGGTGACGATGCCTCTACCCAGGAGGAGTCGCATAGTGGGCATGTGCTAGAGTATCCGCAGTATACACGCCCGCCTGAGTTTCGTGGGTGGAAGGTGCCGGATATATTGCTTTCCGGCCACCATGCACAAATTGCGCGCTGGCGGCGCAAGGAGTCGCTGAGGAGAACGAGAGAACGGCGGCCTGATTTGTTTGCGCAGGTGGAACTGAGCAAGGCGGATGAGAGGTTGTTGAAGGAGTTGGAGGCGGAGGAAGGGTAGGAAGCGGTCTCATTAGCAGGGGTAACTACTGGCAGCCTATCGGTTGTTGTCATAGTAACCTTGCCTTTCATGGGAAAGTGCTCTCAGAATCACGAGAAAAATTGCTCAACGCGCACGGGCAGGTTTGGTACTATCCGTGAAGGCAAGATTTGTTCTCCACGGAAGATGCCGAGTGATTGATAATCATCACCCTCCAATACTAATACCTCAACGGTGCCTCTCTCAGGATTGGCAATCCAGTACTCTGGCACACCGGCACGAGCATACGCCTCGTACTTAGAAAGCCGGTCAAAGGCAGCAGTACTATGAGATGCCACTTCGACCACCAGGTTAGGCGCGCCAACAATCTTCTTCTCTTGCACCCTGTCTAAATGCTCATTTAGCACAACAACGATATCCGGCTGAAAGACATTCTTTGGCCTCAGTTCCACATCAATAGGAGCGGTGAAGACACGTCCAAGGCCAGCGAGTTTAATGTAGGTTCGTAGGTATGAGTAAATCTCACCAACGATATCTTGATGCCATGGACTAGGCGCAGGTGCCATAAGCAGCACTCCATTCACAATCTCGTAACGATGCCCATCGTCTGGAAGAGCGGCATAATCGTCATATGTCCAGAAGCCTTGTGGCGGCCCGGGAACCCAATCAGCAAGAGTGACTACGGACTGCCTATCGGTTGTTGTCATAGTATCCTGCCTTTCGCCTGGGAAAAAGAACAGCAACGCTTATCTTTGAACCGGATATAGTAACGTTGAATGCACTACAAAAATACCATACTTTTCGCCATATGCCAATCCCCAGAGCTGCTACTCAGGGCTGTTGCAAAGTCTCTGATTGCCGCCTTCGACGGCAGGGAAATGGGGAGGAGCGAGGACACCTCGCGCTCCGGCAAAGGGCTGTCGCCCTCTGCACTCCCATGAACTGACACTAGCCCTGTGCCGGAGGTGGCTGTTGCCCATTTGGGGGTTGCTTTGGTTGCTTCCCAGCTCCTTGCTTTTTAAGAAACTCCTCGCGTGCCTTCAGGTACTCTTCTCGCGCTTTCTCCTCGGCGACGATGTCGGCGGCCTCGTCGGCCATCGTGCGTCCTTCGCCATTACCGCGTTTACCATACCCACCACCTTCACCGATCCCAGCCTCGTCTAGCACTTCGCGGGAGCGCCCACCGGTCTCGGAAGGGCCGATGACGCCACGCGCCTCCAGCAGGTCGATCAGGCGGGCGGCACGCGAATAGCCGATGCGCAGACGACGTTGCAGGAGGGAGATGGAGGCACGTTCATACTCGCGCACTACTCGTTCGGCTTCCTCCAGGAGATCATCCTCTAATTCAAAGTCGTCGGAGACGTGCTCGCTGATCTCCCAGCCAGGCTCTACCACTGGCGCCACGACGGGGGCATTTTTTGCACCCTTGCTGCCAGCGATGACGGCTGTGTGCTCTGTGACTTGCTGTTTCCAGTAGGTCACAAGGTTTTCCACTTCGTCATCGGCCACGAATGCACCCTGGATGCGCTCGGGCTTGCCAGCGTCGGCCGGAAGATAGAGCATATCGCCACGCCCTAGCAGGCGTTCAGCACCACCCATGTCGATGATGGTACGTGAGTCAACAGCTGAGCTGACCATGAAGGAGATGCGCGTAGGGATATTGGCTTTGATCAGGCCAGTAATCACATCGACGGAGGGACGCTGCGTGGCAACAACCAGGTGGATACCGGTGGCACGTGCCAGTTGCGCCAGGCGACAAATCATGCCCTCAATCTCTTCGGGGGCAGACATCATCAGGTCTGCCAGTTCGTCGATGATAATGACGATGGCGGGCAGGTTGCCTAAGGAGCTATCCCCACGAGCCAGCTTCTCGGCGCGTTGCTTGCGATAGCCGTCCAGGTTGCGCACGCCCAGTTGTGAGAAGAGACGGTAACGTTTCTCCATCTCGGCAATGGCTACTTTGAGCAACGCCACCACTTTCTCGACCTCGGTCACGACAGGCGCGAGCAGGTGAGGAATGCCGTTGTACATAACGAGTTCCACCATCTTAGGGTCAACCATGAGAAGACGCACATCGTCGGGTGTGGCCTGCATGAGAATGCTGCCAATGATCGCATTGATGCAGACCGATTTACCTGAGCCTGTTGCGCCCGCGATGAGCAGGTGTGGCATGCGCGCCAGGTCACCGATACGCACGGTGCCTGCAACGTCCTTGCCCAGCGCGACGGTCAATTTCGATTTTGCCCTGGCCGCCAGGTACTCTTTGCTCTCCAGGACTTCACGCAGGGTCACGAGTCGGCTGTTCTTGTTGGGGATCTCGACACCCACATAGGGACGACCGGGGACCGGAGCCTCCATACGAATGCTCTTGGCTTCCAGGACGAGCGCCAGGTCGCTTTGCAGCGCCATGATGCGGCTCACGCGTGTGCGTGCCTCATAGACGATGTTACCTGCAGCATCCTTGACAGGAGTCTGCTTGCCATCTTTATCGGGTTTCATCTCTGGCTTGCCGGTGGGGCGAATGCCGAAGCGAATGACGGTTGGGCCAATGCTGATGTCCTCCCGTTTCACGTCTGCCTCTACGCGGAAGCTGCGCAGGGTCTCTTGAATGATTTTTGCCAGCGAGTCCGTATCATCGCCCAGCATGTGTTGCTTGACCTCTTCGGGGTTGTTGAGCAGCCTGATGTCCGGTAGTTTCCAGAGCGAGTCGTTCCCTGCCTGAGCCTGGGCCGCGGCTGCACGGGTAATGACGGTTGGCTGGTTAGGGCGGACGGGATTGGGTGCGAGCGGCTCCATCTCGGCTTTGGATTGCTTGAAGGGGAGCGGCTGCTGATGTGCGCCCTGTACAGCGTCCTTCAGTTCTTCGCGATCCAATGGTTGAGCAGGACGCGGTCCACGGGGAACCAGGCCGATCTCCTGCTTGTGCAGATTGATGTCGTTGAGAGGGTCTTCCTCGTCTCCAAAGTCGGGCTCGAACTCGATGATGTCGTCACTATCCTCGTCCATCTCATCGTCTTCGCCTGGTTCGTTGGTAGTTTGTGCCGGGGGTGCCATTGCGCCTGGAGAGGCGGGCGTGCCAGAGCCATAGCGGCTATATTGGGGGCGCTGGCCAAGATAAGGCGAGGGAGGGTTGCCTGCGGTTGATGTGCTCGCCTGCGTACCTGCGGATAAGACACGGGCAATCGTTTGGCCAAGCGACAGGACTTGCCCAAAGGTGATGCGAAACGTCAGGATGGTGACGATGACAAACAGGCCGATCACTAGCACGTGTCCGAAGGCTCCGTTCCAGCCTGATAGGGGAAAGACGAGGAGATCGCCCAGGAAGCCGGCTTTGCCAAGACCAAGGATCAGGCGGCTTTCGGCGAGTACTAAGAGCCAGAGGACGGTCAGGCCAATGACCAGTGACCAGCGAATGAAGCGCTTGTTGAACATACCTTCGATGAGGTGAGCCAGGGCGAAGGCGATCAGGCCAAGTGCCAGCAAGTAGGCGGACCAGCCAAAGAAAACGATGAAGAAGCGATAGAGGTCAGCGAAGAGCAGGGTGGAGCGAAAAACGGTCAGTGCGGCGAACAGCAAAAGTGACAGTGCCAGGAGCAGTAGGCTGAGAAAACGTTGCTGGTGGTGTGGCTCCATGTTTTGCCAGCCTTCTCGTAGCCAGTCAATGAAGCGTGCATCACTCGTAGATGGACGAGCACGAGTAGGGGTAGACCGGTTGGGTGAAGCTCGTTTTTTGCTTGTCTGTTTGCTACCCTGGGCCTGTTTGGTAGCAGCCTGGCGACGTGGACGTGGTTTGGCCGCGGGGGTGCTGGTACTAGAGCTGGAACGCTGTTCGACGCGCATGCTTTCTGAGCCAATACTTCCTGCAGCCTGGCTGACACGGGAAGCTCCCCGTGCTACATCTGCGTTCACGCCTGGTCCCACCCGTCCTTGCCGCCGCTTTTGTTGCTTGTTGTGGCTGTTGCTTGGACTACCTGCCATAGTTAGCTCGCTCCTTATTTCCTGCGTCCGCACTGAAAAGACACCCGTATCATAGCCCAGATGTTCCAAGAGCGCAAGAGGGTGGGGATGTGGCATAATGATGCTGTACCATGTGTCCTCATCACAGAATAAATCATGAACAAGGAGTGCAAAGCATGAGCCGTGAGTTAGAGAAGACGACCGGGCATAAGGGATTGGAAAATGTTGCGCTGAAAAACTTGAAGTGGCCTACCTCCAAGCCAGGCCCGTGGGCTACGCCGCCGCCAGTGGGGGAAAGACCGGTGCCGACGCGGACAGATCAAATGGTCGAGGTAGCCTATGATCAGGAACGCGGCGAGCCGAGTGTCCAGGGGTCGGTGCAGACGTCGCCGGGTGGCTCGGCGGGTCAGTAGGCTACGAAGTAGACTTGAGCATACCATACAACCCCTCGTCAACTTCCACCGTCTACCCGGCGACGAACCGCAACGCGACACTGTGCTGGAGCACGGCGAATTGATCACGGCTGTCGACCTGCCACCGCTCGCGTTCGCGACGCGCTCGCACTACCGCAAGGTCCGCGACCGTGCGTCGTACGCATTCGCGCTCGTCTCGGTTGCCGCAGCAATCGATGTCAGCGATGGCATCGTGCGCGACGTGCGCATCGCCTTTGGTGGTGTCGCGCACGTGCTGTGGCGAGCGACAAAAGCCGAGCTCACGCTGCGTGGCGCACCGGCGACCGAGGAGACGTTCCGCCGAGCTGCCGATGCAGAACTCGCCGACGCACGGCCACTGCGCGACAACGCGTTCAAGGTTCCGCTCGCACGCAACGTCCTCGTTCGCACGCTGCTCGACCTCATAGGAGAGGAGAACCAATCATGAACCTCACCATACGGGCTATCGGCGCACCGCTGGACCGCATCGATGGTCCAAAGAAGGTCACCGGCACAGCAACATACGCCTATGAGCACCCGGTCGAAGGCGTGACGTATGCGTTTCCGGTACAGAGTACGATCGCCAAGGGCCGGGTTGTGTCGATCGACGCGGGCGCCGCGCGTGCGCTTCCTGGCGTCGTCACGGTGCTCTCACACGAGAATGCACCGCGTCTCGTGCCGCTTGATGATGCTGAACTAGCAGTGTTCCAATCCAATGCCATCGCGTACCATGGTCAGTTCGTTGCCGTGGTGTCAACAGGTGCCCAAATTTGTCGACAAACCTGGACAAAAGCCGTTTCTCTCGCCCTGAAAGGGTCCAGCCTCTCCGCGTTTCTTCTGTATTCAGAGAGGTTATCCTTTCAGGTCAGGTCCGGGAGATGATACAGGTTGAAACGATATCCCTTTGGACCAAGAGCAGCCCCACCACTTTGCGTGTATGCTCGTTTGCATACGGGCCTAGCCTGCCATCAACAGCATTGGCCTACGACAGACTTTTCCCCTGTGGCCTGTAGCCGCAGAAGACGGGAAGGCAACTGTGTCAACTACTTCGTTGGAAGCGCGGTTGCCAGTGCCATTGGTTGAAGAAGCTATGATGCACATTCGCACTGCCGTTCCAGTCCGCATTCACCTCGTAACGGCAATGCGGGCAAAAAAACAGTTTTCCCCACTTCACGAAGATACGCTGGCCCTTCTGGTACGAGAACCTCTCTCCCTTCTGGCCGCATCGAGCACAGTATTGAGATGTTCCGTGGGGATTGACTTCCACCGTACAGGTGCTGGATGTTGCAAACACTTTCTCGCGAGCGAACTGATTGATTTTGCCGCGGAACTGGTTAGCCCGTTTGCGGTTCATGCGCCGCGACTTGCTTCCTCCACTGGCTTTCATCTTGCGCAGGCGCTCAAAAAGCAGGATGCATCCTGGATACCTCGCACAGACATTGGCAATGAGACGCGCGACTTTGTGGGCAGCGTCTTCGTTCAAATGCTCAATATGTCGCCAGAGTTGCTGGTTGCTACGCTCCCCTTTGACCGGTTTGGCTGACTGCCATTGCTTTTTGGCGATGCGTTTGAGATGCCGATACCGGTGAGCATCCAGACCGTGATCGGTCACAAAGACGCTTTCGATGATCGTTCCATGTGCCCTCACGGTAATGACTGCCAGATTGCGCACGTTCAGATCCACCGCGACGGTGACCAGATCCGGATCAAGCTTGCTCTCCTTGACCTTTTTGGCTGTGACCTCTTTGGTTTGCGGGAAGTGT
>WNFT01001033.1_pt1 | contig 33541 bp, 23 predicted proteins | sample 5400191 | NCBI WGS metagenome assembly WNFT01 (sample SAMN13153359, study PRJNA577476) | soil metagenome | isolation source: 80 cm saprolite under Madrone tree | place: USA:California | collected 2016-06-14 | reverse complement strand
ACGCCAAATCAGCAGCTCTTAGAGCGTTCGGCAGCGTCGAGCGGCTCAAAGAGGAATCCCGCGACGCACGCGGGCTCAATTTCATCGACAATTTGCTTCAGGATCTTCGATACGGTTTCCGAACTCTGGGTCGCACGCCAGGTTTCGCCGCCGTGGCGGTGATCACGCTGGCACTCGGCATCGGCGCGAACACGGCCATGTTCAGTGTGCTGAACGGTGTGGTGCTGCGACCGCTGCCATACAAAGATCCAAGCCGTCTTGCATTCCTCTGGACAGACGATCCAAAACACGGAGTGCACGAAGAAGGCACGGGGTATCCCACCTATGAGGACTGGCGCAGAGAGAGCCGCGCATTCGAGGACATGGCCGTGTGTACGCGGGGTCTTCAGTTAAGGCTGACGGGAGGAGATGATGTCGAGCGGGTGAAGGCCGAAAGGGTTTCTGCAAATTTCTTTTCGGTTCTCGGCGTGTCGCCGATGCTTGGCAGAAGCTTTTCACGGGACGAAGAGCAGCGAACGGACATCGTCGTGATCGGCTATGGCCTGTGGCAGCGCCGCTTCGGGGGAACTGGGGATGCCGTCGGCAAGACTCTTGAAATCGAGGGCCGGACCACAACGGTCGTGGGCATCATGCCAAAGGGTTTCTACTTTCCCAGCCCGGACACGCAACTATGGCGTCCGCTGGCTTTTGAACTGGGAGAGCGGCGCCGCTTCACGGATATGTTTCGGGTCATCGGGCGCCTCAGGCCCGCCGTGACATTTTCAGAAGTGCAAACCGAGATGACGGCTATCGGACTCCGTCTCGCGGAAGCATATCCATCGACGGACGAGGATTTCGCCGGTTTCGCCGTAAACGTCGTGCCGGTGTTCGATCAGATGGTCAGCCCCACTTTGCAGTTGGCTCTCTGGATACTGCTGGGCGCTGTTGGGTTCGTGCTGCTGATTGCGTGCGCCAACGTTGCAAATCTGCTTCTGGCCCGAGGAACGTCACGCGAGCACGAGTTCGCCTTACGCTCAGCACTTGGGGCTCAGCGAACGCGCCTGGTTCGGCAGATCCTTACCGAAACTGCAGCGCTCGTCGTCCTTGGAGGCCTGGCGGGTTTTGCTCTGGCAGCAGCCGCTCTTCAGGCGCTCCGAGCTATTGCGCCTCCGGGTATTCCGCGTCTGGACGAGGTTCAGCTCGACATTGGCGTTCTAATCTTCACGGCGGGAGTTTCTCTTCTTGCAGGTCTGCTGTTTGGGACAGTTCCTGCCTGGAAGATTTCACAAAGCGATGCCGGCGAGGCATTGAAGAGTCAGGGGCGAAGCATTGGTGGCGGACGCAGGCTGTCCTTTGCGAATCGATTATTTGTCGTTGTCGAGTGTGCTCTATCGATCGTCCTGCTCGCAGGGGCTGGTTTGCTCGTCAAGAGTTTCATTCACCTTCAGGATGTGAATCCAGGTTTCAAGCCCGGACAGGTTCTTCTCATGCGCGTGACGACGCCTGCGGTTTCCCGGGAAATGATGGAACGGATTGCCGGACTGCCCGGAGTGGAGGCGGCCGGCGCGATCTCGGACTTCACGTTTACCAGGAATCCCGATCAGCTCATTACGATCGAAGGCCGGTCAACCCCCAAAAGGCCAGTGACCTCAGATCGCGTGAGTCCGGGCTTCTTCCAGGCCATGGGTGTGCGCCTGTTGAGCGGCCGGTTTTTCAACGAGCAGGATGGTCGTGCAAAAGTGGCTATTATCAATCAAACAATGGCGAAAACGTTCTGGCCCAACGAAGACCCCATCGGCAAGAGGTTCGGGCACGAGGGATCGAACACAGTCATTGGTGTCATCCAGGACATGCGCCGCCGTGGGCTGGAGCGAGAAATCGTATCCGAGTTCTACGTCCGCGGGATTCAACCGAATATGGATCTCGCGATACGAACGGCATCCGATCCTCTGTCTGTCGTCCCGAGCGTTCGTGAGGCAGTTCGCTCATTCGATAGGAATGCGGCGATCAGCGAAGTGACAACATTAGAGGGTCGAATGCAGGAACTGGACGCCAGCCGAAGGTTCCAGACATTGCTGATCGCGATCTTTGCCGGGGTCGCATTGCTGCTGTCGGCGGTCGGGATATATGGCGTCATGCATTACGCCGTCACGCAGCGGACGCACGAGCTTGGCGTCCGTATCGCGCTCGGTGCCCGAACTTCCGTGATTCTCTCGCTCGTCATCGGCGAAGGACTGAAAGCCGCTCTCACGGGTGTAATGCTCGGCCTGGCCGGAGCCCTTGCGTTGACGCGAGTCATGACGCATCTGTTATTCGAAGTCAGCGCCACGGATCCCGCGGTCTTCGCCTTGGTTCCGACTATCCTTATCGCTGTTGCCTCGCTGGCTTGTTGCCTTCCCGCGCGCCGCGCGTCGAAGGTGGACCCGATCGTGGCTTTGCGCCACGAATGAGGAACTCAGAGATGCGCATCACACGCTGGCTCTACACCGGACCATTGAGATTACGCTCGTTGTTGCGGCGCGGACGCGTCGAACAGGAGTTGGACGAAGAGATCCGTTATCACCTGGAACGGCAGATCGAGCAAAACATCGCCAATGGTTTGACGCGGCACGAGGCGCGGCACGCGGCATTGCGGGCCATGGGAGGCATCGAGCAGAGAAAAGAGGAGTGCAGAGACATGCGGCGCGTGAACTTTATCGAGAACTTGATTCAGGATCTCCGTTATACGGGCCGTATGTTGCGCCGAAGTCCGGGGTTTGCAGCAGTGGCGGTCATCTCACTGGCGCTTGGAATCGGAGCCAACACCGCGGTATTCAGCCTTGTCGATGCCCTGTTGCTAAAGCAACTGCCTGTGAAGAATCCCCGCGAGCTGGTCTTCTTCACCACGCGGAACACCGCGAACTTCGTCAACTTGAGTTTTTCGTTTCCCGCCTTCGAACAAATTCGAGATCGCACGCGGAGCTTCTCCGGAATTTTCGTTTCTCAGGGCGCCAGATCTGGGCGAATGACAGTCAGCGGTGAGCCCGCAGGGGCCGATATCGAAACTGTGCGGGCGGAGAGAGTCTCCGGCAGTTTCTTCTCAACGCTCGGCGTTGAGACGATATTGGGCCGGACGTTCGTCCTGGATGACAACACCATCGATAATCCTCCGCCGGTGACCGTCATCAGCCACGCTTTCTGGCAGCGGCGGTTCGCCGGGGATCCTCAGGTTATAGGAAGAAACATCACAATCAGCGGCCGTCCATTCACCATCATTGGTGTGACCCCGCAGACTTTCTCTGGTATTCAAATTGGCAGTAATCCGGACATGTGGCTGCCGCTAAGCAATATAGACCCGGTGATTCCGGGCACGCCTGTACTGAAGAACCCGACTGTCCAACTGGTGCGAATGATGGCCCGGCTCAAGCCGGGCGCAACTCTGGATCAGGCTGGTGCTGAAGTGGAAGTCATCTATCGCCAGACGCTCGAGGAACGCGCAGCCGCCTTTGATTCGCGCGTAACACGGACCGAGCGGGAGCGGTTTCTTGCTCAGAGGATTGAAGTGCAGTCGGGAAGCACAGGTTGGACGAGGCTGCGTCAGCAGTTTACCGAACCGCTTCTCATCCTGATGGCGATCGTCGGATCCGTGTTGTTGATTGCGTGCGCGAACGTGGCCGGCCTGCTGCTGGCTCGCGGCACCGCACGCCGCAAAGAGCTCGCCGTGCGTCTCGCGATTGGAAGCGGCCGGCTCCGGTTGGTTCGACAGTTGTTCACCGAAAGCCTGAGTCTCGCCTTCTTTGGTGCAATTCTTGGATCAGGCCTGGCTTATGCGGGCGTCCGGATGCTGCTGACGTATCTGCCGGCGGATCCGGGCAACACACTCACCGTCTCTCCGGACCTTCGGATTCTGACGTTCACGGCGGGTGTTTCGGTCCTGAGCGCGATTATATTCGGGCTGGTTCCGGCATTGCGAGCAACCCGGCTCGATCTCGCTCCCAGCCTCAAAGATCAGTTCGGCGGACTCACATCTCGATTGGTCCTCAACAAACTCCTGGTCGCTTTCCAGGTGGCTTTATCTCTTGTCGTGATCATTGGAGCCGGTCTCTTTATCCAAACTCTTCAGAACTTGCAGAGCGTCGATACTGGCTTTCAAAAACAAAATGTTGTTCTCTTCGGTCTGGATGGAGGCCCATTCGCCGGCCGCAGTCCGGTTCAATGGAAGAGTCTGTACCTGCAGATGCGGTCGCGACTCGAAGCGATTCCGGGTGTGCAGTCCGCGAGTTTCTCGACGTTCGGTTTGCTCAGCGACGAAAACTACAGTCAGAAAGTCCAGATAGATGGGTACATTCCCAAACCTGACGAAGATGTGGAATGCGCGATCGTATCTGCCGGGCCGCGCTTTTTTGAGACATTGAGTGTCCCGGTATCCCTCGGCCGCGGCTTCGGTCAGCAGGATATGTCGTCTTCCGTCGCGGTTATCAACGAAGTGATGGCGAAGCATTTTTTCGGGAGTGAAAACCCCGTCGGCAGGCATTTCCGTTACGGAGGCAGCGAGGCTGAGATTATCGGCATCGCGAAGGATGTGAAATACCGCACCTTGAGAGAAGAAAGACGGTGCCAATTCTATATCCCGGTTTCAACGGAGTTCATTGCCTTCAATACTTGTTTTTCACTGCGTACGGCCACGCACCCCTCCGCTCTGGTAAATGTCATTGGAGCCGCCTTGAAGGAATTCGATCCCGCTTTCCGCTCTTCCAACATTCGAACCATGGAGGAGGTGGTGGATACGACCATCGCTCAAGAGCGCCTGATCGCGCAGCTCGCAAGCTTCTTTGGATTGACGGCTCTTCTTCTCTGCTGCGTTGGCCTCTATGGAATTCTTTCGTACTTCGTGACGGGGCGTACGCACGAGATCGGAATCCGGATAGCACTGGGCGCACGGATTCAAAATGTCGTGACCATGATGATGCGCGAAATGGGACTCGTGGTTGTCGCCGGCGTCGTTGCCGGCCTGTCCGGCGCGTTCATCCTGGGTCGAGCAGTTTCGAGCCTGCTGTTCGGCCTGACCCCCACCGATCCGTGGACGATCGCATCCGCCGTGCTTTTCCTCCTGGCTGCAGCGACAATCGCCGCGTATTTGCCGGCGCGGCGGGCCTCTCGGCTCGACCCGTTAGTGGCACTGCGCCAGGAATAGTTAATCGCGACCTTTATTTCTTTTGCGCCTGGGCATCGTCGTAGCTCATGCCGTAAATCGAGGGAACCTTCGCGCCCATCGGACGCAGGTACGTCGAAAGTTGCCCGCGATGGTGAATCGTGTGGGCCATGCCGGACATCAGATAGGCAACCGCTGGAAGTTGCCGGATGCCGCGAAAGTCGATGATCTTCACAAGCTGGTCCTGAGACATCTTTTCGAGCCGGCCCACATTTCTCTCGAACGTTTCCGCGTACCATTTTGCAACATCTGCCGAATTCCGTACCGTCTCCGGTGGCGTGCTTCCGCCATAATTGAATTCGCCTGATGCCACCCCATCGAGAAATCGATTCTCGGCAGAAGCTATGTGCCAGGCCAGTTCAAATGCAGGCCGGGAGTTTGAATTCGGGCGGTAGTCGCCTTTGTCCAGCGGGACGGCTTCAATCACCTTGCGCGTTAACGGGTGTTCCACCTTCAGCCAGGGCAGCGCGACCGCATGCAGCAGAAACGTGGCCTGTTCGGGTTGCATTGGTTGTGTACTCATTTTTGTCCTTTCGGAACGAGCAATGTAGTCGCGGGCTAAAGCCTAATTCGGGGACAGACGCATAAATCACCTAATTGCGATCAACGGTTCTTTTAACCGTAATTAGGTGATTTATGCGTCTGTCCCCGAATTAGGCTTTAGCCCGCGTTCAGCACCGCGCGTAAATATGCCAGAATCGCTCTAAGTTCATCATCCTTATAAGAGCCGATCACGGAAGAATGCTGCCATGAGCTGCCATCGACCAATTTCACGGCTGCAGGATCCGCTGTCCGCAGCACCGGAGGCGGCGTCGTCAGGTCGTAGAAAATCACTGCGCGCATTGCATTGCTGACGACCAGTGCCGGCATTGTTTGTCCATCCAGCGTGGCGGTGGACACTTTCGGCGCGACCGCACGCAGCGCCTGAACGTTGGCCGGTACAGTCGCGATCGGCACTGCGACTGGAATCCCGATCCCATTCACCTCGTGACAAGTCGAGCATCGTCCGAAGCCACGCACTGCGTCCGAAAATAATTCACGGCCGCGTGCTGCTTCGCCGGAAACCACTATCGGACTGGCGGCAGGCGCCGTCGAACTGCTGATTCCGTTCAGGCTCGCGACGTATGTGATAACGGAGGCAAGTTCGGAACGTGACAAAGTATCTGCAAAACCCCGCATAGCCGTACCGGGCACGCCACGGCTGACGGTGTTCGTGATGAACGCCCGGTCGAATCCGCGCGCCGCAAGACGGGGAGCGCCGCCCGTGGTGCCTTTCGGGCCGTGACAGTATCCTGTAGTGCAGGATTTGCTGAACACCTGCTCGCCGTCCTGTTGCGCCCAGGTAAGAGATGGAAGGACCAATAAGATAAACAAGCCGCAAATTACGCGCTCAAAGCTCCGTGCGTATCCAGCCATATCGAACATTGTCACGTTCCACTCCGATCTCGACGTAACGTTCCCTGAACTTCGACATGTTGTCAGCCGTGAAACCGGGAAGCTCCATGATCGTCTTCAACTCCTTCGACATGCGCTTCTCATAATCCTTCGGCACCGGTTTGAAGTTCTGCGTCGTGTTGATGCCATACAGCTTCGCAGAGTTCAGACCGAGAATCTTTCGCCTGGCGTCCGGAGTCATTTCCGGGTATCCATACTTCTTCCGCAGATCCTCGGGAATCTGGAACCGCCACATCGCATCGATCTGCCACTGAGGCGAGCCATACCAGACAGCGTCCGAACCAAAAACGATCCGATCCGGCCCCATGAATTTCATGAGCTGTCCCATGATGTGCGCCGCAACAGTGGGGAATGTCACGATCGACGAAGCCCACGTGGTTCCGATCTCGGCATAGGTGTTCTTGTACGGCGCCACGAGCGTAGCATATTCCGTTGTCCAGCTGATGTCCGGCACGCCTTGACGCATTTTGCCGGACTTGACCTCCTGCAGCGCGTCGTACATGAAGAACGCCGGCTGAATACATGCGTGATATGTGATGAAGTTCAGATTCGGCCAATCCTTTGCGGCTTTGGGCAGGTCGCGCGGATGACCTCTTTCCGGATCCGGCGGTCCCGGCGCCAGGCCTTTGTGAACGCAGATGTTGTTGAAACCCGGTTTCGCGGCTTTCAGTTTTTGATAATTCTTCTCGATCAGCTCGAACGTGGGATAAGCAACCGCTTCGTCGTCGTGGCGCCACTGGCGCATCAAGCTGTTAGGATCGTTATCGACCTTTGCAGCATTAGAGATGTTGTAGCCCTTCCACGAGTCGGGTTTGTTTTGCTCGATTTGTTCCTGAATATAAGCAAGATTGCCTTTGCCGACATACAGAAGACCGTGAGCCAGCATCCGTGTGGAACCGGAAATCTCGTTCACAAAATTTCGCGCGGCCGCGGTCTGTGCGGCCGTCAGCAGTTCTCCGGTCATGGCTTCCTTGTAATTTCGGGGTGGCCGGTTCTGGTCCGGGCCCATGTTTACAACGGATGCTGTGACGTTGCTCAAGAGGCCGATGGTGATCTGACTATCAAGGTACACATCCTTTATGAACTGAACGATCTGGGCATTCGCGGCGACATTGGGCAGACCGACGAGTGCTGGATTCCAAACTCCCCACACGTCGCCACGCTCATCGCGAAGACCTCGCGGATTCATGGGATTCGTTCCGGCTCCGGATGTTGAGCCCTGCGCCACCGCACGCAACATGCCGCCGGGATTCGGCGCGCTGCCTCGAACCATGTGAAGCTGATCGTCGAAAACGAAAAGGTCACGCGGCGCGCCGGACTGCGCGTAAGCCTCGGGCTCGAACATCTCAATGGGACTGACGCTGAAAAAGCGCCCGAAGACTTCGTTCATCGCGAGGAATGCCGCAGCCATGCCTCCCGTGCCCGCTAGAAATCGCCGCCGATCGATTCCGAGTTTCTTACTGGCGGTTTCCGAGAGGTCCTGAATGCGGGCTTCCACCTTCTTTTGATTTTCGGTCTGAGGAGCCGGCATATACTCCCCGTTCGAGACCATTCGAGTCGGAACGGGCGACCGGAACGATTCGCCCTGGTCCGCGCGTGCGCACCTGGCGACCTGATCGTCATCCAGCAGTCCATGGTCTTCCAACCACACTTGTCCCTCTTCGTTCCAGTTGTTAGTCGACATAGGCGGCCCCCTTAATTCAGCACGATACTCCAACCGGGCGCTCCGTTTTCACAACTTTTCGGAGACAAAACTTTGTGGTGTGGTGGAAACTATCGGTGGCGAAAAGACCACATTTGGATATTCATTGTCCGGAGGACCATATGAACGAAGAATTGCTCATTGCGATGGCCACATCAATAATTCTCGCGTCCGTCAAGAACCCCGAGAAGAAAACAAAGCTGACAAAGGCGATGGCGAAAATCTACAAAACGATCGGTACGGCCTATCTGGGCGATCCTGAATTTCAGGCGTTGACTGGCGGCGCGGTTGCGGGCGCAACCGGCGACTAGTTCTTCCTGCTGCCGGGCAACGGTTGAATCGTTGTCCGGGTTAAGACGCTGCCCGTAAACTCCGTCTGTTCGCCCGCGCGCTTGCCCGGCGCCGGCAGCAGACGGGCGGCCAGCGGCTTATTCCATCGGTAAGCGAGCCACGCTACATCACCCAGGATCCGTGCGATCTGATCTTCGGTCACATCGCCGGGCAGTGGAACGGTGTCCACTCCGCCTGCACAAACTGCCGAGTACGCCAGGATCGAATCCAGTGTGAACGTGCCCTCCGCCCAGCGTTTGGCCAGTACGTTGTCCTCCATCACGGGGATCATCAGACCCGAATAACCCGTACGCTTCACAGGCGTAGCCTGCACAGCCCGCGTAATGATGCCCGACGCGGTTTCCGTTCCCGGCGATCCGAAAGGTGCACCAATAAACGACTCAATCGCGGTCGCGATCGAGCGGTCCCCGATGGGCGCGGGTGTGGCGTCGATCCCTTCGTAGGTCCAGCCCGTCGCTCTGGCCAGTTGCATTGCGACCAACTCAATTTGCTTCGTGTAGCTCGTCAGCACTTCGGATAAATGCTTCTCCGCTTCGACGGGGTCCTGATGCTGCCGAAACACCTCACCGACAACTTCCGCCCCCTCCATCGCGATGGCAAAAGCACGGCCTTTTCCAAGATGATACGAACCGGGGTAGTACGGCCCGTAAGGCTTCATCATTGCGATGGCGCCGAAGTTGAAGTTGGCGTCGCCGTGCGGGCTGCGCTCAGAGAGTTGCTTGATGACCTTCGCGGCCTGTCGAATGGCTTTCCAGTGAATACCCTGCTCGTCCGCCGTAATCAGATTGGCATTGACGCTGACCTTCGACAGGATTTCGACGAGCAGTGAAACCGGAGCGGTGTCATCGTTGTCGTGGACCATGGCGGCGCCGATATTGAGACCGCTCGGTCCCTTCGAAGCCGCTTCGCGGAGCTTACCCACAAAGGCAACGGCGTCCTCGGCTTTCATGCCCTTGGTGTACTGCGGGAAAGGCCGTGTGGTGATGCGGCCGCCGGCCCCTTCAAAACCCGCCTTGTTCAGGGCATCCTTTGCGGATGCCAGGAACTTTTGCGCTTCCTCAATTCGGGATGCGTAGTTGCTCTGGTCGATTTCGATGAAGGCCGTGACGGCGCGAATCCGGGGCCGCACTTCCGCGGCGTCCGCCGGACGAACACTGCCGGCAGCACAAGCGAGTGCGGCGAAAGACAAAGTCAGAAATGCTTTTCGCATGTTTTGTGATCAGCGGCCCGAACCCGGCGTCCAGCCGTTGCCGAGCCCATAAGGTAGCGTGACGAACGGAAACACTTCGACTTCGTGAATCAACCCGCTGCGGATTCCGAAGGTTTCCATCGTGACCAGGTTTTGCAGCATGCCTGGAGGCGCATCTGCGGGAGCGCCTCGCCGGGTGCCGTCATGGATGAACAGCGGGAAGGTGCCCACCAGTCCCTTCTGCTCGTCGACAATCAGCGCGCGGCGCGGCCGGATATGTTTCATATAGGCGAAAGTCTTGCTGTCGATCTGTTGCGTACAAGTCATCATGCTGAAGGCGAGCTGGGAACGTCCCTGCTCGGTGCTCGGATTTGGAAGAGCAGGGCCGGGCATCATTCGCCCTCCCGGCGGCGGATTGTTGACGGTCTGATAGCCGTTTTCATGGCGCACGCAATCGGGGGCGAAGGCGGCGATCTTGCCGTTATCGCCTTCCAGTGCGTCGAAATAGGAGTTCGCAGCGCGGGTCATGACAGTGCGGGACGTACGCTGGCCCGGCGGGACATCGTTGACCAGCGCCGGCCTTGGCGTCGTGAGGAGCGGAATAGCTGCTTCATTGATATTGCGATCGTACAGCTGCTCGATTTCGAGGATCTTTCCACGATCGATTTTCAAACGGACAACCACCAGCGCATCCCGGCCCTGAATCTTGAGGCGGGTCTGAATGGCCACCTGACCTTCGACCGGGTCGGCGACGTAAATCTTGAAGCTGGTAGGTTCCACCTTCGAACGCCAGAACACTCCCTCGCCCACATCCATTTGCCCGGTGTTCTCGGTCATCCGGACATCTTTTGCCAGCGCCGGCACCGACTTGGGATCGTGCTTGAAGATGGCATCCATGTAGCCGTCCATGAGGCCGACCAGGCAGGCTCGATCGCATTCTTTGACGTTGGCTGCGTTCCACTCCGGTTCCTGCGCCATCATCGTCGTCGCGATGCCGCAAAGAAGCATGCAACCAATCCCCATGAGCCTTTTCATGAAAACTATCCTCCTCCTGCCGCTCTTTTCACAGCAATACACCGGTCATTATAATGAGCGAGCAGATCGGAGAGTTTATGAAATCGAAAGCAGTGTTCGTGGCTCTATCGTGTCTCTGTGGATCAGCTCTCGTCCTGAGCCCGGTTGCCGCCGCACCGCAGCGCGGCGCTGCACAGCAGCAGGGGGTCAGGGAAGTGACCGTTACCGAAATCCCAGGGTCATTGCGGCGGGAGCGAAATGGAAACTCGTCTGGCAGGGAACAGACAACGCAGACGGTATTGTCGGCCTGGCCGATGGCGGCGTGTTGTTCGCCCAGGAACAGCCCAACCAGGTCACCAAGCTCGACAAGAACGACAAGGCTTCTGTCGTCCTGAAGGACACGCATGGAGCAGGTTCTTTAGCGATAGACGCCATGGGCCGCGTCATCGCGGCGGAGAGGACCTGCACGGATCCGGGTCGACAAGCCGGCGCAGCACCATGTACTGAGCCGACCGCGGTGGGCGTCCTCTCTCCGGAGCGCAAGATCCTGGCGGACAAATTCGAAGGCAAGCCCCTTGGGCGTCTCAACGACCTCGTTGCCGACAGAGACGGCAATGTGTATTTCACCGTGGGCGGGGCCTACTACGTCAATCCCGCCGCCAAGGTGACGAGCCTCGGTGAAAATCTCCGCACCAACGGAATCATGCTGAGTCCGGATGAGAAGACTCTCTATGTGACCAACGGCGCAACTATCGTCGCATTCGACAGGCTGCCGGACGGCACGCTCAAAAACCGGCGAGATTTCGCAAAGCTCGAAGCCGGCGGCAACGGTGACGGTATGGCAATCGACGCTGCCGGGCGTCTTTACGTCACGTCGGCTGCCGGCGTTCAGGTGTTCAGCCCGGACGGAAAATACCTCGGCGTGATTCCAGCGCCTCGGAACGTCATCAGCGTCGCCTTTTCGGGACCCGACAAGAAAACGCTCTACGTGGTCGGCAGCGGAGCCCTGGGACCGGATGGCAAGGAATTCACAACGCCTGAGGGAGTCAGAAACAACGCCAAGACGATATTCAAGATTCCCATGCTCGCCCAGGGTTTCAAGGGGCGCGCGAAGTAGCGGAGTTGTTGTCCTGGTTCCCGGCGTAAAGGCAGAAGTCTCGAAGATGCGCCCGCGATGGCTAGCCGCGGAGCGGCGACAGAGTGTAGCCCCGGGCGCGAGCCCGGGGTTTTCTTTCGGCACGATCTCAGCCCGGCGAAAGAGTCTTTCGGAATCTTTCGCCCCTCCGGGCTCCGTGCTAAAAAACGACATCTACCCCGGGCTCGCGCCCGGGGCTACACTCTGTCGCCGCTCCGCGGCTGAATCCCTCTTTGAGGAGGGAATCAGTATTTCAGTTGTTGTTGCTGGTGGTGCGCGCAGGCGTTATCAATTCCGCCTTGATCTTCTGCGCGTCCGACTCGGTAATCCAGCGTTCCTTGAGCAGCCGGTCAACGCTCTGTCTGACTTTTGAGGCGTAATTCCTGGACGATCCATACATCTTTTCCAGCCGCACCCAGTCAAACGCGACCTTGTATCCGAGGTTGCGGCAAATAGCCTGACCTGGAGTGTGCGGGACGTAAGTTGCGGCCGGAACGTCCACGTATGGACTGCGGACTCCGCCCATCCCGTTGCCGTACTGGTCCGTGGTGATTGTTGCCTGTGGCGTGCCTCCATCCTTGACCGTCATGCGTTCGGCGCGCGGCGGTGCCGTTCCCTTGCGGACCCATTGATCGAGGTTCGCGAATGCGGCGTTCAGTGTGTATTGGAAAACCGGCAACTCCAGGAAGCCGCCGATCGGCCGATCACATTGATATGCGAACGGCCAGATGCCCGGGAACGCAGGCTGGCCGGCCTTCGCCTGGTCCTCTGCGGACGGCATATGGCGATAGTACTGAATGTCCATATGGGGAGCGGCCGCGACTTCGTACAGGCGATAGCGGTCGCTCGATTGGTCGCTATCCTCGCGTCGCAGAGGAAATGCTGGACAATACGTCGCCTTCTGCGACCGCACGGATCACGGGCACACTTACATTCCTTGTGATGCGGCGCGGGTCGCTTGGAGGTATTGCGGGAGCGCATCGACTGATGGGGATAGGTATTGAATCGCCCTTGATCAGATACCCATCGTGTGTGATGTCCCGTACACGTTTTGCACATTGAAACCGGGCATTGGGTCTGAAGAAGAGTTGCTTTTGAAGAGCGCAGCGACCTGGCTCAGGATGTCGAACTTCAACCCCGGCTCGGAATCCGTGGTATTTTGCGGCCCGCAGGTTTCGTTGGGATTCGGGTTGGCGAGAGACAGCGAGGCGTATCGCCTGGCACTAAATGTTTTCAGCGCCTCGATTGCTTGCGGGTTGTGCGTCACGCCGACCCAGGCATCGCCATGTTCGGTAAGGTAATCGTGGGAAATGGCCCACAGGAATGCCCAATCGAATCTGCGTGTATTTTCCAGAGGCTCGACGATCACGTTCCCGCTGAACTTCGCGCCGTTCGCGGGCCGGCGCACCAGAATTCTCGTCGTGTAAGGAGCGTTTGCGGTCTTGACGGTGAGGCTGCCGTCCGTACCCCGGTTGTAGACGTTCGCGGTGCCGCTGATAACGAATTCCTCTTCCACATAACTCAGTTTCGCAAGATCGACCACTTCCTGAACCCTGTTTGCTGCCAGGAAAGGGAACGAATCCGCAGTCGCGGGAACCAATGTCGCCCTGGGAACCGGGACGACGCTCGCAGTTTGTGCAACGGCAACCATCGTCCTTCCGCAGAACCACAGGAGCAGCGCAAGTAAAACGATCCAATTTCTTCTCGAAAGACCATTCATTGTTTTTTCCTCGCGATCAAAGGCGGAGATCCGGAAGTATAGCGTTACAATAGGCAATTCCTGAAACAGACGCATAGAGGAGGAAGCCATGAAGCTAGAGAATATTGGACGTGTCCTTCTGATTACATCGGTCGTCGCCCTGGGCCTTGCGGGGAAGTGGTTTTCCAGCGCTCAGGCGCAGAGTCGCGCCTTACCAACCTTCGAGGTGGATCGCGCATGGCCGAAGGTACCGCCGCAATGGAAGCTCGGAGATCCCTCGAGCATCGCGATCGATGCGCAGGACAACGTTTGGGTCCTGCACCGTCCGCGTACGCTCAAGCCGGCAGACGCAGCGAAGGCTGCGCCTCCGGTCATTGTGTTCAATACGGCCGGCAATTTCATCAAGGCCTGGGGCGGAGCCGGCAATGGTTATGAATGGCCGGAGCGCGAGCACGGCATCCACATTGACTACAAGGGTTTCGTGTGGCTCGGAGGAAATTCGTGTCCCACGAATGGCCTCCCCGGCCTCAAGCCCGTTGCGGACGACCAGCTCCTGAAGTTCACGCAGGAGGGCAAATTCGTCATGCAGATCGGCAAAAGCAATCAAAGCAAGGGCAATGCCGACACCAAGAATTTGCACCGGCCGGCGGATGTGTGGGTCTATCAGCCGACCAACGAATTGTTCGTGGCCGACGGTTACGGCAATCACCGCGTCGCCGTCTTCGATGCGGATACCGGTGCCTTCAAGCGCATGTGGGGCGCATTCGGCAACAAGCCCGCCGACGATGACCATTGCCAGATCGTTGCTCAGACCAGCTTCTCAGATCCGGGCCCTCAGCAATTGAGCATCGTGCACGCCATCCGCGTGGCAAAGGACGGAACGGTGTATGTGGCCGACCGGGAATACCGGCGCGTTCAAATGTTCACAAAGGACGGCAAATTCGTGAAGCAGCTGGTCCGAAAAGATATCCCCTTTGCCCGCGACCTGGCATTGTCCCCGGACGCGAACCAGCAGTTCCTCTATGTGGGCGCCGAGAAGGGAATTTTCATTGTCGATCGCAAGACGCTCGAGATCGTGGGCAACATTGAGCCGCCGGGCATCATTGGAGCCGGCCACCAGATCGCGACCGATTCGAAAGGCAATATCTACATCGCGCAGACCACGGCTGGAATGCAGAAGCTGACGTTCAAAGGGATGTCCACGGCAAGCCGGTAAGAACCAAAGATTTTTAGCCGCGTAATCCGCGGCTAAAAATCTTTGGGTTATCAAAACGCGCCAACGCTCAGGCCGGCGGTGAAACTTCGTCCGCGCGAGGGCGCGAACTGGAAATGTTCGCGGTAATACTTGTTCGTCAGATTTTCGATGGCGAAAGTGAGCCCCAGCCGATTGCGGTCGCGTTGGATGTTCGCGCCCCAGCCCAGTCTGTGTAAGGCGAAGCCGTCGAGTGAGAGTAAATCCTGTGCAACGCGGAACGGCGACGTCAGCAATGTGGGTGTAACGCGGTTCACTTTAGTTTGCGCGCGCAGGCCGTACTCGACCCACCACCGGGCTCGTGGCTCCGTGAAGCGCGCTGTGGCGAGCACCTTGACGGGCGTGATGTTGTCCGCAGGTTTTCCGTCCAGGGCGCTGCCATCCAGAGGATTGATGCCCCGCGTGATCGTGCCGCGAGTGAATGCGCTGGAAGCGCTCAATGTCAGGACGCCACGGTCAAAGACAACCGGCGCGTCGCCCGAAAGTTCCAGGCCATGGATGCGGACGTCGGCGAAGTTCGTCGCCTGCACGAGGGGGCCCGCAGGTGTGGTCGCCGTAGTGAGGTCCTGTACCACGAAATCCTTGTACTGGTTGACGAAGACAAAAGCGCCGGCCGACAGTCGCCGGACATTGAACTTGGCGCCGGCGTCGAAATTATTCCCCTGCTCCGGCTTCACCTTCACATTCGGCGCGATGCTGCCCGCCGTTGCCGGTCCTGCAAAGAACATTTCTTCGAGATTCGGGTGGCGATAGCTGCGGCCGTAGCGCACGAACGGGCTGACGCGGCCTCCGGTATTGGCAACGAGTCCGATATCGCCGGTGAGGGCGTTCCGGGTATAACTTGCCCCGTTCGGATCCGGGAGCGTGGATGGATCGACGGCCGGCCGCGCTCCGGCTACAACAGACGCCACGTCGTAGCCCGTCGTTTTCTTGCTCGTGACGTTGTAGAAATCCCCGCGCAGTCCGGCGACAACGGAAAGCTTCGACCGGAGCCGCCACTCGTCCTGGGCGAACACGGCGATATCCCGGAGGCTCGCATCAGGCACGCGGACGGGATGAGCCACCGAAGGCGGTCCGAGCTGCACCGGCGTTGAGAACACGACGGGAGCGGGGCCGCGCTGGCCGAGGACCACCTGGCCGACCATCGACGTTGTGGTCGTAGTGGTGCGCTGGTCGCCGCTGCGGTCGCGATAGAACGTCAAACCGGTGGTCAGCACGTGGTTCGACACCGGAGCGAGCACGGCCTGAAAGTCGATACCTGGGGTCCAGACGCGCTGCTCCGTCTCCGACAGTATGTCGAGGCGGAACACGCTGATTGGGAAAAACGCGGTGGGTGTCGGCGCAGGAAACTGGACCGGAAGCAGATTTTGCAACAGACGTTCGGTCCGCTGGTAATGCGCGGTCAGCGAGAGGTTCGCGAGCCAACGCGTGACCGCCTGCGCTTCGTACCGCACGGACGCACGATCGAGATTGCTGTGGGGCAGGGAGGTGGCGTTAAAGAAGTAAGGCTGCGCAAAATCGGGAAATCCGACCGCGTCCATCCGCCGGCGCTGATAACGGAGGCGCAGTGTGCGTCTATCGGCGAGCTTCACGAGGCCCGACAGGTTCAGGAACCGGCCTCTGGCCCCGGAGTTCGGAATCTCCTTACTGGTGCGAACATAGGGCGCATTGAACGGATCCGGAAACGCGCGGAAGGTAAAGCCGAAGTTGTCGTCGATCGTGTCGGCCCGGCGGAGGGCACCGGACGCGAACAAAGGCCGCGTATCCTCGACGTCAAAATCGCCGGCTTTGTAGTTGTTGAAAGACTCCATGCCGGTCTGCAGGCGGATGGAATAGCGGGGGGCCGTCACCCCGACCGTCGCCGTGCCGCGCGCGCCATTTTCGTTGGAGCTGAGGAAACCATTGAACCCGTAAATCCACCGTGTGCGATCGGAGAACGCCGGCTCGTTGGTGATGATATTGATCGTACCCGCGAGCGCGTCTGAGCCATAAAGGGTCGTGCCCGCGCCGTTCACGATCTCGATTCGGCTGATTGCATCGGTTGAGATGAGTCCAACTTCCGCTCCAGTGCGGTCGGTCGCCTGACGCGCGGTATTGAGCCGCTCCCCATCCACGAGCACCAGAAGCCGCGTCGAGTCGAGCCCGCGCAGCCGAGGACGCACACCGAAAGGACCATTGCCTACAGGCGTGATGTTGGCGGTGCCGGAGAGGGCATCTCCAGTGGAGAGCGAGTTGCTCTGCTGAATGCCGGCTGCGGAAATACTGTCGACGTGAAGCGGGATCAAACGGTTTTCGCGCTCGGCGCGAGCCGCGGTGACGCTCACTTCGACATTGGTCTTTCCGATGTCCAACTGCGTCGACAAATCGAGCGTCGTGTCCGCTTCGCTGATTATTATCGTCCGCGCAGCCTCCGAGAAACCGTAGCGCGTGAAGGTCACCAGATATGTGCCCGATGTGGGGACGTTGAGTTGGAACCGCCCGTCCGCGCCGGTTTCGACGACGGCCTCTTGTCCGGTCGCCACACCCCGGACCACAACTCGCGTGCCGGGCAGCGCCCCACCGGTCGCGTCGGACACCAGGCCGCTGATCGTTGCGGCGCCGGCGGGCAGCGCTGCAAGGAAAGCGGTCAAGAATGCAAGAGCCACACGAGTATTCATGGGAGACGAGAATAGGGGAAACATCGCGGCCTGACAAGCGCGGCGAACTGTAGCGGCGGTCATAGAAGGTGTGAATGAATTGCCAGGACAGGGTGTTCCCCTCCTCGGAGAGGAGGGGTGGCTGCGCCATCAAGAAAATGCTGCGAAGCCTCCTTATGAAGGCGCAGACGGGGTGGTCAGTCCTGGATAACGTTTCAACGTCAACATATACCATAATGACCACCCCGTCTGCGCCGCTTCGGAGGCTTCGCGCCTTTTTTTTACTGGCGCAGCCACCCCTCCTGTTCCAGGAGGGGAACACCCTGTCCTGGCAATTCATTCACACCTTCTATGACCGCCGCTACAGTTCGTCCAATTTCAAAATCTCTTCTGTTTGAATATATGATGACGCTTCAAACAGGGGAGACACCGTGATGCTCAATGTCTGGACCTTCGTTCTCGCAGTTCTGAGTGGCTTGTTGCTTCAGCGGCAGCAGCCACCGCCGCCGGCGCCCATTCCTCCGGTCCTGGAGAAATACCAGACGGTCACTTCAGAGCGTCTCAGGAATCCCGAAGCCGAGAACTGGCTGATGATCCGGCGCACGTATGACGGCTGGGGTTATAGCCCGCTGGATCAAATCACACCAGCGAATGTCGCGCGACTGCGGCCGGTATGGGTGTTCTCGACCGCCGAGCCGAGAGTTCACGAGGCTGCTCCGATTGTGAATAACGGAGCGATGTTCGTGTCCACGCCGAACAATCAGGTCATCGCCATCGACGCCAGGAGCGGCAATGTACTCTGGCGATACCGGAGACCGCGGCCGGCAGGAGCTTCCGTGCCTCACGAGACGAATCGTGGCGTTGCACTCTACGGTGACAAGGTTTATTACGCGGCCGGTGAAGCTGTCCTCGTTGCTCTCGATGCAAGAACCGGAAAGGAAGTCTGGACCACTACGGTCGCGGATAACAAATCCGGCTATTACATCACGCTGGCTCCGCTGGTGGCCGGCGGCAAAGTCATGGTGGGTGCGTCGGGAGGAGAGTTCGGAATCCGCGGCTTCGTTGCGGCCTTCGACCTCGATTCCGGCAAGGAGTTGTGGCGGACTTATACCGTCCCGGCGCCCGGAGAGCGCGGCAGCGAAACGTGGCCGAACGGCGATCAGTGGAAAACGGGAGGCGCTCCCGTGTGGGTCACCGGCAATTATGATCCGGAAACCAACCTGGCGTTCTTTGGAACCGGCAACGGAGGACCGACGATCGGCGACAATCGTCCAGGCGACAACCTCTACACCACATCGACGATCGCGTTCGACGTAGCGACCGGCGCGATCAAGGGCTACTTCCAATACCACCAGAACGACTCGTGGGATTACGACGAAGTCTCGCCGCCCATCCTCGTGGACTACCAGCGCAACGGACGCACCATCAAAGGCCTGATTGATGTCGCGCGCGATGGTTATCTGTGGTTCCTCGAGCGAAGCTCGGGGCCGATCAAGTTCGTCGAAGGCAAACCCTACGTCTATCAGAATGTGTTCCGGAGTCTGGATCCCGAGACCGGACGTCCTGACGTGGACCCCGCTCACAAACCCGGCACCGGCAAACGCGCCGACTTTTGTCCCGGAACGCACGGCGGAAAGAACTGGCCGCCCATCGCGTTCAGTCCCAGGACGCGGATGATTTATATTCCGGCCAATAACAACATCTGTGGCTCCAACATGGGCACGCAGGTTCAATACACGCCCGGCAGGCCTTTCGTCGGAATTGGAGGAAGCCAGCCTTTCACCGTCCCGGGCGCCGACCATTTCGGAGAAGTGCAAGCCTGGAACGTTGACACCGGCCAGCGTGTATGGACGCACAACTACGCAAAGAGCCCGAACTGGGGTTCGATGCTGGCGACCGCCGGTGGACTGGTGTTCAGCGGCGGGACCAGTGATCGCAAGTTCCATGCATTCGACGCATCCACCGGCAAGCTGCTCTGGGAGTTTCCCACCAATTCAGGAATTCTGGCGCCGCCCACATCATTTGCCATCGACGGTAAGCAATACATCGCCGTACTCTCCGGCTGGGGTGGAGATTCGCGCGGAATGCAGGCGACGCTCAATCGTGCCTTTCCGGGCGAGTTTCCGGAGGTTCCGGAGGGCGGCGCAGTGTGGCTTTTCGCTCTGGATTGAGACGCGGGTTGAAAACAAAAAAATAGCCGCGGATTACGCGAATTACGCGGATGGGGCGCTTCAAGATTGTTTTTTGCGCCCCATCCGCGTAATTCGCGTAATCCGCGGCTATTTTTTTGTTTTCAACCCGCGTTCGGAAATTTTCGGGGCAATTACATTTGCAAAGAGGTGCCTTCGTGTGACTATGCGTCGACTCGTTAGGTTGCTGGGATTGTGCGAACCGCTCTCGGCCACCTCATTCTCTGGATGTTTTAGGTTGGAATGCCCGCAATCGCAACTTCACAGCCCCGCTCGCGATTGGACAGCCCGCGCTCGCGATTCAACAACCCACGCAGGCGATTTTACAGTTCCGGAAGCAACTCGACAGCTCGCGCCGCCAACTGAACATGCCGCACAGGTGACTGAACAACTCGCAGAGCCGATTTTGCAGTTCCGCCGCGCATTTTCACCGTCGCGCTGGCGATTTTGCGAGCGAGGGAGCCTTTTCCGGATGAGAATCTTCTTTCCCGCCGAGATTCTGTTCGGTAAGCTGCAGAATAGGTCAAACAAAGGAGCTAAGCCATGCTTTCACGATTCTCTCTCTGGACTTCGGTGAGCATTCTCGCGCTTTCGCTTTTGGCGCTTCCGGCTGCAGCCCATCACGGTTGGGCCGGAAACTCGAATGAGGAATTCGAACTCACGGGTACGGTCCAAACGGGCGTAAGTCTCGCCGGACCGCACGCGACGATGAAAATACGCGACGAGAAAGGCCAGGTCTGGGATCTCACGCTGGCGCCGGGCTCGCGCACGGCATCAGCGGGTCTCAAGGAAAACGTGATTCCGGTTGGAGCCAAGGTGACGATCCACGGCCATCGCAACCTCGATCCGAAAAAGTTTGAGGTCAAGACCGAGCGGGTCATCTGGAACGGCAAAACCTTCAACGTCTATCCCGATCGTACCTAACGCGTCCCCGGGGGGAGTTGTTTGTACGAATTCCTGGCGTGGCTGGAGGGCTCGACCCTGGGTCACGCCATGCGTGAACACGGCGTGTGGACTTACGCCGTCGTCAATCTGACCCACATTCTGGGTGTGGCATCACTCTTCGGCGCCGTTCTTGTTCTTGATCTGCGCCTGTTGGGTTTTTGGCGATATGTTCCCCTGACAGCGATTACCGGGCCTGTCTTCCCGATAGCCGCCACGGGTTTCGCGATCGCGGCGACCAGCGGCACGTGCCTGCTGGCGACCAATGGCACACAATACGTCGGCAATCCATTTATCTACATCAAATTTCCTGCCATCGCGCTGGGTATTCTCAACGTGCTCGCGCTCCATTTTCTACCCGCGTGGAAAGCGCGTCTGACGCGGGAACTTTCGTCCCGTGAACAGTCCCAGTTGTCGTTATTCGGTGGAATGTCGCTCGCCTGCTGGCTGACTGCAATCACCGCCGGCCGCATGATCGGATACTGGTGAGCGCTAACCAAACCTCGTCGGCGGTCATAGACCGCCGCTACAGTTTACAGTTGACCATGGCTATGTTTTTGGAGTATGGAAAACGAAATTCAAGGAGATTAAAAGCATGAGCAGCAAATTTTGGGGGCCAGTGTTGTCCTTCGGATTGCTGTTGGCCGCGATACCCGCGGCGGCGCATCACTCCGTTGCGGCTGAATACGACTTCGAGAAGCCGGTCAACTTTACCGGAACCCTTAAGCAGATGGAGTGGATCAACCCCCATGCCATGCTGCACCTCGAGGTGACGAACCAGGATGGCAGCAAGACGGTCTGGCTCTTTCAGACCACCGGTGCAGCTGCGCTCCGCCAGAGAGGTCTTGCCCGAGCGTCGCAAGGGGGACTGTCAGTGGGAGAGACCTATGTCATTTCCGGGTATGCTGCCAAGAATGGCAAATCACAAGGGTTCATCAAGACTTTGAAGATGCCCGATGGACGGTTGATCACAATGTGGTTCGGGGATCCAAACGGTTAGCAGTCACCGGTCAGGAGATGACAACATGAAGCATCGATTTTTGCACTTGAGCCTTGGCACGCTTGTTGTCGTTGCGGCTTGCCTGGTGCTCACGTCATGGGCCCAAAATCAGAAGGCAGGCTCGACGCCTTCGGCTGCGATCTCGACTCCGCGCACAGCGGATGGCCATCCCGATCTGAGCGGCATGTGGAACGCCGCCGGCGCTGGAAGAGTCGGCACAGCGGACGAAAGCGGTAATGTCAACGCGGATTTCCCGTCCCGCAGGTGTGCTCCCAACCAGAGAGGGTGTGGCGAACAAACGAACCAGACGGTCGATGGCGAGTTCACGGGGAGAATGGATCCCAACAGGCCCCTCTATAAGCCGGAGTTCTGGGACAAGGTTCAGGACCTGGATAAGAACACGAATACCATGGATCCGATCTTCAAGTGTCAGCCGTACGGCGTGCCACGCATGGGACCACCCACGAAAATCGTTCAGACCGCCAGCGAGGTGATCTTCCTTTATGCGGCGGGCGGAGCCGGCACGCAGCCGGAGGATTTTCGCATCATTCCGACAGATGGCCGGCAGCACGATCCGGTGAGGGCTCAGGACGTGACCTTTTACGGACACTCCGTCGCCCATTGGGAAGGCGATACCCTCGTCGTTGACTCTGTCGGGTTCAACGACTCCACCTGGCTCGACAGAGGCGGCTATTTTCACACCGACAACATGCGCGTGCTTGAGAAACTCTCGCGCGACGGAAACACGCTCCGCTATCAGGTTACGGTAATCGATCCCGGAGTGCTCCTGGAGCCCTGGGTGATGAGTCCCCGGACACTGAGGCTGAATACTGATCCCAACGCCTATATTCACGAGGGCGATCCCTGCCGCGATGTCGACCTGGAAAACATGGTCTCCAAGGTCAGACATTAATATGCGAACGGGTTTAACTGTAGCGGCGGTCTATGACCGCCGGAGATCTCTAAATTGCCGGACTGTCGGCGCTCCGCGAAGCGCAAGGGCGATAGCGCGCAGCCTTGCAACGGTTGTCGTCTTTGTCGGCTTGGTTAGCGGTACGCATCTGGTGTCGGCGCAGCGGACACCGCCGCCGACTCCACGGGCAGCAGCGGCCGGAGATCGCAGGTCGGTCTTGTTCAACTGGATGTGGTACACGGGCATGCTCCGCGGGCTCCAGGAAGTGGACGCCGTCGCCACGCTCGAACTCCAGGCCACCGGCACTATCCAGGTGCAGGGACAGCCATGCATGCTGACGAACTACCGCGCCAGCATCAACTACCAGGTTTCCGGGATGCGCGCGCAGTACACGTGCACTCTTCCGAACGGCCAGTCTCGCAAGGCGATCGAAGTTGTAAGCGGCCAGTTTGCATGGGACGAGGATATGGTGGGAGCCGGCCTGGTCCCTGGACGCGGCACTGCCACGCCCAATCGCGCCTCCCTCAACGAACGGCTTATCCGGTTGTGGAGCAGTCCTCAGGGTGCGCCGAAGGCCGCTGCTGCCGGTGGCGAGAATACGAAAGTCGCGATGGAAGGGGGGAAGCCGGTCGTTACTTTCCCGATCCCCGGCGTACAGGGCGCGATAGCGAAGGCAACGCTGAACGCCGAGAACCAGGCCGAAAGAGTCCAAACGACGCTGGGCAACGTCGTCACCGAATTTACGTACGAGAAGTATGACGACTACAACCCAGCCGATGACAAAGTCTACGGCTACTTCCCAGGCCACGTCGTTGAGAAACGAAACGGCACGACCATCCTCGACCTGACCGTCAAACAGACAGCCGATGACAAAGTCTACGGCTACTTCCCAGGCCACGTCGTTGAGAAACGAAACGGCACGACCATCCTCGACCTGACCGTCAAACAGACGGATGTCGGCAATCTCTATGTTGTCGTGCCGGTGCCGCAGAGTGTGCGAACGGCCTCTGCGGCGCGGCCCTGAATTCGCCGAATGCAAAGCTCCCCTCCTAAGTTAGGAGGGGTGGCTGCGCCATTAAGAAAAGATCCCGTTCCAAAGCGGCGCAGACGGGGTGGTTCCAGAAGCGAGATGGAAAACGGCTTGAGGAACCACCCCGGCCGCGCCTAAAGGTGGCTTCGCGATATTTTCTTGATGCGCCAACCTCAATGCAAATTGGATCTGTCGTGAGGTCGTCGCCGTATCGATGATCCGGCCTGCCGAGCCATTCCTGGCTCCTGTGGATCCCGCAAAGATCGGTGTGATCATGTTGCCGAAATTCGGATGATTAAACACGTTGAATACCTCTGCGCGGAACTGCAGGTTATGACGCTCGGTAATATCGAACTGTTTTTTCAGGGCGAAGTCCACGTTCGCCAGGCCTGGGCCGATAACCGCATTCTTGGCCAGATTTCCGAATGTTCCCGCCGGAGGAAGCACAAACGCGCAGGGATCGAACCAGAGCGACGGCGTGCCCAGTTTTTGGCCCGCCGCAACACCGGCGCAACCGGCAGTGGTTCCGCTGGTGCTGACAGTGGCGCCCGGAGCCAGACTGGGCCGGTCTCCAGGAGTTGGCGCACCCAATCCGCTGCGGCTGCGTCCCAGTCCATCCGGCCCGATATATCCGCTCGGGATATTAAAGGGAACCCCGGCCCGCACCGTCACGATCACGTTGCTTTGCCAGCCTGCAACCACCGCCTTCACGATGCCGCGCGAGTTCTTTACAAATGGCAGGTCGTAAGTGGCGTTGCTGGTGAATTGATGACGCGGATCGATGGGAGACAATCCCTTCTCGGACTGGAGGTTGAAAGGATTCTGAATGCCGCCTGCGTTCAGGGAGATCACTGTGCCGAAGCTCGTCGCCGCGGTGTCGATATTGCGCGACCAGGTGTAGGAGCCCTGGTATTGCAATCCGTTGGTGAAACGCCGTGTCACATTAGCCTGGAACGAATGGTAGTAGGCGTTACCGTCCCACCGGTGGGCGTTGATCGTCGTAAACCTGGGATTGATTCTTGGTATGCCTGGGCCGGCGGGGAAGAAGTAACTGGCATTGTCCGTGGTGCAGTTGCTTGGCCAGCACGTCGGAGTATACATGTTCAACGCGGGGTTGTACTGCAAATGCTCGCTTCGGGAGCCCACATAGGCCACGCTGGCCGTTGTCCCGCTCACGATTTCACGCTGGATGTTGAGACTCCACTGATATCGGGCGGGCAGCGAAGGATTGGACTCGTAGTTCAGACCTGAAGCGGCACTGGAGGGGACGGTTGCCGGGTCAACCCTGAGAACGCCTGTTCCCGGACCCAGCAGTGTAAAGGTCTTCGTGATATGGGGCATGGAAGCATAGGTGTAACGCAGGACGGTCGGGACAAGCTGCTCGTGAAAAACGCCTGCGCCGGCCCGCACCGAAGTCTTTCCGGTCCCGAAAGGATCCCAGGCCAGCCCGAATCGCGGAGCAAAATTGTCCTTAGGCGGGACAAATAGCGGCTGCCCCATCGTTGGTCCACCATCGAAGAGACTCTTCATGCTGGCGGCGCGGCCATATCTCTCTTTGGGTGCGGTCGTGAACTCGTGCCGCAGTCCGATCGTGAACGATAACCGGGGAGTCACTTTGATGTCGTCCTCGATGAACCACCCGAAGAGACGCTGCTGGTAGCTGAGTTGCGACTCCACAATTTGCCCCAGGATTTGCGAAGGCGTGCCCAGCATGAAGTTTTGCACGCTCGCGAAATTGATCGTCCCCATGTAGTTCCGGTTACTCTTGGGGTTGGAGAGATAATTCTTGAAGATACCGCCGAATTTAAATGAATGTGAGCCCCTCACGTAGCTGAGGTTATCTGCGAATTCAAAGACTGTGTTCGTGAACCGCCGTGGTGTCTCGATGAAGACGCCGTCCGAAGTCGGGATCGATGGACTGACGATATCCCAGATGCTGGCCAGGTCGCGGCCCGTCATCACAGCCAGCTGCGATACCGGAACATCCTTGAGATACGCCGCATCAAATTTGCCAAATGTCCGGTTCACGCCCGCCCGTGTTTCATTGATCAATTTTGTCGATATGACCCGGGTCCAGGCCAATTGAAAGTACTGGTCGCGGCCGTACTTGGCGGTCCCATAAATGCCAAGCTGTCCGGGACGCATCACGTTGGCCTGATCGAAAACATAGCGGCCATACAGAGAATCCTTGCTGCTGAGCTGGCTATCAACGCGCGCCAGCATGTAGTCTTCGGTCGATGGCTGAATGGGATTATTGATGAACTGGCCGGTCCCATCACTATTGTCGGGTCCGTTGGGCAACGGATAGAGATTCATCATCGGCTGTGAGCCCGGATGGACTCCAATGAACTGCTCGACTCCGTTAATCGGCAGATAGCCCTGGTGGGCGCGGAGGTTCGGGACGGGAGTGTTGTAGGTCAGACCGAGCCGTTCCCGCAGGCCTTCATAACTGCCGAGAAAGAACAATTTGTCTTTCTTGATCGGCCCGCCCAAAACACCGCCGAACTGATTGCGCTTGAAAGCGGGAATGGGCTTGTTCGCCTGGTCGAAGTAGTTCTTGGCATCGAGTGCGCTGTTGCGGAGGAATTCAAACCCCGAACCATGCAATGTGTTGGTTCCGGAATTGGTCACCACGTTCATCACACCGCCCGCAACCAGACCGTACTCGGTGCTGTAGTTATTTGTGGTGATCGTGAATTCGCGAACGGCATCAATTCCCAGATTGGTTCCCGCCGCGCTGCCCGGCGTCTGGCCCGCATAGTCACTCACATCCTGTCCATCCATGAGGAAAGAATTCTGAGTGGACTGTGCTCCGCCAATGCTCATTTTCAAGCCATGCCCGGCGGAGATGTCGGTTCGGGTAAGGTCGCCCAGGATGGGGATCACTCCGGGCTGGAGCGTGGCCAACTGGGTATAATTCCGCCCGTTGAGCGGAAGATCGCGGATTTTCTTTTCGTCGACCAGATACGAGAGGTTTGCGTTGGTCGTCGCCACCATGGCGGCTTCGGCGTTCACCGTGACCTCTTGCGCCACGGAGCCAACCTGGAGGGCGAAATCGACCACCGCCTCGCGTCCGATCGTCAAAGTAACGCCGCGACGTAAAGCCGTTTGGAACCCGGGCAACTCGGCGGCGATCTCATAACCACCAAGCGACAGCTGCGGTGCGTTGTACCGTCCGACTTCGTCCGCGATCACCACGCGGGTGACCCCGGTATCCGTATTCGTCAGTTTGATGCTGACCCCCGGGAGCACGGCGCCACCGGAATCTTTGACAGTGCCGCTGATGCTGCCGGTCGTGACCTGCGCTGCCGCCATGCCGGTCAGAACCGAGAGGCAGAAAAAAAGCTTCCAACAGATTTGTCGTCCAAACATGATGTTTCGCCCCCTGTGCCGAATAAGAAACGTACGTACAAAAAAGGCCGTATGAAAAAGCCAGCAGGGATTCACCCCCTGGCCTAAAGGCACCTCGGAGCGACGACGGCTGCTTTCGCGGAACCCCCCTGGTCCTGGAGCAGCAACCGGCATGTTCAGATATTCGGACTTTATTGGTCGCGGATGTTACAACAAGAACAAACCATGTCAATAGTTATTTGCGCCTGCGCACAATGCGATAAGATAGCCGCCATCAAGGAGTCGATATGAAAAAGGTTCTCGTGGTCGTAATGGCGTGCGCGTGGCTGGCGAGCGGGCGCTTTTCGGCGCCGTTGCAGGCGCAGAGCAACGGGCCGAAGTTCGAGATCGATCCCTCGTGGCCCAAACCGTTGCCCGAAGGATGGATCATTGGCCGGACCGGCAGTACCTGTGTGGACGCTCACGATCATCTGATCGTCACCAACCGGCGTGACATCACGGCCGAAGAGGCAGAGACGTCGAAACAAGCGCCTTCAATCCTCATTTTTGACCTCGCCGGCAACCTGGTCAATTCATGGGGAGACTCGGATACCGTGCCCGGAACGATCCACGGTTGCTTCGCCGACCGCGAGAACAATATATGGATCACGGGCAACGGCGACGGCATCATTCAAAAGTGGACGCACGACGGCAAGCTGCTGATGCAGATCGGCAAGCGCGGTGTCTTCGACAGCTCGGACGGCACCAGTAAAGGCAAGAACCTGAACGCGAGCCCGACACAGTTCTTCAATCCCGCGGGCATCGTCGTGGATCCCGCCAACGGTGACGTCTACGTCGCCGACGGATACGGCAACCGACGCGTGGCGGTATTCGATCGCCAGGGAAAATTCCTGCGGCAGTGGGGGCATCAGGCAACGAAGGAAGAAACTGATGCCGGCGCCGGCGGGGCGTTCGCACAGATTGTGCATTGCATTGCGATGGGCAATGACGGTCTGATTTACGTGTGCGACCGGCAGGGTGATCGCGTGCAGGTGTTCGACAAGATGGGCAATTTCAAAAAGAACATCTGGATCAGAACGGGGACGCCCACGCTACCCGATCCGCGGGGCACCGTGTGGTGGATCGGGTTCTCGCGCGATCCCGAGCAGAAGTTTATGTACGTGATGAACGGCCGCAACGAGCAGGTGCACGTTCTCGATCACGCGACCGGGAAGATTCTGTCGAGCTTCGGACGCCCCGGGCACATGCTCGGTAACTTCACGCATGGCCATACCATCGCGGTCGACTCCAAAGGTAATTTGTATGTCGCGGAAACTGACACGGGCCGCAGGATTCAGAAATTCAGTGTGGTAAGCGGAAAGTAGGCGAAATTGGAACGCGGGCTAAAGCCCGCGACTACATAGGAACCGGTTGACTCTAAAATGTAGTCGCGGGCTTTAGCCCGCGTTATTCATTCGGCTCCACAGAAACGGGCAGACGTACGATGAATTCGCTGCCTTTGCCCAGCCCCTCACTTGCGGCTTCAACCGTGCCGCCGTGCCTCTCGACTAGTGCTTTAACAACCGACAAGCCGATCCCCAGGCCATCCACGCTACGGCCCGGTGTACTGATTTGAACGAAGCGCTGGAAAATACGGTCCAGCATCTCCCGGGGAATACCGAAACCTTTATCCCGCACGCGAATAACAGCATTGCCGTCCTCTTCGGAAGCCGCCAACTCAATTTGCCCCCCGTCATTCATGTATTTGGCGGCATTGTTCAGCAGATTGCTGACGACCTGCACAATCCGGGCCGCATCTACATAGAGCGAGAGTGAAGGGTCGGCGAACTGGACGCTGAGGGTATGATTGCGACGCTCGATCAGCAGCGTACAGACCTCAGCCGCCTCCTTTAAAATCGTGTTCAATGCGACGTGTTTCTTCTCGAGCCGCATTTTACCGGTGGTGATGCGGCCGACATCGAGCAAATCGTCAACCAGTTTGGTCAGGAGCAGCGTCTGACGAACTATGATTGCCCGCAAATTCTGGAGAGCTGGGTCTGGTGGACCCTTTCGCTGCAGAAGTCTGACCGCCATCAAGACCGCGGCGAGAGGGTTTCGTAGCTCATGTGCGAGCACGGACAGGAACTCATCCTTACGGCGATCCGCTTCTATCAATGCTTTTTCGGTCAGCCGGCGTTCGGTGATATCGCGGAAAGTCCAGACGCGACCCACGATTCGTCCCTCGACGGACTGTACTTTCGAAAATCGCTCAATAATCCTTCCATCGGCGAGTTCGAGAACGTCGGAGGCTTGCGGCGCCGCCGCCGAGTAAATTTCATCGATCCTGGAGTCATATTGCTTCGGGTTCTCGAACCGTTGGCTGATGGCGTCTCTCACTAGGCGATGTTGCCTGGAGTCCATGATCTCGCGGGGGATCCGCCACATCTCGACAAAGTTTTCGTTGAAGTCGGTGATCACTCCTTGTTCGTCCGTGACCAGAATTGCGTCGGTCGTGGATTCCAGCGTCGCACGCATCATCGAGAGCGACTGTGCAAGTTCCTCTGTTTTCTTCTCCAGCGCCTGCTTCGCCTCGAGCAGTTCCTGTTCGGCACGCTGACGTGCGATGAGAATGCTGCTGGCATTCTGAAGGGCGACCGATCGAATCAGGTCGTTCTCCCTTTCGTCTCCCGTCACTCTCGACCTCCGAGAAATCTCTCCGTAAGTTTGGTCCCGAGCACCCTTGCCTTGATCTTAGCAAAAGCGGTGTCACGGCTGGTTGAAGTGTCATCACTAAAAGGGGAGAATCCGCAGTCATCGGTCGTGCCAAGCTGCTCGATCGGCAGGTACTCCGCCGCCTCGAGTACACGGTCCCGCACTTCTTCCGGCGTCTCAATGTGCGGATCGATGGGAGCAATCACTCCCACGAAAACACGATGATCCGGTTTAAGGTATTTGCTTATGATTTCCAGGACTCGCCGGCGGTCCCGCTCACCCGCAAGTGCAATGTAGAAGTTTCCCACCTTCAATTGAAACAAACTCGGCAGCAGCTCGGAGTAATCGACATCCGCACTGTGCGTCGAATCGAGGTCGCCGCCGGGACAGGTATGAACCCCGATGCGGCTTCGTTCCTCCGGTGTGAACCGCTGCAGCGCGAGATTGTTGAGGTCAATGAAGCTGTTGAGAAGATGCCCGGAAGGATCGATTTTTACGGCCAGCCGTCCTTCCGTGAAGTCGATCTGAACCTTACACGCGCCTTTTTGCAGGCAGCGCCGGATTTCGGTTTCGTGCTCGTTCAGCAGGTCGTCGATAAATTGCTGTCGCGAGTAGTTTTCGATTTCCTGTGGCGGATACATCAGACTCAAAGCCGACGCTGATATGACTGCCTGCTTCACCGGCACGTGCGCATAACGCATGGCGATTTCGAGGTAACGGTCAGCGTATCGCTTGTATCGAAAGGGGCCACGCGTGAGCCGTAACATGCGGCGCGTATGACCGGCTGAGAAAGGAATTTTGAAACCATCCGGGGCTGTGTTCGCAAGCCCGTGCACAGAGTACGTCCAGAAATTGTGATACTTCCGTTGTTCGCCATCTGTAATGACGGGAGAACCTGTAGCCTCAAACCGTTCGATGGTGTCCCGGATCGCATCTTCATACAAAGGATCGAGGTCAGGATTATCAACGTCGCCCCTCGCTACACCCTGGATGAGTGCAATCGGTCTGGGGACACTGCCGATCGGCTCGGTCGGAATTGTAATGGTTGTGGGCGTCGGCATCCGTAGGCACTCCTGCTGATAGAGCCGCGTCAACTGTGGGTAATATTGATTATCCCGGCGGCTGAATTAAAGAACAATCTGAGATTTATGCGGCTTTCCTTGTCGAAGGGCGGCGAGTCCAGTTCAGCCACAGAATGCGCAACGCGGCAACGACGGGGATCGACAGGTAAATTCCCGTCACCCCTCCAACTTCACCGCCAACTAATATCGCGAAAATCGCCAACAGCGGATGAAGGTCGAGACCCTCTCCCATCACGTAGGGCGTGTTCACATAGTCCTGAACGCCACGCCAAACAAGCCAGAACCCAAACAGCAGAAGCCAGTGCGAATAACCGGTGAGAAAGGCGAGGCCCATGAGGATGACAAGAGTCAGTAGCGGTCCAACGAACGGAATAAACTCCAGCGTGCCGCCGATGGCAGCGATCGCCGGAGCATACGGCACACGTGCGATTAGAAAAAAAGTGGTGTAGGCAATGAAAGCGAAGAAAGCGAGCAACAACTGCGCCCGGACGTATTGACCAAGCATGGAGTCGAGATCGTCCATGACCCTCGCGAGGAATGCGCGATCGCTCCTCGAGCCGATCGCGTTGATCAGAGAAGACCTTAATTCCGAACCATCCTTCAGAAAAAAGACCGCCAGTACCGGGACCAGCAAGATCCATGGCAGGTTGGAACCGGCTTGCTCGAGCCGCGTAATCACTTCGTGGGCATAATTCGAAATGTCTTCCCGATGGCTGACCAGCCACTGCTGGACACGCATTTGAGTCTGGTAGCTCCAACCTTGTTGAGCCCCCAGTTGCCAGGCGATGTTTCCGGTTTGCACTTTCTCGAAAAGATCCGGCAATGCCTGTGACAACCGCTGCCCTTGTTGCATAACCTGCGGTGCCACAGTGAACCCGAAGATCAACAGCCCTATCAGAATGACCAGGTACGTGACGGCCACCGCCTTACCTGGCGACAATCGCATCCAGCCCGCAAATTTATTGACGACGGGCTCCAGAAGATAGGCGAAGAAAATGGCAAAGATGAATGAAATGACAGGACGGCGGGCGGACCACAGGAGTGCTATGGCCGCCACAAATACCAGGATCGTCAACAAAGCGGACGCAGTCCGTCGATCCAGAAGACCCATGAGTCTCTAGCGGCACGTTTGCGGCCAAAGGTGAGCCGCGGAGCGGCGGCAGAATGTAGCCCCGGGCGAAGCCCGGGGTTAGGAGTTGGTTTGGATTTCAAGCCCCGTAGGGGCGAAAGAGTCCTCGGAGTCTTGCGCCCCTACGGGCTGCCCGGTCTGCAGACAGAAAACCCACGGCTTAGAAGCTGTGAATGAATTGCAGGGAAGGGTGTTCCCCTCCTCGAAGAGGAGGGGTGGCTGCGCCATCAAGAAGATGCTGCGAAGCTTCCTTATGAAGGCGCAGACGTGGTGGTCAGTCCCGAATAACGTTACAACGTCAACATTTACCATAATGACCACCCCGTCTGCGCCGCTTCGGAGGCTTCGCGCCTTTTTCTTAGTGGCGCAGCCACCCCTCCTGTTCCAGGAGGGGAACACACCGTCCTGGCAATTCATTCACAGCTTCTTACGCCGTGGGCTATATTCTGCCGCCGCTCCGCGGCTTTACTCGCTTCAGCCACTGGAACCAACACTGGCCTGACCCCACAGTTGTTTCGTCGCCAGCGCTGCTCCGTCCGCAAGCGCCTTTAGCTTTGCCCAGGCGATCTGTGGGTGGACACGCAGGCCCATGCCGCAGTCGGTGCCCGCGATGACGTTCTCGCGACCGACCAGGTCCGCATACCGGATGATCCGATCTGCGACCAGCTCCGGATGCTCTACCACGTTGCTGGCGTGACTGACGACGCCAGGTATCAGGATCTTGCCTTCCGGCAGCTTGACTTCTTTCCAAACCTTCCACTCGTGCTCATGCCGTGGGTTCGCCGCCTCGACCGAGTACGCGCCCGCTTTCACCTTGAGCAACAGATCGACGACCTGCTTCAGCGGCAGGTCGTGTGTGTGGGGGCCATGCCAACTTCCCCAGCAAATGTGATAGCGCACACGGTCCTCGGGAATGCCCTGCAACGCATGATTCATGGCCTCGACTCGAACTGCAGCAAACTTCCGGTATTCGTCGATGCTCGGGGCCGGCACGATCATGTCGTAGGTATCCGGCAGAGCCGGATCATCGATCTGGAGAACGAAGCCGCCGTCAACGATTGCCTTGTATTCGTGCCGGATCGCGTCCGCAAGAGCAAAAAGGTACTCTTCATCGCTGGAGTAGTATTCGTTGTAGAAAAAGTGCTCCAGCCAACCGGGGGCCAACACGCACATGAAGGTTTCTTCCACCCTGACATTCGCCTCTGCCAGCGCTGACTTGAAGAGCTCGAGATCCTTCCTGACTTCTTCCTGGCCGATATAGTTGACCGGACCGCTGCAGATCGCTCGTTCCGGGGCAGCCGGCAGAAACTGCAGGTCCTTGTAGAACTCAGCGAACTCGATCCGCTCGTTCGTTTGCAATGCCATGAACGGTGCTTCGCCCGGTTTCAACGTTCTGGTCGCCAGCCCGCTCAGGCGTCGCGCGTAATAGGCCATGCTGCCGAAGCCGAACTTACCAAGTTCGCCGTCGCTGATGACGTCAATGCCGGCGTTGACCTGTTTGCGAACGACATCGACTATTCCGCTCCGCACGTGCGAACGCAACTCCTGCAGGTCGACCGTGCGGCCCGTCATGATGTCCCTCGACATTTGCATCAGGTTGGGCGGGCCGTC
>WNFT01001485.1_pt1 | contig 33567 bp, 38 predicted proteins | sample 5400191 | NCBI WGS metagenome assembly WNFT01 (sample SAMN13153359, study PRJNA577476) | soil metagenome | isolation source: 80 cm saprolite under Madrone tree | place: USA:California | collected 2016-06-14 | reverse complement strand
CGGAGCCAGCCCGTGATGGTCTCGAACACTGGGTTCAGGGACTTGATCTTCCCGTCGATCGAGAGCGTGTAGATGACGTCCCGGGCGGTGTCGACCAGGTTCCGGTAGCGCTGCTCGGACTCACGCAGCGCGGTGTTGATCTCCTGGACCCGGCGGTGGGACATCTCAAAGGGGAGCAGGCTCTCGACGAAGAGCTTGTGGGCCACCCGGAGGATGCGCGTCCCCTCCTTCGTGGTCCGGGCCCGCACGAGACACTTCAGCAGCGCGTGCTGTTGGATCGTCGCCACGTCGAGCATGCCGAGGCCCTTCGCGAGCGTCTTACGCCCGAGCTCGTACGCCTCCTGCAGGGCCGCCTCGCTGCGCACGGCCAGGTAGCTCTCGAGCGCCCGGGCGTACTCGTCCGCCAGCTCCCGGGCCTCACGATTCACGCCGCCGCTCCCAGATAACGGGCGACGAGCACGAGCGCGTCGTCGGTCTTGGTACCCCACGCCGCGAGGAGACGATCGGCGAGCTGCTGCGGCGATTCGCCGTGGGCGAAGTTTTCGAGGGTGAAATCGCCCCGAACACCGTCGGTCGCGAAGATCAGCGTGTCACCCCGCGTCACCGGGACGATCGCGGCTACGAGCGCCGGCAGGTGCGCGCCGACGACGCCGCCCCGCAGCAGGAGCGACTCACGGCGCGGGCTCACCGCGGCCTGCGCGCGCAGGAGCACGCCCTCGACGTTGCCCACGCCGATCCACGTCATCGTCTCGGCGCGTGCGTCGAACTCGGCGACGCTCATGACCACGCCGCGCGTTCCGGCGAGACTCCGATGACAGTTCCGGATGAGTTGGATGATCGGCTCCTGGGCGTGACGCTCCAGCGAGCTCACCGCGGCTTTCGCCGCCCCGGCGGCCTCGGCGCCGTGGCCCAGGCCGTCCACGACGGCCACGAGCGAGCCCCCCGACGTCGCCGTGACCAGACCCCGGTCGCCGGACTCGGTCTGCCCCGGCAGGACCAGCTCCGCGACGGCCCACTCGAGCAGGCCCGTGCTTATCGCTTCCATTTCCGGACCGTCACCGTGGTGCCCTTGCCAAAGTCGGAGGTGATCTCGAACTCGTCCATGAGCCGCCGGACGCCCGGCAAGCCGAGTCCGAGGCTCCCCGACGTCGAGTACCCGTCCTGCATGGCCAGCGCGACGTCGGGGATCCCGGGCCCGTCGTCGGCGGCCACGACCTCGACTCCGCGCCTGCCGTTGTCGTCGATCAGTCGGAGGATCACCTCGCCGCGCGCCGCGTAGCGGACGATGTTCCGCGCCAGCTCCGAGATCGCGGTGGCGACGACGGCCAGGTCCGTCGAGGGAAACCCGCACTGGGACGCCAGCTCCCGTCCCTTTTGGCGGGCAGAGACGATGTCGACGTCGCGGTCTATCGACACTCGCACTTCATCAGCGATGAGTGCGAACCTCATGCCCGGGGCCCTTCCCCTTCCGGTCAAGGTAGGCGAGACCTTCCTCGAGGTCGAGCGACGTCGCGACCCCCTCCAGCGTGAGCCCCAGCTTGACCATCGAGAAGGCGACCTCCGGCTGGATCCCCACGATGACGGTCTCCGCTCCACGCAGCCTGATCATGTGCGCGACGTCGCGCAGAGTCCGGGTCGCGAACGAGTCGATGACGTCGAGCGCCGTGACGTCCACGATGACGCCGCGGGCCCTGACCACACTGACCCGCACGACCAAGGTGTCGCGCAACTGCTTCAGGTCCTCGTCCGTGAGCGCGGACTGGACCGTCGCGATCAGATACGCGCCCTGCTTGAGGATCGGAACCTGCACGGTTCCTCCCTCCCGCGCTTACGCGGGCTCCGTGGCCGACTCTCGCGTCAGGACGACCTTGTACCCCAGCAGCCGCTCGGCCTCTTCGATGCCGCCCTGGAGGTCGCCGACCGTGTTCATCTTCCCCAAGTCCACTCCGATGTTCACAAGGGTCTGGGCGATCTCGGGCGACAGGCCGGTGACGATCACGGTCGCGCCGAGCAGCCGCGCGGCCTCGACGGTCTGGACCAGATGGTTGGCCACGGGCGAGTCGATGTAGGGCACGCCCGTGATGTCCAACACGACGACCTTGGCGCGGTTGGTCCGGATGCCGCGGAGCAGCTGCTCGGTCAGCTGCCGCGCGCGCTGAGGATCGATGACGCCGATGATGGGCAGGATGAGCAAGCGCTCGCGAACCTGGAGGACCGGGGTCGACAGCTCACGGATCGCTTCCTGCTGCTCGCGGATGATGCGCTCGCGCTCCTGGACGAACCCGACGGCGACCGTGATCGCGATGCGGTTGGCCGCCGGCTCGTACGCGTCGAGGATGCGGTTGAGCTTGTTGAAGTCTTCGTGATACTTCGCGAAGAGGGAGCGCGCGAGCACGTCGCGAAGCAGGAGCACGATCCCGACGACCTCGTGCGTCTCGACGCCTCGCGGAATGATGCGTTCCGAGAGGTTGCGCGCGTAGGCTTGCAGGGCCTCGTACGTCCCCGTCTCGAGGGCCTCGACGTAGTTGTCGTACACCGAGGTCGCCTCGGCGAAGATCTCTTCCTTCGTCATCGCCGTCAGCAGCTTCGCCTCGGTGATGAGCCGGGCCCACTCTTCGCGGAGCTGGGCGCGTTGCTGCCTCAGGTGCGCCACGAGCTCGCGCAGCAGCGAGGCCGTAGACTCGACGCGCGGCTCGGCGGCCATCGCCAGATCCCTGGTCGTCTTACTCATCGGGCACCTCCCGCGTGCTCGACAAACTTGCTATGTCTGGAGTTTATCCGGCGAGCACTCTAAGGTCTCTACCTGGATCGCCCCATCAGGTATTTACCCTATTGTATGCAGGAATTCACCTGACGTGTCACGCCAGTTGGCGAGAAGGTGAGGGCGGACTCCCGACGCGCGGCTCGCTTGACTTGTCCAGGTCAAGCATCTCGGGCACATACGTGACCTCCCTGGTCAACTTGAGCCGGCTGACGCCCTTCATGCGACCGATGATCTCCTCGATGCGCCGGGCGGCCTGGAGGATCTCTTCCGTTCGTTTCTAGCCCGCAGCGTCGAGCATCTCGCCGAGTAATTGGGCCTGCCCCACGACCACCGCCAGCGGATTGTTGATCTCGTGCGCCGCCGCGGCGGCGAGGCCGGCAACGTACCGGAGGGCGTCCCGCTCCCGCACCGCCGCCTCGGCCTCCCTTGCGATGGGTGATTCCCGGGCGATCGACGACGCGCCGATGATCCGCCCCGCCGGGTCCAGCGTCGACGACACCGTGATGGACACTTCGATCCGCCGCCCGTCCCGCGCCACCCGCACCGTCTCGTAGTGCTCCACCCGCTCGCCCCGCGCGAGCCGGTCGAGGATCATCGGCAGCTCATCCTCGACCTGCGGCGGGATGATGATCGAGATCGGACGGCCCACGACCTCGCGCGCCGCGTACCCGTAGAGCCGCTCGGCGCCCGCGTTCCAGGTCGTGATGATCCCGTCCAGCGTCTTGCCGATGATCGCGTCGTCCGACGACAACTCTAGGCGCAGCCCCGTGCCCGTCATATCGGCAGTTTGCCTGGATTTCCCCCGGGGAGAATCCCTCATGGGTCATCGTCCTCTCGCTTCATTGACTCCGTCAGAGGGTCAGAGCTAGATTGGAGCCGGACCACTCACGCCGTGGCTTTCCGAGTCCAATCCTTGGCGTTCTTGTTGCGCTACGGCCTTGCCGCCTTCCTGGCGGGACTGGCCGTGCTGGCGAGCCTCCAACTCGCGCCGCAATCAAGCCCGCGGCACCTGCTGTGGCCCTGCTATCCCGCGGTCATGCTGAGCGCCTGGTTCGGCGGCTTCGGCCCCGGGCTCGTCACGACGCTGCTCTCCGCGCTCGTGCTCACGTACGTCGACCGGACGATCCACTCACTGATGGTCCAGGGCCCCGCGGACCTCATGGGGTTCGTCCTGTTCCTGAGCGTCGGGGTCCTCCTGAGCGCGCTCAACGCGCAGCTCCTGGTCGCTCAGCGTCGCGTCGAGGGCGTCACCCTCGAGCTCCGACGAGAGTCCGAGGAGCGGAAGACGGTGGAAGCGGTGGCTGCCAAGCTTGTGACGATCGTGGACGAGTTACAAACTTCGGTCGACCGCTACCGCGAGCGGATGGGGAGCCTTGCCGGGGTGTTCCGTGCTCGGCGCGACGGACGCATCGTCGAGTGCAACGACCTCTTCGTACGTCTCCTCGGCGCCTCCTCGCCCCAGCAGATCCTGGCGCTGAACGTGAAGGATCTCTTCCCCGACCCGGCGCACTGGCACGAGGTGGCGCGTGCGCTCACGCCGGGCGTTGTGGTCGAAAACCAGGAGTTGCGGTGGCGGCGGGACGACGGCGCGCCACTCGTACTCCGCGCCAGCCTCCGCCAAGCCGACGGCTTTGTCGAAGGCGTCGCGGTTGCGGCGGCGGCCGCCCCCGGAGCCCCCCTGAGCGGGGACGCCGCCTAGCGCCGAACGAGAGCCCAGCCGTACGTCTGGAGATCCTTGGTGATGTCCCGTTGGCGCCGGTTCTCGTGCCGGCGCCTCTCCGACGACGCTCGCTCCAGGCGCTGACGACGCTCCTCGGTCCGGCGGTCGATGATCACGTCCACGGACTCACTACCGAAGACATGCTTCAGGTACGTGAACCGTGACGGCTCCGTCCGCGAAACGATGAGGAGCAAACGAGCCACAAACTGCCTCCGCGGAGCTACGGGCCCCTTCTCCACTTCTCCGTCCAGGGCGGGCGTGCGTGGGAGGCCCACCAATGCCGGCGCGCTCGTGCGCCGAGGAGCGAAACTGTCAGCACCCACTCCACGATTGCTCAGCGTAAACGAGATGGGTTTTTCCGGAAATAGGGGGAATCCCTGACGCCATGCGCGGAAAAGTCCGGACGAGCCGTCGGGGCGAGCGCCGTCGATTCGGGGGAGATCCCCGACCTGACCCCCGGGGAAACACCTGCAAACACCGCTTGCACAGACCGACGCGCGGCGTTATTGATTGGCGGCGACGCGAGGGACTTTAGACCGATTCCGCTGTGCGAAGGAGCGCCATGAAGATCCACCGGCTCTACGTCGACACGAACGGTGAGTCGCACTTCGAGGACATGGAGGTTCCCCTCACGGAATCGAGCCGCGCCGGGCGGCTGTCCGCACGCCTTCCCGCCACCGGGATCATCTTTCGCGAGGTCCAGCCCGAGTACGACCTGGATTGGCATCCCGCCCCGCGGCGGCAATACATCATCAATCTCGACGCGGGCGTGCAGATCACCGCGAGCGACGGCGAGACGCGACGGATCGGCGCCGGCGAGGTGATCCTCGTCGAGGACACGTGGGGCAAGGGGCATCGCTCCAAGGCGCTCGACGGCAAGCTGCGCCACTGTATCTTCGTCCCCGTGGACTGACGAGACGCGCGTCGCGGGGACTCCGAGGCCTGAATGGACATTGGTTGCCACCTGCCGACGCAGGGCCCCGTCGCGACGCGCGAGGCGCTGCTCACCTTCTGCCGAGAGGCGGAGCACCGCCAGATCGCGTCGCTCTGGGTGAGCGACCACGTGATCTTCCCTCGAACGGCCACCGGCCGGTACCCCGGCGGACGCTTCCCCTTCGCGCCCGACACGCCCTACCTCGAGCCGGTCGCAGTCCTTGCGGCCGCTGCGGTCGCGACCACGCGGCCACGTATCGGCTCGTCGGTCTTCATCCTCGGCCACCGCCACCCGGTCGTGATGGCGAAGATGCTGACGACGATCGACGCGCTGTCCAACGGGCGGCTCGTCTGCGGTGTGGGCGTCGGACGGTGGGAGGAGGAGCTCACGATCCTCGACGCGCCGTTCCACCGACGCGGGCGGCAAGCCGACGAGATCCTCCGCGTCTTCAAGGAGCTGTGGACGTCCGACCACCCGCGCTTCGCAGGCGAGTTCTATCGATTCGACGACGTCGGCTTCGCCCCCAAGCCGGTCCAGAAGCCGCATCCGCCGATCTGGGTCGGCGGGGACAGCCCGGGCGCCTTTCGGCGTGTCGTGACGCTCGGCGATGGCTGGCACGCCACGTCGAAGTCCCCAGCGGAGCTCGCCGCGAGCCTCGATCGCCTGCGCGCGATGGCGGACGCCGCGCGCCGGCCGTTCGAGACCATCGCGCTGTCGATCCGCGTAGCCCTGCGGCACGCTCTGACCGCCGACGCGCGCCAGGCCGTCGTGGACCAGCTCTCCGCGTACAAGGCGCTCGGGCTCACCCACGTGATGCTCGACTTCCGACGCGACTCGCTCGGTGAGATGCTGGAGATCCTCGAGCTGGTCGCGAAGGAGATCCGCCCGGCCGTCGACCAGGTCTGAGGCGCTGAGAAGGGCCACCGTCTCGAAGGGCTCCCGTTGAGCCCCCCATGAATCTCGCCCCCAAACGGACCGCCGTGCCGTCATGACCTGACGCCGCTGACGTTTTGACAGTCCAAGACGAGGACTGATCGTGGCGGCCGGAAGCCGGCGAACCAGCCCTCCGAGGAATCGGCTGGTTTGGCACCACATCTCGCCCGTCCTGATGCGGCATCGAATGTGCACCGAACTTACCGGCGCATGTCACGTGCTGCGTCCAGGTATTGACCAATTACATTCGGAGAATGTCATGTCCAAATCGATTGTGGTCGAGGCCGGAGCCGCCGCTGACCTGAGACCCGCCCCGATCCCTCCAGATTGGATTCTGAACGGTACGCCAGAGGCGCGGAGCAAGGAACTGGCGAGAAGCGATGACCGCACCTCGCACAGCATGGTCTGGGAGTGCACGGCCGGCCGCTTCAACTGGCATTACAACAAGGAAGAGACTTTTGTCGTCATCTCCGGCGAGGCCTTCATTACCAATGGGCAAGGCGAAGAACGCCGGCTCGGCCCAGGCGACGTCGTCTTCTTCCCCGCCGGGACCTCTTGCACATGGTGTGTCCCTACCTATATCAAGAAGGTCGCGTTCCTTCGGCATACCATGCCGCGTCCGCTGGGATTAGGCGTGCTCGCCTGGAACAGGCTCCTCCGGATTGTGGGGCTCGCGGGCGGATCGCCGTTGGTGCTGGACCTTCTTCTCAGCCCAGTTGGAATGTAGTCTTTCGCGAGGAAGGCGCGGCCGCGTGCGCCCCCACCGTGAGCACGAGCCTCGGCGTGACTGCCCGCCCTGCGTTTGACGACGCAGGATCCCCGTCGCAACCAACACGCTAGCCAGCAGTCGGATCACCGGGGTCGTGGGCGCCGGGACGGGCATCTCCATTGACCGTACGCCGCCCGCGGGACTACTCTCGGCCCGCACCAGAGGTCGCCGTACCGCTGCGCGAGAGGGTCGGATGGAGGCCGGCATGGACTGGCAGAAAGAGATGGACGAGCTGAGGCGCCGCGAGGAGCTGGCCGAGGAGCTCGGCGGGCTCGAGCGCGTGCGACGACAGCACGACGGCGGCCGGTACACGATCCGGGAGCGCATCGCCAAGCTCGTCGACCCCGGGACCTTCCACGAGCTGGGCAAGATCGCCGGCCGCGCGGTCTACGACGAGAAGAACGACCTCACGCGCTTCACGCCGTCAAACTTCGTGTTCGGGCGCGCCACGGTCGACGGGCGCCCCGTCGTCGTCGGCGGCGACGACTTCACGGTGCGCGGCGGGTCGGCGGATGCGACCATCAAGGGCAAGCACAACATGTGCGAGCGGATGGCGCACGACCTTCGGCTACCGCTGATCCGGCTCGTCGAGGGCTCCGGCGGCGGGGGCTCGGTCAAGACGATCGAGACGACCGGGCGCGCGAACGTTCCCGCCGTCGACGGCTGGGAGTGGGTCGTCGCCAACATGGGCACGATTCCCCGGGTGGCGCTCGGCCTCGGCTCCGTGGCCGGGCTGGGCGCCGCGCACCTGGCCGCGGCGCACTACTCGATCATGATTAAGGAGAAGTCGGCGCTGTTCGTCGCCGGGCCGCCGGTGGTCGAGCGCCTCGGCCAGAAGCTCACCAAGAACCAGCTCGGCGGCTGGGAGATCCAGCTCAGGGCCGGCGCCGTCGACGACGCCGTGGACACCGAGGAAGAAGCGTTCGCCCGCGCCCGGCGCTTCCTGTCCTACCTCCCGTCGTCGATCGACGAGCTGCCGGCGCGGGGGCCGCAGACGGACGACTCCGGGCGCCGCGAGCCCTGGCTCTTCGAGGCGATCCCGCGCAACGTCCGGAAGCCGTACAAGATGCGCGCCATCGTCGAAGCGCTCGTGGACAAGGATTCGTTCTTCGAGATCTCCCCGCTCTACGGCGGCGCGATCGTCACCGGCCTCGCCCGCCTGGACGGCTGGCCCGTGGCGCTGATGGCGAGCGACCCGTTCTTCTACGGGGGCGCCTGGACGGCGGACACCTGTCAGAAGGTCGAGCGCTTCGTGGATCTCGCGCAGACGTTCCACCTGCCGGTCGTCTATCTCGTCGACTGCCCCGGCTTTTTGATCGGCAAGGACGCCGAGCAGACCGGCACCATCAAGCAGGGCGTCCGCGCGATGTCCGCGATCTGGCAGACCACGGTCCCGTGGTGCGCCGTGATCGTGCGCAACGTCTTCGGGGTCGCCGGCGCCGCCCACCGGAACGGCAGCCGCTACTGCACGCGCTACGCGTGGCCGTCGGGGCGGTGGGGCTCGCTCCCGCTCGAAGGCGGGATCGAGGCGGCGTACCGCGCCGAACTCGACGCCGCCGCCGATCCCAAGGACAAGCTCGCGCAGATCGAAGACCGCCTCACGAAGCTGCGCTCGCCGTTCCGGTCCGCCGAGACCTTCTGGATCGAAGAGATCATCGATCCGCGCGACACCCGGCCGCTCCTCTGCGAGTTCGCCAACCTCGCGGCTCCGCTGCGGCGGCCGGGCCCGTCCGTCCACCCCATGCGGCCGTAGGCGCCGCGGTGACCTCGCCGCAACCGCACACGCTCGACCCATCGCTCGCCCGGATCCTCTGCGTCGCGGCGCACCCCGACGACATCGAGTTCACCATCGCTGGCAGCGTCGCCCGGTGGGTGCGCGAGGGGCGCGATGTCGTCTTCTGCCTGGTGACGAGCGGCGGCGCCGGAACCAATGAGCACACGCCGGAGAACACCGGCTTGGTGCCGGTCCGGGAGCGAGAGTCCTGGGACGCGGCGAGAATCCTCGGCGTGAAGGACCTCGTGTTCCTGGGGTATCAGGACGGCGTCCTGGAGCCGACCCTCGGCCTGCGCCGGGACCTGACGCGCGTGATCCGCCGATCCCGACCCGACGTGGTGGTGTGCGGCGACCCCACGGTGCGCTGGTACGGGAGCGAGTACCTCAACCACCCGGACCACCGGGCGGCTGCCAGCGCCGCGCTCGACGCGGTCTTCCCGTCCGCAGAGACCCGCGCCATCTTCCCCGAGCTCCTGACGGAGGGTCTCGAGCCCCACAAGGTGAAGGAGGTCTTCCTCAGCGGCGCGGTCCCGCCCGACACCTGGATCGACGTCGGTGACACGCTAGCTCTCAAGTGCGCGGCGCTCAAGGCGCACGTCTCGCAGGTCGGGACGGGAGATTGGGTGGACACGCTGCTGAGGGATTGGGCGGTGCGCGACGGTAAGCGCGCGGGCGTTCAGTACGGGGAGGCGTACCGACGCTTCGTGCTGCGGAGCGGGACGTAGGGCTGGCGCCGAGCGCCGTCAGGCGTACCGAATACCGATGAGCTCGGCGACCAACGCCGGACGCTCCTGCCCCTCGACCTCGACGGTCATCTCGGACGTCACTCGGATGCCGGTGCCGGGCACCTCGTCGGCGCTGAGGATCCGCTGGCGCAGGCGGATGCGCGATCCCGCGGGCACGGGGCTGATGAAGCGAATCTTGTTCGAGCCGTAGTTGATGCCCCGGCTCCGCCGGCTGATCTCGAGCAGCGTGGCGGCCATTCGTGGGATCAGCGACAGCGTGAGGTAGCCGTGAGCGATCGTCTTGCCCCCGGGCATCTCGCGCCGGGCCCGCTCGACGTCCACGTGAATCCACTGGTGGTCGCCCGTGGCGTCGGCGAATCGGTCGATCATCGCCTGATCGACCGTGATCCAGTCCGAGGGGCCCAGTTCGCGCCCGATGTGCTGCAGAAGGTCCTTCGGCGTCTCCACGTGGAGCACAGGCATCTCCCTCGACGTTCCGGCCCTAACGCCTCGGCGGCGTCACCCAGGCCATCTCTCGCGCGTGGCGCTCCTCGAACTCGCGAACCCGCGCTTCGAACTCGAGCGTCAGGCCGATCTCGTCCCGGCCGGTGCGCAGCATCTCCTTGCGGAACGGGTCGATGTCGAAGCGGTGGCGCGTCCCGTCGGGCGCCGCCACCTTCTGCGCCTCGAGGTCCACGCCGAGCATCGCGCCCGGTCGGTCGTGGAGCTGACGGCGGAGGCCGGCGACGACCTCGGCCGACAAGATCACCGGCAAGAGGCCGTTCTTGAAGCAATTCTGGTGAAAAATGTCACCCAGGCTCGGCGCGATCACCGAGCGGATGCCGTAGGCGTCGAGCACCCAGACCGCCATCTCGCGCGAGGAGCCGCAGCCGAAGTTCTCGGCCACGACGAGGATCTTCGCGTCACGGTAGGGCGCCTGATTCAGGACGAACTCGGGCCGCTCCGCGCCGTCGGCGTTGAAGCGAACGTCGTGGAAGAGGAAGCTCGCGTACCCCGGCGCGCCCCTGGGCTTTCGCAAGAAGCGCGCGGGAATGATGCGGTCCGTGTCGACGTTGGGCAGATCGAGCGGCGCCGCGACCGCGGTGAGGTGCGTAAAGGGCTCCAATCCACCTTCCGCTTCCCGAGCCCACGTCGGCTGACGCGGCGCAGTCATCAGAATGTCCTGACGTCGGTCAATCGACCGGTAACGGCGGCAGCGGCCGCCATCGCCGGGGACATCAGGTGCGTCCGCGCGCCCTTGCCCTGGCGCCCCTCGAAGTTGCGGTTGGAGGTGGAGGCCACGCGCTCGCCCTCGCGCGCCGTCTCGCCGTTCATCCCCACGCACATCGAGCAGCCGGCCTCGCGCCACTCGAAGCCGGCCGCGACGAAGACACGATCGAGCCCCTCGGCCTCGGCGGCACGCTTGACGAGCCCCGAGCCCGGCACGATCCACGCCGGCACGACGACGCGGTGCCCCTTCACCACCCGGGCGGCCGCGCGCAGATCCTCGAGCCGACTATTGGTGCAGGAGCCGATGAAGACGCGATCGACCTTGATCTCGGTGAGCGGCGTGCCCGCGTTGAGCCCCATGTACGCGAGGGCGCGCTCCATGCTCTCGCGGCGCGCGGCGTCGCCGGCCACGGCTGGATCGGGCACGCGCCCCGTGATGGGCAGGGCGTCCTGCGGACTGGTTCCCCAGGTGACGGTCGGCGCGATCGCGCTCGCGGCGAGCTCTACTTCGCGATCGAACGGGGCCCCGGGATCGCTCGGGAGCGCCCTCCAGGAGGCGAGCGCCGCGCCCCACGCGTCGCCCCGGGGCGCGAAAGGTCGTCCCTCAAGGTACGCGAAGGTCGTCTCGTCGGGCGCCACCATGCCGGCGCGCGCGCCGGCTTCGATCGACATGTTGCAGACCGTCATGCGCTCGTCCATGGACATGGCGCGCATCGTCGAGCCCGCGTACTCGATCGCATGCCCCACGCCGCCGCCCGCGCTGATCTCGGCGATGATCGCCAGAATCACGTCCTTGGCGGTGACGCCAGCAGCGAGCCGCCCCTCGACCGTGATGCGCATGACCCTGGGCGTCTTCTGCCAGAGCGTCTGCGTCGCCATCACGTGCTCGACTTCCGTCGAGCCGATGCCGAAGGCGAGCGCCCCGAACGCTCCGTGAGTCGCCGTGTGAGAGTCGCCGCAGACCAGGGTGATCCCGGGCAGCGTCAGCCCCTCCTCCGGCCCGATGATGTGCACGATCCCCCGCCGCGGGTCGCCGACGCCGAAGTAGACGATCCCCTGCTCCCTCGTGTGCTGGCCGAGCGACTCGACCATCGCGCGGATCTCGGCGTCGATCGCCACCGATCCCGGCGACGTGAGAACGTAGTGGTCCGCCGTCGCGAACGTGAGGTCTGGCCGCCTCACGCGCCGCCCGCTTTTCGCGAGCCGCGCGAAGGCGCTGGTCGAGCCCTCGTGCAAAAGGTGCCGGTCGATATACAGGAGGACGTGTCCGCCCGGCCCCTCGGCCACGACGTGCCGCGACCAGATCTTCTCGAACATCGTGCGCGCGTGAATCCCGACCACGGCCGCAAGCTTACGTCTGGCCCCGCGCCACCTCAAGAGGTCGCATCACATCAACATTTGGGTTACCGAGCGCGAGGTCGTAAATCCGAAGCCACGGTTACCGATGTGCGCGGGAGGTCGGGGACACGGAGCGTGCTATCCGGCGTCGTCCGATGACGTGAACCGGTCGTACTGTATATCGACGCGGTCCGGTCCGCTCCTGACCCGCAGCGAGCGCTGCTGGCCCCCGTCGTCGGCCTCGGTGACCCGCACGGCCCACCCTCACTGGAGAACCAGCCCGCCCGGCTTGGACGGGACGGTCGCCGGCACACCGCCGCCGACGGGGCCAGGCCAGGTGTCGTTGCGGATCTGGACTCCGGCGAAGTACCAGAAGAGGCCCGTGTTTGAGGAGCTGGCTGACCCGTTGTTCCCGAACTCCATGTTCACGAGGTTGGCCGGGGTAATGCCGAAGTCGGTGATCCCGCCCCCGGGGTTCGTGCCCGCGTAGTACGTGGCGAGCGTCGCCGTCGTCCACTGACCCCACCCCGGGTCGGGCTGAAAGTTCGCCTCGGTCCAGCGCAGCGCGCCCGTGTCGTCGTAGATGCGCACGCGCACCTGGATGCGTGCCAGCGTGGTGAAGTGTACCCAGTACTCGAAGCGATACCAGCGCCCGTAGGCGAGCAGCGCGCCCGTCAGATCCCAGCTCGGCATGGTCTGGTTCGGACCTTGATTCCCGCCGAGCACCATGCGGGGCCGCCAGCCGCCAGAAAACTCACCCTTGTTCAGATAGGTGAGGTCGTTGTAGATGTTCCCCACGAGGCCCGGCTGGACCACGTGGTCTTGACTTGCGCCCGCGACATCGTCGTTCCGGATGTAGTAGCGCAGATAATAGTCCGTCGACGGCGGGGTGAAGCCGAGCCGCGCCACCCGAGCCCAGCCGTTGCCGGAGCTCCCCTGCTGCTGCAAGCGCAGGGAGTTCCGCAGGCCTGCCGGGGCGAGGTTCACCACGACCATCTCGTTCGGGTTGCTAGCGACCGTGCCGCCGACCTCGAAGACCGTCCACGGCCCGAGGAGCGCGCCGGTATCACGGAGCGCGGTATCACTGTTGCCGAGCGCCGTGTCCCAGTTGCTCTCGAAGAGCACGCCGCCCGAGGCGGCGTTGGCGGTGACCAGCATACCGGGGATCGCGGCAACACACGCGAAGAGAAGCGCTCGGCAGACGCGACTGACTGGCGAGCGGTCGCCTGAAAACATCGTGGCCCTCCGATGGGCGGAAGACCCCGATGTTCTCGGGGAGCGGCGAGCTCCCTTCCTTCGGTAGCCCGGCCGTCAAGCCCCTCGCCTGACCCGCGGCTTTGCGTCCCCGCCTCGCGACGGGTTTGCCCTTATCGAGAAGGGGTCTTCCCTCAGGAGGGGGTCTTGCACAGGCGGTGCCAATTTCGGAATCGCGTCGGGCCAGGGCCGTCATAATAGGCATTGGAAATCGCGGGGACTTCAGCGGATGGCAGAGTCCGGTCAGCGGTCAGAACGCAACCATGCAGCGTCACGATTGACAGTGAGCATGCTCATTCTGACATCGCTGTTTCAAGAATCGACGGCCTCGACCAGCCCAGTCTTCGGGAGGACCGAGGGGTTCACGCAGCTCCTGGGCCATCGCCCGCGAAGCACCAGCGCGATCTCCTGGCCCACCCGCCGCCGCCGCGCGGGATCGAACCGCGCCGAGGCCGACGCCACGTGCGCGGTGAGGATGACGTTGTCCATGCCGAGCAGGGGGTTGGACGGGGCGGGCGGCTCCTGCTCGAGCACGTCCAGCCCGGCGCCGGCGATCCAGCCTTCCTGCAGGGCCTTGACGAGCGCCGACTCGTCCACCGTCGGCCCGCGCCCGGTGTTCACGAAGATCGCGCTCCGCTTCATCGACCGGAAGTGCTCCTCGGTCAGCAGATGCTGGGCGTCCGGCGTGGCGGGGGCGTGCATGGAGACGATGTCCGAGCGTTGCAGCAACTCGGTCAGGCCAACCGGCTCCACACCGTACTGGCTCATGACCAGCTCTTCGATGTAGGGGTCGTAGGCCAGCATGTGCACGCCGAACGGCCTGGCCCGGACCGCCACGGCCCTGGCCACGTGACCAAAGGCGATCAAGCCCAGGGTCTGGCCCATGAGCCGGGGAAGCTCGTATAGCATTGGCCGCCCCTCCCGCCATCGTCCTGCTCGTACCAGCCGATCCTGGACCACCAGCCGACGAAAGGTCGCCAGGATCAGCGTCATCGCGTGGTCGGCGACCTCCTCGATGAACGTGTCGGGAACATTGGTGACCGGAATCCCGCGCGCCGTGGCCGCGGCGACGTCCACGGAGTCGACGCCGACGCTACCCAGGGCGATCACCCTGCACCGCTCGAGGCCGTCGACGATCGGCTTGGTGATGTGACGCCCCTTGGCGTAGAGGGCATCGGCGTCGCGCGCCGCCTTGGCGAAGTCGTCGTCGGTCTTGGCCTCGACTTCGACAATTTCCGCCCCGAGCGGGGCGAGGGCTTCCATCTCCAGCGCGTAGCCCGGTACTCCGTAACCGATCCCAGCCGGGGTGACGACCTTGAACTTGGCCACGCCTCTCCTCCATTTTCTTTGCTCGCCTCGGCCGGCGGGGACTCAATCACAGGCTCGCCTCGCCTGCGGCTGCGGCTCGCACTGCGGCCCCGCGACGGCCTCCGGCTCGCACGACCATGTTAGCGGCGGCGGACGGCCGTCGCGCGCATATAGTACCCCGCTCGACCTCGTGTATCCTGGCCAGCAATGGGCGGTGTTGGACGGCGTCCCGGGGCGTGCATGCTCGGCGTGCTCGTCCTCTCCGTGATGATCGTCGCCACCCCTGCGGGACGCCGCCCGTTCTGGTCGTCGGATGAGGCGCGATTCGCGCTCCTGGCGCAAGACGCCCTCGATCACGGCCGGTGGCTCGTCGCCGAGCTCCGCGGCCAGCACTACCTCAACAAGCCCCAGCTCTTCTTCTGGGCCGTAGCGGCGGCTGCGGTCCCCTTCGGCCGCGTGACGGAGGTGAGCGCCGCGATCCCCGCGCTCGTCTCGTCCGTGGCCGGCGTCGCGGGCGTGATCGCGGTTGGACGGCTCCTCTGGGGATGGCAGGCCGGAGCCCTCGCCGGCTTGATCGTCGTCACGACGCCGCTCTACTTCAACATGAGCCATCAGATCCTACCGGACGGGATGCTGAACGCGTGGCTCGTGTGGGCCCTCTACTGGCTTCTCAGAGGCCAACGCGCGGGATGGTCCCTCGGGCCCGTCCTCGCCTTCTACGCGTGCTTCACGGGGGCCCTCCTCAGCAAGGGGCCTCAGGCGCTCGCAGCGCTCGCCGCCGCCGGGGTCGCGGTGGCGTTCACGGACGGCACCGCCATGCTTCGCAGGCTCCGTCCCGTGCTCGGGAGCGTCCTGGCGTTCGGTGTGGCCACGATCGTCTGGTTGCTGCCGTACCAGGCTCGGTCGCAGGGCAGCTTCGACGATCAGGTCCTCACCGGTCACTATCTGACGTGGTACCTGCTCGGGCCCATCCTGCCTCGCTTCACGGCGCTGTGGGCGCCGTTGCCGTCGTTCCTGCCCTGGACCCTGCTCGTCGCCGCAGCGCCGTTCTGGTGGCGGCAGTCTCCCGACGCGGGACGGCGGCGGATCGCGCTCTGGACGGCGACCCTGTGGCTGCTCGTCGCCATCTCCGGGAACTATCGTTCTCGATACATCCTGGTGGTGTTCCCGGGGCTCGCGCTCCTCACCGCGGAGTTCCTGACGGCCCGGGTCACCGGTCCGGCGCGGCGGGTGCGGACCTTCGCGTCGCTCGCGGCCGGCGTGTTCGCGCTCGCCGTTGCGGCCGCCGCCGGCGTCGGGCGCGCGTCCCTGTTGCGCCTCGTCCACGGCGAAGACCGCGCGTACATTCCCGAGGCGGGATGGGAACGGGTCGCGATCGCCGCCCTGGCGCTCGTGGCCTGCGTCGCGCTGGTGCGGGGCGTGCGGCTCGGTGCGCCGCCGAGCGGCGCCGTCGGGCTCGCGCTCGCCGTGGCGGGCGTGCTCCTCGTCGAGGGCGTGGCGTACCCGATCCGCTATACCCGCGCCTTCGACATCCGACCCCTGACGGTCGCAGCCGCCGCGAACGTTGCGCCGGGCGGGACGGTGGTCGGCTATCCTGGCCTCCGGCTCAGCTATGACTTCTATCTCCAGCGCCGTGTCGTCGAGATCGGCGACGAGGCGGCCGTGCGGGCGCGTCTCCGAACCGCCCCCCACGACGCCTTCATCATGACGGCCGAACGCTGGCGAGCGCTGGCGCCGGCGGCGGATCCTACGTGGCAGGTGCTGGCGTCGGCCACCGTCGGGGACAAGAGTATGGTCGCCGTCGGCCGACCGACGCGATGAGCCAGGCGCCCGAGCTGTCGGTCATCGTCCCCGTGTTCAACGAGGTGGAGAACATTTCGCCCCTCTGGAGGGAGCTCGACGCCGTCCTCGGGCGGCTCGGTCGGTCGGCGGAGGTCGTCTTCGTGGACGATGGCTCCACCGACGGGAGCGGCGACGCGATCCGCGCCCTGATGGCGGGGGATCCCCGCGTGCGACTCCTCTGCTTCGACGCGAACGCGGGGCTGACGGCCGCGTTCCACGCGGGCTACGGTGCCGCGCGCGGACGGATCGTGGCGACGCTCGACGCCGACCTTCAGAACGATCCGCGGGATCTCCCACCCTTGCTGGCGGCCCTCGAGGGCGCCGACGCGGCGGTGGGCTGGCGGCGCGAGCGCCACGATCCCTGGCCGAAGCGCGTCTCCTCCCGGATCGCCAACGCGCTCCGCAACTGGCTCACGGGCGACGAGGTCAGGGACAGCGCCTGCAGCCTGCGCGTGATGCGTCGGGAGTGTGTCGGCGCGATCCCGCCGTACACCGGTATGCATCGGTTCGTGCCGACCCTGCTCCGGACGGCGGGCTACCGGGTGATCGAAGTCCCGGTGCAGCACCGCCCGCGCCGTTTCGGCCGCTCCAAGTACGGCATCCGCAACCGCGCGCTCCGGGCGTTCGTCGATTTGTTGGCGGTTCAATGGATGATGCGGCGCGCCGTCCGCTACCGCGTCCGAGAAGTGGCGCGTCAAGAGACGGCAACTCAGAGGCGCTCGAGTGGAGGTGAAGCGTGAGCGTCAAGCCACAGGTGCTCGAGTTCGGAATGGGCGTCGACGTCCACGGCGGAGACGGGACGAAGGCGGCCTGCCGCGCGGTGTCGGATGCGATCCGGCATTCGAGCCTGCCGCTGTTCCAGGAGGTGCGCGAGCGCGGGGGGCGGATGCTCGTGGACGTGACCGTCGGGATCCCCGACCCGGCGTCCGTCGACGTCGATCGCGTCCGGCGCGAGCTTCCGCACGGCGAGGTCACCGTCCGCGCCGTCAGCGGCGGCCTGCGTGCGCCGGGCGCCGACGCGCTCATCGCGTGTGTGGCCATCACCGTCAGCGTCGACGACCCTCAGGAGTCCCGACGGTGACCACGGTGACGACCAGGATGTGTTGAGGAAGGAGCCGCGGAGAAGGCCATGAAGAGCAGCCGACGCTATGCGCTCGCGTGTGTGCTGGTCTGCGCCCTGCTCGGGGCCGGTTGCGTGGAGCCCGCGGCGTCTCAGTCCAAGCCGGAAGGCGAGATGCGCTGGGCGCTGTACGTGACGCTCCCGCCCCTGTGGTTCGACCCGGGTGAGGTGGTAGGCGTCATCACACCCTTCTGGGTGCTCTACGCGCTCCACGATGCGCTCGTCAAGCCCATGCCCGGCAACCTGATGGCCCCGAGCCTGGCGGAATCCTGGACCGTCAGTGCGGATCAGCGCGTCTACGAGTTCAAGCTGCGCGAGGGAGTGCAATTCCACAACGGCGACCCCTTCACCGCCGAGGACGTGAAGTTCAGCTTCCTGCGCGCCAAAGGGGCCAAGCTCCTGCGTGAGAATGTCCGGGAGGTGGCGATCGTCGACCGCTACCGCGTACGCTTCCATCTGCGCGAGCCCTGGCCCGACTTCATGACCTTCTATGGGACGCTTGCGACCGCGGCGGGCTGGATCGTCCCCAAGAACTACATCGAGCGGGTCGGTGATGACGGCTTCAAGAGGCACCCCATCGGTCTCGGCCCTTACAAGTTCGTGAGCCAGAGCCCCGGCATCGAACTGGTCATGGAAGCGTTCGAGGGCTACTGGCGCAAGGTGCCCCAGGTCAAGCGGCTCGTCTACAAGAGCGTCCCGGAGGCCACGACGCGGATGGCCATGCTGAAGAAAGGGGAAGTCGACGTCGCCTATCTGCTGGATGCTCCGATGGCCGAGGAGGTACGGCGGACTCCCACGCTCAAGCTGGCGTTCTCGGGAGGGATCGGGGTGTTCTTCCTGGATTTCTTCGACCAGTGGGACCCCAGATCCCCCTGGCACGACAGACGGGTGCGGCTCGCCGCCAGTTACGCCGTCGACCGCCGGACGCTGAGCGAGGCGGAGACGCTCGGCGCCTCCAAGCCTACCGGCAACATCGTTCCGCGCACCTTCGAGTTCGCGTTGCCCATCGAGCCCGACCCCTACGATCCCGTGAAGTCGAAGCAGTTGCTGGCGGAGGCCGGCTACCCCAACGGCTTCGATGCCGGGGACCTGCACGCGTATCCCCCGTATGTCTCGACGACCGAAGCGGTCGGAGGCTACCTGGCGGCCGTGGGGATCAGGACGAGGGTCCGAACGATGGAGCGCGCGGCCTTCTTCTCGGCGTGGGCCACGAAGAAGCTCAGAGGGGTGTGCATGTGCGTCAACGCCCTCTACGGTAACGCCGCCTCGCGGATGTCGGAGTGGGTGCCGAGCAGCGGCGCCTATGCGTATGGCGCCGATCCCGACATCGAGACCTTGTACAAGCAGCAGGCCCTCGAGACTGACCGTCGCCGGCGCTCGGTGATGCTGCACCGGATCCAGCAGCTCCTCCACGAGCGGACGAGGTTCGCGCCGATCTGGGACTACACGTGGCCGAGCGGGGTGGGGCCGCGAGTCGCGGAGCCCGCGCTGATGCTGATCAACCCCTACCCCTGGTCGGCGCCCCTCGAAGAGGTGCGCCTCAAGAAGAACTGAGCCTCAGCGCCGGTGCGCGAGCCACAGGCCGAGGGCGACGCACGCGAGCCCCAGCAGCGCCGGCGCGGAGATCCTTTCCCCGAGCAGCGTCGCGCCGAGCACGGTCGCCGTGACGGGACTGAGCGCGAGGAACACGGTCACCTGCGTCGGCGTGGCGTGGCCGAGCGCCCACAGCCACAGGTAATAGCCGCCACCGCTGCCGATCCCGATATAGAGGACGGCCAGCCAGCCCCCCGCGGTGAAGCGGGGCAGCGAGCCGAAAAACCCCTCCCCGGCGGCGAGCACCGCGAGGAACCCGACCGAGGCAAGCATGGCGACGGCGCTCACCGCTCTCAGGAACACGGCGAGCTCGCCGACCCACGCGCGGACCGCGCCGTCCCACTGGAACGCCTTCTCCCCGAGCGCCAGCCCCACGCCCGCGAGCGTCAGCAGCACCCCGGAGAGCTTCGCGAGGGTCAGCCGCTCCTGACCGAGCGCCGCTGCGACGACCATCGTCAGCAACGGGAGTGTCGAAAATCAGCGCCGCGCGGGCCGACGGAACGAACCGGAGCCCGTAGTTCAGCAGCGCGATGAGGATGCCGAACTGGGTGATCCCGAGCAGCCCGATCGCGAGCAGATCGCGCCGGTCGAACCGCGCGCGCGGCCACCGTCGCCACCTCCCGACTGGCTGACAATGTCAAGAGAGCGTCCCTACGACATCTTGAGGGCCCGGAGGAACTCGGCGCGCGCCTGCCCGCCGGCCATAATAAAGGAGAGGTCGCTGCCGCAGAGGATGAAGCGCGCGCCGACCCCGACGTATTTCTCCATGGTCGGGTGGTCGTAGATTCCTCCCATCCCCGGGTACTTGCCGTGTCGCTTGCAGGCGGCGACGACCGTCTCGTACGCGCGCATCACCCGGGGGTCGTCGTACTTGCCCGGGATGCCCATCTCCAGGGTCAGGTCGTTGGTCCCGATCAGCAGCACGTCCACCCCCGGGACCGCGGCGATGGCGTCGGCGTTGTCGATCGCCTTGGGCGTCTCGAGCATCGTCACCACCAGCGTCGCCGTGTTGACCAGCGCGGTGGACTCGGCCCGGGGGTGAGGCCGGAAGCCGAGCTGCGCCATCGGGCCACCCAGCGAGCGGTGGCCCATGGGCGGGTACTTGCAGTTGCCCACGAGCTGTCGAGCCTGCTCGGGAGTGTCGACGTGGGGGAAGACGATCCCCATCGCTCCCGCGTCGAGCAGCCGCGTGGCCAGGTAGTGCTCGTAGCCCGGGACGCGCACGAGTGGCGTCACGCCCGCGTCGTGGCAGGCCAGCGCGATCTGCGCCGCGGTGTCGACGCCCATCGTGTTGTGTTCCATGTCGATGAACGCGAAATCGAATCCGCACGCGGCCAGCACGCGCCCGATGTCGACGGTGCGGGCCTGCCGTAGCGCCATGCCCAACGCGAGCTGGCCCGCCGCCAGACGCTCCCGCACCGTGTTCGCAATCTGCGTCATGTTCGTCCCCTCGTCGCGGTGGCCGCCGCGGCGGTCATCGGCGCTTCTTGAGGAAGAGGTTGACGTCCTCCGGCGTGATCAGGTCGGGCACGGTCCAGCCGTCGAGGTCGTACTCGGCCATGCACTGCTCGGCGAAGCCCCTGAACGCCTGCGCCTGGCCGCTCGCCTGGGCCATGTCCAGCGTGATGACGCGGATGGCCTCGGCGGCGCCCGCATAGTTGCGCTCGTACAGCTCGTGCCGCCCGCCGAACTCGGTCCCCATGGCATCCCAGAGGAGCTTCATCAGCTTGACGCGCTCGACGGCGTCGGTGCCGTCGGAGCCGCGCAGGTACTTGTCGAGGTAGGGGCGCAGCGCCGGCGTCCGGAAGTCGGCCGCGTGCGAGTTCAGGTAGATGAGGGCGCTGCCGAGGATGCTCTCGGTCAGCTCCTTGACGCGGGGATACGCGACCGTCGAAAAGACGCGGTACGCCTGTGCGTATTCCGGGTTCGGGAGCAGCGAGCCGCCGGCCCACGGGACGGGCGCGCGCGCCATCGCGTCGGAGAGGCCCCAGAAAAGGTTGCGCCAGGCGATCGTCTCGCCGACGGAGGCCTGCACGTTCTTGCTCTCCCGCGAGCCCACCGCGTCCACGGCCTTCAGGAGGAGGCCGGCGATGAAATCGAGCTTGACGGCCAGGCGCGTGCAGCCGTGGAGCATCGCACGCGGCAGGAAGCCGGACCCCGGGAAGAACGTGTTCGACTTCTCCACGTCCTCGTACACGAAGACGTTCTCCCAGGGCACCAGGACGTGGTCGAGGACGAGGATGGCGTCGTTCTCGTCCAGGCGGCTCGACAGCGGATAATCGAACGGGCTGCCCAGCACCTCGGCGGCCATGGCGTAGGACGGGCGGCAGATCAGCTTCACGCCGGGCGCGTCCATGGCGGCGATGAAGACGACCGCGAACTCCTTGGTCTTGATGGGCACGGTGGTGGGATGGGCGATGAAGTTGGCGTGGGTGAGCGCCGAGCCCGTGGCGACGACTTTCGCGCCGCTCACGACGAGCCCCGCGTCGGTCTCCTTCTCGACGTGCACGTAGACGTCGGCGACCTCGTCGGGCGGACGGTGCCGGTCCACCGGCGGCTGGACGAGGGCGTGGTTCAGGTAGAGGACGCGCTCCTGCGCGGCGCGGTACCAGCGCCGCGCGTTCTCCTGATACGGCGCGTAGTACTCGGCGTTGGCGCCGAGCGTCGCGAGGAAGGACGCCTTGTAATCGGGCGACCGGCCCATCCACCCGTAGGTCAGGCGCGCCCAGGCGGCGATCGCGTCGCGCGCGGCGACCAGATCGGCGGCGCTCATCGGAGCCCGGAAGTATCTGTGCGTGTAGCTCCCCGAGCCGGTATCGGTGCCGCACGTCAACAGGGTGTGCGTGGCCGGCGCGTGCAGCGCGTCGTAGAGCCGGGCGAGCATGCGCGCGGGATTGCGGAAGGCCGGGTGCGTCGTCACGTCGGGGACCCGTTCGCCGTAGATCCAGATCTCGCGCCCGCCACGCAGGCTGTCCAGGAACTCCTCCCCTGTGAAGGGTCGGGTGGGCACCGGGATCGTCATGAGCGCCTCCGTGTCCGGGATCGTAGTGGCACTCGACTGGCGAGGCAATCGTCCCCGTTCTCCGCTATCCTTGCACGGAAATCACGATTACCCGGGAGGACACGACGATGGCCAACCCGCCCCTGCCCACGCACATCTTCGTCGGCGCCGCGCGCTCACGGTCGGAGACCCACGGAGGGGTCTTCCGCCAGGCCATCGGCGACGACCGCTGGGAGCATCTCACCAAGGGGCTGCCGGTGGTCACCGATGTCCAGGCGATCACCGTGCACCCGGCGAGCCCGGAGGTGATCTATCTGGGCACGCGGAGCGGCCCGTATCGGAGCACCGACCGCGGCGAGCGCTGGGAGCGGCTCGGATTCCCCGACGACACCGAGGTCTGGTCGATCCTGGTGCATCCCACGAATCCGCGGACCCTCTACGCCGGGACGTCCCCGGTCGGAGTCTACCGGAGCGACGACGGCGGCGACACCTGGAGGCGGCTCCCGAAGGCCACCCAGCCCGAGCGGGTGAAGATGAAGTCGTTCGTGTGCCGCGTGATGCGTCTGGCGGCCGATCCCGCGTGCCCCGACGAGCTGTACGGCGCCCTCGAGGTCGGCGGCGTCATGAAGAGCCCGGACGCGGGCGAGACGTGGCAGGATTGCAGCGCCGATCTGTTGAGGCTCGCGGAGCTGCCGCACCTCAAGAGCCGGATCGACAGCGACACCGACATCGAGGGCATGCTGGACGGTCACGCGCTCTGCCTGAGCGCCGCCAGGCCGGGCACCGTGTTCCTCGCCGTCCGCATGGGCCTGTTCCGGAGCGCGGAGCGCGGTGCCCACTGGCAGACCATGGACATCGGCCGCTTCTCGCCGCTCACGTATAGCCGCGACCTCCGCGTGTCTCCGCACGATCCCCGCGTCCTCTACGCATGCCTCAGCCCGGCCGCGCGCAGCCAGGACGGATCGCTCTACCGCAGCCGAGACCTCGGCGAGACCTGGACGCGCCTCGACCACGGCGTCAAGGCCGAGAGCACGATGATGGCCGTGGCGCTCCATCCACGGGATCCCGATCAGGTCTACTGCGTGAGCCGCACCGGGCAGGTCTTCGGTACGCAGGACGACGGCCGGACGTGGCACGAGCATCGCTTGCCCGACGGCGTCCAGGATGTCTACGCGGCCGCCTGCGCATGACGATGCGATTCACGGACCGGGTGGCACTCATCACGGCGGCGGCGAGCGGGATCGGCCGCGCCACCGCCGAGATCATCGGGGGCGAGGGCGGCATCGTCGTCGGCGTCGACACCGACAAGGGCCGACTCGAGGAGGCCATGGGCGCGATCCGGCGCGCCGGGGGCCAGGGGCACGCGCGACCGGCCGACGCCCTGGACCCGGCCCAGGTCCGTGACGTGGTCGACGGCGTCGTGCGCGAGTTCGGGCGGGTCGACATCCTGGTCAACGCGGTGGGCGGGAGCACGATCATCGCGCGGCCGGCCGCCCTCGTCGACGAGCTCACGCTCGCCGAGTGGCAACGCCTCATCACCTTCAACCTCGACGGGACGTTCCTCTTCTGCCACACCGTGGGACCGGTCATGAAGCGCCAGCGCGGCGGCAAGATCGTGAACATCTCGTCCATCGCCGGGCGGGGGCTCAGCGCGAGCAGCAGCAGCGCCTACGCCGCGGCCAAGGGCGGGATCATCGCCTTCACCCGGAAGCTCGCGCACGAGCTGGGGCCGTTCGGCGTCACCGTCAACGCCATCGCCCCAAGCCTGACGCTGACCGAACGCATCCGGCCGCGGTGGGCGCAGCGGACCCTGGACGAGCAGGCGCAGGAAATCGCCCGCACGCCGCTCCGCCGGGTCGCCGAGGCGCCCGACCAGGCACGGGTGATCTGCTTCCTCGCCTCCCGCGACGCTGACTTCGTCACCGGCGTGACCATCGACGTGACCGGCGGGGTGTGACCGCCGCCGGAGGAGCCGGACACGCGTCGTGGTGCTACCATGTCGCCCCATGACTGACACGACGCTCCGCGTGGGCTTCGTCGGCGCCGGCAACAACACCCGCCGCCGTCACATTCCGGGGTTTCAGAAGCAGCCCGACGTCGACCTGGTGGCGGTCGCGAACCGGACGAAGGAGTCGGGCGAGCGCGTCGCGAAGGAGTTCGGGGTCGCCCGGGTCTACGCGGACTGGCGGGACCTCGTCCGCGCCCGCGACGTCGACGCCGTCTGCGTCGGGACCTGGCCCGACATGCACTGCGAGATCACCCTCGCCGCGCTCGAGCACGGCAAGCACGTCCTCTGCGAGGCGCGCATGGCCATGGACGCCGCCGAGGGGCGGCGCATGCTCGCCGCCGCACGCCGGGCGCCGCACCTCGTCGCCCAGCTCGTGCCGGCGCCCCACACGCTCGAGGTCGACGCGACCCTTCAGGCGCTCCTGGCCGAGGGCTACGCGGGCGAGGTGCTCGCGGTCGAGCTCCAGGCGGCGCAGGGTCGTTTCCTGGACCGGGACGAGCCGCTCCACTGGCGCCACGACGCCTCGCTCAGCGGGCTCAACGTCCTCAACATGGGCATCTGGTACGAGGCGATGATGCGCTGGCTCGGTCCTGCCCACCGGGTGACGGCGATGACCAAGATCGCCGTGCCGCGGCGCCGCGACGCGACCGGCGCCTGGCACGACGTGCGCGTGCCGGATCACGTCGACGTCCTGGCCCAGCTCCAGTCCGGCGCCGTCGCCCACCTTCGCTTCAGCGCGGTCACGGCCCTGGCGCCTCCGAGCGAGGTGTGGATCTTCGGGAGCGAGGGCACGCTCCGGCTCGAGGCTGACGCCCGGCGCCTGTCGGGTGCGCGGCGCGGCGAGGACGCGCTCCGCGAGATTCCGATCCCCGCCGACCGGCGGATCGGCTGGCGGGTCGAAGAGGAGTTCGTCAGCGCGATCCGCGGCCGCGAGACGGTCCGGCGAACGACCTTCGAAGACGGGGTGCGCTACATGGAGTTCACCGCCGCCGTGGCCCGGAGCGCCGCCCTCGGTCAGGCCGTCGACGTCACCGACCTCTGAACGCCGAAAGAAGGACAGCCGCATGGACACGAAAGGACTGAGCGGGGCCGAAGCCCTCCTGCGCCTCCTGGCCCAGATGGGCGTCGAGCAGATCTTCGCGTCGCCCGGCTCGGAGTGGGCGCCCGTCTGGGAGCACCTCGCAAAACCGTACGGATCCGCCAAAGAGATCCCGCTCTATCTCTCGTCGCGCCACGAGGAGATCGCGGTCGCGATGGCCAGCGGCTACGTGAAGGCGTCGGGAAAGCTTCCCGCCGTGATGATCCACACCACCGTCGGCGCCCTCCACGCCGCCATGGCGCTCCGCGGAGCGCTTCACGAGCAGGTCCCGATGGTCGTGCTCGCGGGCGAGTCCATCGGGTTCAGCGAGGGCTCCGACCACGACCTCGGACACCAGTGGATTCGCCTGCTGTCCGACGTCGGCGGCCCCGCGAGGCTCGTGGAGCCCTCGGTGAAGTGGAGCTTTGCCCTCAACACGCCCGCGGTCTTGCCGGCGACGATCCAGCGGGCGTGTCAGCTGGCGATGGCGACGCCGCAAGGGCCGGTCTTCGTCTCGGTCCCGATGGAATTCCTGCTCGAGACGTTGACGACCAATCCTCCTGCCTCCGCGGGCTTCGCGCACGCGCCCGCGGCCCACCCACGCGCCATCGACGAGCTGGCGCTCGTCCTCGCCCGCGCCGCGAGTCCCCTGATCGTGACCGAAGAAGTGGGACGGAGCGTGCGCGCGGTCGAGCATCTCGTCTCCCTCGCCGAGCGGCTCGGCGCGCCGGTCATCGAGGCCTGGCATCCCGGCTACGCGAACTTCCCGCGCACGCATCCCCTCTACGGCGGGGTCGGCCGGTCGGCGTTCGTGGCGGAGTACCTGAACGACGCCGATGTCGTGTTCCTCGTGGCGACCGTGGCGCCGTGGCACCCGGCCTCGTCCGCTCCCGGCCCCGGCACGAAGGTCGTGGTCCTGAGTGACAACCCGCTCCGCTCGGATCTCCCGTTCTGGGGCTACCGCGCGGACCTCGTGGTCACCGGCGGCGTCGAGCCTTCACTCGCCATGCTGGTCGAGCGTGTGAGGGAGGCGATCCCTCCGGGCGCCCGGACGACCACGCTCGAGCGGTGGCAGGTGCGCCACCAGAAGCGGCGGGACGCGCTGCGCGAGGAGGGGCTGGCCGCGGCGGGGAAGCCCCTCGACACCCGTTGGGTCGCCCACGAGCTGAACCACGTCCTCCGGCCGGACGCGATCGTGGTCGACGAGACCATCACGCACCGCCTGGACGTGCACCGCTTCCTCGACCGCCTGCAGCCTGGGAGCTTCTTCGCGGGCAGCTGCGGCGGACTCGGGACCGGATTGGGGACGGCGCTCGGCGTGAAGGCAGCGGCGCCGGACCGCACGGTCATCGCCCTGATCGGCGACGGCGCCTTCCACTACAACCCCGCCCTGGCGGCGCTCGGGGTCTGTCAGGAGCATCGGATGCCGATCCTGATCGTGCTCTTCAACAACTCGGGCTACCTCTCGCAAAAATCCCACGTCTCAGAACAATACCCGGACGGCTGGGCCGTACGGTCGAACACGTTCGTGGGTACCGCCATCGCGCCGAGCCCGGACTACCCGGCCATCGCGCGCGCGTTCGGCGGGTACGGTGAGCGTGTGGAGGATCCCGGCGAGGTCCGCGCCGCGCTCTTGCGCGGCTTGCAGGCCGTTGCGGCCGGGCAGGTCGCGCTGGTCGAGATGGCGCTCGAGTCGATCAGCAACAGCAGGGGAGCGTGACCAGGGACGCGCGCGCGGTCCGCTACGGTCTCTTCGCCGCTTCCTGCAATTCCCGGACGTGCTCGGCCCAGTGGTGGGCGAGCAGCTCCAGCCGCTGACGCCCGGTCATGAGCTCGCCCGTCGCCCGCTGAAAGCAGGGCGTGTCGAGGTCGGGCGCGCTGCGAGCCGCGCGGACCAGCCGTGCGTGGGCCTGGCGCAGCTGCGTCAGCAGCTCGTCGAGGCTCTCGTGCTCGTGGAGGCGGCGGCACACCTCGTTCACGGTGTCGGAGTCGGCGGGCACCGGCCACGGGGGCCCCCCGAGCGCCGCCGACTGGATGCCCCACGCGGTCGCGTCGTGGAAATAGATGAAGTGCATCAGCACATCGCGGGCCTGCCAGCGGTCGACCCGGGCCTTGGTCTCCCGGCCGGGCCCCTCGAAATAGGCCAGGGTCTCCCGCACGACTTTGTCCAGGCCGGCGAGCAGCACGTCCTTCGGGGCCAGCGTCGTCATCGGGGCGAGCGGCGGGCTTCGAGGGCGGCCAGACGCTCCCGGATCTCGATCGCGGTCCGTAACTCGCGATCCACGCCGTCGATTCTGGCGTCGAGCCGCCGGATCTCGGCGAGCAGTTCACCCTTCATCGAGGCCGTCTCCGCCCGAAGCCCGTCGATCTTCACCGTGAGACGGGCATCGACGCCGTCGAGCTTCTGATCAACACCGTCGATCTTCTGATCCAGGCGCTGGATATCACCGCGGAGCGCGTGCAGCTCAGGGGCGATGATGTCCTGGAACGCCGTCTTGATCTGGTCGTAGACACCCACCGCGGTCATTCAATCAGGCCAGCGTCGGTACGTCAACGCCCCGGTCCCGATACTCCGCGAGCACTCCGACTGCCCAGACCTGCCGCGCGGTCAGCGCAACTTGAGGGACCGCGCGAGGGGCAGCTTCATGCGGGAGCGCCCCTTACGCGAGGAAGGCGTCGACGCGAACGAGCCGCTTGGCCAACGGGTCCACGCCGAGCCCAAAGGTCTCCAGAGTCTGGGCGCCGAGCAGCGTCGGCGAAGCGTCTGGCGCGAGAAAGGCCAGGACGGTGCGCTCTCGGCCTTCGAGCCTCACCCGGATCTCGGCGACCTCCCAGATCGCTTTCTCGCCCGTCGCGAAGACGACGGGCTGACGGTCGATCGCCTGGTACCCGAGCGAAACCAGCAAGCTCCGAGGAAGGGAGAGATACGAGGCTCCGGTGTCCACGAGAACCCGGCAAGCCCGCGGGGAGCCTCCGTTGGCCGGCAACACTTCTACCTCGACGTTGAACAGGCCCATGGCGCACGATGATTGTACGCCAGACGTGCATTCAGGCGACGCCCTCGCCGCCGCAGTGAGTGGAGAGGAACCGTCGAGGCTCCTCCGTCAGTCCGACGTGGACGTCGGCCCTCACCCGACCTGGTAACGCTTGATCGCGGCCGCGTCGAACCCCAGCCCGAGCCCCGGCGCCACCGATTCCTTCTTTCTCAGCTCACCGCCAACGGGACCCGGGTGCCGTCCGGCCGCCGCCATGTCGTCCGGAACTCGCGGTCGTATGTCCACACCCTGGATCCCCGCTCCTTCTCAGAGACCACCGCGAGATAGCCGTCGGCCCAGTCGGGATCATGCTCGTGGTAACGCATCAGCCAACCGAAAACCTCGAGCCACAGGGATTCGTCCTCGCGCCGATAGGCCGCGACCGAGAATTCGTCAAGGAAGCGCCGCAGCCGCTCGCGCTGCGCCCGGCGCGGCAGGAGGAAGCACGCCTCGGTGAGCACCGGCGGACAGAGAACGAAGGGCTCGCGCGCGAGCCGGTTGAGGTCACGCAGCGCTCGCCGATTGAGCGCGTCACGCGGGTCGCACAGCGCGACAACCGGCGCGGTGTCGAGGAGGATCACGAGCTCCGGTGGCGCAACCGCCGCCGAATCAGGCGGCGAACCCTCGCGCGATCCCTCGGATCACGCTCGCCGCGCGGCGGGTTCGGGGGGTCGGGATACTCGCGGTAGATGTCGGCCATGATCTCGCTCGCCGGTCGGCGCGACACGCGGGCGGTCGCGTGTCGCTCGTGAGCGGCGCGGATCGCCGCACGCACAACACGCGAGATCGGGATGCCAGCCTCTCGCAGGCGCGCCGCCATCCGGGCGTCATCGGGGCCGAGTCGGACGTTGAGGAGCTTCATGCGCCTATCGTAAAGACGATTCGTCTTTACGTCAAGCCGCTTCCCGCGCTCACCCGACCTGATAGCGCTTGATCGCGGCCGGGTCGAACGCCAGCCCGAGCCCCGGGGTCTTCGGCACGACGAGCTGGCCGCCCTCGAGCGCCGGCGTCTCCACGAAGAGCCGGAGCGTCCATGGCATGTACTCGACGGTGAGGCCGTTCGGGATCGCGGCGACGAGGTGGACGTGGACCTCGGGGACGAGATGGCTCACCACGGGCAGGTTGAACGCCTCGGCCATGCCGGCCACCTTCATCCACTGCGTGATGCCGCCCACGCGCAAGAGGTCGATCATCACGATGTCGATCGACCGCGCCTCCAGCAGATGGCGAAAGGGCACGACGCCGTAGTGGTATTCGCCGGCGGCGATCGGGGTGGTGAGCGCGTCGGCTACACGGGCGAGGCCGGTGTAGTCGTCGTGGGCGACCGGGTCCTCCAGCCAATATAAATGATAGGGCTCGATCCGGCGCCCGACCTCGATCGCGTGGTTCACGCTCCACAGCTGGTTGATGTCGCACATGAGGTCGACGTCGGGACCGATCGCCTCACGCATGACGCGGACGCGCTCGATCGACGCCGCGACCGACGGCTCGCTCCCGCACTGCATCTTCATCTGTCTGAAGCCCATGTCCCTCAAGCGCGGGCCCGCCTTGGCGAGGTAGTCGACCGGGTGCGGGCGCATGAGGGCGCCGCTCGCGTACGTCGGGACGCGGTCGCGCAGACCGCCGAGCAGCGCGCACACGGACTGGCCCAGGGCCTTGCCGCGGATGTCCCAGCACGCCGTGTCGATGGCGGAGAGCGCGAGGGTAAAGATCCCGCCGGGGCCCGAGCTGCCCGCGGCGCGCCGGAGCTTGGCGGCGATGGCCTCGGTCTGCGTCGGGTCGTCGCCGACCACGAGACCGGCGAGCGTGTCAACCGCGACCTTGAGCGCAGCCGTGAGCGCGCCGCCGAAGAAGGTCAGGCCGACGCCCACCAGCCCCTGGTCGGTGCCCAGCTCGAGGGTGACGAACTCGCGCGTGTCGGTCGGGGCGGGCAGGCCGATCACGAGCGGGTTGTCGGCGGGGGTACGCAGCACACGCGTGGTGACGTGGGTGATCTTCATGGCCGCCTCGCTGCGAGCTCAGGGCTCACGGGGCGGCATCCTACCACGGCGAGCGGCGCGGGGCGGCGGCCGGGCCCCGCCCCCGTCGGGGGTTGAGGGCCCGGCCAGCCTCAGGGGGCGCCGCGGGTCAGGTCAGTCGTGGATCAGTGGCGGCGGTGCTGCCAGTGCTCGCCGCAGCGCCCGTGCTTGGCGTGTCCCGGCCGGCACCAGGACGGCTGAGCCCCGTAGTGCTGGACCGGCACGTACTGCACGTAGGTCTGGTAGTACACCGGGGCCGAGGTGTAGTACACCGGGGTCGGGGTCTGGTACACCACGACTGGCTGCGGCGCGACGACGACCGGCGGGGGCGGCGCCACGAAAACCTGTCGCTCAATGACGGTGGGTCGCGCGACGACGGCCCGCTCAGAGTGTCCGAAGATGCCGGTGCCCGAGATGATCTGGTTGAACACGGCGAACGCGCCGAGGCCAAGAGCGGCGTCGGCAGTGGAGTACTGCGGTTCGTCTGGCCCTTTAGACGGCGGCTGTCGGGCGCCTATTTACGGCAGGAGGTTTCTGACGACGATGGATGCGTGCGGCGCGACAAGAGGCGCAACGCGCGACTCGGGACCCACTACCTCCCGCGACGCGTACCGCCAGCCGAACGGCGCTGACGGGTCCTGGATGGCCAGCCGATAGACCTCCAGAACGCGATCGACGAGATTCAGGATCCAATAGTCGTCCAGACGAGCACGAGCGTAGAGGCTGCCCTTGTGCTCGCGGTCGAGCGGCAGGCTCGATTCGGCGACCTCGACGACGAGAGCGGGCCGCGAGGGATGCTCGCGGCTGTAGTCCCGCCGGCCACCGCGAGTCACCGCGATATCCGGCTCGGGCTCTGACTCGTCGTCCAACGCGATCGGCCCCTGCGATCGCACCAACCAGCCCGGTCCGAGGGCGACGCGGAGGGCGTCTTCCACGAGCCCGATGGCCGTGTAATGCGCGCTGCCCTGAGGCTCGCTCACGATCAACTCGCCCCCCAGGAGCTCGACAGGCTCGCCGGGGCGGAAGACGCCGACTTCGATCAAGCGTTCGTACTCCGGCCGAGTCCAGCGCCGAGGTCGGGCCGGATACGTTGTCATGTGTCGAGGCTACGTCGGGCGCCGAGAGGCGTCAATGTCCCAAATCAGAGACTCCACCTCCATTGTTCGAGTGGTCATCGCTCGATCGTTGCGCCTCCGTGCGATACTCGCTGGACGACAAGGGTGTGACGAGTGGAGCGACGTCGGCTCGGCAGGACCGACATTGTCGCGAGCGTGCTCGGCTTCGGCGGCGCCGAGATCGGCTACCAGCGCGTGAGCGGCCGCACGGTCGATCGACTCCTCGGCAGCGCGCTGGACGCCGGGCTCAACGTGATCGACACGGCCGAGTGCTACGAGGACAGCGAGCTGCTTATCGGGCGCGCGGTCGGCGCCCGGCGGCGGGAGTTCTACCTCTTCACCAAGTGCGGCCACGCCCGGGGCTGGGAACGAGCGGACTGGCGGCCGGCCGCTCTCCTGGCCAGCATGGAACGGAGCCTGCGTCGTCTCGAGACCGACTACCTCGACCTGATCCAGCTCCACAGCTGCTCGCTCGCCGAGCTTCGCCGGGGTGACGCCATCGCCGCCCTCGAGCAGGCGCGCGAGCGAGGGTGGACACGGTACATCGGCTACAGCGGCGACGGCGAGGCGGCGCGCTTCGCGACCGAGTGCGGCCGCTTCGACACGCTCCAGACCTCGATCAGCGTCGCCGACCAGGAGGCCCTCGAGCTGACGCTGCCGCTGGCGCGGGCACGCGAGACGGGCGTGATCGCCAAGCGACCGCTCGCGAACGTCGCGTGGCGGTACGCCCGGAAGCCGGCCGAGTCCTATTACCAGGACTACTGGTCCCGTCTGCGAGCGCTCGATTACGACTTTTTGAAGTCCGGGCCCGATGCCGCGGTGGCCACCGCGCTGCGCTTCACCCTCGGCACGCCCGGTGTCCACACCGCGATCGTCGGGACCACGCGACCGGAGCGATGGGAACAGAACGCGGCCTTGCTCCAGGCCGGTCCCCTGCCCCGGGACGAGGTCGAGCGGATCCGCGCGCGCTGGCGCGAGGTCGCCGATTCGTCGTGGGAGGGTCAGGTTTGAGCGACGACGCCGCCAGCGCCGATCAATACAAGAGAAAATCCGTCGGAACGAGACGGCGCTGGACAGGATCCACGGCCAAGCCGAGCTGCTCGAGCACGGTCAGGCCTAACAGGGTGGCATCCCCAGCTTGACCGAAGACCACGCGACAGGGAACCGATTCTCCATTCACGGCCACTGCCGCCTCGCCGACGTCCCGGTCAGCCCGCCGGCCGTCGGCGAGCACGAGGGAAATCCGGCGGAGTGTCGAGATTCCGAGCTGATGGAGGATCTCGGCTGGAATCACCGACAGCGTAGCGCCGGTGTCCGCAAGGGCGGTCACCCCCTGGGACTGCACGCCAGTTCGGGGATTCGACACTACGACGTCCACGCGGACCTCGCCCATACAAGAAATCCAATATCATCGGATCTGACCAGGCGTCAAGGAAAGCGCAGGAGGAGAAGTCGATGAATGCTCGAGCCTTCGTCTTCACCGGCGTCGAGAAGCCCTTCGAGGCGCGCGAGTTCCCCCTGCCCGAGGTCGAGCCCGGCGGGATCCTGGTGCGCGTGACCGTCGCCAACATCTGCGGCTCGGACCTCCACGGCTGGCACGGTCGCACGCCGCGGAGCGGCCCGACCATCATGGGGCACGAGATGACGGGCCGGGTCGCGCGGCTCGGCGCACACGTGACGACGGACGCCGCCGGCGCACCCCTTCGTGAGGGCGACCGCGTCGTCTACTCGTACTTCTATCCGTGCTGGCGCTGCGAGTTCTGCCGCGCCGGTGACGCGCACCACTGCGTCGCGCGGCGCATCGGAGCCGGCCGTGCGCCGAGCGACGCGCCGCCCCACTTCACGGGCGCCTTCGCCGACTACTATTATCTCCAGCCCGGCCACTACGTGCTCCGCACGCCGGACGCGCTCGACGATTTCACCGTGGCGCCGCTCAACTGCGCCCTGGCCCAGGTGATCTACGGCCTCCACCAGGCCGGGTTCCAGCCCGGCGAGACCGTGGTCATCC